>JAABUZ0100000408.1_pt1 | contig 108051 bp, 92 predicted proteins | sample 5562091 | NCBI WGS metagenome assembly JAABUZ01 (sample SAMN12813069, study PRJNA571459) | rock metagenome | isolation source: Antarctica rocks | place: Antarctica: Victoria Land, Linnaeus Terrace sud | collected 2015-12-21
GCCTGATCCACGACCGAGCCAATGGGGATCAGGCGCTGCTGGCCAAGCTCTTACACGCCCTCGAACGGCAGGACGCGGAGTATCTCGCGCGGTAGCACCTGACAGGACAGGTCTTCTCGCCGTGGTTGGGTGCTACCGAAGACTGGACCGGAACATCCCCGTTTATCGCTATAGTGGTTGCAACTCCGTGCTCGACGGGGGCAGGTCCACCGGTCGCTCGGCCGGCGATACGGTCATGACGGCCTGGGTCACCAGCGTGTTGTTGACGCCCAGCAGGGCGCCGGCCACGATCACCGCAATCACCAGCCCGTTGTGCGGCGCCACCGCCATGTACGCCTCGATGACAGCCAGCCCAGCGAGCACCACGTACATAGTGTGTACGGTGCCGAAGCGCGGCGCCACGAAGACGGAGCTGATGGCCAGCAGCAACCCCCAGCCAAAGAAGACCAGCCTCAGATGATAGGCGTCCATCTGCAGCACGAAGGCGTGTAGGCCAGCAGGGTGAAGAAGCCGAAGTTGTAGAACAGCGCAGTGAGCGCCAGGGTGAATAGCCCCGGGTGGGCCACCGCGCGCAGCGGATCAATCAGGTTGCTGCGCCGCACCGCTTTGGGCACCTGGCCCAGCAGCGTGGCGATCAGGACAAAGCCGACGGCCATCAGCGCCGCGGTGCCATAGAACGGGGCTCGCCAGCTAAAGCCGCCCAACAGACCGCCCAGAAGCGGCCCCACCGAGATACCCAGTCCCAGTGCGGCCTCGTACAGAATAATGGCGCTGCCAATCCCTCCCTGCGCCGCGCTGACGATCACGGCCAGTGCGGTAGCGATGAACAGGGCGTTGCCAAGACCTCACCCCGCCCGGAAACCGACTAGCTGCGAGACACTGGAGGAGGCGCCGGAGAGCGCGGAGAACAGCACGACCAGTACCAGGCCCCCAACAGGGTAGGCTTGGGCCCCACTCGGCTTGAAACCACGCCGGTGACCAACATCATGATGCCGGTGATGCCGAAGTAGCTGGTAAAGAGGAGCTCTACTTGACTGGGACCGGCGTGGAGCCCTTTGGCAATGGCAGGCAGAATCGGATCCACCAGGCCGATGCCCATAAAGGCCACCACGCAGGCAAAGGCAACGGCCCAGACCGCTCTAGGTTGGTGCAGAATACTGTTGCTTCCTTCCACGGAGTGCATTCGGTTTCCTTCCTATGGGTAAAAAATTACTGTTCGACGAGCGCAGCCAGCGCCGGTAAGGCGGAGGCAATCGCCACCCGTTGCTGGTTCGAGAGGGCGGCGAGTCGCCGCGCCAGCACCTCAAGCCGCACCGATTGCACCTCCGCCAGAGCTTCTTGCCCGGCCGGGGTGATCTCCACCTGTACCGCCCGGCGATCATCTGGATCCGGCATGCGCCGCACCCAGCCCTGCCGCTCCATACGGTCCACCAGCGCGGTCATGGTCGGCTGCGCCACCCCAACACCCTGGGTCAGATCGGAGACTCGTCGTGGCCCATACTTGAGCAGGAGCAGAACGCCGGCCTGGGGCGCCGAAACCGGCAGATGGCTGGCTTCCCGCCGCAGGAGCAGGACGAGCTGCGCCAGGAGCGGACTGAGCTCTTCTGCCAGTGCAGAGCATGCTATTGGTGCCAGAGCAGGGCCGGGCGAAACAGACGAATTCATATATCTACTATATAGCTAAGCTATGGAAAGGTGAAGATGCCCTCGTCGAGACTGGGCGTATGTGCAAGCAGGGGAGTAGCCAAGCAGGCAGGCGACCACGGGAAGCCGCGTGGCGTGTTCCGCGCTGATGGCTCACGCCGCGATACGCCGGTAATTCGTCCTGCTGGGGAGATGGTATGATAGCTCCAAGTGACGAGGAAGGAGGGCGGCATGAACATCGCATTCCCGCGTGATAGTGCGTGGTCGCCATCTGACACCGCCCCCTCCGCCATAGAGGTGTTGCTTCCCTAGCCGGTTCAATTGTCGCGATGAATCCAGGCCGTGGGATACACCCCACGGTCCTTTTCTTTTCCCGGGACTCCTTTATATGCGCCTTCCGCTCCGCGAATACTGGAACCTGCTCAGCACCTACCTGGCCCCGCAGCGGCGGCGGGTGGCCCTGCTCACCATCATGCTGTTTGCCGGCATTGCCGCCCAACTGGTAAACCCGCTGATCGTACGCGCCTTTATCGACCAGGCCACGGCGCGGCGACCGCTCGATTCGCTGCTCACGCTGGCGGTGCTGTTCCTGGCCGTTGGATTGGTGGCACAGGGGCTCGCGGTGGTCGAAACCTGGATCGCGGAAAACGTCGGCTGGATGGCCACCAACGAGTTGCGCGGCGACCTGGCGCTCCACTGCCTGCGGCTCGACCTATCGTTTCACAATGCCCGCACACCGGGCGAACTCATCGAGCGGGTCGACGGCGACGTGACGGCACTGGCCAACTTCTTCTCCCGCTTTGTCATCAACATCCTGGGGAATCTGCTGCTGATGCTTGGCGCCCTGGCCCTGCTCTTCAGCGTGAACTGGCAGGTGGGTGGTGCCCTCAGCCTATTTGTGGCAGTCGCCCTGTGGACAATGATGCGGGTCCGCGCCATCGCGGTGCCATACTGGAAGCAGGTTCGCGAGGAGAGCGCGCAGTTCTTTGGCTTCATCGGCGAGCAGTTATCCGGCACAGAGGATTTGCGCTCCGCCGGAGCGAAAGACTTCGTGCTGCGCCGCATGGCCGAGCTAATGCGGCGCTGGCTACGGAAGCAGTTCCGCTCGGGCCTAGCCGGCTACTCGATGCACGCCTCCAGCCTGATCCTCTTCACCACGGGCAATGCCATCGCCTTCGCGCTGGCCGCCTGGCTCTTCCGGGGTGGAGCTATTACCATCGGCACCGCCTACCTGATCTTTCAGTACACTGAGTTGCTGCGCCGGCCGGTGGAGCAGATCCGCACCCAGATGCAGGACCTACAACTGGCCGGTGCGGGGATCGAGCGCATCAAGGAGTTGCTGAGCACCCAGGCGGCGATTGTCGCCGGCCACGGCCATTCGCTGCCGGACGGCCCGCTTTCGGTCGAGGTGGAGCAGCTGCACTTTAGCTACAACGGCGTGGACCCGATACTGCGCAATATCAGCTTCCAGCTGGCAGTCGGCAAGGTACTGGGTGTGGTGGGGCGCACCGGAAGCGGCAAGACCTCCCTTGCTCGCCTCCTGGTCCGGCTGTATGAGCCACAGTCCGGACGTATTCGCTTGGGAGGGGTGGATGTGCGTGACGCCAACCTGGACGACCTGCGCCAGCGCGTCGGTGTGGTGACGCAGGAGGTGCAGCTCTTTCACGCCACCACGCGCGACAATATCACGCTCTTCGACGACGCGATTCCGGAGGAGCGCGTCCTGGCCGCCCTGCGCGACGTGGGACTGGAAGAGTGGTATGGCGCTCTGCCGAACGGGCTGGAAACGGTGCTCGACTCGGGCCACAGTCTGTCCGCGGGGCAGGCGCAGCTCCTAGCCTTTGCCCGTGTCTTGCTGCGTGATCCCGGCCTGGTAATCCTGGACGAAGCCTCCTCGAGGCTCGACCCGGCCAGTGAGATCCGGCTCCAGCGCACCATGGACACGCTGCTGGCCGGGCGCACCGGCGTCGTGGTGGCGCATCGCCTGGCCACCCTGCAGCACGCCGATCAGATTCTGGTGATCGAGGATGGCCGCATTCGGGAGCATGGCGACCGCCTGACGCTGGCCGCTGACCCGACCTCGCGCTATGCCGAGCTGCTGCGGGCCGGACTGGAGTTGGTGACAATATGAGTACCTGGCGCTTTCTCTGGCAGCTGTTTCGCTACCGTCCTGGCCTGTACCTGCTCGATGGTCTGTTCTGGATCACTATCCATGCCGCGCCGCTGGTACCCGGACTCATCGCCCAGGCCTTTTTCAATCGCCTGATGGGACACCAGGAGGCGGGGTTTGACTCGACCACACTGATCGTGCTGTTGGTGGTCAGCGGGGTGGCGCGCGCCCTGGCCATGCTGGGTGGTTGGCTAGCGGACATCCCCTTCCGCTTCACCATGAGCGCGCTGCTACGCCGCAACATGCTGGAGCACATCCTGCAGCGGCCCGGCGCGCGTGCCCTGCCCGGTTCCCCCGGCGAAGCCATCAGTCGCTTCCGCGACGACGCGCAGCAGGCGGAGGACTCGATCGACTGGACGCTGGATGTGGAGGGCACCGCTATCTTCGCCATTGCCGCTTTTGTCATCCTGCTGCGCGTCAACGCCGTCATCACCGTGCTGGTCTTTCTACCCCTGATTGCCGTGGCCTCGGCGTCCCATCTGGCCAGCCACCGGCTGGCGCGCTATCGGCGCGCCGGCCGCGAGGCCACGGGTAACGTCACCGGCGCCATTGGCGAGATGTTCGAGGCAGTGCAGGCGGTAAAGGTAGCGGGCGCGGAGGAGCGGGTGATCCGGCACCTTCGCCGGCTCAACGAGGAGCGTCGCAAGCTGATGCTGAAGGACCAGGTGTTTACCCAAGTGCTGGACTCGGTCTTCGCCAACACGGTGAGTCTGGGTACCGGTCTCATCCTGCTGCTCTCGGCCGACGCCATCCGCAGCGGTCATTTCTCGGTCGGGGACTTTGCGCTCTTCGTGTCCTATCTTGGCTTTGTCACCGACTTTACCTTGTTTTTCGGTCACTTTCTGGCCCATTACCGGCAGACCGGGGTGGCCTTCCAGCGTATGGGCGCCATGCTGCCTGGCGCGCCGCCGAGGCAGCTGGTGCGCCATGCCCCGCTTCACCTGCGCGGCCCGCTGCCGGAAGTGATCTATCCGACCAGGGCCGCCCGGGATCGCCTGGAGTCGATTGAGGCGCGAGACCTCACCTTTCGCTATCTCGAATCGGGTGGCGGCGTGGAGGGCGTCTCTTTCTGCCTCGCTCGTGGCTCCTTTACCGTGGTCACCGGTCAGGTGGCCGCCGGCAAGACCACGCTGCTGCGCGCGCTCCTGGGCCTGCTCCCGCCGGATGCCGGGGAGGTGCGCTGGAACGGCGTGCTGGTAGCCAACCCGGCGAACTTCCTGGCGCCACCGCGCGCCGCGTACACACCACAGGTGCCGCGACTGTTTAGTTACACCCTGCGAGACAACGTGCTGCTCGGTATCCCGGAGGAGCAGGCAGATCTGGCGGCAGCTGTGCACCATGCTGTGTTGGAGGACGATCTGGGCGGGCTGGAAGACGGTTGGGCCACGCTGGTGGGGCCGCGTGGGGTCAAGCTCTCCGGTGGCCAGGTGCAGCGGTCCGCGGCGGCCCGCATGTTCGTGCGCCAGGCGGAGCTGGTGGTGATCGACGACCTATCGAGCGCCCTGGATGTGGAGACGGAGAGCGTGATCTGGGATCGGCTCTTCGCCCGACACGAGGTCACTTGCCTGGCCGTGTCGCACCGCCGGGCGGCGTTGCAGCGGGCCGACCAGATAATTGTCCTGAAAGATGGCCGCGTGGAAGCCGTCGGTCGTCTGGATCATCTGCTGGCCACCAGCGAGGAGATGCGCCGCCTCTGGCATGGCGAGGAAGTTGTGGCAGCGGGCCATATCCGGCCTGGCCAGTCGCAGTAACGTTGATATGGTGGCAACATCCCTCCCGCGTACGGTCGATGAATGGTCCCGCGTATACTCGGCTATACGCGATGTGCAAACACCGAGCGTTGTCTCGTCCGACGCCTGACGGTACGGGCGCTACCGGGAGCGGGGCAGTGCAAAGAGACGGGAGATCACTTTGGTGACCCAGTGTGTGGGAATGAAGCTGCGGGGTTTGGCTTCCGCGCTCTGCTCGGTACTGGCCGTGGTAGCAGGCATCGGGGCTTTCCCTCACATGGTCAGCGCACATATCACACCATCTGTGAACGGTGCGCGTTACAGCCACATCACCATGGCAGGAGAGTCGATGGCGCCGGCGCTCCATAACGGACAGGTGTTGAACATTGACAGGCAAGCGTACAGGCGTCACGCCCCCCGCCGCGGAGACATCGTGGTGTTTGAAGGAACCGTGGTCGGATTCCAGAATCATTACCTTATCAAGCGAGTGATTGGGTTACCCGGTGAACGCATCAATGTTCATCGTCACAGCGTCTTTATCAACGGGCGCCGCTTATCGGAGCCGTATATTCGTGCACCCGCCATGTATTTCTTCCAGCCACATCGGGTTCCCACGGCAGCGTACTTTGTTCTGGGCGACAACCGGAACAATAGCGAGGACTCTCATATTTTTGGCTGGGTGCCGGCGCGAGACATTATCGCCCGGGTCGTCGTCTCACGAACGAAATGATCGCTGAAGGGGCGAGTAGGCTACAGCCCCATCTTGGTCACGCCTTGAGCGCTGGCCGCGTATAGCCTCCCCTGTGTGATCAGGAGAGTGGCCAGCGGTGGGATAGGGATGCGACGCAGCAGCTGGCCAGTGTTGGCGTCGAGCACGTCCAGGCGGGCCGCTTCCGCTTCAGCGGCGAACACCAGGTGGTTTGCCACGATGAGACCGGTCACCGGGCTGGTGTCGGTTCCCCAGGCCAGGTGGCCATCAGCGGTGCCGACCGCGATGATGCCGGGGTGGTATCGGTTCGAGGCAACGTACAGGCGCCCGTAGGCAAGCGTCGGGTTGGAATGGCTGAGGGGCCCGCCGAGCGGGAGCCGCCACGCCGGCGTGCCGTCCGCCCGAACGCTGGTCAGCCAGGGGCGTGTCCCAGGGGTGGGACCACCCTCAACGTAGGCGCTGCGACCGTCACCCGTCCACGCACCAAAGAGAGAGAGCGAGCGGACCAGCCGGCCGGTGGCCGGGTCGTAGACATGGGTGGCGCCGCTCACTTCCCCCCAGGCCTGATACAGCTCCCCGGCGATCAGGGTCGGACGGCTGCCGAAGTTGCCGGGATGCCGCCACAGCAGCCGCCCGCTGCGCAGTTCCAGGGCTTTGGATGCGGGGGCGCCGCAAAAGCTCTGGCACCCCTGCCCGGTGTACACGATGCCGGCCGCGACCACCAGCGATGAGGCCCCACCTCGGTCTCGCCACAAGGTTCCGGCGATGAGTGGTGTCGAGCGCAACGATCTGAAGCGCGGAGGCGACGACCAGTAGCCCCCGTGCGTAGGCGAGATCGGTCACATTATCCGCTGAGGCGAAGCCCAGGTCGCGGTCTGTGAAGCTCCGGAGCCGGCTGCCGGTGCGGCCATTGAGTACGGCCACGCCGCCGTGTGCACCGAAGGAGGCGAAAAGGTTACCTCCGACGGCCACCACCTGCATCGCGCCCTTGACCGTCCAGCCGGCGTGAAGCCGGTCGACATTCTGGCGATTGATGACCTGCTCGCCCGGGCTAAAGTTGCTGTTCCGCGGATCGTGCCCCTGCATCGGCCAGCCGGCGGCCTGGAGCGTGGACGGACTCAGCAGCGAGATACAGGCGGTCAGTGTCCAGAGCAGGTATCTCACGGGTGTGACCTCCATAGGAAACGATCGGTCACGGGCGCCTCCATTCCGAGCTAAACGGCAGCCGCATGCCGGTCAGCTCGTCCCGACAGCTGCCGCCCCTTGGCTGAGCGGAGCGATCAGAATGCGATCGGCCAGTTCCTCGCCAACCGCCTGGTTACGTTCGCTGCCTGGTTCGCCTACCCGCACCGTCACCACCCCACCGAAGGGGGCGATGGCCTCAAGGGTGACATGGGCGTTGAGGACCAACCCCAGTGAGGCGAGATATTCCAGTACTGGCTGCTCCTGTTGCTCGATACGCGCCACCGTCCCAATTGTGCCGGGGGCGAGGTTGGTCAGCCGCACCACGCTGCGAGACGGCATCACCCCCTCCCGGCTGGGAATTGGATCGCCGTGAGGATCGAAGCTCGGATTTCCCAGCTTGGTGGCAATCCGCTCCTCCAGGTCTTCCGACAGGACATGCTCCAGCCGCTCCGCCTCCGCATGCACCTGATGCCAGGGCACGCCCAGCAGCTCGGCCAGAAAGGTCTCGATCAGCCGGTGGTGGCGTAGTATCTCGACGGCCACCGCCACGCCGCGCTGGGTCAGGGCCACGTCGTGATAGGGCGTGTGCTGCACCAGCGGGCCACCCTCGTCCTCCGCCAACCGCTTGATCATGGCGGTGACCGACGGCGGCTTCACCCCCAGCCGATCGGCCAGCATCTGCGTCGTCGCCCGGCCTGCGCCCTCCTGCAGCAAGTAGATCTGCTTGAGGTAATCCTGCTCGGCCACGGAATGAGGAGCCATCACCAATGCCCACCTTTATTGGTAGCTACGCCTGAATCCTAGGGTACGTACCGGCACAAGTCAATACCTCCAATAATTCTAGCCAACCAGGTTAGACTCATGCCGGGAATTGATGTATGCTTTAGATGAGGCTAAACTATGAATAACGGACCGCAATGAGAGCGTATCAGCCAAAAGAACCGGAGGGTGAGTCACCAGAGTCTCTGCCGGAGGAAAGCAGACTCGCTAGCGCGGCGCGTGCCACCCTCGACGGCCGGCGCCGCGGCCTCATGGCTCTCCTGCCCTTTCTCGGCCCGGCCTTCGTGGCCTCGGTAGCCTATATTGATCCCGGCAACTTCGCCACCAACATCCAGGGAGGCAGCGCCTTTGGCTACAAACTGCTCTGGGTGGTCTTGCTGGCCAATGTCATGGCCATGCTCATCCAGGCGCTTTCGGCGAAGTTAGGCATCGCTACCGGCCAGAGCCTGCCGGAACTCTGTCGGAAACACTTTCCGGCGCCCACCGTCTATGTTATGTGGGTGATCTCTGAGGTTGGCGCCATGGCCACGGATCTGGCCGAGTTTCTCGGGGCCAGCCTGGGGCTGAACCTGCTCCTTCATGTGCCGCTGCTCCCCGCCACTATTCTCACCGGCATTGCCACCTATGGCATCTTGATGCTGCAGCGCTACGGCGTGCGGCCCATCGAGGCGCTGATCACGGCGATGGTCGGCGTGATTGCGGCCAGCTATGTGATCGAGACCATCCTGGCACGGCCGGCCTGGGGCCAGGTCGCTTATCACAGCGTGGTTCCCTATGTGAGTTCCGGCAGCATCTTGATCTCGGTGGGGATCATTGGCGCCACCATCATGCCACACGTCGTGTACCTGCACTCGGCCCTGATGCAGGATCGGATCGTGCCGCGCAGTGAGGCTGAGGCCAAGCGCATCTATCGCTTCACCATTCCTGATATTGTGATCGCCATGGCGCTGGCCGGCGTAATCAACATGGCCATGCTCTACATGGCGGCCTCGACCTTCTTTACCCACAATATGACCAATGTGGCAGATATCCCGGCGGCGTACCACACCCTCACGCCGCTGCTAGGACCGGCGGCCAGCGTGGTCTTCGCGGTCTCGCTGTTGGCCTCCGGTCTCTCCTCGTCCACCGTCGGCACCATGGCGGGGCAGGTCATCATGCAGGGATTTGTCGGGTTCACCATTCCCATCTGGATTCGCCGCCTGGTCACCATGCTGCCGGCGGTGATCGTCGTGGCGCTTGGCATCGATGCCACCAAATCGCTGGTTATCAGTCAGGTGGTACTCAGCCTGGTGCTGCCCCTCCCCGTGATCGCCCTGACCTACTTCACCCGCCGGCGAGACATCATGGGAACGCTGGTCAACGGTAGCATCACCACGGCGCTGGCAGTGACCTGCTCCCTGCTGATCGTGCTGCTCAATGTGCTGCTGCTCTACACCACGGCTGGTGGCCCAGTACCCGGCTTGAGCTAAGCTAAAGCCTCATGTACACTCGTCTCCTGGTGCCCCTCGATGGGTCTCGCCTGGCCGAATCCGTCCTCCCCCTGGTTCAGAAGCTGGCATCCGCCTGGGGAGCCACAGTCTTGCTGCTGCATGTCAGCGAGAAAGGCGCGCCCGCCGCGGTCCACGGTGATCGCCATTTGACGACTGTCAGCGAGGCGATACCCTATCTGGAGGAGCTAGCCGCCCGGCTGCGGGCTGAAGGAATCGTGGTCCAGACGCATGCCCATCCCGCTCCCGAGGGAGACGTGGCGCGCAGCATCGCGGCGCACAGTGCGGAGGAGAAGGTGGATCTGGTGATCCTCTGCACGCACGGGCGCGGCACGGTTCGTGGCCTGCTCTTTGGACGAATCGCCCAGCAAACGGTGCGGCGAGGAAGTATCCCGGTGCTCCTGGTCCACCCGGACGATGCCGGCGCCACGCCTCCCTTCGCGCCCGACAGGATTTTAGTGCCGCTGGACGGGACGACCGGCGCCGAGGCGGCTTTGCAGCCGGCCGCGCTCTTCGCCCAGACGTTCTCCGCCGCCCTGCATCTGGTCATGGTCGTGCCCACCCAGGAGACGGTGCGGGGCGATCGCCAGGCGGTAACCGCCCTGCTGCCCGCCGCCACCCGAGCCACGCTCGATTTGGCTCAGGAGGATGCCCAGACCTATCTCACCACACTGGCTGAACAGATGGGGACCGTGCCGGTCAGTATCGAGGTGCGCCGTGGCGACGTGCCGGCCGCCCTGGTCGACGAAGCGGCGGAGCCTGGCGTCGGTCTGATCGTCATCGCGACCCACGGCCGAGCAGGTTTGCAAGCCATCTGGGCCGGCAGCGTTACCGCCCAGATCCTGGCCCGCGTGCACGCTCCCATCCTGCTGCTGCGAACGATCGACCAGTAACGGGGCCAGATTGCTACACCGCGCTCCAGCCCCTGAGGTGCTGGACCGACTGGCGATACTCCCACTCGATGGCGTCCTTCAGCGCGCTCGCCATGCGGCCACCGATGGTGAGGCCGGCGACATCGGCCACGCCTTTTTTTTCGCCCACCGACACCACGAAGCCTTTGTCCTGGAAATTCAACGGTTTCAGCGGACGACCATCGATCTCGGCCTGAAGGTTGTGGGCCACCAGCGCGCCTTCCGCCAGAGCGATCTGCGCCAGGGGATTGAGTACCTTCCCGGTCCTGGGGTTCACCACGGAGGCGAGATCCCCGGCCACGAAAATCTCAGGATGGTCGAGTGCCCGCAGGTACTGATCGACCTTGAGGCGTCCGTTGTAGCCAATCTCCAACCCCGATCCCGTGATCACATCCGGAGCTTTGATCCCGCCGGCCCAGATAAAGACGCCGCCGCTGATGACCTCGCCGTTCTTGAGCTGGAAGCCCGCGGGCGTTACCTGGGCGATTACCGCGTTGGTGCGCAGCACGACGCGCAGGTCGCGCAGAATCTGGGTGGCCCGGCCGATCAGCCCGGGTGATGAGCCGGCCAGCACCGTATGTCCCGCTTCCACCAGCACCACCTGACAGAGGGCAGCCGGCGCCCCATACTGCCGGGCCAGGCCGGGAAGCTCCTCGGCGAAGGCTCCGGCGAGTTCCACCCCAGTCGAGCCGGCGCCGCCGATCACCACGGTGAGCAGTCGCCGCTGCTCTTCCGCATCACCGGCGTCCGCTGCTCGCCGCACGCTGGCCTGCACCGCTTCCCACACCCGCTGCGCATCATCCACCGACCAGAGCGTCAGGACGCGCTCGGCCAGACCAGGAATATGGAAGTCGTTGGGCCGGCTACCCAACGCCAGCACCAACCAGTTGTACGGCAGAGGCTCCGCTTCAGTCAGCAGCGCCTGCCCCGCCAGGTCGAATCCGGTGACCGCGGTCTGCACAAACGTCACCCGTGGCGAGAGCACGGAATCGAGCTGCACCCGCACCGCCTCTTCCGATCGCGTGCCGGCGGCAACCCGCGGCAGCTCCGGCAGCAGCGAGTGATAGTCGTTCTGATCCACCAGGGTGACGGCAACATCAGGATGCCGATCCAGCCATGGCCCACATCGCAACGCCACCTGCAGCCCAGCATATCCCGCCCCGGCAATAACCACCGTCTTCCGCGCGTCTGCTCCGCTCATTCACCCCATCCCATATCAGTCATGCTGCCGTGCGTCAAGATCAGCCATCTAAGACTACAGGAACGAGTTGTCGAAGGGGATACAGCGAGCAAACCGGCGGAGGGCGTACTCGCGCAGCGCCTCCGCCTGGTCGGCTCAGCTCTGATTGAGTGGGACTGTATCCAGTGACGCGCCGGTCTCGAGCAGCGTCTTGAGACCGCTGAGCACCCAACTCCAGCCACCACCGGCCCCCTGGTCTTCCATCCCACCGGAGAGCAACAGCGCCAGCGTGGGAGCGCCTTGGAGGTCGTGGATCACCGTCAACCTGGAGACACCTCCTGGGCGCTCTTCGATCTCATAGGTGAGGCGCGTAACCCCCTGCGACGCCATCGCCTCGTCCATGACCATACGCCAGGTCTGGACCAGCTTCCTCGGCGGGTCCACCTCGATGATCTCGCCATCGACAGCCAGGTCCGGCGCACCCATCGATCGCATTGCTTCGCTGGTAAACCCCCGGTAGGAGCCACCCGGACGAAGCTCGTACTCGCCACGTCCTCCGTACCCGTACCTCTCCGTCCACTCGGGTTGGGTGATCGCATCCCAGATCGCCTGGGGCGTCGCCTTGATATAGACCCGGTAGACCTGCGTGGTCGCTGTGGTCGCTGCCATCGTTGTCATGCCATGCCCTCCAATTGATTCTTGAGCTCCGCAAGCGCCGACACCTGGCGCTCGGTGTATTTGTCGATCCACCGGTCGTGGATCAACCGGATCGGCACCGGATTCAAGAAGTGCAACTTCTCCCGGCCCGAACGCCGTGCGATAACGAGACCCGCGTCTTCCAGGACGCGCAGGTGCTTCATGACACCGAAGCGCGTCATCTCCAACTCGGACTCCAACTCCGTGAGCGTGCGGCCGTCACGCTCGAAAAGCCGGTCGAGTAGGAAGCGCCGCGTTGGGTCGGCGAGCGCCTTGAACACTTGATCATCGTCAATCACACGGTCAATATAGGTGACCATACGGTCACGTGTCAAAGCGAATAAGGGGAGATCTTACAGAATCAGGCAAATGCCCCCGGCGATCCAGACGTCGGCTCAGCGTCCGTAGACGGACACGTGGCTGCTGCTGGTAGCGACAAAGGGTTCTCGCTTCCAGCCGGCCCACCGCTCCTTCAGGCGCAGCCCGGCGATTCGTGCCATCAGATCGAGTTCGCTGGGCCAGGCGTATCGAGTGACGATCGGATACAGACGCACGCCCTCCCGAGAGAGTACCACGTGGCTCTCGTCCAGCTGCTGCTTCACCGGATCGTGGCGACCCACATCGAGCCGGACCTGGTTGACGCCGACGGCTTCCGCATCCACGTATTGATCGGCGCGCAAGCGGGTGAGAAAGGTCGGCACGAAGGCCTCCACCACGAATGAGCCGTCCTCGGTGAGATGGGCGGCGACGTTCTCGAAACAGCGCACCTGGTCGTCCTGAGTTAGCAGGTTGAACAGCGTGTTGAACACCACGAAGATCAATCGGTAGGCGCCTGGCACCGGCACCTCGGCGAAGTCGCCCATGGTGACCGCGATCTGGTCGCCTCCCGGCTTGGCGCGCAGCCTGGCGACCATCGCGGGCGCCATGTCGATGCCGTCCACGCGAACTCCTCGAGCCGCCAGAGGCAGTGCGATCCGACCGGTGCCGATGGCGAGTTCCAGTGCGGGCCTACCCCCTGCCAGCTGCTCCAGGAACGCGACGGTTGCCACTTCATCGCCACGAGGGACATCGTCGTAGCTCTCGGCGGTGTCCTCGCCGAAACTCAGGATTAGCTCATAGTCATCCATGCCCCGATTGTGCCCGCCCCATATCGCCCGACGCAATTCAATCGCACAATGCCGGCTGCATCCGATTCCCGAGTTGGTTCGATGCAATGCCGTGATCAGCGCAATACCGGGCAACAGCTCGGGGGGTGATATGGCGTGAACTGATAAGACACCCCTACAAGGATGACCCAAATGAAGAATGCAATGTAGACGGGTCGGGGTGCGACCTTGCCTTTCAAGCCGAGCACCATGAGGCCCAGGGGAATAGGGAAGAGCATCGCGGAGATGGTCAGCGGCAAATACTCAAAGGAAATCATCTCTCACGTTTCCATCCGGCAGGACATCTCCCATGCGGGATATGGAACGTCGCAGTGGCTACCGCCAAAAACTGCCATTGGTGGCAACGCTGAATGCGAACTGTAGCCTTCGTCCTTGTCGTCGTGGCTGGAGATAATGGTCGTATCATCCCTGGACTTCTTGGTAGTCTTCCCATGCCTTGAACTTCTCTCGATTCCCTGATGTTGCTCAAACTGGGAGTCATCATGAGACCCTACTGGCGATCATTTCAGTGAAGCTATGATGCAGGAACATGTCATAGCAGTCCCGGTTTGTCACGCCGCATTTTCCGAGGGGAGGCGATGGAGAGTGTTGGCGATCCAATGTCAGTTAATGCAGCGCCTGACCCGCTTGGGATCGGCGTCAAGCTTCTCGTAACTGTGGTCCCCGCGTTCAAACATGACGCGGTAGTTCACGGCAATCCTCCATATACGCTATCGTCAATGCGCCAGCACATAGCTCATTGAGCCAATCTGCCGCACCATGCCCTTGAGTTCCAGCATCAGCATGGTGGAGGCTACCGTGGGCGCCGCCATCGCGGTTTGGCGAGCGAGTTCGTCGATGTGGACCGGCTCGTGGGAGAGCAGGGACAGCAGCTTCCCCTCCTCATCGTTGGCGGGGATGGCGACCTTGATCTCCAGCTGCTGCACGGCCACGGTAAGGTCCAGTTCGGCCAGGATGTCCTCGGTGGAGGTGACCAGCTTGGCGCGACCCTCCCGGATCAGACGGTTGCAGCCGGCCGAGCCGCGATCGGTGGCCCGGCCGGGAAAGGCGAAGACTTCCCGATTCTGCTCCAGAGCGTAGTCGGCGGTGATCAGGGCGCCGGAGGTGTACTGCGCTTCGATCACCACCGTGCCGAGTGAGAGGCCAGAGATAATTCGGTTGCGGGCGGGGAAGTTGAAGGCGTCCGGCTTGGTGCCCAGCGGATACTCGGTCACCACCGCGCCATGCTGCTGAATGCGCTCGAAGAGGGCACGGTTCTCGGCGGGATACACCACATCGATGCCGCACCCCAGCACGGCGATGGTGCGGCCGCCGGACTCCAGCGCCGCGCGGTGTGCGACCGAGTCGATTCCGCGGGCCAGGCCGCTGACGACAGTGAGACCGGTGCGCACCAGCTCGGGCACGACACGCGTGGCCAGCTCCTTGCCATACACCGAAGGGCCACGGGTGCCGACCACGCCGATACTCTGGTCGTCCTGCCTGGTGATCGTTCCCTTGACATAGAGGAGGGGTGGAGCGTTGAAAATTTCTTTGAGGCGCAATGGGTAGTCGGCGTCAAAGCTGCTGAGCACCGCGACATCGAGCCGGCGCAGCTTTTCCATCTCGCGCTCCAGCGAGATCGCATGCCGCTTTTCCAGCAGGAGTGGCATGAATTTCCCGTCGACGCCCAGAGAGGATAGCTCCTGCTCGCTGGCCCGCCAGGCGCGTTCCGGCTCCTTGAACCGATCGATAAGTTTGTGGAAGCGAGCGGGTCCGATGCCGGGCAGCAGGCTGAGGCCGACCAGGTAGGCGATATCAGGACGAGGCATGGCGGGTTGATTGTAGCAATGCGGCCCTATCGCTTCGCTGCCTGAGTGGTTTCCGGCGGGATCGAAGCGGAAGAGGGCGGATAAAGTGCGGCCACCTCGGCTGCTCGACGCTGCATCACGGCGATCAGTTGCGGTGGAGACTCAACCATCAGTTCCGGGCCGAGCGAGAGTAACTGGGTCGCGTACCACTCGATCTCGCTGGCGGGAATAGACGCTTCCAGGAGTCCCGCGTTTTCAACGAGTGCCGCTTCGCCAAAGAGGGAAGCGATTTGAAAGCTCCGCGCGGCCTGGCGGGTCATGCGTGCCCGCAGGGGCAGCAAATCGGGCGCATCGCTGTGCCTGGTTCGTAGCCACTCGCGCAGCGAGATGGGCTGAGCCGCCGGCAAACCATGAACCCGCTCCAGCGAGCGGAAGCGGTCGGCGCGCAAGGAGACGGTCATGTTTCGCCGGTTATCGTGGCACACGCAGTACCAGAAGCCCTCCGCGGCATACAGTCCGTGGGGGAAGATGACGCGGTCGCGGGAGGCCGAGCGCGACTCATAGACGATGCGCAAGTGCACGCCGTCGAGCACTGCTTGCAATATGTCCGCCAGCAGCGGCGCATGATACCCACGCACCGGCTCGACAATGGCGACATGTCGGTGCAGCTCATCGAGGCGTTGCACGATGTCGTGCGGGATGGCGTTGCGCAGCTTGGTGATGGCGGAAAGGCTTTGGGCGGCAAAGGGCGACTCGGCGTACTGCAGCAGCGCCTCATAGGACAGCACCATGCCGAGCGCTTCGTCGACTGTCAAGGTGAGCGGGAGCATGCGCTGCTCGGTCATCAGGGCATAGCCCCCATGCGGTCCGGGCGTCGCCATCAGAGGGACTCCCATATCCAACAGGGCTCGCAGATCGCGCAGCATGGTGCGGCGAGAAACGCCAAACTCTGTGGCCATGGTCTCGACCGTGAAGCGAGGCGTGCGGCGCACCGCGATTACCAGTTCGAGCAAGCGGGCAGTGCGAGACAGAACATTCCTCCTGAAATGGTGACGCGAACTGTCACCATTGTGCCGCATGATGGATGCAGAACGACATTGAAGGAGCAACTATGAACCAGACAGGTATGGACCAGATAGGTGCAGCCAAACAGTTTCTCGCCGGGGAGGGGCGGGACATCGACCAGGCCCGCTTTGCCTACCACTTTGGATATGGGTCCCAGGAGGAACTGGTCCAGGTGTTGACCCGCTACCAGAATCCGGATGGCGGCTTCGGCCACGGGCTGGAAGTGGATATCAGCGCACCGGACAGCAACCCCTTTGCCACCGAGATCGCGCTCGGCGTGTGTCTGGCCGCGGGAGTGCCGGCCGATCATCCGGTCGCGAGCCGCACCGTCGCCTGGCTGGAAGAAGCTCAGGATGAGGACGGGTGCTGGCGCTTCGCACCCGGCGTGTACCAACATCGCCTGGCGCCCTGGTTCGAGCACTGGCCCTGGCCCAACCTCAACCTCAGTTGCCCGCTGGCCGGGCTGCTGCGCCGGTATGGTCTTGGCTCGACCCGATTGCACCAGCGCGTCGCGGCGCTTTTCGACCGGCTGGCAAAACCGGACGATCTGTTGGGCGACGAGTACTACGCGGTGCGGCCGTATGCGTTCTATTTCCTGCCCTCGAGCGACCTTGCGCAGCGTGAGCTGTATCTGGGCGGCGTAGCCTGGTGGCTGATACGCCAGCACGCGGAGGGCAAGCAGGCGGATGCGGCTCACTTCTTTGAGTATGTGCAGGGACCGGAGACGTATGTGGGCCGCCTCATGCCAAGCGCGCTGCTAGATGCGCAGCTTCAGGCGCTGGCAGCGGAACAGACCGGCGATGGTGGCTGGCCCAGCCCCTATGATCCGCGCTGGCGAGCGCCCACGACGGTGCAAAATCTACTGACGCTGCGGACCTTTGGGCGGTTAGGGCGATAACCTGCTCTGAGTACGAGCACCAGGTTGGGAAACGTGAGCGTTTACTGACCTGCGATTGCGATGTTGGTGCTCCCGGTGATCGGCGGCCTTCTCCGCTCGGAGAGGCGGACGCAGCCACCGCCCACCAGCACGCACAGCCCAAATCCGGCCGCCATGGCAAAGAGGGGCAGCCGAAAGTTCAGACCGTAGAGCGCGGTGAGCGTGTTGGCCGCGATGAAGCCGCTGGCCAAGCCAACGGCAGCATACACGCTCTGGGTACGCGCTCGCGCGTCCGGCGGAGAGAAGACGGCGAGGTTGGCATCAACCGAGGGCTGCATCAGCGCATAGACGCCGCCGTGGATCGTGAAGATGATCAGTACGGGAAGGATTGAAGTGGCCAGACCATATCCCACGTAGAGCGGCACCTGCAGCAGGCCTAACAGGAGGATGACCGTGGAGCGGCGGGCGCGATCGGCTACCCGCCCACCCAGTGGCGAGCCCAGCACGTTGGGCACCGCCCACAGGGCATAGGCCAGGCCGATCAGCGCCACCGGCGCACCCAGGTGGTGGCGCATCCAGAGCGGCATGAGCGTCAGGTCGAAGCCGAAGTACAGGTTGTCCCCAAAGGCCAGAATATAGGAACCGATCAGCGGTAGCGTCAGAAGGGCGCGGCGTGACACAGCTCTGGCCCGCGCCCGTGCCTCCGGATGACGCCGCAGGTCCATCGGCACCAGCGCCAGCACCACCAGCAAGGCGGCAATTCGCAGGAGACATGAGCCGATGAACGCGCTGGCGTAACCGGTACTGGCGAACAGGCCGCCCAGTGCCGGGCCAAACAGAAAGCCGGCGTTGAGAAAGGCGCCGAAGATACCGTACGCCTCCCCTTGTCGCTCGGGGGCGATCGTCTCGGCCACCAGGGCCCGGGCCGAGGGGAGCACGCTGGCCGCGACTATGCCTTCAAAGAAACGCAGGATCACGAAGGTCACCGGGTCCGTGATGACCAGATAGAGAACCGATAGCATCGACTGCGCGGCCAGCCCGATGACCATCATCCGCTTGCGCCCGAATTGATCGGCTAGCCAACCGGTGGGGTATTGGAACAGGAAGCTGGAGAGCAGAAAGGAGGAGGCCATGGCGCCGATGATGGCCAGCGAGGCGCCGCGCGACTGGGCGTAGAGCACGCGTACCGGCACGACCATGCCAATTCCCACGAAGGAGATCGATACCGCCAGGCTGATGGCCAGCAGGGTGCGATTGTGGAGCGCGCTGAAACTCTCCAGACGCGGAAGCTTGGTGCGAAGGCGCATCTTCCAGCATAACGCGCGACCGCAGCAGGGTTCGGGGCGAGGGCGCCGCGCTTTCGGCTCGCGGGGCAAGTTAGGATTGTCTAGAGATACCCCAGGTTCTTCAGTCGCTCCTCCACCAGCGCTTCCTCCTCCGCGCTGTAGGCGCCGCCAGCGGCTACCGCTTCACGGGGCAGATAGCCCAGTTCGTTCAGCCTGCTCAGCACAATCTCGACGTCTTGATCGACGTTTTCTTGATCAGTATGGACCGTGATCTCAGGGTTCTGTGGCGCCTCATAGGGATCGGAGATGCCGGTGAACTGCTTGATCTCGCCGGAGCGCGCCTTCGCGTAGAGGCCCTTCGTGTCGCGCTGCTCGCACACTTCCAGCGGGCAATCGACAAAGACCTCGACGAAGTTACTGATCTCGGCACGAGCGTTGTCTCGCGTCTCGCGATACGGTGAGATAGCGGCGGTGATGGCGATCACGCCGTTGCGCGAGAGCAGCTTGGCCACGAAGGCGATGCGCGCGATGTTGGCGTCTCGGTCGGCCTTGGAAAAGCCCAGTCCCTGACTCAGATTCTTCCGAATCTCATCGCCGTCGAGTAGTTCGACCCGGCGACCCAGCGCCTGCAGCCGCTCGACCAACGCATTGGCAATAGTCGATTTGCCGGCGCCGGATAGGCCGGTGAACCAAAGTGTAAAACCGTCTTCCATGTTCTCTCTCCTCGTCTTTGATGTGTACCCCGGCCCGCTGCCGGGGTCTATGTCTCACTCTGCTGGTGACCACATCAGTGTAACGAGTGGCATCTGGACCTCGTGAAGAAAGCCTTACATCCAGCTAAACGTGCAGATTCGACAGGTGAGTGCCCAGGGATTGAAAGTTCGCGCCACCGGCCTACCGTATATTGCCGAGAACGTTCATCGCGCTGGTAGGGTCGCCAGTTACTTTGCCGCGAGCGGCATCGGTCTCGCCGCGTCGCGTCGCATCCTTGAACAGCACGGCGGCGCGATTAGTCAGAAAAGTCAGGAAGGCGACAGCGCAACGTTTAGGATTCGAGTACCGTTCGGGTAACGGTCATCGTGTCCTATGCACTTGGATGGAAAACTGTAACTGAAACGCAACTTTCAGCTACTGCAGCTTGACCACTGTGTACATAGAGTAAGGGAGTGGACAGTCTGTCTTTCTCGTCGTCGTGATTGACAGTGCCCTTTCAGATGGTGAACCTGGTTCCTAATGGTTCCTTCACCCGTCTTAATCTAACAGAGGAATACATCATGTTCATCATAAGAACACTTGCTTCTCGACTGCCCTGCCCCTCGATTGCCGTTCGGCGAGCCCTCCGTACGGCGTCCGTCGTCACATGCGCTTTGATCGTGGCCGTTGGTGGCCTGGCTGCCGCTCCATCTCATGCGGCTCCCTCCCGCGCCGACATAACCGTCCATGGCACGGTCTTCAGTACGACTGGTAGCGCCGTTCCGTTTGCCACGGTGTTTATGGAGAACACGTCGGTTATGGCCAACTCCGCGGGACAGTATTCGGTCGCCGTACGCACCACAGGTGACGCAATGGTGCATATCTGGGCGCCCGGTTACCGAGATGCGATCTACACTCTACATCTGCCCACCTCGGTAGCCAGTGTCGGCTGGAATTTTAGCAGCGGGTTTGCGCTGCAGAGTGCCTTCAGCGATCCCCCGACGTATGGGACACTGAGTGGCCTGCCCGTGAACATCGGGGCGTCGACGCGGTCGGTCCACTTTCACGGTTCGGCCAATGCGCCAGTGCAGCGTACCTTTGTCGTCGAGTTGCCGGACGGGCATGTCAAACGCTACAAACTGACAGTGCACGGCGCTGCCTTCTCGGGCACGCTGCCCGTAGGCGCCCCCGGCGCCTTCCGAGTTGAGATCAACAACCGGGTCGGTATCAGTGTTTTCGACGTGCTGGTCTTCCATGGTGTGAAACCAGCACTGCCGCTGGATCTCCCTGTCCCAGCCGACCTACCTGGTGCGACGCTTGGCCAGCTGGAGTCAGTCGCCCTCAACTCGATTAACACTGTGCGGCTCGGTCTGCATTTGCCCAACTTGTCGATGCAACCAAATCTGCGGCGCGCCGCCCGGAGCCACACCACCGACATCATCCGAGGCGGCTATATGTATACACATCCACACATCGGGTCAGACGGCTCGACAATGCGACAACGCATAGCACGCGCCGGTTTCCCGAGCGCACATGTGGCGGAGGATGTGGTAAGCGCTGAGAACATGCGCATGGCGGTGGTCAGTCTGCTCACCAGCCCCATGCACCGGGCGAATATCATCGGGAATTACCGCTATGTCGGCTTGGGCGTTGGACGCACCGGATCCTCGTATGTCGTCACCATCGATTTTGTGCCTTAACGCAGCTGCGTATGCACGGAAGAGTAAGCGACGTGCGGGGGGTGAGAGAGAGCCGACAGGTAGTAGGCCAGACATGGAGAAAAGCGCGTAGCAGCAGGAAGATAGACGCATGAGACACCTTCTCTCTTGTAGGTGCCTCATGCGCTCGTCCGCCGGATGCTACCAGATCGAACACACCGTTGAGACGTACCCGCCCGCGCGCCACGCCCCACAAAATGATTGACGACGTCAAGGCGCCCTAATATGGTGGGCATTACCATGCAGCACCATGATTCCCACGGTCTATGCAAGCCCAATCTGGGACGTCGCCAGGCGGCTGCCACGCCACATGCACCGGCCTTGATCGACGATGACCGAACGCTGAGTTAGACGCTCGTGCCGCCCATCTGGCCCACCATCTGCGCACCGTCGGTGTGCGATCGGAGGTGCTGGTGGGGCTCTGCACAAGGCGTTCCGCCGGCATGGTCGTGGGCGCCCTGGGAATTCTCATGGCCGGTGGAGCATACTTGCCACTCGACCCGACCTACCCGCCGGAGCGTCTCGGCTTCATGCTGTCAGACGCGCGGGTTCCGGTACTCGTGACGGAACGCGGCTTGATCGATCGGCTTCCAAGCGGCGCCTGGCAGACTGTCGTCCTGGTGGTTGAGGAAGCGGTGCGCTATCCTGTCCGCGCTGCCGTCATGTTAGAAGACCTGACGCTGCAGAACCTGGCGTATGTGATTTACACCTCGGGCTCGACTGGCCGGCCCAAAGGGGTGGAGATTACGCGTCGCAGCCTGCTCAATCTGGTCCGGTGGCATCGGGATGCGTTGGCGGTCACGTCCGCCGACTGGGCTACGCAATTGGTGAGCCCCAGTTTCGACGCGGCAGTGTGGGATCTCTGGCCGTATCTCACGGCCGGAGCGACGGTGTATCTTGTCAGCGATGAAACGCGCGTCTCGCCCAAAAGGCTTCGAGCCTGATTCTGATCGATCCGAACGCGGGGCCACTCCGCTCGATCCGCTGGACAGGTCGCGCCATCCGGTCAATTGGAGCGTTGTTTCGACTGCAGCCCGAGCAACAGGTTAATTTGTTTCTGTGCACGCGCTACCTCTAGCGCGTGCTGCGTCACGCCCACGACGAAAATACCGAGCACCTCGACCGCCTGCTGCGCGAGTGGCGAGCGACGCATCCGGCACGCCAGTCTCTGATTCCACCCCCGGTGTACTGCGGCAGGATTGGATGAATCTTTTTATCTGGGCGGTCTTGGCCTATGTGCCCCCCCGCGAATACGGGACGGACGCCCTATCTTTTTGCCGAAGAAAACCCCGATGTGCGTCGCGTCTGGTAGGGAACATCAGAAGAGAGCGACCTGGCGCGGATCCACGTCATTCCCGGTAGTCACGAAACCTGCCGGGCCGAGCATCTGCCCGCACTGGCCCGGCAAGTCCGCGAGGTTCTCCGCACAGTGACCCCGGGCTAAACGACTCGCCCTACTCGCGACGTCTATCGCGGGAGTGCGCAATATACTCCAGCAGGTCCGAGCGGGTGATGACGCCCACGGGATGCTCACCCTGCGTGGCGATCAGTGCCGTATCGTCGCCCAGCAGTGACCCGACCAGCGACTCGATATCCTCCAGCACGTCGACCGTGTCCAGCGGCGGGTCCATGATCTCGCCCACCGCGCTCTCCACCATGTCCGGCTCACGGAAGACGCGGGCCAGCAACGACTTCTCAGCGATACTCCCAACGATGTCGGTCACCGCGTGACCGTTGGTCCAGTGGGCCACCGGCATCTGCGAGATACCGAACTCCTGCAGCATGTCGATGGCACGACCCACCCGTTCCTCGGGATCGACCGCGACCAGTTCGGGCACGGCCACGTGTCGGGTCCGCAGCAAGTCGACCACGCGTAGCGTAGCGGGCAGTCGCTCCAGGTAGCCGTTGTCCTGCATCCACTGATCGGAGTAGATCTTGCTCAGGTAGCCGCGCCCGCCATCGGGCAGTAGTACCACGATAGTCTGGTCCTCGTCCATCTCCTGGGCAACCTGTAAAGCGGCCCACATGGCCGTGCCGCACGAGCCGCCCACCAGGATGCCTTCCTCACGGGTCAGGCGTCGCGCCGCGCGGAAGGAGTCTCGGTCGCTAACGCGCACCCAGCGATCCACGATCTCGGGATCGAACGTTCCCGGCCAAAAATCCTCGCCGACGCCCTCTACCTTATATGGACGCAACTCACCGCCGGAGAGGATGGAGCCGGCCGGATCGGCGCCCACCACCATGATATTCGGGTTCATTTCTTTAAGATACTTGCCGCAGCCGGTGATTGTGCCGCCAGTGCCCACGCCTGCCACGAAGACATCCATCTTCCCCTCGGTCTGGCGCCAGATCTCGGGCCCGGTGGTCTCGTAATGGGTATCGGGGTTGGCCATATTGTAGTACTGGTTCGGCTGGAAGCCGCCGGGAGTCTCGCGGGCTAGCCGGTCCGCCACGCGATAGTAGCTCTCGGGAGAATCCGGCGGCACCGCAGTGGGGGTGATCACCACCTCGGAACCGAAGGCCTTGAGCAGCGCAATCTTCTCGGCGCTCATTTTGTCCGGCATGACGAAGATAGTTCGATATCCTTTGATGGCCGCCGCGATGGCCAGGCCGGCGCCAGTGTTACCGGAGGTCGGTTCCACGATGGTGCCGCCGGGGCGCAGCAGGCCGCGCCGCTCGGCATCCTCGATCATGCGGATGCCGATGCGGTCCTTCACGCTGCCGCCCGGGTTCAGATACTCAACCTTGGCCAGAATCGTGGGTTTCACATTACGGGTGATACGGTTCAGACGGATAAGCGGCGTGTTGCCGATGAGCTGAACAATGTTGTCGTAGATTTCCATGGACCTTCCCTTTGATGAACCGCATACACATAGGCAAGATTTGGACCGGCTGGCGGGTACTCACGTCGCCAAAGAGCGGGCGATGTGCAGGAGTCATCCGGCGACGACGCGCGGGGCCGATGCGGCCCATCGTGAGTACCTATTTCCTGCTGCTGCTAGCGCGTAGTGGGGGCCGACTGCACGGCCTGGTCGAGTGCCGCGACATTGGGTGTGCCCCAGCCGGTCACGGCATCCCATCCGACATGGGCATGATACGCTCCATTGGAGCCAGAGGTGATGTCGTGGAACGCGATGGCTCCCGCCGCCGAGTTCCCTATCCGGTACAGCAGGGGCGGAGCGGCGGTGAGCGTTTTGCCGGCGTTTCGAGCGTCCTGGCGAATCAGTGCCCAGGCGGCGGCCCAGGCCGGCGCCCCCAGACTGGTGCCGCCGGCCTGCATCCATGAGCCGTTGAACAGAAATCGCACGCCGGTGTCCGGATCCGCCAGAAAGGCCACGTCGGGCGCCCAGCGATAGCGATCCGGCGGCATGAGCGGCGCTGCCTCCCAGGTCGACCGCAGGAGCGAGTTGGCGCGCCCGCCACCGCTCTTGCCCCAGGCGATCTCATTGGCAATGCTATTGTCCTGGTTGAGCTGTAAGGAGGTGCCGCCCACCGACACCACCGAGGGATCGCCGCCGGGATAGGCCACGCCCAGCTTCGCCCCACAGTCGCTGATCGAGCCGGGGTGATCGCCGTCATCCCCGCTGCTGACGAACACCGACACACCGGCCCGCTCCACCGTGGAGAGCGCCGACTGGACGACATCCGCTTCCGGACCGGGTGGGCAGGTTCCCAGAGAAATGCTAATGGCGCCGGCGCCGTGCGCCACCGCCTGACGAAGGGCTCTGGCCATCGAGCGCCAACTGGCACGATCGGACTGACGGTTGTTCAGGTAGTAGATCTGAATCCGCGCACCCGGCGCCAGCGCATGGAACCACTGTATGTCCATGGCCGTCTCCGCATTCTTTGCCGGGCGAAAGTGCTTGGTACCAATGAAGTACTGCTTGATATGGGGCGCCGGCAGAGCGTAGGTAGCGTCGAACAGCGTCAGGTCCGCTTGGTCGAAGCTATCGATCTCGATCAGCGCAACCTTCTGTCCCGTGCCGTCGATGCCCCGCTGATAGAGCGGGGCGAAGTTATACGCACCGGCGATCTGGCTGGGCATGAAGCCGGCAGGCCCGAAGGGCAGGGGCGCCGCCAGGTCTCGGAATCGACCGGCGACGGCAGATCGGGTAGATGTTGCCGTTACAGTAAGCAGCGCGATACCCAAAATCGCGGAAACCAGGGTGCGGCGGAACACAGCCAGGCCGTTCCTTCACTACTGTTCGATAGAAGACAGGAAGCGCTTCACCGGCTCCGCATGAGGTGGGTGCCTGCATACACGCTGCACCCTACAGAATACAACCAAATCATGCGAGGACAAGGCCCATTGCCCGAATTGTTTGAAATTGAATCGCCCGGCATCGGTCCTCAGAGGCGCGATACAGTAAGGACGTGGAGATTCCCGCGACTGCATCAAGCAATGGCCAGGCCATGTCGGTAGAGGAGCAGCAGGTCGCTCCCGAGCCTGACGGCATCTCGGGCTCTTTCGACCGCACCGGCACCTTTCTGCTGTGCAGTATATGCCACGGCCCGCTTGCCAACCGGCCACGGTCGGTGGTGTGTGCCAACGGGCACTCCTTCGACCGCGCCCGCGAAGGGTATGTCAACCTGCTTCTGGGGAAGCAGGCGGGCGACAGTAAGGAAATGCTGCTGGCGCGCCGGCGCTTCCTGGAGGGTGGTCAGTACTGCGCCGTCTCGGACGCGGTAAACGATGTGGTGGTTGGGCATCTGGCACGTAGAAAGGGCAGCGGCGAGTGCGGCGAAGGGGCAGTAATTCTCGATGTGGGATGCGGTGAAGGGTACTATCTGCGACAGTTGGCTTCTGCTTTGCGAACAGACGGCGCGCTCTCTCCTCCGATAGCGGGCATCGATATCTCACGGGACGCCATCCGCCTGGCCGTCAAACGGAGCCCGACGATGTGCTTGGTGGTGGCCGATGTCCATGAGATGATTCCGCTGGCGAGCGGCTCGGTCGAGGTGCTCATTAACGTTTTTTCTCCCCGGAACCCGGGCGAGTTCGCGCGCGTGATCGCCCCTGGAGGAATACTGGTGATCGTCATCCCGCAGCGTGGACACCTGCACCTCCTGCGGTCGCTGGCCCCGCTGCTCGGCATCCAGGAAGGAAAGGAGGAGCGCCTGCTGGCGGAGTACGGCGATGACTTCGAGCACCTCAGCACCACGCCAGTGGAGTACGACCTGGTCCTGAGTGGCGATGAGGTCATCGACCTGATCACCATGTCGCCCACGTTCCGGCACATCAAGCCAGAGTCGCTGGACGCCTTACGAGACCTGGCTGAGGCGCCGGCCGACGTGCGGGTCAACGTCCTGGCGTTTCGGCGACGCTACGTCTGGATTTCGCACGGTGATCAGGCCTGGGGAGTCAGGTAGCGATCTGCCAACGGAAAGCCCAAGAGCTGGAGGATATCCGCCAGGGTACAAGTCTCCGGACGTGGGTAAATTCTCCGAGCGGTGCTCATCACCGGTGGCGGGGGGCCCCCCACCACCGGTGATGAGAGACCGGTAAGCCGACGCAAGACAGTGCCATCCTGAAAGACCAGCACCAGCACGTTCAGGATGCCTTCACTGTTTCGGATTCGACCATCTCACACCCCAAATATGGCTGCTCAGATAGCGCCAATCCTTCGCATTCCTGCGAGCTTGCGCCCAGACGAGCGTCCTACCGCTCACACTGGGGGACTCATCGCTGTAGCCGGATCGAGAAATGCGAAGCTGCTGGCGAGTAGACAGGTCGTATGCCATAACTTCGTAGTCTGGATGCGAGGGTGAAAGAATCCGGCTCGCTGCTTGCCAGGTAACGATCGTGCCACTGATGGCCTGATTTGGACCCAATTCAGGGTTATATCGCCCTGATGGAATCATGACAATGTGGAATGAAGACCCGGTCGCCAAGTTCTTGCCGTCTATCGAAACTGCGTTGTTGGGCGAATGACCGCTGCTCCAAATGACCCGATTCTTGCTTATCATCGGATCACTCAGGACCGCATGTGCCTGCGCCCGGACAACGAGAAATGTCTTACCCGTAACTACGTCCTTACCGAAAATGGCGTCTGGTCCTCGTCGCTCGCGATCGCGCCACACGATCACGTTACCGCTGATAGATGGTGACGGAATCATTACTCGAGTGCGGGCGACTTGGAATTCCCGCCCAGTAACAAGGTCCCTGCCGTAGATGCTCCACACGCCGTTCAGATGATCTTCCCAAACCAACAGCCTTCCGCTCACTGCTGGGGCGGCTTGATCCTGACTTTGACGTGCTACCGTGAAGGTCCGACCGCTACGCAGATTTTTGACGGATATTCTCGATCCCGTGTAACCCACGGGATCCTGAACGTGTCTACACTCCCGGCAGTCCTGCCAAGCAACAACGTCACCACTGATTGCAGGACGCCCCACGGCAGTGGGACTCGCCGTAATTCGATAGTGCCGACCACTGGTCAAGTTCTTCCCGTACACATTCGCGGCATGTATCCCGTTGACTACTTGCTTCTGACCAGGTCGACCGTCCAACCATACGACAGTGTTGGCATCGATCGATGGAGAAAATTGATTGCCCAGAGCGAATGACACTGGAAAGTCTCGTGCCCGTGCGGGCTGGCCCATAGGCGAAAGGAGACTGGACGTGAGAAGTATACTCGCGCACAAGCCGCCCTGCACTGCTGGCATCTGAACGTTCATCACTGCCTTCCTTAACGTCTGTAATGAAAGAACGCACATCGGCGATCGGAAGTCACCCTCACTTCGCATCGTGTCTCGCTCTTGCTGAGCGGAGCGCCAATGCTTGACGTCCAAGTGGGTATATCATAGTCGCGGCGATGAGGACCGCGACACAGGTCCCAATGTCTACAGCTAGGGGAGAAGAGCCGCTGGGGAACCCACCGTCCGACGAAACCACGGTGAAGTTGGCGAGAAGCAGCTGCCAGGCTGTAGCGGTTCCGAAGAGCTAGGACTACAGTTCCAGTAGTAATACCAATCTTGTCTGCTGGTGTCGTAAAAGCATTTTGCTGGCTGGCCCTGACCTACGCGGCCCTGAGCTGACGTACGCCGCGGCCCCTGTAGCCCGGCCGTCCTGGCCGGACTGGCCCGCAGGCCCGCACTGTGATGCCGATGCACGACGAATCTCCATTCGCGATTCTCTTAAGTCAACCGTATTGGGATGCAGGCGTGCTATTCCACGTGCCCTACGGCGCTCTTCTGAAGAGCGCCGTAACGTGCCGGGTCGTGTATGCCAAGCTGCAGTATGGGCAGTTGTAATCGCCTATGCCTAAATCTGGATTTCACACGGTGATCAAGTATCCCTGGAGGGAGGCCGCCCTCAACCCCAACTTGGGCCGGCAGGCTGAAAACTGGTTAGCTAGGCTAGGCGGGTTATCTTCTCCGCCAATGGCAGCAGTGGGAAGGGGCAAAACGTATGCGAGCCAGAATGGTGATCGGCGTGCTCTGCCTGGTGGCAGGCGCCAATATAGGCGCGGTTCAGGCAGCGTCACGAACTGGCCACGGGGCCTTTGGCGCAACCCAAACTCGTGGCCCAACAGGTTGGCCATTTTCGTGATAGCCTCGGCGCGCTCTGGTTCTTTGGCGAGGTGGTGAATCGTAGACCGGGTTCGGCCAGTGCCCTCGCCGTTGAGGTCAGCGTGTACAACCATCGGAACCAGCGCCTGGCCCGCGGCGTGACTCTGTCTATCAGCAGCAACGTGCTCAAGCCCGGCGCGAAGGGCGTCTGGCTGACCGATATGACGGACAATCCCAAGACGTGGCATCACGTTGCCATTACTATCGGACAGACGATCAGCGCCGATGAGATGCGCGCCTCCAACTACACCGGCATTCGAGTCGATACCTCCGTGATGGGCCCGGAGAACCCCGGTTACTCGGACAAGGTTACCGGCATGGTGACCAACGTGGGCGGCAAGAGAGCGCGGGTCGATGAGATCATGGTCGCGCTGTACTACAGCCGGGGGAGGCTGACGCGGGTGGCCGGGCAGGGAATCCTCTATCCGTACTCCTCCAGCCAACTGTGCCGCCGGGGAAGAAGGCGCCGTATATGATATCTGTGCTGGGCGTCACGCACCTGGCGCCCAGGGTGGTGATCTACGTCCGTGCCAGCAAGAAATAATGGTGGCCCATTTGTCGCTAGAGTCATACTGATGAGGAGAGAGTCAATCGTATGCAGCTAACCCAGGAACAGCGGCTGAGACGTTTGCAATCCAGGCTGCGCGAGATGCGCTTTTGGCTGGACCGCGAAGTGGTGGAGCTGCCGAACTGGCGCTTCAATGGCGGCGCGTTGGGCATCGGTGAGGAGTGGCCCACGCGTGAAGGGCTGGTGCACCTGGTTCATCCCGAGGTGCAGCTACCGGCGCACTGGCCGCTGGAGGAGAGCCGGCTGGAGCTGAATCTGGGCGGCGAAGGGTTGGTGCAGATCGAGTACGGCGCGGGTGATGCCGAGGCGTGGGGCCTCGACCCCGAACACCGGCGTTTGCCACTGCGCGCCCGGCAGTTCTGGCTGAGCGCTGAGGTGGTGGCGCGGCTGCCGTTTGGCGTGCCCAATCGCGCGGCCACCCTGGAATGCGCTCGTCTGGTATGGCAAGACATGGCCCTGGAGCGACTGATTCGGCGGCTGCAACTGGTGGTTGAGGTGGTGGGCGTGCTGAGCGACCGCGAGGCGGCGGTACCTCTACTGGCCGCGGGGGAGCGGGCGATCGCCGCGCTCGAGTGGCCGAGCGACACCACCGGCTATCTATCGCGGACGGTTGCAAGCTCGCAGATGCAGAAGATCTGGTCGCTCCCTGAGGGGCTGGAGCCGCACCCGCTTGGGCTCTCCGATGCATCGCGGCAGGTGGTGAGCGCGGTAGCGGATAGACTGGCGGACGATCTAACTGTCCTGCAGGCGCGCTATCCGCGGCAGGGGGCGATTGCCCTGACCGGCCATGCCCACCTCGATCTTGCCTGGCTCTGGCCACTGGAGGAGACCCGGCGCAAGGCCCGCCGCACCTACTCGACCGTGCTTGGCCTGATGGAGCGCTACCCGGAGTTCCGCTTCAATCAGTCGAGCGCGCAATTGTATGCCTTCATAGAGGAAGACGACCCGGCGCTCTTCGCGCGCATCCAGGAGCGGGTCGCCAGCGGCCAGTGGGAGCCGGTGGGCGGCATGTGGGTCGAGCCGGATATCAACATGCCCTGCGGCGAATCGCTGGTGCGCCAATTGCTCTATGGCCAGCGCTATTTTCAGCAGCGGTTTGGCGCACTCCATACCGTGTGCTGGCTACCGGACTGCTTCGGGTTTTCGCCTGTTCTGCCGCAATTACTGCTCGGGGCGGGTATCGAAAACTTCTTTACCATCAAGGTCACCTGGTCGGACACCAACCGCTTCCCGCTCGATCTGTTCTGGTGGGAGGGGTTGGACGGCAGCCGGGTGCTGGCCCATGTGTTTGACAATCCCCACGACATCAATACCGATACCAGCGGGTATAACGCGGATCCCGGCCCCCATGGCACGGTGCATACCTGGCAGAACTATAAAGGCAAGCAGTTCAACGGCGAGAGCTTGCTGAGCATCGGCTTTGGCGACGGCGGCGGCGGGGTGACGGCCGAGATGGTGGAGCGCGCCCGTGAGATGACCGACCTGCCGGCCGTGCCCGAGGTGGGCTTCGGCGCTGTTGCGGCGTTCTTCGAGCGGACCCGCCAGGCAGTGGAGGCGCAGGAACTGCCAACCTGGCTGGGCGAGATGTATCTGGAGTTGCACCGCGGCACCTTGACCACCCAGGGTCGCACCAAGTATCTGCACCGACGAGCGGAGCGCGACCTGGTGGCGGCGGAGACCATCAGCGCACTGGCGTATCTGCAGGGCGGCGCGGAGCCGGCCCCGCTGGAACCGCTCTGGCGGGTGCTGCTGCGCAATCAATTCCACGATATCTTGCCCGGCTCCAGCATCCGGGAGGTGTACGAGCAAGCCGAGCAGGAACTCGGGGGCGTGGTCGAGGCAGCGGGCACGATCATCGAGCAGCAGAGTGGTTGGTTGGGCGAGCATCTGGCCGAGCCTGGCGCGGAGCCGGCACTGCTCCTGGTCAATCCGGACCTGTCGGCGCGACCAGTTCGGGTGGAACTGAACCATGCCTTCCCTGGGGCGCAGGCCGTCGAGGGCGGCAGTGTGCTGGCCACCGCTCGCCAACTGGATGGGCTGAGCACACACATCACCCACCATGCTGATCCTGTACCCGGTCTGATCGTCGCGCCCGATCGCCTGGAGAACATGTTTGTTCGGGTCATGCTGGCCGCGGACGGCTCCATTGCCAGTCTCTACCACAAGTTCTCCGAGCGCGAAGCGCTGGCGGCCCCTGGTAACCAGATATGGGCCTATGTCGACAAGCCGCTCAACTGGGACGCCTGGGACATCGATGTGGGCTATACGCGGACCGGTCAGCAATTGCCCGCGTCGTCGATCGAGGTGGTCGAGTCCGGTCCCCACCGGGCTTCCATCCGTGCAGTGTACCGCTTCCGCGACAGCACGGTGACGCAGGATATTCGGTTGTGGGCCAACTCGGCGCGGCTAGAGTTCAAGACCACGGCGGACTGGCACGACCGCCGCTGGCTGCTCAAGGCGCGCTTTCCGCTCAACATCCGCTCGGACCGCGCCACCTTTGAGACCGCCTTCGGGGTGATCGAGCGCGCCACGCACCGCAACACTTCCTGGGAGGCGGCGCGTTTCGAGGTGGCCGGCCACCGCTTTGCCGATCTCTCTGAGCCCGGCTTTGGCGTGGCGCTGCTGAACGATGGGAAGTACGGCCATGACGCCCAGGGCAACGAGTTGGGCCTCAGCCTGCTCCGCTCACCGATCCATCCCGACCCCCTGGCTGATGAAGGCGCGCAGAGCTTCACCTATGCCTTGTTGCCCCACACTGGCGACTGGCTGCAGGGCGGCGTGCTGATGGAGGCGGAGGACCTGAACCAACCGTTGACGGCACGGCAACTCACTGCGAAGCGAGAGGATATCCGGCAACCTCTGCGCATCATTGGTCTACCGGTCGGGTTGGGTGCGCTGAAGGTCGCGGAGGACGGCAGCGATCTGATCCTGCGAGTCTACGAGCCGCGCGGCGCACGTGGACCTGTCGAGGTAGAGGTTCCAGAGGGATGGAGGCTCACCACTGAGACCGATCTGCTGGAGCGAGATGGAGGAGCGCCGAACCTGTATTTCAATCCGTTCCAGGTTCATTCCTGGCGTTTGAAACGGGACGTGTAGGGTGTCTTCGCAGCGTATCTAGCCGGTGTGAAAGGAGCGCAACATTCGGTGCATGATGCCGCGCAACGAGAGATAGCGCAGGTCGGACGATGCGGTGAGATGCCAGACATAGCCGTTAGCCGGAAACGTCACCTGCTGGATTGTCCATTTTCCAGCCAGGCCATGGAAACTGGCGCACATGAGGGTTCGCCGCTGGCCCATAATACGGATCGATCCACAGGGATGGCTGATCTGATTATTTCTGTTTCCGCGGTGGGCACGTTCGTCGCGGAAGACATTCGCGCGCATCCGGTAGATATTGACGTTGGTGGTGAAACTGCCCAACCCTGGAAAGAACGCATCACGCACCTCTCCCCCATTGGTAATCACAATATGCTGGAAGGAGGACGGCTGGTCGATCGTATACGGGTAGATCGTGCTGCTAAAGGTATTCCAGGTAATAGCAATACTGGTAAGTACCGCGATACTCAGGGCCTTCCACGCACCATACCATGCCATAGTCGATGGTAGAGAGCATCATGCCAGGATCGCAACTCTGGATATACACTGGGTCCAACTGGGAAGGGTAATCTGCCGTGAAACTCCCGCCTATCTCATCGCTTCGGTGGCGGCTGGTGGTGGTCATGTGTGTGGCCGATATCATCGTCGCACTGGTCACAGGCCTGGCGGAATACAAAAATCAGCAGGACAATCTGCGAAGTCAACTTCACAGTCGGGCCCGCACCGATGCCATGATTCTGGCTCAAGGGGCGGTCACGCCTCTCTATCAGGGAACGCCTGGCGACCTCTCGGCGCTGAAAAGCTTTGTGGCGTCACTGACGCACGCGGAGGGTGTGGCCTACGCTGCCGTTATCAGTAACGGCCGGATTGTCGCGTCCACCCGCCCGACGGAAACAAACAAGAGTGTGGCGGTTGCTATTGTGTCGGAGACACGGGTGTACGACCTGTCTGGCGGCGATACTGCGGGTGTGGCGTTAATCGGCGATCAGAACACGCCACTGGGCCTGGCCAAGGTAATTCTGTCGGGAGGCTCGGTGCAGTATGCTCTGCGCCAGTCAGTGATCTCCGGTACGATTGTTCGCGGGATTGGTTTGCTGATTTTTTTGCTGCTCTCTCTGGTCATTGCGCAGTATATCGTGGGCCCATTGGAGACGCTTGCCCGGGCGACTCGCGACATCCGCGAAGGCCGCCTTTCGTCCCGGGTAGCGGTCACCGGGGGCACAGAACTGGCTACGGTGGGCGATGCCTTCAACAAAATGGCGGCAGCGCTCGAACAGCGCATTGCCCACCTCTCCTTCTTGGCCGCGGTCGGCTCGACCCTGCCCACCCTGTTTCGCACCGAAGACGATCCCCAGCCGACGCTGGGCGAATTTTGCCGGCAACTGGACGCGCGCAGCGCCGGCCTTTTGCCGCGGGACCAGCAGGGTGGAGACCCGTTATGGCATCAGGCGGATGCGCAGGCACCGTCCTGGCAGATAGTGAGTTCTTCGGCGTTACAGCAGACATCACCCATTTCGTACCTAGCAGATGGGTACGCGCTGATGGTGGCGCCGGTGATCGGCGATGCGGTCTTTGTGGCCATTCGCGATCGCGACCGACCGTTCAACGAAGAGGAGCAGCAGGTCGTCTCCAACTTCGCGTCCCAACTCGGCATCGCCTCCGATAACGCCCGTCTTTTCAATGCGCAGCAACAGGCGCTTCAGGTTAAAGACCAGTTCCTCTCGATTGTCTCCCACGAGTTTCGCACGCCGCTCACCACTATCAAGGGCTACGCTCAAATGTTGTGCCTTAAGCTGGCCGATAATCCCCAGGATCAGCGCTTCGCCGCCAATATCGACGGACAGGTCAGTCGCCTCACCCGTATGGTTAACGATCTGCTGGATGTGACGCGGTTCGCACGCGGTGAGTTTGAGTTGAAGCGCGGTCAGATGGATCTGCGTATCGTCCTGGAAGATGCACTGGCTCGCTTCCGCATCGTGGCGCCACGCCATACCTTTGATCTGGAATTGGAGCGAGGGCCATACGGCGGCGTGTGGGACCGCGATCGCCTGGAACAGGTGATGAATAATCTGGTGGGCAATGCGGTCAAGTACTCACCAAATGGGGGCCATGTTTCGCTGAGTGCACGCCATGCCGATGGCACGTTGGTGGTGACGGTCCGCGACGAGGGCGTCGGTATTCCCGAGGAGGTACAGCGGCAGCTATTCGAGCGCTTCTACCGCGGTAGGGCTGAAGAGACCGATATTCAGGGATTAGGCCTCGGGCTCTATGTCACCCGGCGTATTGTGGAGGCGCACGGCGGGGCCATCTCGGTGCAGAGCAAGCCCAGTGAGGGCAGCGAATTCTCGTTTACCCTGCCCTTGCAAGGCGAGCGCATGCCCGCGCCGGTCAGGTAGTTCACACCAGCGAGCAACCAATCGAGAGGTGGTAAGCGTCCAATGCCGGCTTCCAGGGGGTGTCCGAGTGGTTCCACGCACGGTGACGGATCGGCCTGGCACGGGTTATGCACCAGCCACCATATGGAAAAGGAAAGAGCCCCGATGGATTATCGGGACTCTCTGCTGACGTGGTGGCAATGGTCGGGGAGACAGGATTCGAACCTGCGACCCCTTGCACCCCATGCAAGTGCGCTACCAGGCTGCGCCACTCCCCGAGGTCGCGTGTTCCATAGTGTAGTTTTTCCACACTCCGGCAGGCAAGGAGTCCCAGTCGGAGTGGCCTGTTCCCGTCCGTCCTTGCTGATTCGTGGGCCGGCCAGGGGCGGTATACGGTGAATTCAGCCCAACTCAACCTGGGCGGGAAAACAGCACTGGTTACCGGTGGTGGGCGCGGCATTGGGCGGGCCACGGCGTTGGCTCTGGCCGGCTGCGGCGCTCGCGTCCTGGTGACAGCCCGTGGTGAGGGAGAGATCCGGGCGGTGGTGAGTGAGATTCACGTAGCGGGTGGTGATGCGGTAGCCGTGACCGCCGACATTGGACGCGAGGACGATGTCCGGCGGCTCTTCGCGCACGTGGGTGCAGTCGATATCCTGATTAACAATGCTGGGATCATCGGCCCAATTACACCCCTCTGGACCGCTAGGCCAGCGGACTGGCTAGAGAACATCGCCATCAACCTGAATGGGGTGTTCTTCACGTGCAGTCACGCCTTGATCGGCATGGTTGAGCGAGACTGGGGACGAATCGTTAACGTGTCGTCCGGCGCCGCCCGCGGCACAACCGCCGGCTGGAGTGCGTATTCCGCGGCCAAGGCAGGCGTGGAAGCGCTGACCGGCGTGCTTGCTCGCGAGGTCGCCGGCCGCAATATCCGGGTGAACGCGATGCGCCCCGGCATTGTCGATACAGAAATGCAGGTGGAGATTCGCGGCAGCAGGGAGGAACAGTTCACGCGCGAGAATGTCGAACGCTTTCGTCGATACCAGGAGCGGGGCTTGCTCCGAGCCCCCGAGGATCCGGCACGACTCATTCTCTACCTGCTGACTCCCGAGGCCGAACGCCTGAACGGTGAGGTGGTGTCCATCGATGATCCGGAGATCGCCATTCGAGTCGGCCTCAAGCCAATGGGGCGGTAGGAGAGCCATACACGCTATCGTTCCGGCCGCGTTCAGACGGTAGAATAGTGCGAGGCGGAAAGTGTCGCTCAACACGGTCCCGTTGAGTTATGGCCGTTTGGCTTGCGCTAGCACGAGGCACGTTTAAACGATGGTGTCCATCACACGGATGGGAGAATCAGTTGGGCAAGGAAGAGCCTGGAAGCGTTCAGGAATCACCAAACGAGGACTCCCCACTCACACCGCCCAGCCTCCTGGTAGCGGATCTGCAGCAGACCGAGAAGCACTTCCGCGAGATACATGCCGAGTGGGACCGGCAGGCCATGGAGTTGTCCAGGCAACTCAAGGAAACACAGTTCCAGTTGGCCAGCGCTCAGAAAGAGAACGCATCTCAGGCACAGGATTTGGATCAGGCCTGGCGGCAGGTAGAGCAGCAGCGCAAGCAAGCGGAGCGCAATCGCGAGCGCGCCAATCAACTGGCCGGCTTACTGAAGGATATCCATCGCTCACTCTTCGCCGGTAATATCTACGATCTGATTCTGCGCGCCTGTCTGACCATTACCGGCGCCACCCGCGGGGTCTATGTCACTGTACGGGCCCCCGGTGAGCAACTACGTATGCGGGCCGCAGTAGACGTGGACGGCTATCCGGCTTCGGCGCCGTCCGATTTCATTGTTTCCCTCTGCACCAAGGTGCTGGAGGAGAACGATAGTTTCGTATGTAACGAGGATGATGATAGCGAGGGGCTGCCTCAGCCATCCCGCGACAGCGAGAGCTTTCGCAATTTTCTGGTTGCTCCTGTGGTGCTGCTTCAGAACCTGAGTGGGATCGTGGTCGTGGCCGACAAGCTACACGGCGATTTCGAGGACGATGACGTCGAAACGCTGCTTAGCGTGGGAGACCAGGCCGCCGTCGCCGTGGAAAACTCCCATCTTCGCCTCCAGATTCAGAGCGCGTATATCTCCACGGTGACGGTGCTGGCCGACGCGATGGAGATCAAGGACCCGTACACCCAGGGGCACTGCGAACAGGTGTCGCGCTACACACGATTAATCGCCGAGCATTTGCAACTACCCGACCACCATCGTAGCGTGGTGTGCTATGCCGCGCTGCTGCACGACATAGGGAAGATCGGCGTGAGTGACGGAATCTTGAATAAACCGGGTCCGCTTCTTGATACGGAGCGTGAAATGGTGCGGTCCCATGCCAAGGTGGGGCACGACCTGATCCGTCACGTGCCCGAGCTGGAGCCAGTGGCCGATGTGGTGTTACACCATCACGAGTGGTACGATGGCAGCGGCTATCCCGATGGCCTCAAGGGGGACAAAATCCCCATGGCCTCGCGCATCGTGGGTGTCGTTGATGCCTACTGCGCCATGATCACCAAGCGCAGCTATAAAGAAGCATACTCTGCTGAACATGCCCGCGAGGAGATGCGACGCTGCGCTGGAACCCAGTTCGATCCCTCGGTGGTCGACGCCTTTATCACCGTGCTGGATTTGCCGGAGGCGGAGATGGAGACCGAGACCGAAAAGGCCGATTGTGAGGTTCTACCGGGCATCAACATCGACGAGTGGAATCGCCACAAAACATAATTCATCTGCCAGAATGGTGCCACCAGTCTTTTTCGGCACTCTGCTCAAGCCGAGAGACTACGCTGCACGACTGAGGAGAACACCATGGCTCTTCGCATTGCCAGCGTGACGATCGATTGCGCCGATGTGCGGCGTATGACCGACTTTTGGTCGGCCGCTCTGGGCTATCGGAGCGGCGAGGAGAGCGACGACGAAGCAGGTGACGTGTTCGACCCGCATGACCAAGATGTCGAGCTGGTGTTCGTTCGCGTGCCGGAGGGCAAGATGGTCAAGAACCGCGTCCACCTGGATATCGGCGCGGACGACCGCGAGGCCGAGGTGGCCCGACTGGAGGGACTTGGGGCTACCATGGTCGAGACCATCCGTACCTGGACCGTGATGCGTGACCCCGAGGGCAACGAGTTCTGCGTCATCCAGGTCGCTGAGGACGATCCGCTGGAAGGCTGGAGAACGTAGCGCCGGTACAAAAAAGGTGGCCCCGGCTCCCTATCAGGAACCGGGGCCAGGGCAAAGACGTTTTGCGTTACGGGTGACGCAGGGTGACACCCGCAGTAACATCCCTGTCGCCGGTGAAGCGCAGGATCGCGTCGACCGCGGCGGGTCCAGGGTAGCGAAGGCCGGGCTTCAAGACGCCTAGTTGCGTGAAGACCTTGACGGCGCCGCCGACCCGATGCGGGAACAGATTACGCACATACGAGCGGTTGTTCGGCAGCTTGCCGAGCGCGGCGCGCGCCAGTTCGCGGTGAGACTCTTCAGTGCCACCGATCTGATATGCGTACTGGGCCAACGTGACCAATCCGCCCATGGCAAACTCGCGGTTTGCCGCCAGGTATGCAGCGGCGAAAATCTCGTCCGCGGTCTCCAGGAAACTCAGCGCCTGGATCGCACTGGTCAGGATCGCCGGGGGGAAGCTGAAGCTGGTCACGAGGGGCCTGGCGCCGGCGCCGAACAGGAACGAATAGTGGTCCTGCTCCTGGCGGAGGATGCCACGCACGATCTTCACCAGCGTGCCCGCCGGGATGGCGATGCCCATGAGGTCGACCTTGCCGTGGTTCACCGCCACGTGCAAGTTGTACAGCGCGGTAACCGCGGCTGCTTCCGCCGTGACGGCGATGTTCAGAATCTCCTGCTTGGTCTCTGGCATCATCGCCAGAGGCTTGCCCTGGAGCGCCGCGGCGTGAGCAGCGGCCGGTGCGATGCCGAGGCCCGCCGCGACTGCCGCGGCGCCCTTCAAGAAGTGTCGCCGGCTGCTCGGCGACTGCAGAACGTCCTCAGCTAGGGCTGCCTGAGTGGTTTCATCTGACATAAGTCTTCCTTCCTCCTCGAGTATGCGTTTCCTGTGCCGTTCCGTTTATGGTGGGCTTGGCTGCCCACCAATTGGAGCCTAAAGTCAAAGGCGGGACACGCCGTCCAAGCAAAGCAGGTGATTGATGTGCGGACGTTCCAGTGATATGTACGTCTACCTGTGATGTACGGATCATTCCGCCATGGGACAAGCGTATTGATTGCTCGATTACTCCTCGTCCAGTCCGTGCCCCGCTTCATTCGACCCGCCTTCGGCGCCAAAGCGGTGCTGGATCAGCCAGAGCGCGACAACCAGCAGCAGTACGCTGCCCGAGTTGATCACCAGACTGATAACCGTTTCGCGCGGATTGGAGATGCCGGGCACCCTCACCTGGTAGACACGGTGATTAATGGTGCGGGCCACCGTCTGGCCGGAGTCGGAGGTGGCCACCAGGCTCAAGCCATGGCGGATGGCCGAGGTGATGCCAATAACGATGAACTCCTGAATGCGCTGGGCCAGGTGTCCTCGTCCGATCACGGTGTGCATCAGCTCGAGCAGGATCACGGTGAGGAAGACGCTATCCACCCCGGTGGTGATGGCTTTGGTGAGATCGTGGCTGCTCATCTCGGTATGTACCAGGACGACAGTATTCCACAGTGCCATGCACGAGAGAATGACCAGCGCAAGGGCCACCAGCGCCAGCAGGACGCGCTGAACGATGCCGAAGCTCGCCGTTTGGAGGTCATCCCAGTGGGCGTAGCGATCCGGCTTGACCGCTTCTGGATGTGCTGTCATGGTTGTCTTCCGATGTCACGTCTTAGAGCGACCGGCAATAGGCAAGGGAGAGGTGGGTCAGGAGTAGAGAGAACAGGCAGGGTGCCGACGATCATAGAGTACTCACTTCCGTGATCGAGGAGCACCGATGCCTGCCCTTCCAGCTTCCCTGGTCGAGCCACTCTGGGTCCAGTTCGCCGCCTTGCTGCCGGAGCGTCCCCGTGTTGTCCCCACCCATCCCCTCGGCTGTCACCGTGAGCGGGTCTCAGATCGTCTGGTCTTTGAGCACGTGCTCGCCGCCTTAGTCCATGGCTCCGGCTACGAACGGATTGCCACTCCTGGCTGTTCCGATCGCACCATTCGGCGCCGGTTGCAGGAATGGGCCGCTTTAGGGCTGGCCGAGCAGGCGCATCTGCTAACTCTGGAGGCATACGAGCGGATGATCGGGCTGGAGCTGGAGGAGCTGGCGGTCGATGGCTGTATCACCAAGGCTCCCTCCGGTGGCGAGATGGCGGGCCGCTCTCCCGTCGATCGGGGTAAGCAGGGGCTGAAGCGGTCGGTACTGACCGAAGGAGCAGGCATCCCCCTGCACCTGGTCCCGGCAGGCGCCAACCGCCATGATGCCCCCTTGCTGGCGGCCACCCTCACCGGCCTGGACAAGGCTGCAGCCCTCACCGACGCCGAGCCGGGGACGGTCCACCTGGATCAGGGCTATTCTGGTGGACCCACCCGCACCCTGCTCGACCAATTGGGCTTGGACGGGGTCATCGCCCGGAAGGGGGTGCCGGCGCCACGGCAGGCGGGGAACCGTTGGACGGTTGAACGGACGCACAGCTGGATGAATGGCTACGGGAAGCTGCGGCGCTGCACCGAGAAGCGGCGAGTCATTGTGGAGTTCTACCTGTTCTTGGCTGCGGCCCTGGTCGTGCTCCGCCGTCTGATCCAGGAGGCCCGCCTCCGCTACCGCTGGCCCACCCGGCCAACCATCCGCCGCCTCAAATAGGGCCTATTGCCGGTCGTTCTTATGCACATATCCACATATCGTCTCTTTTCCTGCCTTGAAGCACACACGAGAGCCGGTCGGCCTGTACGTTCCCTGCCTTGACCTGTCAGACTATCGGGTAATCTTACTGATCCGGCCATAAGGGATAATCCACGATGAAGGAAATGGGGCGCGAGCGCTTGCGGCGTATGCTGCGTCTGGGAGGCCAGGATGGGGCTCATGAGGCGGTCCCGATTGAGGGGGAGCACCTGCCGGAGGTCGAGCGAACACGCCCGTGTCCCCACTGTGGAGCGCAAGTGTCACGTGGCGCGACTGTGTGTCTCTACTGCGAGCGTGAACTGGTGCCCGTGATGAACGCCGGTGAATTCGCGGTGCGCTTCGGCAGCCTTCGGCCCTCGAACGAACCGGAGGAGCCTGGGGGACCGCAGCACGAATAGTGGCTCGCTACACCATCAACGCCTCCAACTCGTCGACCAGCGCATCAAAGTGATCGATGGCGGCTTGCACTGGCTCGGGGCTGGTCATATCGACGCCGGCCTCGCGGAGGAGGTCGATGGAGGAGCGGGACGAGCCGCCCTGCAGGAAGCGCAGGTAGCGCTGCACCGCCGGCTCGCCCTCCTTCAGGATTTGCCGCGAGAGGGCCAGGGCCGCCGAGATGCCGGTGGCATACTGGTAGACGTAGAAGTTGTAGTAAAAGTGCGGGATAAAAGTCCACTCGCAGGTCAATTCCTCGTCGATGGCCAGGTCTGGGCCATGGTAGCGAGCCACCAACTCGCTGTAGCAAGCGGAAAGTGATTCGGCGGTGAGCGCCTCGCCCCCTTCCGTTCGCTGGTGTAGGTCCAGCTCGAACTCGGCAAACATCGTCTGGCGGAAGAAGGTGCTGCGCAAACCTTCGATCTGCATCACCAACAGTCGCTGGCGCAGCGCTGGGTCGTCAACCGTGTGCAGCAAGTGCTCGGTGAGTAGCGCCTCGTTCAGAGTTGAGGCAACCTCGGCCAGGAAAAGGGTATAGTTGCCGGAGACGTACGGCTGCGTACGCCGCGTGTAATAGCTGTGCAACGAGTGGCCAAGCTCGTGCGCCAGAGTGTAGGCGTCGTTAAGGCGATTCTGGTAATTGAGCAGGATGAACGGCGGCGTACTGTACGCCCCGTCGCTGTAGGCGCCGCTGGCCTTGCCCACGTTCTCATATACGTCCACCCAACGGTTGGCCAACACCTGGTGCACGGCCTCGCCATACTCCGGCCCCATGGGCGTGAAAGCCTCGCGTACCATGGCGGTGGCCGCGGCGTAGTCGAATGAATCGCGGGCATCCGGTACCAGTGGCGCTCGCAGGTCGTAGCCGTGTACGGCATCCAGGCCCAGGATGCGTTTGCGCAGGCTGACGTAGCGATGGAGGCGGGACACGTTGGCATTCACCGTGGCCAGCAGGTTGTGATAGACCTCGACCGGAATGTCGTTTGGCGCCAGCGCGGCAGTCAGTGCCGAAGGATAGTTGTGCAGGCGAGCCGACAATGCGTCGTCACGGGCCGCGGCGGCGAGCGTCGTGGCCAGTGTGCGCCGCACGCCGGCAAACGTTCCCAACACCCCCTGGTACGTTTCTCGTCGCACCCGCCGGTCGGGACTTTCCAACAGCGAGCCATAGCGGCCCTGGGACAGTTGGATTGTTTGGCCGTGCTCATCCTCGATGGTCGGAAAGACGAGATCTGCGTTGGTCAGGATATCGTAGGTATCCCCCGACGCACGGGTAATGTCCGAGAACTGAGCGATAACCGATTCCACCTCAGTCGAGCGCACGTGGTTGCGCTGGCGGGAGAGCAGGTCCAGATAATAGGCGTACGGCGCCAGCTCAGGGCTCTCCGTCTGCCACCGGGCAAGTTCCTCGGGTGGAATGGCCAGAATCTCCGGCTCGATGAAGGATAACGCGGCAGAAATGCGGGCGCTGAGCGAGGCAGCGCGGGTATCGAGTGCCTGGCCCGAGGGGTCTGTGCCGTCGGCATCTTTGCGCATTCGGGCATAGACATAGAGCCGGCTCATCTGCATCGAGACGCGGTCCTTCATCTCCAGCACCCGCAACAACGCCTCAGCATTCTGTCCGGTCGTCCCCTGTGCCATTTCAACCTCGGGGATCATGGCCTCGATGCGAGCCAGGTCCTCCTCCCAGTCATGGTCGTCGGCGTACATAGTCGTGAGATCCCAGATGAACTCCTCTGGAATCTCCTGGCGGTGCGGCACCGCCGCGCTCACAGTATCAATCACGTGTACCTTCCCCTGTACTGATATCCGGTCCTCTCTCCCAGGATAGTAGTTGGTGTCCACTCAACCGGCACTGTAACCATATGGCCCCCGGTAGCGTTGTATTTGGCATCAGCACTTGCATGGAGGGCCGCGATGGACCGAACCTGGCGACTTACTCTGACAGCCGGCGTTGCACTGGCGGCACTGGTAGGCATGCTGCATCCGGCACACGCCGAGAAAGAGATGCTGGCCGGTCACTGGCGCCTGCTGTTCCATGCCACGTGTGTGCTAAACCCGCGCACCTTCGACGCCTGTCGAACGCTGCAGGCGCCGGCCACTTTTGCCGTGGTTGGCGTAGCGGGTGCTTCACTGACGGTAAACGGGATCGGCGACTACCAGGCCGATGCCCGCGGCCGGTACACCGTCCACTTCACCACAACGGTAATCGACCACGTACCGCACGGCAGCGCTCCGGCCCATTGCACCAACGCATTGGTGTTCGACGGCGTCTACAGCGGAACCTGTCGCGAGGAGGGCTGGGGACACGGTCACATCGCCCAGGGCAGGACGGGCATGCCGGACTTCTGGCAGGACGACGCGACTGGCTGGTGGGATGGCTCACCACCTGCCCGCTTCGCCGAGTCTAGCACCGTCGACACCTTCAACCCCGCCTGCCCCGGTGTGTACAACACGGCGCGATTCATGAAGCTCTTTGGCTACCGTACCGTGCCGCCCGGCATCACCGCCCGGCTGGTGCTGACCCACCACTAAAAGCGCAGTCATTCGCCTCCTCGGCACCGAGCAGAAAGAGCTAAGCTAGGAGCAGCATTGGCGTACCAACACAGCGAGATGAGCCCACACTGATCACCGCGACCTAGTCGCTCTGGAGCGCCGACAACGACGCCGCGAAGGCCATAGCGTCGAGCACGCCAACTTCACGTCTTCACGTTTCAAATAAGACAGTACCATGGTTCCAATCAACAGAAAAACGACCCCACGGTAAGAGCCGGTAGGGTTCAGAAGAAAAATAACTGGGAAGACACCCCGAACTACTACAACACGGCCCAGAAGATCCCGCTGGTGGACCGCAGGCGTCCCGGTCCAGGCTATCGCCATGTGCTGAAGCAGCGGGATATCCACGCCTTCATCGACATTCTGCCGGACTGGCAGGAACTGTCCAAGGGGTTAGATGCGATTGTGCTGGAACCCGGTACACGCGGAGCCGCTGGATATCATACGACGGGCTGCGTCCACATCTGCGCGTGGGACCAGGACCTCTGGGAAGAGTCGCGCCTAGACTTTTTTGAAGACCATCAGGACATATTTGATCGTCTCGAACTGCCCTATGACCGGTGTGAGGGCTACGTTCTTCGTAAATGGGGCGAGCCAACCATCCGCGCGTACCAACTCCTTCATATTCTGCTCCATGAACTGGGTCACCACCACGACCGCGTAACCACGCGATCCCAGGCAGACGCCGCGCGGGGAGAACCGTACGCCGAGGCGTACGCTCGGAAGTACGCCGACCGTATTTGGGATCGCTACTTCGAGGTGTTCGGCTTCTAGCCTGATAACGGTGTGACGATATGATCTCTGGTGGAGACGAAATGGAGCCGCGAAGGATCATCATTGGGGCGGGCAGCCAGCGATGGCCTTGTTGGCTGCCGACTCAACAGGAGGATTTGGACCTCCTTAGACAAAGTACGTGGGTGTCACGCTTCTCCCCCAACACCATTGATGCCTTGCTCTGCGAGCATGTCTGGGAACATTTGACGGAGGCGGAGGGACGAGCGGCCACCGTGCTCTGCTACGAGTTTCTCAAGTCGGGCGGGTATCGTCGCTGCGCCGTGCCCGACGGGAACTTCCCAGATGAGGAGTATCAGCGCGCTATACAGGTTGGAGGCCCTGGTCCCGTCGATCATCCTGCCGCCAGCCACAAGATTGTCTACGAATATCGGCAATCGGGTGAGGTCTTTCAGATGGCCGGCTTCGAGGTCAACCTGCTGGAGTATTGTGATGATCGAGGGCCGCTTCCACTACAACCAGTGGAACCCAGCCGATGTGCCAATCTACGGATCCCTCCTCTCTGATCATCATAACCAGGAAGGTACTATCCACTTTGTGTCTCTCATTCTGGATGCCAGAAAGCCAGGACTGTCAGGTCATTGAAGTTCTTGGAATCGAGAGACCCGTTCCACGATGAGGTTCCGAAGGTGTAATCATAGTGCTCTTGCTTGTTATCGTGCTGTAGAGGTTTCGAGATGATTCGAACGCAGGTTCAGTTGACTGAATATCAGGCACACAAGCTCAAGGAACTGTCGCGTCAACGAAGAGTATCCATGGCGGAACTGATTTGCCAGGCGGTGGAGCGGCTGGTGGATGACAGCAAAAGCGAGGAAGCCTGGCAGCGAGCATCTGCGCTGGTGGGCCGCTACGATTCTGGCCTGGGCGATGTCGCCGTGCGTCATGACGAATACCTTGCCGAAGACTACCGGTAAGGGCTGGTGTTCGCGACACATTTAGCTCGGCTACTTCTCGCCCGACGACATTGACGCCTTGCTCTTTCGCAGGTATTGCTCCATTCCCACACCTTCCTTAATAATGAGTAACTTTAGTCAGGGAGGACAGGGATGAAGAGACCTTTTTTGAGGGCACTGTTGGCAGGGGCTTTGTCGGTGCTGCTGTTGATCTCTGTTGCCGTGGCCCCGTTCCATGCAACGAGTCGGACCGCCGCCGCGCCGCTGGCCGCCAATCCCGGCACGCTGATCGTCGCCCGCGATCTGGCGGACGCGAAGACGCTCGATCCGGGCAGGAGCTACGAATTCTCAGCATCTGCCGTCCAGCAGAACGTCTACGACGAGTTGGTGACCTATCGGGGGAGCAATACGCGCACACCGGCGGCGGCCCTGGCAAAAAGCTGGACCATCAGCAAAAACGCACGATTTTTCTACTTCAAACTGCGCCACGACGTCCGGTTCTCGAATGGCGATCCCATGACGGCCCAGGATGTCGTCTTTTCCTATCGTCGCCTCGGTTACTTGAACGACAATCCCGCATTCCTCATGGGGGCAAACACCGTTGGCAAGCGAGTCGTTATCAACGGGGTGCGAGCCCTCGGCAAGTACACGGTCGAATTCGTCCTTCCGTCGCCCGATGTGTCCTTCCTGGCCGCGTTGGCCGATGTGAACTTCGGCGTCCTCGACTCGAAAGTAATTCGTGCCCACGGCGGTACTGATGCTCCCAACGCGTCCACAGCCGACCACGCCACGAACTACCTGAACAACCACTCGGCGGGCACCGGGCCTTTTGTCCTGTCCGGATGGACGCGTGGCGCGAGCGGCCAGATCGCGCTCAGGCGAAACCCCTACTTCTGGGGACCGAAGCCGTCGCTGAACCAGATCATCTTCCAGGGCGTCACCAATTCCACCACGGAGCGTCTGGAGGTTTCACGCGGCACGATTGACGTGGCGGAGAACATCGATATCGACGGCGCGAAGGCCCTCCGATCTGACCGCAACGTCACCTTGGTCACGGGTAACACCCTGGATCTTATCTATATGGGAATGACGACGATTGCAAAGATCTCGAAACCGCTGAGCAACTTAAAGGTGCGCCAGGCCATCCGTGCGGCTCTGGACTACAATGGCATCGTCAATGGCCTGTTGAGCGGTGTCGGGACGCAGCCGAACAGCATGATTCCCGTTGGTATGCTCGGAAATGCTCTGGCCTTCAATAACTCAGTTAAGCCCCGGCAAAACATTACATACGCGAAGAGTTTACTGAAACAGGCAGGATATCCGAACGGATTTACGGTCTCCATGGCCTACGACGGTGGCGTGACATTCGATGGAGTCTCGTACGATCTGCTGGCTCCGAAGGTGGCGCATGATCTATCAGCTATTGGGATCAACGTGAAGCTCCAACCCATGCAGGACACAGTGTTCCTGCCCGCCTACCGTGCCCAGAAGCTGGCATTGGTCCTCTACAACTGGGGCGTCGACTTCCCAGACCCGAACGACTACGCGGGACCGTTTTCGCCAGGGGGCGGACCAGCGGGCCGCATGGGCTACACATGGGATCCGGGTCTCACCCGGCTCGCGGTGACAGCGGACTCGACGTCGAATCGTTCTCGCCGAGTGAGCCTGTACCAACAGCTTCAGCATGTCTGGTTGCAGGAGAGCCCATGGGTGGGTGTTGTGCAGCCGCAGCAAATCCGCGTGCTCCACACCGGTGTTACCGGCTACGTGTATAACGCTGTCAACAACTCGGACTTCCGACGGGTCAAAAAGAGCTGACCTTGTCACGCGGGAGGGGTTTCGGCCCCTCCCGCCTTCCGCTTATCCCATGAACATATACACCTTCACCTTGCGACGCCTGCTGTTATTGATCCCCGTTCTGGTCGGGATCACACTTGTTGCCTTTGTCGTGTCGCACGCCGTGCCCGCCGACCCGGTGATCTCCAATCTCGGGCAACGGGCTCAGGACGACCCGAGCATCGTCGGCCGCTATCGTCACCAATGGGGTCTCGATCAGCCGCTACCGGTGCAGTACGGCATTTATGTATCGAACTTATTGCATGGCGACCTCGGCGTATCGATTACGACCCGACGTCCAGTGACAACCGACCTGAGGCAATACTTCCCGGCCACGTTGGAGCTGTCGACCGCAGCCACGCTTTTCAGCCTGATCGTTGGTATCCCGCTCGGTGTGCTGGCGGCTGTGCGTCGCAACCGCCCCGCCGATCATATTTCACGCGTAATTTCCTTGATCGGTATCTCAACACCTGTTTTCTGGCTCGGCCTGCTGGCGTTGATCGTCTTCTATTATCACCTGGGCTGGTTTCCGGGTTCCGGTCAGATTGACGTCGGCATCCGGACTCCTCATACCATCAGCGGCATGCTGGTAATCGACAGCCTGCTTGAGGGACGTTGGAAGGCGTTCGGCAACTCTCTTTGGCATCTCGTTCTGCCCGCCGTGGTATTGGGGAGCTATACACTCGGGATCGTCACCCGCATGACCCGCGGCAGTATGTTGGAGGTGCTGACGCAAGACTATATCCGGACCGCACGTGCCAAGGGGCTACGTGCCGGGACGGTTATTTTCCGGCATGGGCTCCGCAACGCGATCATGCCGACGCTTACTCTGGTGGGCTTAGCGTACGGCAGCCTTCTGTCCGGGGCGGTCCTTACCGAAACAATCTTCTCCTGGCCAGGCCTCGGCCGTTACGCCACCACGACCGCTGGCACCCTTGACTTCCCGGCCATCATGGGCGTGGCTCTGCTGACTGCCTTCCTCTTCGTTGTTCTCAACCTCATTGTGGATGTGCTCTATGGCGTGCTCAATCCGCAGATTCGGTTTGGTTAGGTGTGAGCACGTCGTCGATTGATGCCGCCCTCGTCACCGAGCCGGAAAATCAAGAGATCGTCGTCAGCCGACGCAGCATGCTGCACATTATCGGGCGTAGCCCGCTGGCGGTTATCGGCGGCATAGTCGTTCTGTTCTGGGTACTCGCTTCCCTCTTCGCGGGGGTTCTGGCGCCCCATGATCCCATCAACTATCTCGACGTCATGAATCGACTGACCGCGCCAAACGCTGCATACCCCATGGGAACCGATGCAGACGGAAGAGACGTGCTGAGTCGAGTGCTGTATGGCGGACGATACTCGCTGGGCATCGGCGTGGGCGTTGTTGGCGTAGGTTCGGTCCTCGGTTTGTTGCTAGGCGGCATCGCTGGTTATGTGGGCGGTATTTTCGACGATGTCATCATGCGATTCGCCGACATCGTGCTTGCGTTTCCAATTATCATTCTTGCTATTGCCATCGCCGCTGCGCTCGGCCCCAGCGCCTTGAATGCCAGCATCGCCATGATGGCTATTTGGTGGCCTACCTATGCCCGCGTGGTTCGCGGCCTCGTTATCGAGCTGCGCGACCGGCAATTTGTCCTTGCCGCTGGCGCCCTGGGTGTTCCCGGATGGCGCATCCTGGCACGCACCATCCTGCCCAACACGATTGGGCCGGTTATCGTGCTTGTCACGCTCGACATCGGCAACGCGATTTTGACCGTTGCGGGACTCAGCTTTATCAACTTCGGCGTGCCGCAGCCCACCCCCGAGTGGGGAAACATGATTAGCTATGCGCAGGCGTATCCCGACCAGTGGTGGATGTCCGTCTTCCCGGGCCTCGCAATTTTCACGGCTATCATGGGATTCAACTTCTTCGGCGATGCCCTCCGCGACGCGCTTGACCCTCGATCCAGATAACTGCTATGGTCCCTCGTCCGGCGGGCGTGGATCGTGCCAACCGCCGACTCGCTCCGCGATGGCCGCGGCCTGGGGTGGGCCCCACGTGCCTTGCTGGTATTCGTGCGCCGGGGTGACGTTGCCCAGCACGGGATCCACCACGCGCCACGACGCCTCGACGGAGTCCTGCCGGGCAAACAGTTCGGCGTTGCCCTGCGTGGCGTCGTGCAGCAGCCGCTCGTAGGGCGGCGTGTCGTCTTTGGTGTCCTCCCGCAGAATCAGTTCCACGTTTTCGCCGGTCATCACCTCACCCGGTCGTTTGGCGCGTGCGCCCAGCGCGATGGTGACGGTGGGACTGAGCCGGAACCGATAGTAGTTCGTGCCGGGGATATCGGTCTCGTGAAAGAGATGAAGGGGCGGCAGCTTCATCTCGACCAGCACTTCCGTGGTGGTTACCGGCAGGCATTTGCCGGCGCGGATCAAGAAAGGGACGCCGCTCCACCGCCAGTTGTCAATGTGGAGCCGCACGGCCGCGAAGGTCTCCACCTGTGAATCCGGCGCCACGCCCGGCTCATCGCGGTACCCGCGGAACTGGCCGCGGACCAGATCGTTGGGAGTGAGCGGCCGAACCGACTTGAGGAGCTGCCCCTTCGCGTCGCGCGTGGAGTCCACGGCATGAGCCGCCGGCGATTCCATGGCCAGCAGGGCCAGTACTTGCAGCAGGTGGTTCTGTACCACGTCGCGAATTGCTCCCGCCTCCTCATAGAAGCCGCCCCTCCCCTGCACGCCAAAGTTCTCGGCCATGGTAATCTGCACCGATTTCACGTAGCGGTTGTTCCAGATGGGCTCGAGGAAGGCGTTGGCGAAGCGGAAGTAGAGCAGATTCTGCACCGGCTCCTTGCCCAGGAAATGGTCGATGCGGAAGATATTCGCTTCGGGGAAGTACTGATGCAGCGTCTGGTTCAGCTCTTTGGCCGAGGCCAGATCATGGCCGAACGGCTTTTCCACCACCACTCGAGCGTTCTCGGCACAGCCCGATGTGGCGAGATGGGCCGCCACCGTGCTAAACAGACTCGGTGGGATGGCCAGATAGTGCAGCGGGCGCCTAGCGTTGCCTAGCTGCTTACGCAGCTCCTCGAAGGTGGTGGGATTCTGGTAATCGCCATCGACATACCGCAAGAGGGAGGAGAGCTTGGCAAAGGCCACCTCGTCCACTCCGCCGTGCGCTTCCAGGCTGTCGTGGGCCCGAGCGCGCAATTGGTCGAGGTTCCAGCCGGCCTTGGCCACCCCAATGACCGGCATGTTTAAGGTGCCGTGACGAATCATGGACTGGAGGGCCGGAAAGATCTGCTTGTAGGCCAGGTCGCCGGTGGCGCCGAAGAACACCAGCGCGTCGGAACGTGAATTCGCCATAGCTGCCTCCCCCTACTGCGCTTTGGGCTGCTCTTGATGGCCGCCAAACTCGAAGCGCATGGCAGAGAGCAATCTATCGGCGTACTCCGCTTCGCCACGCGAGGAGAACCGCTCAAAGAGGGCGGTGCTCAGCACCGGCACCGGAACCGCTTCGTCGATCGCCGCGTGGATAGTCCAGCGGCCCTCACCCGAGTCGGAAACCCGGCCGCCGAAGTTGGCCAGATCGGGGCTCTTGAGCAGCGCGTGCGCGGTGAGATCGAGCAGCCAGGAGGCGATGACGCTACCGCGCCGCCAGACCTCGGCAATCTCCGGCAAATCCAGATCGTACTGGTAGTGCTCGGGATTGCGCAGCGGGGTGCTCTCGGCGTTGATCTCCTCTTGATTCTTGCCAATGTTGGCTTTGTGTAAGATATTCAGGCCCTCCGCATAGGCGGCCATGATGCCGTACTCAATGCCGTTGTGCACCATCTTGACGAAGTGGCCGGCGCCGTTTGGCCCGCAGTACAGGTAGCCGTTTTCGGCCGTCCCTTTGTTTGCCGGCCGCTCGGGTGTGCGCTCCGCCTTCCCGCTGCCGGGAGCCAGTCGCGCGAAGATCGGGTCGAGGTGCTGGACGGTCTCGTTCTCGCCCCCGATCATCAGGCAGTAGCCGCGCTCCAGACCAAAGACGCCGCCGCTGGTCCCCACGTCGACATAGTGGATACCCTTCGGTTTCAAGTCCTGGGCACGGCGAATATCGTCGATGTAGTACGAGTTCCCGCCGTCGATCAGGATATCACCCTCCTGCAGCAACGGCTCCAACTGGCCGATGACCCGATCCACGATCCCGGCCGGTACCATTAGCCAGATAGCGCGGGGAGTCGAGAGCTTCTGGACCAGTTCCTCCAGCGATGAGGCCCCGGTAGCCCCCTCCTGCACCAATGCCTGCACCGCTTCGGGATGCGTGTCATATGCCACGCACTCGTGGCCGTCCTTCATCAGCCGCCGCACCATGTTGGCGCCCATCCGTCCCAGTCCCACCATTCCAAGCTGCATGTCCCGCCTCCATTCACCCTGATTGTTGTCGTTAGCATATGTAGGGCGTCGTGTATTCACTCATAGTATCCGGTACGCGGGCGCTATCCGCGCTGTGCACCGGCCCCTCTCCGCCTCGCGGGTTCATGAGCGGACAGTTTTGAGGCCTCGTGTTCGCCTGCTCTGGCAACCGACTATGTTTCCGCGTCGATACTGTGCCGGCTGGAGACAAAACGCCCCGTAGCGGTCGTGGCTTGTCCAGCCTTCGGCGCTGTGGCTCCTGCCCAACCCGCCCAATGGTGTTTCCGTACGGCATGGCATTCCCCCGTCCAACCGAGACGGGCCGGGCGAAGCCAACTTGCGTCTTGAACGGGGTTCGGCCCCTCACGAACCTGTTTCCGCTAACGTTGTGCCGTCAACAGATTCGCCACCAGCGCGGTCCAGCCGGTTTGGTGGCTCGCGCCAAGTCCGGCGGCGGTGTCGCCGTCGAAGTATTCGTGGAAGGGAAGATGATCGCGCCAGTGGGGGTCGGTCTGCATCACAGTATTGGCGCCAAACACCGGCCGGTGCCCGTGGGCGTCGGGCAGGAAGATGCCGATCAGCCGCCCGGCCAGCTGATCCGCGATCTGCTCCAGGGTGAGCTTCGAGCCGGAGCCGGTTGGGTACTCCACCAGAAAATCGTCGCTGTAATACTCGTGGAAGCTGCGCAGCGCCTCGATCAGCAGGTAATTCATCGGAAACCAGACCGGCCCACGCCAGTTAGAATTGCCCCCGAACAGCCGGCTGTGAGATTCGGCCGGTTCGTACTGCACTTCGTACTCCGCGCCGCCCGCATCGAAGATGTACGGGTGGTCGAGGTGATACTTGCTGAGCGAGCGGATGCCGTGCTCACTCAGGAACTCGTTGGGATCCAACATGCGCGCCAGCAGTCGTTTCATGCGGTGCCCGCGCACCAGCGCCAGGAGCCGCAGCTCGCCCTGGCCTGGCTCCGTCCAGTGCGACACCAGGCCGGCCAGATCGGGCCGGTGGGCCAGAAACCAGTCCATGCGGCGCGCGAAGTGCGGCAGCTTCTTCAGCAGCTGAGGATGGATGGTCTCCACCGCCAGCAGGGGCAGCAGGCCGACCAGCGACCTCACCTTGAGCCGCTCCACCTGGCCATCCGGCAAATGGAGCGCATCGTAGAAAAATTCGTCCCCATCGTCCCACAGGGCGACGCCCTGGCCGCCCAAATCGTTCAATGCGCCAGCGATGGCCATGAAGTGCTCGAAGAACTTGGTCGCCACGTCCTCATACGCCGAATCCTGGCTGGCCAGTTCCAGTGCGATGCCCAGCAGATTCAGGCAGTACATGCCCATCCAGGCGGTGCCGTCGGCCTGCTCCAGGTAGCCGCCGGTGGGCAGTTGCGCGCTGCGATTGAACACGCCGATGTTGTCCAACCCGAGAAAGCCGCCCTGAAAAATGTTCCTCCCCTCGCGGTCCTCGCGATTCACCCACCAGGTGAAGTTCAGCATCAGCTTGAGGAAGACCCGTTCCAGGAAGGCCCGATCACCGGCGCCGGTCAGCCGCTGCTCCGTGCGATAGACCTGCAGCGCCGCCCAGGCATGGACCGGCGGGTTCACATCACTGAAGTTCCACTCGTAGGCCGGCAACTGACCGTTAGGGTGCATATACCACTCACGCAGCAGCAAAATGAGCTGCCGCTTCGCGAACTTCACGTCGACCAGCGCCATGGTGACACAGTGGAAGGCAAGATCCCAGGCGGCATACCAGGGATACTCCCAGGTGTCCGGCATGGAGATGATGTTGTCGTTGTCGAGTTGCTGCCAGCTCGAGTTGCGGCCGGTTTTGCGGGCCTGCGGCGGGGGCGGTTCGGCCGGGTCTCCCTCCAGCCAGATGCGCACATCGTACTTGTAAAACTGCTTGCTCCAGAGCAGGCCGGCCAGGGCCTGGCGGCGGACCAGCGCGGCGTCGTCCGAGCCGCCCGGCAGCCCCGCATAGAAAGCGTCTGCCTCTGCCTGGCGGGCTGTAAACACGCCTGCCCCGGCCGCGGGCGGCTCGGCGGGAGGAGCGGTGTTGAGCCGGAGATACACCGTTTCCGTGGCACCCGGCTCGATGTGATAGGAATACTGCGCGGCCACCTTGGTACCGGTATTCGCCGGGTTCACGGCGCCGGCATTGCCCTGAACGACCGCTTCATGAATACCATCCTTCATGAATGGGGTGCGGTTCGGCGCGTTCCACAGCCGCTGGGCGTTGCTCTCGTTCTCGGTGAAGAGCAATCGGGGGCTCCCCTGGCAGGCCAGCCAGCGTTCGCCCAGGGTGGGATGCGTCGCGTGCACCACGCGAAAGTCCGCCTTCGATCCGGTAGCTTCGGAGAGTTGCGGGCGCGCGTCATCGCGTCCCCATGACCAGGTGTTTCGGAACCAGAGCGTGGGCAGCAGGTGGAGGGGCGCCGTGTCGGGCCCGCGATTGGTGGCCGAGAGCCGGATGCAGATGTCGTCCGGGCCGGCCTTGGCGTACTCCACCACGACGTCGAAGTAGCGATCCTCGGCGAAGATGCCGGTGTCCATCAGTTCGAACTCCGGCTCGTCCTGGCCACGGCGACCGTTCACCTCCACCAGTTGTCCGTAGGGAAAGGGGCGCTGTGGATACTTGTATAGCGCCCTCATGTACGAGTGGGTGGGCGTGTTGTCCAGGTAGAAGTAGTATTCCTTGAGGTCCTCACCGTGGTTTCCCTGAGGGTTGGTCAGGCCAAAGGGCCGTTCCTTGAGAATCGGGTCGGCCTCGTTCCACAGTGCCAGTGCAAAGCACAGGGTGCAGCGCTCATCGGCGATACCCAGTAGCCCGTCCTCACCCCAGCGGTAGGCGCGGTAGCGCGCATCGTCGTGGGGAATATACGCCCAGGCGTCGCCATCCGCCGAATAGTCCTCACGCACCGTGCCCCACTGCCGGTCGCTGAGATACGGCCCCCAACGATACCAGGGTCTCCTGTCGGCGACCGCCTCGGCGAGACGCTGTCGCTCGGCGTCCGTCGAGTGCCGCGATGCATGATTGGTCTTGGCGTCGGCGTTCTGTTGCATAAACCATTATCCTGAATACCAGGCAAACACTCTGTGCCAATCGACATGACTGTAATGCTCAAGATCCGGATAGAGCTTCCTGCTACTCGTGATGGACATCGAGGGGACGCTCGACCGAAAACAACGTTCCAGGAAACGACGGCAACTTTCAGCACCCCAATGGCCACTGCCGGATCAGCCGGCGCCACTTGCTCCGCGGTAGCCCGATTCCCTGCTGCCATGCCAGCCATTGCCCAGTTGGACGAACACCAGGCTTCGCGGCACACATGGTACGGGAACCAGCCGGACAGGAACGGTGTATCTCTGTATATACGAATAGAGGCAACTCGTACAGAGTTGACGTATAGTGGGATTGACGACGTACTATCCAGGTCAGAGGAGGCTCACGATGCTCCATCTCCGCCGCATGTTGGTGCTGTTGCTCAGCGTCTTGCTGCTGCTCATGGCCTGGATCGTGTCGCCGGCATCGGTGCCGCCTCGCGGTGTCGCCGCCAAGGGGCTGCCCACGCCGCGCCTGTTCATCGCGGCGGCCCAGGCTAACCGTCTCCAACCACTCGATGCCGTGTCGCTGACCACCACTCCCCAGGCGCAGGCCCTGAAGGTCGGACCCTGGAGCACCCGGTTCCAGCGGCCCCTGATCGTGGCCGATGCCAACGGTGACGCCTTCGCCGCCGTGACCTATGGCCTGGGTGGCAGCGCCACCCGCGCCCGAGACATCACCATCCGCACCTTCACGTCACTCGGCCAGCGGCTGGGACCGGCGATTCACCCGGCTGTTCTGCTCTGGGTCGAGGGGCTGTCGGCCGACGGCCGGGAGCTGTACGGCTCCGGTTACCGACCGGCAACCAATGGCAGTAGTACCGGCTTCTATGTGCTCGACGCCTTCTCCGGCGCCGTGCGCTATCATCTGCCGGCCGCCGAGGCCTGCTGTGGATCCTGGCTTTTCGACCCGGCGACGCACCGGCTCTATATCCTGAACGAACCGCCGGGCGCTACCGCCGCCGCGCCGGGCACGCCGATATTGAAGTCGTACGATGTGGCCTCCGGTCGACAGCTCGGCCAGTTGGCCTTGCCGGGCCTGGTGGCCGGCTCGTGGACGGATACCACGGCCAGTTCCAGCAGCGATACATCGGGCCTTACCGTGTGGTCACCCGGCTTCGCGCTCAGTCCTGATACGCACCGCATCGCAATTCTAGATAGCAATCGAAACGCGCTGACCATGGTTGATACGGCACAGCTCACCATTGAACGGACGATGACTCTCTCCTATCCACGGTCGCCGCTCGAACGTCTGGGGGATATGCTTGGTCTGGCGCCCAGCGTGGCCGAGGCCAAGGAGATCAAGGGTACCAGCTTGAGCATGACCTACTCTCCCGACGGGCGATCGTTGCTGGTGAGCGGCTTCGAGGGCAAGCCGAACGCGCAGGGGCTGTATCTGCCCGCACCACTCGGCCTGCGCCGAATCGACGCAGCCAGCGGTGAGGTCCAGGCGCAGCAGCCACCCAGCGGAATGAGCTGGTGGCTACGATACGCGCCCGACGGCAGCGCGCTGTACACGCTCGGTCCAGTTTATCTCGACAGCGACAGTCCGCTGGTGCTGCGACGCTACGATCCCCTCACCCTGAATGTGCTGGCCAGCCACGAGATCAACCAGGATGGGTATTACGCGCCGCCTACCATGCTGATGGCGCCGGACGGGTAGCACACGCGGACAGGTTTCCCTTCCTCCGAACCGTTCCCCTGTTCGCCGTGCTGGACGATGCACGGGTGGCGGAGTCTGTGGTGGAACGTAGTATGGCGGTTCTATCAAGGAGTTGGTAGAGTGATGGGCAGACCGAGCATGTGATGATCATGGGGCTTGTGTCGACACGATCGCCAGGAGGTGGTCCGTGGTTATGCCCAAGACCGTTGCCCGCGGGCTCGGCATGGGACGAAGCGCCTGGCTGTTGCCGCTGGACCTCACCTTCAAGCTGATCGGCCTGCGCTATCGCTGGTTCAAATTCCTCTTCGATCATGCTCCCGCGGAGCCACTAGCGGTACTCGGTCGACGTCGGGCGGAGCGGGTCGCCTGGCGGGCGGTCGAACGAGTGCCGGCCTATCGGTCGTACCTGGCGAATGCGGGCGTCGACGTGGTGAGGCTGGTTCCGTGGCACATCCTTTCCCACCTGCCTGAGACTGACAAGCGGAGCTATGTTGATCGGTATCCGGTCGCTGAGCGCTGTATAGATGGGCGTATCCCCTTCCGCGGCACGACCATCGACGAGTCGAGCGGCGCCACCGGTGCGCCCTACAACTGGATCCGCTCCCAGAGAGAGCGCCATGTCGCACATCGCAATATCAGCTTCTTCGCCCGTTACTGTTTCGGCGCCGAGCCGCTGGTCACGATCAATGCCTTCTCCATGGGCGCCTGGGCGACAGGATTTAACATGAGCCTGGCCCTCAACCGCAACGGCCTCGTTAAGTCAACCGGTCCGGATGTGCAGAAGATCCTCTCGACCCTTCGCTTTCTCGGCCCTGGGTATCGCTATCTGATCTGCGGCTATCCGCCGTTCGTCAAGCACTTGCTCGATCGGGGCGAGGAGGAAGGTTTCCGCTGGGAGAGCTACCGGCTGCACGCGCTGGTGGGCGGCGAGGGAATGGCAGAGGAGCTGCGAGACTATCTGCTTGGCCGGTTTGAGTCGGTCTTCTCCGGCTATGGCGCCACGGACATCGAGATCGGGATGGCGGGCGAGTCCCCTGCATCTGTGGCCTTGCGCCGCATCGCCCGGGCACGGCCCGATGTCCGTCGCGTGCTCTTCGGCGAGGATCACCGGCTGCCCATGATCTTCCAGTACAACCCGCTCATCCACTACCTCGAGACCAACGCCCAGGGTGAGGTGATCTGCACCATCAGCCGGCTGGACGTGCTAGCGCCCCGCATCCGCTACAACGTCCACGATGCAGGAGGCGTGGCGGCTTATGCTGAGGTCGCAGAGAGGCTGCAGGACTTCGGCCTCGACCTGGCCACGTTGGACCACCAGCCGGATGCGGCCGGCCCGCGCGGCCCTCTGCCCTGGACCCGCCCCGTGCAGCTACCCTTCCTATGGATCTATGGGCGACGCGACCAGACGATTAGCGTCATGGGAGCGAACATCTATCCGGAAGATGTCGAGGCACTGCTCTACGGAGACCCGCAGCTGGCGCCGCATGTCCACTCCTTTTGCCTCTCCGTCGTCACCGATGTGGCCACCACGCCTCGTCCTGGCGTGTTCGTGGAGCTGCAGTCCGGCACGACACTTGGCGAAGATTTGGCCGAACGCGTGGCGTCACGTCTGAGGGACGGCCTAGCTGCTGTCGACCTTGACTTTCGGGCAGCATGTGAGGAGTATCCTGCCGCCATGCTGCCAATTGTCACGTTCTACCCCCAGGGCACCGGGCCGTTCGCCGGGGATGCTGGGAGAATCAAGCAGCGACGTGTGGCCGCGTCGTGACCGTCGTGTTGCCTCGGGCGCATTTGACTTGACTCCTGAAAGAGGTATGGGCACCGTGGTACAGGGCATCGGCGTCTCCCCGGGCGCCGTCAGTGGTCCGGTCTACCTCATGGCGGCGGAGACGCGGGCCGAACGGGAGGCCGGTTCACCGCTCCAGGAGCAGCGAGCCTACCAGCGAGCGTCCCACGAGGGCGTCCGGCAGCTCGAACGCCTGGCCGCCGAGGTGCGGAGCGGCGGCCTGGAGGAACAGGCGGGCATTCTCGACGCGCAGATCTTGATGCTCAACGATCCCGGTTGGATCGAACTGGTTACCCAGGGTATCGCCGAGGGCGCGCCGGCGGAACAGGCGGTGCGCACTGCTGGTGAAGCCTTTGCCGGCATGTTCGAGGCGATGGACGATCCCTATCTGGCGGCTCGTGCCGCCGATGTGCGCGACATTGCCAATCGTCTGGAGGGCGCGCTAGGGGGAAAGGCGCCGATGCCGCCGCTCACCCGGCCCTCTGTTATCGTGGCCCAGGAAATCACGCCCTCCCAGACTGTGAGCCTTGATCGCGCCCTGGTGCTCGGCTTCGCCACCGACGCCGGCAGCGCCACCGCGCACACCGCGATCCTGGCCCGGGCGCTGAATATTCCGGCTGTGGTGGGAGTGCCCGGCCTCTCCTCAGGGGTGCAACCAGGCCAGCAGATCGCCCTCGACGGCGAGAGCGGCACGGTGATCCTCGATCCAAGCGAGGAGCAGCGACAACAGTATGCTGGACGCGCCGCTGCGCTGGAGCGGCGCCGCACGCAACTCCGCTCGCTCCGCGACGAGCCGGCGGAGACCAGGGACGGCCGGCGGCTGGTGCTGGCGGCCAACATCGGCTCACCGGACGATATGGCGGCGGCGCACGAAGCTCGGGCGGAGGGCGTGGGCCTGTTCCGCACCGAGTTTCTCTTTGCCGATCGCCCCCGGATGCCGAGTGAGGAGGAACAGGTCGAAGTCTACCGCTCGGTCCTGGCCGCCATGCCGGAGCATCGGGTCATCATCCGCACGCTCGACATCGGCGGCGATAAGCCGTTGCCCTATCTGCCCCCGATTGCCGAAGCCAATCCCTTCCTGGGGCGGCGCGGCATTCGCTACACGCTGGCCCATCCCCAGCTCATGCGCACCCAACTGCGCGCTCTGCTCCGCGCCTCCCCCGCCGGCCGGTTGGCCATCATGCTGCCCATGGTTTCCGAACTCTCCCAGGTCCACGGCAGCGCCGCCCTGCTGGAAGAACTGCAAGTCGAGGTAGGCGGCGCCGCCGAGCTGGGCATCATGATCGAGGTGCCGGCCGCCGCGCTCCAGGCCGCGCAGTACGCCCGCCACGTCGCCTTCCTCAGCGTGGGTAGCAACGATCTTACCCAGTACACCCTGGCCGTCGACCGGGGCAACGCCCAGGTTGCCTCGCTCTATCGCCCGCTCCATCCTGCCCTGATGCGCCTGCTGGATCAAACGTCCCGCGGCGCACAGCAGCACGGCCGCTGGATCGGCATCTGTGGCGAGCTGGCCGGCGATCTCCTGGCAATACCCCTCCTGATCGGCTTGGGCTTCGAGGAACTCAGTATGACGCCCGGACGCATACCGGAGGCGCGAGCACGGATTCGGAGTTTGGATGCCGCCCGCTGCCGCGAGCTTGCCGCCCAGGCACTGGAGTGCGAGACGGCAGATGAGGTGGAGGCGTTGAGCCGAAGACTGTGAGAACGCCCTCTACGAGGTGCGCTCGCTCTCGCCAATCCCGCCCTCGATCAACACGGTGAGCGCCTCGATGGCTTGGTCCGCATCCGCCCCCTCCGCCACGAGCACAATCCGGCCGCCGGTATGCACTCCCGCCGTCAACACCGACATGATGCTCTTGGCATCGATCGCCTTTCCCGGGCGATCCAGATTCTCCAGCGTGATCCTGGCTTGAAAGCGGCTGGCCGTCTGCACGAACAGGGCGGCAGGACGAGCGTGGAGACCGTGCGCATTGCGAATCACTAACTCAGCGCGTGCCATTTCTTCGTTCACCGCTTAGCGCTCCACCTTCTGCATGGCCGCCGCCTCTTCCGCCGCGTCATTGGCTTCCCGCAGCGACTTGCCGATTGATGCTTCAACCGCCGCCACCACCGCGCCTTCCACCAGTGGCGCGTTGCTGAGCAAGACCTGCTCCGCCTGCTCGGCCGGCAGCATTTCGACCGCAAGCTCCGCGCTCATCACGGCGCTGCCCAGATCCATCAGCACCAGCACGCCATCCGGGCTGTAGGTCTGCTCGATGGCAGCCCGGATACGCTCGGCGTCCGTGCCCAGGCTTCCGTCGGGTCCACCGCCGGCGGCGGCGATTTGAACGCTACCCCCGGTCATCTGCTCGGCGAGTTCTTTCACGCCCTCGGCCAGCCGGGCGCTATGCGAGACCAGCACCATGCCGATCACCGGTACGCCTGGTAGGACTGGAGCAGAATCTCGATTGGGTGCAGCGAGCGCGTGTCCGTGCCGTGCTCGATCTGCCAGCGGCAGGTCTCGCTGTCGCAGGCCGAGATAGGCGATCCGACGGACTGAATCTGACGGAAGAGCGGCTCACCCACCTTCATGGCGATATCGTACTTTTCCTGCTTGTAGCCATAGGTTCCCGCTGTGCCGCAGCACTCGGCCTCCATCTCCACTGGCCCCAGGCCCGGAATCAGGTCCATTAAATCGAGCGCCGGCTTGCCGATGCCGTGCGACTTCAACTGGCAGGGCGCGTGATAGGCGATGGCTTGATCGACCGGACCGAAAGCAGTGTTCAGCTCGCCACGCTCGTGTAACATGCGCAGGAATTCGCAGATATCATAGACGTTGGCAGCAACCTTCTTCGCTTCCGGGGTGCGGATATCGAGTAGGTCTACGTAATACTGCTTGAGCGTGAGGCTGCAACTGGTCGAGGTGGCCACGATGGGAATTCCCGCTTCCGCCATGGGCAGCAAGCGGCGGATGTTCCGCTGCGCGTACTTGCGGGCCGCGGCATAATCGCCGTTGGAGATGAGCGGCAAGCCGCAGCAGTTCTGCGGGGGCAGCACCATCTCATAGCCGTTCCGCTCCATCACCTGCGCCGCCTTCATGCCCAACTCGGGCTCGTAATACTCGGTGGAGCAGGCATAGAAGTAGGCTACTCGCCGGTCGCTACGATACGGATAGCGCCGGTGCATGGCGCGAAAGCTGTGAGGCGAGAAGGCCGGCATGGGCGCCCGCGCGTCGATCCGCAGGGCGGCTTGCATGGCGCGGCGAACCAGCCGGTTCTTGAGCGCGCGATTGACCAGCGGGGCGATCGTCCGGTTGAGCCGGCCCAACAGTTCCGGGCGTGCGATCAGGCGGTCGCGCAGCGTCGGGCCACCGCCGGCCTCGACCATGGCGGCTCGCGCCCTGGAGTTGAGTTCGGCGATCTTGACACCGGACGGGCAGACTCGAGTACATACGGTGCAGCCCGAGCAGTAGTCGACCGTGTGATCGACCGACTCGCCGATGCGCAGCCGCTGTGCCTGCGGCCCGACGTATTTGGGGCCGGGGAAGAGGTCGGTGACGGCCATCACCGGGCAATATGACTGGCAGACGTTGCACTTGATGCAGGCGTCCGCGCTGAGTTTGATCTCATTGGCGTCAAAGGTGGTTGGGTCGAGAATAGACATAGATACCTTCGTCATCACCGCAGCGCGGCCGCCATTACGGTGGATGTATGTAGCAGCGATAACGCCTCGGTCGCCGCTTTGCGGCCCGTGGCCAGGGCCACACCCTCACCGGAGCCCTCGCGAACCGGATCCCAGTTCGGCAGATTGGACGCGGTGACGAAGACATTCTCGATCGGCTGACCAGAGGCGGTGAACGGTTGTAGATGCTGGTTGGTACGCACGCCGGCCAGACTGATCGGCTGTGGCTCAGCGCCGAGGAAGCTCTGACGGGACCATTCCCTGCGATCCCGTGGACCCTGCACCGCCAGATCGAAGACCGTCTCTCGTAACATGCCATCGGGACCGGCGCTAATGCCGCCGCCGCCGGTTCCGCCTGTGGCGAGCACAAATACCTCGGCGCGGTAAGTGGTGGGCCGGCCGGCCGAATCGACCACGATCTCGGTGGCCCGCCCGTCCTCGATATGCCCACGTAACCAGAAACCAATCTCGACCCGCACGCCCCGCTGCAGCAGTTGGCGTCGCAGCGCTCCACTGATGCGGATGCCGGCCACGGAGGGCGGCAGGGTGGGGATCTCGAAGATCGGACGACCGATGAGCTGTTCGAGATGGGCCGTCGCTTCACGATGAGTCTCCAACCCCAACACTGCCGGGAAGCCAACCCGTGCCGCGTCGCCCAGGTTGGCTGTCACCAGCCGCCCGATCTCGTGCCGAATGGATGGATCGTCCAGGGCGCGGGCCAGGTCGATCGGCAGCAGGTGGCGCCGGCCGCGCAACGCCGGCAGGTCCAGATAGAGGTGATGCACGGGAAAGGCGCAAGTTTGGCGCAGGTTCGCGGCCAGAAACGGTGGATAGAAGTCGCGGAAGTGGTCGAACCCGACGATGAGCATGGGCGTCTGCTCATCGAGCCGCCCATGGACCATGCCGGCAGGCGCCAGGCAGGTGCGACGCACCGACCCGGCTGCCGTGGGTAACAGGAGGTTGGCCTGTAGATCGCCCGAGAAGGCAAAACCCGCTGCTTGCATTGCATCCTGAAACTGCTGGACGCCATCGACCAGCATCTGCCGGCCGGCGATGGCATAGGGATGCTGAGTGGTCCGCTCCAGAAGATCCCCGACAGCAACCAGCGGGTTGTGGATGCTCTCGCCCTGAGCATCTCGTCCCAGGACATCAATACAGCCGGAGGTGAAGTGTAAGTACCCGCCTCCCTTGGCAAAGACGCCGACTCGCAGCCCGGTGTCGGCCAGCTGCAGAGCCGCGACCAGGCCCGAAAGCCCGCTGCCCAGCACAATTGCATCGAAATTGCGTCCACGACCGCTCACGCCGGCTGCTCCAAGCCATCGGACGATGACCCGGCGCCGTTGAGGCGATCGACGCCCAGAAGGTTGAGATAGATTTCCTCGTCCAGGTGCATCTGACGGAGATCATCGCCCCAGAGCACCGGCTTGACGCCCTTCCAGCGCTCTTCGAGAAAACCCAACAGGGCCTGGTTGGTCTGCTCGGGCGGCAGATGCTGCAAGTCGTGCAGCACGCCGGCGGCGCGATAGGTGCAGAAGCCTCCCTGGCACGGCCCCATCCCCAGCCGCAACTCGCGCCGGATATCGCCCAGGTCGTGCGTGCCACGCTCGCGGGCCACGTGTTCGACCTGCACCCGCCGCACATACTCGCACTCGCAGATCAGGTTGCTCTCATCTCCGCCGTGCGCTTCGGTCTCGGCCAGCCGATGCTGAATGCTGTAATAGGCGCCGTTCTCTGAGCCAGGCAGCGCTTCCTGCGCCGTTCGACAGGGACGCTCCACACCAAGAAGGCGGCACATCACGTCCACGCCGGCCTCGGCCATCATGCGATAGGTCGTCAGCTTGCCACCCACGATGGAGACCATATTCTCCAGACCGTCTCGGGACTGGTGGTCCAGCACGGCATACGCTCTGGTTACATCGCGCCCCTGCGCGGCTGAGGCGCTCTGCTCGCGGTACAGCGGCCGCACGCCGGCATAGGCCCGCAGCGAACGCAGCCGGGTGAAGCCGGGGATCAGTTGCTCACCCTCGCGCAACATCGCGTCGATCTCGTCCGCTCCGATTTCATACTGGTCCGGGTCGGGCACGTTGATCGAAGTGGTGCCGATAATACAGACGCTGCCCACCGGAACCAGGATATCGCCGTCGCCTGGCAGGTGGCAGCGATTGACCACCGTCTGAACCACCCGATGATTCATCACGATCATCGAGCCCTTGCCCGCCTGCATGTCGATCTCCACGCCGGACAGCGCACCGATCTGGCCGGCCCAGGCGCCGGCCGCGTTGATGACGAACTCGCAGCCGATCTGCTTCTCTTCACCCGTGCGGGCATCCACCACCCGCACACCGGAAATTCGACCGTTGCCGCGCTCGAAGCCGGTAACGCGATGATACGGCCAGGCATCACTGCCATGCTCACGGGCGGCGCGCACGTTTCCGTCGATCAGCGCCCACGGCTCGCACGACCCGTCTGGCACCACAAAGGCCCGACTGATCGCCGGGTTGAGCAGCGGCTCCCGTTGCAGCATCTCACTGATCGAAATCTCACTGATAGGGATACCGGTCTCGTGGCAGGCTGCTACAAAACGATCAGCGTAGGCCGGGTCGTCGTCCGGCGTGGTGACAAAGAGCCCGCCGGTGTCCTCGATGGAGGCCGCGGCGATGCGACGCAGGATGGTATTCTCCTGAATGCACTCTCGGGCCGAAACGGGGTCCTTTACCGCGTAGCGGCCGCCGCTGTGCAGCAACCCGTGGTAGCGGCCGCTGGTGCCCGTGCCAAAGTCGCCCCGCTCCACCAGCACAGCTCTGAAGCCGCGCATGGCTACGTCGCGCAGCGCCCCCGCGCCGGTCGCGCCCCCACCGATAATCACCACGTCAGTCTGGTACATGGTTCACTGTTCTATTAATTGCACCTGCATCGAGGATCAGTCGGGCCATAAGGCCGCCATTTCGGTCAATGCCTCCTCGGGAATGGCGCCGAACTCCATCTCCCAGTCCGCCAGAAACTCACGCTGCCGGTCGACCAGCACCTGACGGCGCAGACCGCCATTGACATGCGCCGAGAGACTGCGGTCCTCGGAGTGCTGTCGCGCCTCCGCGAGCAGTTCTGAATCAAGGGAGAGCGAAACTTTTTCCGTCGTTATTCTCCACCGCCAGTGATTTGGCCCTACGCTTCGGGTTCCACCCAGTCCTTGGCGCGCTCGACCGCGCGCTTCCAGCCCTTGTACAGCTTCTCGCGCTCGGCCTCGCCCATGTTCGGGACGAACTCTTTGTCCATCGCCCACTTTTGCTCGATCTCGTCCTGGTTGCTCCAGTAGCCGACGGCCAGACCGGCCAGGTAGGCGGCGCCCAGCGCCGTGGTCTCGTTGACTACCGGTCGCTGCACTCGGGTGTCGGTGATATCGGCCTGGAACTGCATCAGGACGTCGTTGACCACCATGCCACCGTCTACCCGCAGGTCCGGGATATCCAGACCGGAGTCGGCGCGCATGGCCTCCAGGACATCGCGCGACTGGTAGGCCACGGCGGAGAGGGTAGCCAGCGCAATCTCCGGTATGCCGGTACCGCGGGTCAGGCCCAAAATAGCGCCTCGCGCGTACTGATCCCAGTACGGCGCGCCGAGGCCGGCAAAGGCCGGCACCATGTACACGCCGCCGGTACCATCTTTGGCTTGGCGGGCCAGGTCCTCGGTTTCCGGCGCGCTGCCGATGATCTTGAGGCCATCGCGCAGCCACTGAACCGCTGCGCCGGTGATGAAGATACTGCCCTCCAGCGCGTAGATTACCTTGCCGCCCACGCCCCAGGCGATCGTGGTGAGCAAACCCGCTTTCGACTCGCGTGGCTGATCGCCGGTGTTCATCAGCATGAAGTTGCCGGTGCCATACGTGTTCTTCACCATGCCGGGGGTGTAGCAAGCCTGGCCGAAGGTCGCGGCCTGCTGGTCGCCGGCGTCGCCGGCAATCTTGATTGCGCCGCCAAACAGCTCAGGGTCCGTCTCGCCGTATACCTCGGACGAGCTCTTCACCTGGGGCAGCATGGCACGAGGGATATTCAGCTCCTTGAGCAGATCGTCATCCCAATCCAGCTTATGGATGTTAAACAGCATGGTGCGTGAGGCATTACTGTAGTCGGTGACGTGTACCTTCCCGCCGGTAAGACGGTATATAAGGAAAGAATCGACCGTCCCGAAGAGGAGTTCACCGCGCTCTGCCTTCTCTCGTGCTCCTGCAACATTCTCTAGAATCCAGCGGACCTTGGTGCCGGAAAAGTAGGCGTCGATGACCAGACCGGTCTTCTGACGCACGCGGTCCTCCCAGCCGGCGCGCTTCAGCGTGTCGCAGTACTCGGCGGTGCGCCGGTCCTGCCAGACGATGGCGTTGTACACCGCCTTGCCGGTGGTCTTGTCCCATACCACCGTGGTCTCGCGCTGATTGGTGATGCCGATGGCGGCGATGTCTCCGGCGCCGAGCTTCTGCTCGCTCAGCACGTGTTTGGCCATCTCAAGCTGGGAGTTCCAGATATCCTCCGGGTCGTGCTCCACCCACCCGGGTTTGGGGTAGTGCTGCTCAAACTCTTTGTTCAGTTTGGTAATGGCTCGTCCGTCGTGGTCGAAGATGATGGCGCGAGAGCTGGTCGTGCCCTGATCCAGCGCCAGTATCTGCTGCTCTGCCATGTCGGTCTCCTCACTCTCCTGGGTACTAGCCCACGGTCTCCTGTAATGCCTTGAATAGAAGGTAACTGGATGTTGCGCCCGGGTCCTGGTGCCCCACGCTACGCTCGCCCAGGTAACTTGCCCGCCCTTTCCGAGCCACCAGGGGGATGGTGGCCTCCATGCCGGCCTCCGCCGCACGGGTAGCCGCTGCCACTGCCTGCGGGAGGTCCTGTCCGCTGGATACCGCCTCCTGGTACGCGTGCACCGCCGGATCCCAGGCGTCGAGCATGGTCATGTCTCCCGGCGCGGTCTTGCCCCGATCGATGATGCCCTGCCGTCCGGCCTCCAGTGCTCGGCCCAGCGTCGCGGCGTCGAGCACGTCATGGCCGGAGGTCGCCTGGGCCATGCGCAGCAACACCGTGCCATACAGTGGCCCGGAAGCGCCGCCCACGGTGCGGATCAGCGTCATCCCAGCCGCCTTTAGCATGGCGTCGATCGGCTGGCTGCCGGCATGGGCCATGTTTTCACGGACGGCCCGCATTCCGCGGTCCATGTTGATGCCATGGTCGTTGTCGCCGATTGGTCCATCAAGTTCGGTGAGACGATCCTTGTTCTGCTCAATCTCACCGGCGAACCGGTCGATCCAGGCGGCGGCCAACGCTGGCGTCAGATCCATGGTGCTAAGCGCCCCAGCGCAGGGCCGGGGTGCGAACCGGAGCATCCCATAGCCGCGTCATCTCGTCGTCCAGTCGTAGCAGCGTGATGGATACGCCCTGCATCTCGAGCGAGGTGATGTACGGCCCCACCAGTGAGCGGCTGATGCCGACGCCCTGACCATCCAGAATCTGCCGCAGCCTGCGATACACGATGAAGAGTTCCAGCAGCGGTGTTCCACCCATACTGTTGACAAATGCCAACACGCTGTCGCCACGTTTGAAGGGCAGGTCTTCGATGATCGGCATGGCCAACATCTCGGTGACCTCGTCAGCGCCGCGCAGCTCCAAGCGCCGCCGGCCCGGTTCACCGTGGATGCCAATGCCGATCTCCATCTCATTCTCGCCCAGCTCGAAACTGGGTTTGCCGGCGGCGGGAACGGTACATGAGGTGAGGGCCATGCCCATCGAGCGCACGTTCTCATTCACTCGGCGACAGAGATCGGCCACCTCTACCAGGCTTCCCTTCTCCTCGGCACGAGCGCCACAGATCTTCTCCGCCAGTATCGTGCCACCCACGCCACGCCTGCCCGCCGTGTAGAGGCTATCCTTCACCGCTACATCGTCGTCCATGATCACGCTCTGCGTCTCGATGCCGTCCGCCGTGGCGAGCTCCGCCGCCATCTCAAAGTTCATGACGTCGCCGGTATAGTTCTTCACGATGAACAGCACGCCGGCGCCACCGTTGACGCTGGTAGCCGCCTGGTACATCTGATCCGGCACTGGTGAGGTAAACACCTGCCCGGCACAGGCGGCGTCCAGCATGCCCATGCCGACGAACCCGCCGTGCATCGGCTCGTGTCCGCTGCCTCCACCGGAGATCAGCCCCACTTTGCCCTGCAGCGGCGCATCGGGCCGGATCACCACCGCGTTCTGCGCATCGACCAGGAGCTGGCCGGGATAGGCCGCTGCCATCCCTTCCAGCGCCTCGGTCACCACGGCATCCGGTGCATTGATCAATTTCTTCATGGCCATGTCCTTTCGTCCTGTTGCCTAGCTACGGACAGTGCGGCCGCTTTCATCTCCCGTGTCCTGTGCGCGGTCGGTGGTACCGATCTCCTCCACGTTGCCCGAGTCCTCGACATTCCTGGACAGCAGCGCCTGATGGATGGTGTTCTCGTAGACCACGCCGCCCACGATCCCGCCCAGGATTGGCCCGACAATGGGAACCCAGAAATACGCATCGGGGCCAGGGAGAGCCAGCTTACCGTCGAATCCGACGATTGCTGCCAATAGGCGGGGACCGAAGTCACGCGCCGGGTTGATGGCGTACCCGCTGTTGTAGCCAAAGGAGAGGCCGATGGCGACCACCAGTATGCCGATGATATACGGCGCCACGTTGGCGCCAGGCGGTGAATTTTTGATGTCGACGATGGCAAAGATCAGGCCCACCAGCAGAGCGGTGCCGAGGAACTCGTCGCCAAAGGCGCCAAAGGTGCCGACGAATGGTTTCTTGAAGGTAAAGAAGACAGTGGCTTCAGTAGCGTCCTTCACAATGTGGTGCGCGCTTTCGTAGGCCATAAACGCACCGTGGTATACGGCCCAGAGAATGGTCGCCGCCACAAATGCTCCCAGTACCTGGGCAATGATGTAATATGGCACCTTGGCCCACTCGAACCTGCCGGTCGCGGCAAAGCCCAGGGTTACCGCCGGATTGAGATGGGCGCCGCTGAGGGTGCCGGCGACGTACACGCCAAGCATAACGGCGAAACCCCAGCCAAACGCGATGATCATCCAGTTCGTCCAGAGTAATGTCTGACCAAGCGGCGCGGTGGCGCCGGTGATGCCGCCGGTGCCGTACAGCAGCGCCCCGGCCACACAGCCATCACCAAACAGGATCAGCACCATGGTTCCGAGGAATTCACCCAGCGCCTCGCCCATGACTCCCTGAAACATCGTGGTGCGCGGTCTTTCTATTGCCGCTGTTGCCATGAATTGATCCTCCTTCTCCACCTTTTATGGTCGTACCGCTTTTCAGTGCTTTCAGCATATACCGAGAGTGGCAAGTCCGTTCAATCTATGGGCATACAGCTCATGGTTTCAATCTCATCTCGATAAATCCATTGGCGATCACCCCCAGAAATCAGCCGGCCGGCACGGCGGCCGTACGGATCTCCTGCGTGCGGCCGTTTTGCGTGTCGTTCCAGAGCGGATGCACTATCAGCGCATCCGCCGCGATTCCCTGGTAGTCGCCGATGAAGGTTTCTCTCTTATTCGGTCCGTCGGGACGCGGCGCATCGATCGACGGGTCCCAGGAGTCCGTCGTTACCAGGCGGTTCTTGCCAAAGGTTCGGCCGTCGTTATGGCTCTGTGCAACCATCACGTCGATCAGCCGATCTGCCGGGTCGAAGCGTCGATCAAACCAGGAGCAGGCGTAGACGCCGTTTGGCGCCACGGCCAGCGCCGGTTGGAACTGGTCTTTGCCATCGTGGATGCGGTCGTGATTGACTCGGGCCGGAACCGACCAGGTCTGGCCGCCATCGAAGGAGCTGCTTTTCAAGATGTCTGCGTCACCGTTGCGCAGGTCTGCCCAGGCGATCATCATCGAACCGGTGATGGGAGACACGGCAAAGGCCGGTAGGCTCAGATTTCGGAAGATGCCGTGGGGCAGATGGTCGCTTAGGCCAGAGATGGTGGGCACAATGGCGCGTGGCGCCGAGAAAGTGATCCCACCGTCCGCGGAGGATACCAGATCCATAGCCTCGCGCGTCTGCTTTCCCGTGCCGATCATTTCGAGGAAGGCAATCGAGAGCCGGCCATTCGGGGTCACCTGAGGCGTGGCGCCGATCGCGAAGTGCTGGTTATCGAACCGGCTGACCACCACCAGCGGCGAGAAGGTCTTCCCATAGTCGGACGAGTGCGAGACGGCAATGCCGGTCACCGGTCGGTTGGCCCCCTTGCCAGCCCGATCTCCTTCATCCAGGTTCCAGGCTACATATACCGTCCCGCGATGGGGGCCGCGTGTGCTGTCCACCGTGATCCATGGCTTGTCGTTAAAGTAGATGCCCTGTGTGTCGAGCAATACCGCTGACGGCGCGCTCCAACTCCGCCCGCCGTCACGCGAGCGGGAGACGAAGACGCCGGTGCTGAGCCCGTTCACAGCGATTACGCAGGCATACGCCAGGCTACCGTTCGGCGAAAAGGCGAAGGTTACATCCGAGACCAGGCGATACGCGGCAAAGCCGGGCAGGAGGCCGCCGTCGGTCCAGCTATGCCCGCCGTTGGTCGAGAAGAAGGTCCCAATCTTGAAGCGGTAGTGTGTTGGATCGGTAAAGAACTTGGAGCCGGCCACCAGAACGGTCGGATTCCGCGGATTCTCTGCCACATATGGCTCGCTATGTGCCGCGAAGACATCTTGGCTTACCTGCACGTTGGCGGGAGCCGGCGAGTGCGGTGAGCCGGTTGCGCCCGCCGTGGATACCGTTGCATTGGCCAGGAGGAGCGCCGTGAGGAGCACGACCCGTGCTCGATATATGGCAGATTTCATGGAGAAGCCACCCTGTTTTTTTCAGCATAGTGTGGCACGCGATACACCTGAGCAAAAACCTTCAAAAGTTGCATCGGAACAGTAGAGGCGCCGTGCTCCCGGCAGTGCCGCCTGGACACGGCTGGGAACACGGCGCGAACCTTGCACAGACTCTCTTCGGCAACGCTCAATTACTACGTAGGAGATACCATGACCACCACCACTGACCAACAGCTCGTGGCCGCCAGCGGCACGTTTACCCTGGGCGGGGACCTTCCCGTCCACCGTCTCGGCTTTGGCGCCATGCGGATCACCGGAGACGGCGTATGGGGAGAGCCGCGCGACCACGACGAGGCGATTGCTGTGCTGCGTCGCTCCCTCCAACTGGGCGTGAACCTAATCGACACGGCCGACTCCTACGGACCAGAGGTAAGTGAGCGGCTCATCCCCGAGGCGCTCTATCCCTATCCGGATGGACTGGTTATCGCGACCAAAGGCGGTCTGCTGCGCACCGGTCCCGGCGAGTGGCCGACCGATGGCCGGCCCGAGCATCTGCGTGAAGCGCTGGAGGGCAGTCTGCGGCGCCTGCGCCTGGAGCAGATAGATCTCTATCAGTTTCATCGCCCCGATCCCAAGGTGCCGTTCGAGGAATCAGTGGGCGCCCTTGCCCAGATGCGCACCGAGGGGAAGATCCGGCATGTTGGGCTATCGAACGTCAGCACCGATCAATTAACCGCAGCCCAGCGCATCGTGCCTATCGCCTCGATACAGAACCGCTACAACCTCACCGACCGAGAATCGGAGAGTGTGCTCGACGCGTGCGAGCAGCAAAATATTGGATTCATTCCCTGGTTCCCATTGGCCACCGGCAGCCTTGCCAAGCCAGGCGGTCCGCTGGACCAGATCGCCAAGCAGCATCAGGCCGCGCCGTCCCAGATCGCTCTGGCCTGGCTGCTGCAGCGATCGCCGGTGATGCTGCCGATACCCGGCACGTCTTCAGTGGCGCACCTGGAGGAGAACCTGCAGGCCGCGCGGATCCAGCTCAGCCAGGAGGAGTTCGAGCAACTACACCACCTCTCGGAGGCCTAGTCGCCTTACTGAAGCTCGTTCTTTAGCCTCCCATACCGATTTCAGCACCGGCGTCCAACCAGCGTCGGTGCTGTTCGTGTGGTTACACCACGGACGTATAGTACAAGCAGGATGACGTAGCCCGAGGTCGATTGAAAGAAAGGGCACAAGTCCGAAACCGTGCGACGGTGGATTTGAGAAGGGAAGCTCAGCGGATGAGACAGACGCTTTCTCAGGCCCTACCGCTGGGATTTGCCCACCGGGGAGCCGGTCGTAGCAGGAAACAGCACAATACGCTGGCAGCCTTTGAGCGTGCCCTGGCGCTCGGTGCTCGTGGCCTTGAAAGCGACATCGCCTTGACGCGAGATGGGGTGCCGATCCTGGCGCATCCTCGGCTGTTCGAGCGCGGGCCACGACCCTCCTGCATACGCCGCGAGGAACTACCGGCCCACATTCCTTCCCTCCATGAGCTGTACCTGCAGTGTGGCAACGGCTTCGACCTCGCGTTGGACATGGCCTACCCAGCCGCCGTTGATGAGGTCGTGCGTATCGCCGAGCAGCACCACGCCGCAGATCGACTCTGGCTCACCTACTGGCATCTCTCCGCCCTGGAGAGCTGGCGACAGCGGTGGCCGAACGCCCATCTGGTGTATGCAACGGTGCCGCTGCGACTGGGTGGCGCGATTCGGCTGCTCGACCAGTTGGTCGAGCAGCAGGTCACCGCGCTCAACATCCACCATCGCTTCTGCACCGCTCGTCTGGTGTCGCAGGCCCACAGCCGCGGTCTCTTGATCTTTGCCTGGGGCTTGCGAACTCGGGAGCCGCTCGCCAGGCTAATGGCGCACGACATCGACGGCTTCTTCTGTGACGACGTGGAGGGGATGGTCGAAGCGGCGGGGCTGAACAGGTCCGCGGAGTGAGAGTCGTCCGCCCCACATCCGTCCCGGCAGGCAATTGCCATACGGTAAGCTAGTGCTATGAACCCACTGGGAACCATCATCCGACTGCAACTGCAGCGATCGAGCCTCAAGGTCGGCCCGCGAGGGCAACGCGCGTATCAACCTGCCCCGCTAATCAGCCTGCCGGCAATTGCGATTGACCGGGGCGGCGTAACCGGCCGGGATGACGATGGTCAGACGATGGTCGACGTTCATCACCAGGAGCATCCCTCCGGTAAAAACCGAGACGGTATTCACGGCTTCTCGGTCCTCTTCACGCCGCATTACACTGCCATGCGCCGGCGGTTCGGCGCGCACCTCGCTGAGGGTATCGCCGGAGAGAGCATCCTGGTCGAAACCGATCGCATGGTCTCCCAGGACGATCTGCGCGACGGTCTCGCTATCCAGGCGGGAGACGACCTGGCGCGCCTCCACGTGACTAAAATTGCCGAGCCGTGCGTCGAATTCACCCGGTTCGCTATACACTACCCGCCCGATGCCCGTGCAGACAGTACGCTGACCGATGCGCTGGATTTTCTCCGTAGCGGTATGCGCGGCTTCTATATGCGGTATGAGGGGAAGCCGCTCACCGTACGCCTGGGAGATCGGGTGTTTCTGTAGCGCAGGCGAGCCTGGTGTCGTTCTCCCTGCCCCGCCTCATGGGTTGACAGAATTTCTGCTTAACCAATCTGTCCGCCCATAAATCTGGCCCGCGGCACGCGCTTGAACGATCAATTCGGTGGTATCAGGGCGGAGTATCGAAACCTGCCTATCATTGTCTCGCTCGCTCGTACTGAGGAGACCAGGTGATATCGCAGTCCAGAGCCCTGGCGGCGTGGATGGGCCAGTAGGGGTCGCGTAGTTCGGCACGCGCCAGGGCCACCAGATCTGCCTCGCCCTGACGAATGATGGCGTCGGCCTGAGCCGGTTCGGTGATCAGACCAACGGCCGCGGTTGGAACGCCGGCCTCCTGGCGAATGCGGGCGGCAAAGGGAACCTGATAGCCCGGACCAACCGGGATCTGAGCGTCGGGTACCATGCCGCCGGTGGAGCAATCAATCAGATCGACGCCTTCGGGCTTCAGGATACGCGCCAGGCGCACGCTGTCGTCGATGGTCCAGCCGCCCTCCACCCAGTCCGTGCACGAGAAGCGCGCGAAGAGAGGGAGGTGTCCGGGCCACTCTTGCCGGACAGCGCGGACGATCTCGCAGAGGAACCTGATGCGGTTCTCAAAATCGCCGCCGTACTGATCGGTGCGCCGGTTAGCCAGGGGCGAGAGGAACTCGTCGATCAGGTAGCCGTGGGCGCCGTGCAGCTCAAGCACCTGGAAGCCGGCCTGCCTGGCACGGCGGGCAGTCTGGGCAAAGGCGGTTACCAGGTCGGCGATCTCAGTCTCACTCAGTTCGCGTGGCGTGGGATAGGTGTCGCGGAAGGGAATGACACTGGGCGCTACCGTCTGCCAGCCACCCTCGTCGCGCGGAACCTCGCCGTGTTGCTCGCTCCACGGTCGATACGTGCTGGCCTTGCGGCCGGCATGGCCAATTTGCATGGCGGGGATAGCGCCTTGCTCGCTCACGAAGTGAGCGATGCGGGCCAGAGGCTCCATCTGCTCGTCCTTCCAGAGGCCCATGTCCCACGGCGAAATGCGGCCCTCGGCGGTGACGGCGGTGGCCTCCACCATGACCAGCGCAGCGCCGCCCACGGCGCGGCTGCCCAGGTGAACCAGGTGCCAGTCATTGGCGAAGCCATCGGCGCAGGAGTATTGGCACATAGGCGACACCATGACGCGATTGCGAAAGGTGATCTGGCGCAGAGTGAACGGCGCAAAAAGAGAGGCGCACCCGTCGGTAACGGGGTGAAGTGGCGCGGCCTGCTCGGGATCGGTGGTGACCATAGAAAACTCCCGGAGATGATGCGGACAGTACTGCAGGTTTAGGGCCAGAACGACGTGGCAGCTAGCGCGATGAAAAAACCGCCCGGCTCCGCTCTGCCATACTGGGGCGTTCGCAGGCGCAACCGCGCTGCCAGGGCGCCGGTCTACTGTCCCCAGTCTCGATGTACCTATCCCAGGAAAGGCCAAACCATGAAGTGGCGAACGCTGTCGCTCCTCGGGCTCTGCGTGCTGATGGGGGGCTCGGGCCTGCTGCACCTCCTGGCGCCCGCGCCGTATCGCAGCATCATTCCGTCGCCGCTGCGAGGGCAGGCCGCGGCACTGGTGACTATCAGCGGCGCGATCGAGATCATCTGTGCGGCGCTGTTGATCGTGCCGCGTACGCGCCGGTTGGGCGCCTACGCCATCGCTGCCCTGTTGGTGGCGGTCTTTCCCGCCAACATCCAGATGGCGCTCGACAGCAAACACGGCATAGCGGGGAGCCTCACCTGGCTGCGCTTGCCTCTCCAGGCGCCACTCATCCTCTGGGCGCTGACTTTTCGGCGTGCCCCGGATGGCAAAGGGTAAGGATATCGCGTTGCCGGTTCCTCTGTCCGCGGCGGCTACTACGGCTCGAAGTAGTCACTATCGACGCGCATAATTTCGTAGGTTCGGGACGTGGTAACACCAACTCCGTGCTCGAACATGAGGCGCATGAGCCGTTGACCATCAATTAACACAATCTTCTTTTCGATCTGTTTCACATATGCGTCGGCCTCCGCGCTGAATGTCGATGTCGTGATTAGAACACCCTTGCGCGCGCGGACACCCTCCAAACTTCCCGCGAAAGCCTGAACCACAGGGCGCCCCACAACTCCATCCCATCGCTTTGCCTGCACATAGATGGCGTCCAGGCCGAGCTTGTCCTCCTTAATGATCCCGTCGATCCCACCGTCTCCGGATCGCCCAACCGACTCCGCTGCGTCGGTTCGCGAACCGCCGTATCCCATGGCGACGAGTACGTCCACCACGAGTCGCTCGAAGAAGGTCGGGGTGACCGCCTTTACTAAAGCGAGTAAATCGTCTGCAGTTTGATCCCGGAGGGTCTGCCAGATCGCTTCCAATTCTTCCTCCGGTGTCTCTGAACGAGCCGTCGGTATGGGCGCCGGCTTTCGGCTGACCGAGCGAAAGGCTTGGAACTCGGGAAACCGCGTGAGATATCGCGAGTCCAGCTGACTTGGCTGCTCCGCCAGCACTGAACGTCCACTATCGCTCACGCGGACCACGCCCCGGCCTACTGGCATGAGCAGCCCCGCCTTTCCCAGGTATGTTTTGGCCCAATTGACCCGGTTGTCGAACACTGCTTGCCGCCCACTCGGGAGGAGTTGTTCGCGCTCATCCTTGGTCAGAGAGAACGACTGGGCGAACGAGCCGATCAAGTCTCGTAGCCGATGATCCTGGCCGTCCGACAGGGCCTCTAAGAGCGGCAGCATAATCGATTGGTACCCTGGAATCATACCGTACCTTGTCACACGCAATGACGCCGAACGTGGACGTGTGAGCCGCACCCGGCTACGGCGTGGGAGAATCTCTCAATGACCGATGAAACATGGAGGCCGCTGAAGGCTTTGCTGGTGGTCGACCTCTCGCGCCACCTCCCGGGGCCGTTTGCTAGCCGTGAGTTGCTGCTGCGGGGGGCACGGGTGGTGCGACTGGAGGCGCCGCAGGGTGATCCGCTGCGCCGGCTGGTTCCGGCCTGGCATCGAACGCTCAACGCCGGGAAGGAATCGGTGGTGTGCGACCTGAAGCGGGAGCCGGAGTTTGGCCGGGCGCTCTGTGCGCAGGCCGATGTGGTGCTGGAAGGATTCCGCCCGGGCGTGGCCAAGCGCCTGGGCGTTGGGGCAGAGGATCTGCCGGACAGCGTCATCTACTGCTCGATCAGCGGCTTTGGTCCGACGGGGCGACATGCCACCCGCGTCGGGCATGATCTGAACTACCAGGGGTTCGCGGGAGTGCTGGCCGCGACGGCTCCCGCGCTGCCTCCGCTTCCCATCGCCGATCTGGCCGCCGGTTCGCTGCCGGCGGTCAATGAGATCCTCCTGGCGCTCTACGAACGGAGCCAAACCGGCCGAGGGCGCAGGTTGGATATCTCCATGACCCACCGCGCCCACGCGCTCCAGTCCTATCGCCAGGTCGACGAGGAATTGCCCTGTCTTCTCACCGGTGCATTTGCCTGTTATCGCATGTACGCCGCCGCCGACGGTCGATGGCTCACCGTCGCAGCTCTGGAGCCGCCCTTCTTCCGCCGCCTGTGCGAGATGCTTGGCTGCCCGGATCTGACGGCACAGCAATTCGATGCCGGCGCTCAGCAGAAGCTCACCGCGCTGCTGACGGAGGCCTTCGGGAGCCGCCCCGCTGCCGAGTGGCTGCAGCTCTTCGAGCATGAGGAGGTGTGTGTTGGTCCGGTCAATACGTTGCCTGAGGCCGCGGCGGAGTTTGGCGAGCCGGAGACGGCTGCCCAGGTGGTGGAATTGGGAGCGCACACCGATCAGTGGCGGGCGGCACTGATCGGCAGGGAGTAAGCGGTCCTCGGCGCACTCATTTAGGTTACCCGGGAGGGTAGAAGGAGGTGTGAGATACCCGAGCCAATCATCGTGGTCGAGTACGACCCAGCGTGGCGAGAGACCTTCCAGCGGCTGCGCGACCAGATCGCCTCGGCGCTGGGCGATTTGGCGGTACGCATCGAGCACGTGGGCAGCACCGCAGTCCCCGGACTTGCAGCGAAACCAATCGTCGATATGGACGTGGTCGTGGCGTCGCGCGCCGAAGTACCGGCGGCAATTGAGCGGCTGGCGCCGCTGGGCTACCTCCACCAGGGAGATATGGGCATTCCCGGCCGGGAGGCATTTCTCGCGCCGTGGGATGCGCCGCGCCATCACCTCTACCTCTGCGCGTCGGATAATCTGCAACTTCAGCTCCATCTGCGACTTCGTGATTACCTGCGCACTCATCCCGAGGCCGCACACGAGTACGCCGCCCTGAAACAGACATTGGCCGAGCGCTACGAGCACGACCGAGAAGCGTACACCGAAGCCAAAACAGAGATGGTGGAAGACCTGTTGGATCGCGCTGCGGAAGGGAGGTAAGGTGAGTTCCTGTCATGCCGCCTTCGACGATCCCGACGGGAACGCTTGGGTGCAGATGGGGCCGGCGGCAATCAGGGAACTAGAGCACATGCGCCAGCAGCCCTATCACCGCGGCGCCGAGAATCGGCCACACGGCGTTGACCCGGAACCGGATCAACAGGACCGCCGCGGCGGCTAGGGCCACGGTGAGCGGGTCGACCAGGGCGGTGCGAGCGAGCTGAAAGGTAACCGCGGCCATCAGCCCCAGAGCGCCGACGTTGACGCCGTCTAGGGCGGCGGCCAGTTGTGGTGAGCGGCGCAGCCGAGGCACCAGCGGGAACACCAGCGGTACCAGGAGAAACGAAGGCAGGAAGATAGCGACGGTGGCCAGCAGCCCGCCGGGCACCCCCGCCGCGAGGTAACCAATAAAGGTCGCCGTGGTGAACACTGGGCCGGGGGTGACCTGCCCGATGGTGACCGCGTCGATCAGCTGCCGGTCGGTCAGCCAGCCGAGGTGTCCCACGAAGTCGGCGCGCACAGAGGCCAGCAGCACATAGCCGCTGCCGTACACCACGGCGCCGATTTTGAGGAAGGTGAGGAAGAGGACGACGAGGCTATGGGCCGGCGGCCGGGGGTGCGGGAGTGGCAGGAGGAGCAGTACCGGCGATAGGGATGGTCGCGGCGGTCGGAAGCGAGCGACAAATGTCACCGCCCCAGCAGCCAGCAGCACCAGAATAGGCGTGACGCCCAGGACATACAATGCCGCGGCGCTAAGGCCGACCGCCACCAGGAGCGGACCTCTGCCCGCACTGCGGGCCATGCCGACGATCGCCTGGATGATGATGGCGATCATGGCCGGCTTGATACCGTAGAGCAGCCAGCTGGCTCCTGGTGTGGCGCCGTATCGCCCATAGGCCCAGGCGAGCGCCAACACCAGCAACACCGCCGGCAGGATGAAGGCCGCGCCGGCCAGCAGCCCCCGCCAGCCGGCGAGGCGTCGCCCCACGGCAAGCGCGACCTGGGTGGAGCTGGGGCCGGGGATCAGGCTGGCGGCGCCAATCAGGTCCAGATACTCCTGTTCCTCCAGCCAGCGCCGGCGCTGCACTATCTCCTGCCGCATCAGGGCCAGGTGCGCTGCGGGACCACCAAAGCCAATGCAGCCCAGCTTCAGGAACAGCAGTGCCAGCTTGCTGCTGGACGGCGCAGGGCGGACGGCTGTTTCCATCACGGAGTTGGAGGGCATCAGTTTGGCTGCATCGCCCGCAGATCGAGAAATCCCAAGCCGGTGCGGTGATCGTTGCCGTCCGGATAGCGCATGGTCGAAGCCTCCTCTCTTACAGTAGTTGCAGCGGAGAGGGTTCACCACTCGCGTTTTTTGCGGTTGCATCTATTTTTGAGGGTAGGTGGCTTCCTGCCCACATCAAAAGGCGCGACCGGCTTGTCAGTGGTGTCGCTGGTCCCTCAACTGGCGCGCTCCGAACCACCTGGTCACATCTGACCCTCCAGCCGCGTTACGTTACTACCAGGGAAGCGACCTTTCGGCGGGCAGTCAGGAGCATCGATGAAGCGGCTACCGATATTCGTGTCTCTGATCGTAGCGGTCTTTGCGCTGAGCAAGCCGATCTCAGCGGACACCGCTGGCTGGCACTGGCTCAATCCACTCCCGCAGGGGAATTTCGTTAGCGCGGTCTCGTGCCTCCGCGGCGGACCGTGCTATGCCGCCGGTAGCAACGGCACGATGCTGCTATGGCGTGAAGCCGAACAGCGGTGGACGATGATTCCGAGTGGGCGGACCGCTGATTTCCAAGCCATCGACTGCCCGACGTCTACCACCTGTTACGCGCTCGCGGGTAACGTGGTGTTCACCACGACCAACAGGGCACGGAGCTGGACGCGACATCCGCAGGACGCGACCTTCAACCTTTCCCGGCTCAGTTGCCCGAACGAGCATAGCTGCTACGCGTTGGGTGGCGACCTCGCGTATGAGTGTGGCGTCCGTGGATGCCAGTTGCACGGCAAGGAGAACGTGCTGCTGCGGACCGGCGATGGCGGGAAGACCTGGCAGCGGCTGAACACGGGCGATACGCCGGGGTTAAATGGGCTGAACTGCCCCAGTGAGCGAACCTGCTATGTGGTGGGCGAGGGTGGCACAGTACTGGTGACGCGCAACGCGGGAGCGTCGTTCTACCGGTTGGCGAAGGGGCTGGTCTCACCTCGGATCGGCCTGCATGCGGTGGCCTGCGAGAGCAGCGGCCAGTGTTTCGCGGGTGGCGACGGCGTGCTCCTGCTCACCCCTGACAATGGTCGGAGTTGGATACGCCTCACGCCACCAAACGGCATACACTTTGGTTTCCTGGACCTGACCTGCAGCAACCTCACCGACTGCCTTGGGCTGGGTAGCTCGGAGCCAGGGCGGCGCCAACTCTACCAGCAAGTGCTGCTCGCGCTCTCCACCGCTGCCGGTCGACCACACGTGGCGGTTCGCGGCACGGTCGATGGAATCACAATCGCCTGCTCCAGCCCACGCTTCTGCCAGGCGGCCGGCGGGCTGCGCTCGCCGGCGAGCAGTACGGATGGCGGTCGTAGTTGGCATCAGTGGGCGCGCGGCAACCGGGAAGACCTCCAGCGGATCACGTGTCCCACTGCCTTGATATGCCGGGCAGTGGGGAAGGGTTCGATACTGGCTACCGACGACGGCGGCGCACGGTGGATGTCCCTCGGACCCGTGGTGGGCGACGACTATGGGAATGGCTCCGGATTGCTCTGCCCGGATGCCAGACTTTGTTATGCAACGCGATCCTTCGGCCGGATCTTGATCAGTCACGACAGTGGCCGCACTTGGCAGAACCACAGGAACCCGTACAGCGGCACGGCAGTCGAGTTCAACGGCATCTCCTGCCCCAGCCGCCAGGTGTGCTTCACCATCGGTATAGGCTGCCATCAGGATCCGTGTCACCAAGGTGAGAATCCGGTCAGCGCAGTACTGACAACAGCCAACGGCGGGTTCAGTTGGCGTCGGGTCTTTACAACGCAGGTGCGTGCCTTTGTCCACGCCATCGCGTGTCCGTCGGTGCGGGCTTGCTATGTGGCAGGAGGACCGGGCATAGTGCTGGCCACCAAGAACGGCGGCCAGACCTGGCAGAACCTGCGGAACTACCTCACCGATACCAGTGCCGATCTCACGGGTATCTCATGTTTCGACACGCAGAAGTGCATCACTGTAGGATACGGCTGCGTCACCAGCTTCGGCTGCTCGGAGGGCGGTGAAGCCGGGATCATTCAGGTCACCCATGATGGCGGCCAGACCTGGCGGGCCACCCGGCCGCCCGTGCCGGCAGCGGATCGTCCGAAGGTCTGTTCGGTCGCGGGCTGCCCGAGCGGCTTGAGCCTTAACGCCCTTGCCTGCGCTTCGCGAGCGAGTTGCTGGGTGGTTGGGTCGCTGGGCATCATCCTGCACACGGCTGATGGCGGCGTTACCTGGCATCGTCAGCAGTCTGGGACCGATCTTTCTCTGTTCGGCATTACCTGTCCGGGCACTGATCGCTGCTATGCCGTGGGATAGGGTGGGACCATCCTGGGGCTGAACAGCTGATAGCCTCGCCGGCTCACAATGGCTTGATACCATACTCAAGTCACAGTCGGAGAATGGACATGCTGAAAGCGCTCTATGCAGACCTGCTTGGAGGTGTCTACCCACCGGTTGATGGCCTGACGGAGGTGATGCCGGCTCCCTCGGGAGCGGTTGGCGCGGTACTGGCCTTCACTGGGCACTGCGTGGTAGCGGCAGACGTGGATCCCGGCTGGGTAGAGCGTGCCTGCCCGCGATGGGACCTGCTGGCGGCAATGAACCCCGGCTTTGTACTGGCCCTAGCAGAACGACTGGGATGCGCTGTCGACGCACTCGATCTGGTGCTCTGCGCACCAAGCGAAACCGCAGGCACGGAGCTCGCGCTCATTGAGGAGGATGCGGCATACCTGCATGCCAGGGTACAGCGGGCACTCTTTGAACGGTCCGAGGTGCGAGTTTTTCGGACACCTGATGGCGCCGGCTTGCTCACCATCGGTCGCGGCCTGGCGGGACGCTGGGAGGCCGGCATGGAGGTAGCGGCGCCCTAGCGGAATCGGGGATTGGGACGCGCCCTGGCCGCGGCATCGCGGTGGCTGGCCCCACCCGGCGAGGGCATATTCATGCAGGTGGCTCCGGGCAACGTGGCGTCGATGCGGGCGATTCTGGCCAGAGGCTTTGTGCCGGTGGGGACCGAGATACTGTTCCGGGAGGGATAGGAGGTGATTGCTGTGTCTCTAGAGAGCTATCTGCGGGCGGCGCTCAAAGCTGAACTGCACGTGCATCTGGAAGGCTCGATTCAGCCGTCCACGCTGTTGACGCTGGCGGAACGTAATGGGGTGGAGTTGCCGGCGCAGGATGTGGCGGGGCTGCGCGCATGGTTTGTGTACCGCGATTTCGCGCACTTTCTGGAGGTGTACATCACCATCTCGCAGTGCCTGCGAACGACTGAAGACTATGAGTTGATCGCCTACGAGTTTGGCGCCGAGATGGCGCGACAACATGTGCGCTATGCGGAAATCACCTTTACGCCTGGGACGCACAGCATCCGCTTCGGTGTCCCGCACGAGGTGTACTTCGGTGGCCTGACGCGCGGGCGGCAGCGGGCACAGGCGGACTTTGGAGTGGAAATGCGCTGGGTGTTCGACACAGTGCACGTGGTGCGCGACCTGGAACTGAATCAGCGGGCGGCGGACTACACCACCGGCGTGGCCATCGAGGGAATGAGTGACGGCGTGGTGGCGCTGGGACTGGGCGGGCCGGAGATCGGCCACTCGTTCGAACGGTTGGCGACCTGGTCCGAGAAGGCACGCGCGGCAGGGCTGCACAGCGTGCCACACGCCGGCGAGACGCTGGGTCCGCACAGTATCTTGGGCTGCCTGCGGGAACTGGGCGCCGAACGGATCGGCCACGGCGTGCGGGCTATCGAGGACCCAGCACTGGTGGCCTATCTGGCGGAACACCAAATCCCGTTGGAGGTATGCCCCACCAGCAACATCCGCCTGGGGATCTATCCGGACCTGGAGGCGCACCCGTTTCGAGCGCTGCACGATGCCGGGGTGCCCCTGACGATCAATTCAGACGACCCTCCGCTGTTCAACACCACCTTGAACGACGAGGTGATGTTGCTGGATACAGCGTTTGGTCTATACGTCACCAAGATCGACGAGGTGCTGCTGAACGGTGTGCGCTGCAGCTTTCTGCCCGAGGAGCGGAAGCGGCAGATGGAGAGGGAGTTCAGGGGGGAGTTGGATGGATTGAAAGCTACGCATCTTGGCGAAGATGGTGAATCTATTAGATAGCTGCGTCATGGGCATCTAAGATTGCTGGTATACGGTAATCCTTGGGCTCATGATACAAGAATAAACGGAAGGGCGAGCACTGCTGCTCGCCCTTCCGTTTATTTACATTTATTCTCGCTCATCGGCTGGCGGCCACCGATGCTTCGCGCAGTTCGCGGGCGGCCTGGACCATGTTGCGCAGGGCGGGGGTGACCTCTTCCCAGCGGCGAGTCTTCAGGCCGCAGTCGGGGTTGACCCAGAGCTGCTCGCGGCGGAGCACGTCGCTGGCGGCGCGCAGGTTGTTCCGCATCTCTTCGGAGTCCGGCACCCGCGGTGAGTGGATATCGTACACACCGGGGCCGATCTCCTGCTGGTAGTCGAAGCGCCGGAAGATATCCAGCAGCTCCAGGTTGGAGCGCGAGTTCTCGATTGAGATGACGTCGGCATCGAGCGCAGCGATGCTCTCGATCACATCGTTGAACTCGCAGTAACACATGTGGGTGTGGATCTGAGTGGCGGGACCGGCCACGGCCGTGGCCAGGCGGAAGGCCTGCACCGCCCAATCGAGATATGCCTGCCACTCACTGCGGCGCAGTGGCAGACCTTCGCGCAGCGCCGGCTCATCGACCTGGATGACGCCGATGCCGGCATTCTCCAAATCCCGAACCTCATCGCGAATAGCCAGCGCGATCTGCTTGGCCGTCTCACTCCGTGGCTGATCGTCGCGGACGAAGGACCAGTTGAGAATAGTGACCGGGCCGGTCAGCATACCCTTCACCGGCTTGTCGGTCAGCGATTGGGCATAGGTCGACCAGCGGACCGTCATCGGTGCGGGGCGGAAGACATCGCCGAAGATAATCGGCGGGCGAATGTAGCGGCTGCCGTACGACTGGACCCACCCGTGGCGGGTGAAAGCATAGCCCTCCATGCGCTCGCCAAAGTACTCCACCATGTCGCTGCGCTCGAACTCGCCGTGTACCAGCACGTCGATGCCCATCTCGTTCTGCAGATCGATTAGCTCGCGAATCTGTTGAGCGATGAACTCGTCGTGCTGCTCCTGCGAGATGCGGCCCTGCTGCAGATCGTTGCGATTTTTGCGAACCTCTGGAGTCTGCGGGAAGGAGCCAATGGTGGTCGTGGGGAAGAGCGGCAGATTGTAGGCCTGGCGCTGCGCCCGGCGGCGCTGCGAGTAATCCATGCCACGATACGCTTCCTGGTCGCCGGCGGCGGCGGCCCGCTCCTTGACCTCGGGCCGGTGCACACGGACGGACTGGCGGCGGCGGTTGAGGGCGGCTTGGTTGGCGTCGAGCGCCTCGGCGGCATCCTCTCCGTTCATGGTTCTAGTCAGGGTCACTACCTCGTCCAGCTTCTGCTCGGCGAAGGCCAGCCACTCGACCAACTCCGGGGCGAGTTCCTGCTCCAGACGGACGTCGATCGGCACATGCTGCAGTGAGCAGGACGGGTTCACCCACAGGCGTTCACTTGAGACCGTGCCGGCCACCAGGGCCAGCACGTCCAGCGCTGCCGACATGTCGTTGATCCAGATGTTTCGGCCATCCACCACGCCGGCGGCCAGCACCTTGTCCTCGGGAAAGCCGGCGGTCAGGACAGCGTCCACGTTACTATCGCCGCGAACGAAATCGAGGCCGATGCCCTGCACCGGCAGCGCGGTCAGAGCGCTGTAATTCTCGACCACGGCGCCAAAGTACGTCTGCACCAGGAGATTGGCGCTGCCACGATGGACGGCGAGCAGCTCATAGGCATGGGCCAGAGCCGTCCGCTCCTCCTCGCTGCGGTCCTGCACAAAGCAGGGCTCGTCGAGCTGAATCCACTGGGCGCCTCGCCTGGCGAGACCGGCGATAACTTCCTGATAGACGGGCAGCAGCGCGTCGAGCAGATCGAGCGGGTTGAAACCATCCTCGCGGCTCTTGCCAAGCAGCAGGAAGGTCAGCGGACCAACCAACACCGGCCTGGTCTGGATGCCAAGTGCACGGGCCTGCTCGTACTCGTCGAACACCTTGCTGGAGGCGAGGGTGAATTGCTGTCCCGGGGAGAACTCGGGTACCAGATAGTGATAGTTGGTGTCGAACCACTTGGTCATCTCCAGCGCCGTGACGTCGAGTTCCGCCCGTTGGGCGCCGCGCGCCATGGCGAAATAGGTATCGAGGTCGACCGTGCCACCCTGCCAGTGATACCGCTCCGGCACGGCTCCGGTCATGGCGATCGTGTCTAGCACCTGGTCGTACAGCGAAAAATCGTTGGACGGAATACAGTCGATTCCCGCCTCGCGCTGCGTCTCCCAGTTGGCCTTTCTGATCGCCGCGGCAGTTTCCGCCAGCTCATCCGCGCTCACCTTACCGGACCAATAGCCCTCGGTTGCGCGCTTCAGCTCGCGGTGTTTGCCGATGCGCGGATAGGCCACACTATTTGCTCGTGCCATTTGATCCCCCACTTCCCCTAGAACACAACAAAGCCCCTGTTAGGCACAGGGGCCTGATCTCAACACTATTGCCGTCGAAGGGATTGTAGCACCGCGAGAAATGCCTCGACTAATGGGCTTGCACGAACGCCCGAACCACTACCTGATGGTTGGCGCCCAGCAGTTGGAGTTGGTACCGGGCGCCGGCGCGCCCCGATCGATCGAGGTACTGAGCGACGTGACGAGTCCCAGGCCCCAGGGGCTGGTACACGCCCTGCGCGTTGGCTCGCAGGAGGCGATAGGCAGTGCCCGAGGGGGGCGCGGCTACCGCCCAGGAGAGCGCCACGTTCTGTTGAGATGCCGAGGCTGCGAAGCGAATGATCTGCGGGTCCATGGGGTGGAGCAGGCGGCTATGCGGAGCGCCGGCCAGGCTCAGTGCAGGATCTCCCAGGATCTGATAGACGGCGGCAGTGTACACGGTGGACGGGTCGGTGCTCATGGCGAGCAGATCCTGTTTGGCAAGCTGCAGCGATACCCCGACGCTGTAGCCGGCGGCGAGATAGTCGTAGAACCCCTGCATGCCGTCCGGTGCGGTCAGCCGAAAGGGTGTCTGCCCCGGCGCAATCCCGGCCAGCCGAGCGTCGACCGGATCGGCGCCACCACCGGCAGCGCCGAGGGTGAGGACCGCGCCGGTAGGCCGTGCGCCCGCGCCCGTGGCGGCCAGCAGGGCACCGTCGATGTTGGGTATGGCGGGGTTTGCGTAATCCGTCGTCCCGGTCGACCACTGGAAGACCAGGGAGGGACGACTGAAGTTCGTGAGCCCGGCTATATCCTGTGAGGTCAGCAGAGCCGGCCGGCCCCATTGCAGCGCACTTCCCTCGCCAACGTAGTTCGCGATTTCTCGGCCGCGATTCACGGCGGCGAGCAGGGCGGCGTGCAGAGCCAGGTCGTGGGCCGATGCTCCCGTCTCCTGATATCGGTTGGGATGGAAGCCAGGCGGGACCATCAGCGCGCTGGCAGCCCCGTCAATCGCTGAAGGCCCAGAAGCGTAGAGTGCGGTGTGTCGGTACCGGCTGACCCATCCGGCCCAATGTGTGGACTTGGTTACTTCCGTGTGAAGTTGGTCCTGCGTGGTGACCGGAAGACGACCAATCGCTACGTCCGGCCACAGTCGCTTAAGATCGATGGCCCGCGCTCCTACCGTGTGCACAGCGAACAACGTGTCAACGGCGGCAATCCCTCCGTGTGGACTGTTGGTATACAGCGAGGGTATGAAACTCTGGTTCCTGGCATTGGATGGGGCACAGGCACCGCTCACTGGGCAACCGTAGTAGTTGTGATAGTCGTAGGTGTCGCCGCCCACCAGCAGGACATACTGCGTTCCCAGATGATCGTGGGCGTAGGTTATATAGGCACGGATAGCCTCCGGATTCACCTGGCCGTGGCCGAACTGGTCGTAGATGGTGCTCACCTTCACCACCTTGACCGTGAATCCCTGGTGTTGGCGATAGCGCACCAACGGCGTCAGTCCCGAGGCAAAGTTGGGGTGCGTGATTATCAGATACCGGGCCGAGGACGCGGCGCCGGCCGTGATCGCAGTGAGGTCGAGTGGCGCGATCGCCGCCGGCAGCAACGGCGCGGCAGTGACAAAGTAGCGAGATGTGGCAGTCGCCGTATCGCCAAAGGAGATATGATAGCGGCCGCCGGGGCAAAGTCCCGGCTGGCCGTTGCCAATCACCACGCCGAAGCCCACCAGCATGGTCGCCACCCCGTTCGTCAGGCGCCAGACGGTTTGCGGCGGCGCTGAAAAGCCGGAGACGGTAAACGCGATGGGCAAGGTAGGATGGGTGCGCCCTCTGTATAAAGGTACGTTCTCAAACTCAACTGATAGAGGCGTACTCTGGCTTGCCGGCCTCGGGTTGGTATCCTGCGCGCAGAGCCGGCGAGGAAAGCCGACTTGCACACCGCGTACGATGACTTGCTCCACACTGGTCCTGCCCTGCACGGTGGTACCCACCGTCAGATGGTTGAGTCCGGCGTTGTTCGTGTTGTTGGTGAGCCAGGTGCAGGGAAAGGTCGTGCGCACCGTGTAGCCGGTCGTGTGGGCTAGACCCCGCCCGTTCCAGTGAAAAGGACTGCCGGGTAGCGGGCGAACCACGCCACGATGGCCGGTAATGGCCACGGTGAGTTCGTGCTGGAAAACAACTCCCTTACCCCGTTCGGCAGTGGCCCACACCGGCAGAACCAAAGAACACGGCCCGGGGGAGGAGTCCGATAGGCCATACAGCGGGAAAGAGATCACCCTGGACACTGTGGGCGAGAGGCCGGCATCGGCGCCGACCACCAGGGAAGCTGCATACCAGTGAGGATCGCCGTCGGACGGCCAGGCGTTACTGGTGGTATACGCATCGTGGACCGGCGCCACCGTCCACCGGTCGTTCCGGTTGAGATCGCGGAAGTCGCCGAAGGCGACAGCAGTGAGCGATTTCGCGGGTTGAATGGGCGCAACCCTCACGCGTGCCGGCCGACGGACATTGTCCGCCAACACGTAGACATTGGCCGAGGTATAGGTGTTGTTCACCGGATGAGCGTAAAACTCGATAAAGTCCGACGGATCGAAGGTGCTGCCGGCGGAGGAAACATAGATCGGCACGGGCACTCCGCCATCGGACAGCCCGAGAGCGACGGGCGCCACCGTGTCAATGCTGATACCCTTGCTCTGCAGGTAGGCGCCGGTCAGGCGATACACGCCCTCGTGGGTGATGGTGAGCTTGATAGGCCGCGAGCGGAGCGAGGACTGATGAGCCCTGGCGCTCGCTTGCCCGGCGAATGCCGGCGACATGTGCCGCGACGCCGCCAAGCCAGTGACCAGGAAGCCAGCCAGGATCAGTGCGCGCCAGACAGGCATTCAGAGTTCCTTCACAGGGTGTGTAAATAGTATGATCCGGCGCGCCGACAAAAAGAAAGGGGCCGCATCGTGTGCGACCCCGCGCTAAGTAAAGCGCCTGATTTCGGCTCTGTGAGAGCCAGCTCCGTGTAATGACTGGAGCATAAATGCGACGGAAGCGTCAGCCGTCGCCCGTGGCGCGCCCCCCTAATCGTTTAGAGGGGCTGGTGCCAGCCGGCCCGAGTCTGTCCCATCACCGCCATAGTAAGCCTCCTTACTTGCTGTCGGTGTTCACTAGCTCATTCTGCTCCTGGGGCCACTGAAAAGTCAAGGGATTTTTCAAATAAGATGACGACACATTTGTGCCAATGCTAGTAGTGACGAGAGGTTGAGCACCAGCGCTGACCAAGCCTCCGATTGGGAGACCGCTGTGCCGTGCAGCGCATAGCATAGACCATGGCAGAGCCAAATCACGCGGAGCGCACCGCCACCAGACGCCTGTTGCGCCTCGTCCGTCCCTACCGAAAGCAGCTTGTAGTGGCGGCGCTGTGCATGGTGATCTCGACCCTTGGCTTCCTGGCGATACCGTATGCCTTCCGGCTGGTCACCGATAGCGTCTTTCTTCACCACCGCGCATCTCAGCTCAATCGCGTCTCGCTCTTGCTGCTGGGGGTAGTGATTGCGACAGCCGTCTTCGGCTACGGCCGCAGCTATCTCCTCCACTTCGTCGGCGGTCGCATTGTCGCCGATCTGCGACTGCGGCTCTACCGCCATCTCCTCGATCAGCCGCTCATCTTTTTCGACGAACGGCGTTCGGGAGATCTACTCTCGCGCCTCAGCGCCGATACGACTCTTGTTGAGGGCGTGCTGAGCGACGATCTGTTGACCTTTTTTCAGAACATCATCACCATCATCGGGGTAGCCGTGATCATCCTGGTCCTCGATTGGCGACTGGCCTTGCTCACCATGGCGGTCGCGCCGCTCGTCGCCGGCCTGGGCATGATCGTGGGGCGCCGCACCCGGCGCCTGTCCCATCAGGCACAGGAACAACTGGGCGAGGCGGCAGTTGTCCTGGAGGAAACGCTAACCGCGATGCGCGTGGTGAAGGCGTTCGTTCGCGAGCGGTTCGAGATGGCGCGCTATCGAACTGCGGTGGAGCAGTCGTTTCACAGTGAGCTTGCCGCCAACCGTCTGCAATCGCTCTTCCAATCGACCATGATGACCGCCGTCTTCGCGGCGTTTGCCGCCGTGCTGTGGTTTGGTGGCCGAGAAGTGCTGTCGGGGCGGCTGACGCCGGGTGGTTTGATCTCCTTTCTGTTCTACCTCACGATCCTGACCGGACCCTTGCAGAACCTCAGCGGGATCTATACCTCGTTCCAACGAGCCGCGGGAGGCGCGGCCCGCGTCTTCGAGGTGTTGGACACGCCGCCCACCATGGTCGATGCTCCTCATGCCCAGACGCTGCCACAGCCGCGCGGTCTGGTCGAGGTACGCGACCTCTGGTTTCACTACATGCCAGAGGCGCCGGTGCTCCGTGGAGTCAGCTTGGTCGCTCGCCCCGGCGAGACCATTGCCATCGTCGGCCCCAGCGGCGCCGGCAAGACGACGCTGGTTTCCCTGCTGCCGCGCTTCTATGAGGCCACCAGCGGCGAGATTCTGGTAGATGGCCACACCATCACCAGCGTGACCATGGAATCATTGCGCCGCGCCATGGCGATGGTGCCACAGGAGGCCACGCTGTTCGGTGGCACAGTCCGCCAGAACATCGCGTATGGCAGCGCCGACGCCAGCGACGACGAGATCGAGAGCGCCGCTCGGGTGGCGAACGCGCACGACTTCATCCAGACCTTGCCACGCGGTTATGACTCGGTCATCGGCGATCGCGGCGTCAAACTCAGCGGTGGCCAGCGCCAACGCGTCGCCATCGCCCGTGCCGTGCTCAAGGATCCGTGCATTCTCCTGCTCGACGAGGCGACCAGCTCGCTCGACAATGAGTCGGAGGCGCTGGTGCAGGAGGCACTGGAGCGGCTGATGCGGGGGCGAACAACCTTGGTCATCGCTCACCGCCTGACCACGATCGTCAACGCGAACCGCATCGTCGTCCTCAACGAGGGGCAGGTGGTCGAAGAGGGTTCACACTCACAACTGATGGCGCGCGACGGCCTGTACCACCGGCTCTACGTACGCTCCTGGGAGCAAGACCTGATCATCAGCGGAGAATAATACGCAACACCACGCCGAACCGAGACAGAACCATGCCCGATCCTACCTTTGATCGACTCATCGACCAGGCGCAGCGGGAGACCTTCTCCGGCTGGGACTTCTCACCCATCGCCGGCAGGATGCAGGAGAACTCCGTCGAGTGGGACTTTGGCGCGCTGGTACGCCGTCCGCTGGACGCAGTGGACGCGGTGTTGGACCTCGGCACCGGTGGCGGAGAGTTTCTGTCGTCGCTCGCGCCGCTTCCGACCCGTACGGTTGCGACCGAGGCGTACGTCCCGAACGTGGCGGTCGCGCGTCAGCGGCTCGCGCCGCTTGGCGTCACAGTGGTGCAGGTTCCGGGCGCGCCGGACAACACCGCCATGGTTCCCGGCGAGGGTGTGAACACGCTCCCGTTCAGCGATGCCGCCTTCCCGCTGGTGATCAACCGGCACGAGAGTTACTATCCATCCGAGGTATTCCGCATTCTGGAAGCAGGAGGGAGCTTCCTCACCCAGCAGGTGGGCGGAACTCACAATCAGCAGGTGAACCGTTTGTTGGGTGCGCCGCCCAGATACGACCAGCGGTGGGACTTGGCCTTTGCAGCGAGCCAACTGGAAGCAGCCGGCTTTCTCATCGAAGACCACAAGGAAGCGTTTCCCCGGACCGTCTTCACCGATATCGGCGCCCTGGTCTACTACCTCAAGGCCGTCCCCTGGCAGATACCGGAGTTCAGCGTCGAGTCGTATCGCGACCGTCTGCACGCCATCCACCAGCGAATCCAGGAAGATGGCCCCCTGCGCATCCCTGGGCATTTCTTCTATCTGGCGGCGCTCAAGCGGTGATGCTGTGCACCGCGCCTAACACCTCGTGACCATAGTCCCGACCTTCCAGGGCACGTGGCCTGTATCGAAGCGAGTGGTGGGATGGTTATATGGGGCTACCAACTGCGCACGGCCGGCAAGTCGTGCTCCCTATCGTCTCCCCCTGAATGCGCCGCGGAACCCGCGCATAGAAACCGAGTTAACGCGTATGATGAACACCCTGTTGCTGCGGTACGGTCTTGGAAGGTTCGACTTCTCCGGCGCCATCCTCAGCAGCCTCGCCGATGGACTCTGTGCTGTCGACAACCGCGGCCGGGTCACCTTTATGAATGCGGCCGCCGAACGGATGCTGATCTGGACGGAAGCGGAGCTGCTGGGCAAAAATATCCATAAGTCCTTGCACCGCTGCAAGAAGGACGACGGTATTCCCGTGCCGGCGGCCCGCTGCGCTATGCTGGCTGCCACCCGCTCGCAGGCGCCGGTCCGGTGCGACGATGATCGGCTACGGCGCAAAGACGGCGAAATGATCGCGGTGACCTACACCTCCTCCCCGCTGCTGGTCAACGAGCAGATCGTGGGAACCATCTTCGCCTTTCGCGACATGACCGAGCGCGAGCGTGAACTGGAGAGTCTGCGGCCGAGCGAAGAGCGGTATCGCAGTATGGTGGAAGCCTCGCCGGATAGCGTGTGGCTGAGCGATCTATACGGCTTCATCATCATGGCCAACAAGCGTGCGGCCGAAATGTTTGGCTATGCCGCTCCTGCCGAAATGCTCCACCTGGGTACCCTGGAGCTGATCGCCACCGAAGACCGACCGCGTGCCGTCCAGGATAAGCGCAAGGCCCTGGGCAAGGGGGTATGCAACGATGCGCAGTATACCCTGCTGCGGCAGGATGGGGCGAGCTTTTCAGCGAACGTCACTACTGCGCTCATCCTGGGGCCGGATGAAAAGCCCAAGGCGCTGATGAGCGTCGCCCGCGACGTGTCCCATCTCAGCGTGGTTCCACATGAGACGCCGGTACGGACGCTTTCGGGAACGCTGGGGGAAGCCGTGGCCACCGTGTTGAAGGTCTCAACGACCTTGCTCGACACCATTCCCCACGTGCTGCAAACCCTGTGTACCAGTGGCAACTGGGATGCCGGCATCTTCTGGAACGTGGACAGCGCTCATCACGTGTTGCGCTGCCGTACCGTCTGGCACGAGCACTCCATTGATATTCACGGATTCGAGGCACTGTGTCGCCAGTTGACCATTGCGCCCGGCATCGATCTACCGGGTCGGGTCTGGAACTCGCGCTCACCGGTCTGGATCACCGACATAACCAGCGATGCCGCCATGCTGCGCGCCCTGATGGCAGCCAAAGAGGGGCTGCAATCGGCGCTGTGCTTCCCCGTGGTGACCGGTGGCACGGTTCATGGCATCTTTGAATTCTTCAGCCGCGCCAGCCGGCCCGTGGACCACCAGGTGATGGAGGACATGATCGCAGTCAATACGCAGATAGGATCATTCCTTGAACGCAAAGAGGCGGAAAAAGCTATGGAATATCAGGCGATGCACGACGCCCTGACCGACCTTCCCAATCGTGTCCTGTTTCAGGAACGACTGCAGCGGGCGCTGGGAGTGGCGCACGGAAGCCGGACGACGCTCGCGGTCTTCCTGATCGACCTCGACCGCTTCAAGCAGGTCAACGACACGCTGGGCCAGGAACAGGGCGACCAGTTGCTGAAACAGGTCGCTGGTCGATTGCAGGCCTTACTGCGTGATTCAGACACGGTGGCCCGCTTGAACGGCGACGAGTTCGCCGTGCTCCTGCCGGGAACTCCCCGAGCCGGGGCCACGGTCGTGGCGCAGAAACTGCTGGAATCGCTGCGACAGCCATTGGCGGTCGGAAACGAGACGGTCCAGATCGGCGCCAGCGTCGGCGTCGCCGCCTTCCCGGAGCATGGGGGCAGTTCGCAGACCCTGTTGCACTGTGCCGACGTGGCGATGTATGCAGCCAAGCGAGCAAAATCCGGCTTCGCGGTATACACCTTGCAACACGAACAGGACGGCCCACGGGACCAGCCAGAGTCACAGGCCTGACGCGCGAACAGTCTCTATTCCCTGCATGGTTTATGGGTAGACAGAGTTCGCACGAAGCCGTTCCTACGGTCAGATGGTTCCCCTTTCCCGTGGAGGTTCATGGGTTGGCAGAGTTTCAATCGCACCGTCTCTCCCATGATGTGTAGTCGCGGCCCTCAGGCCGCCCTGGGAGGCGCCGCGCGAGAGCGCCGGCTCCCCCGTTCGGGGATCTACGTCCGGTACGGGGCACAAGTTGGTCCGTGTCAGGACCGACGCTCCCGCGCGGCCCTTCCGGTGACGGTCCTCTGAAGACCGATTCTACGGTCGCGTTGCTCCCATGAAGCGTGAGAGGGAGGGGCCGGAGAAGGGGGGGCAGTTTCTACTTCTGGACCCTGAAGTCCTTATGGACATGAGCGTGGGTGCCGTTGATCTTGTATGCGTCAACTACGGCGGTGTGCCCCTTGCTCTGCTTCAGCGCCGGCACCGTATAGCTATAGGTCCAGGCGCCGTTGTCGCCGGTGCGGCCGGAATGGATCGAGCTGGCGCCGTCGGGTAGATGAATTACGAGGTTGATCTTCGCGTGTCGCTGGCTCACCGCGGTGATGTGCTCGTGGTGGCCAACCCGCACGCTGCTCTGCGCCAGGAAGAGCGCCAGGCGAGGCAATGTGAGGGTAAAGGTCAGATCGGTGCTGCGCGACATGGCTCCGATGGTCGAGGTGATGGTCGCCGTCGCCGTGGTGTTGCTCGAGTCATAAACATCGAACGGCACCACGATCAATAGACTGGCCGAACCACCGGTGGCTGCAACCGCCGGCGCGGTCACGGTCTCGCCATTGGAGAAGCTGACCACAGCGCTCATCTGAGCGGCCGGGTCGGTCTGCACGGCCAGCGTTTCGGTGGCGCCTGGCGTCACTTCGCCCAGGGCCGCGCTGACCGTGAGCGGAATGGCGGGCTTGGTCACTTGCAGCGAATGGACGTGCAGAAAGATAGCGGTGCGGGTGTTGTAGAGACCGGCCACCGTCACGCCGGCGGTAGGCTGCACGGCCGAAAGGGGGAGTGGGGCGCCAGTCGGGTCGATCAACATTGCCGCGGGATCCAACGTCAGGGTGACGTCTGCTGAGTTATCGGCGGGGGTCACCGTAATCTGGTTCTTGGTCATTTCGATCGACTTCACCTTGCCGCTGAGCGACTTGCTGCTCACATCCAGGTCGTGGATGACGCGCACGTCGTACACGCCGCCGTTCTGGAAGTTCGGCGTGTCCTGAGCGCGCAGACGATCTCCCGGGGTGAGATCGGCAAGAGTGATCGGTGTCGTGCTCCCGAAGGCGTAGAGCTTGGTCTTGGCGCTGAGGACCAGGGAGCCGGTTCCGGCATTGGCCAGGGTGACGCTCAGCGCGGGCTGATTGGTCTGGCTGGCGCCCACGCTGGTCAGGGTAGCCAGCGGGATGCGGTTCGCCATCTGGCCGGCTCCGGCCGGACAGGTGCGCTGCTGCAGGGTAAGCGGAGCCTGGGGCTGCTGGGCGAAGTTAAAGGAGTTGATCAGGTCGTTCGACTGGCCGTCGAGGGCGGTGAGCGAGGGCAGGCCCAGCGTATCCTCCACGAACTTGAGCATGGAGGGGAAGCTATAGGTGGTGTGGTCCACATAGCCGGGCTTCGCGTACGGCGAAATAATGATGGTTGGCACGCGCAGGCCGTACTCGGTCGCCGGGTTGAGACCGGCCGGCGGATTGACGTGGTCATAGAAGCCGCCGAAGTCGTCCCAGGTGAGGATAATGGCGGTATGCGCCCACTCCGTCGAGTTGCTCATGATGGCATTGATTTGCTGGACGGTGAAGTTTTCGCTGGCGCACTCACTGGCGGGGGGATGGTCGCTCACCCCACCCGGCTGGACCAGCCACGAGACGGGAGGGAGGGTCCCCGCCGCGGCGTCCGTGGCAAACTGCTTGTAATCGACCACATGCGACTGCCAATCCGGACCCATGCGGATGTGCTTGATCGCGTCGAAGGAGGACCAGACGTAGCCGGACTGATCCTGGCCTGGCGAGTAATACTTCCACCCAATGTTCTTGGCGTCGAGCAGGTCGCCGATGGTCTGGAAGTCGAAGCAAGGGAAGACGTGCGTGATGGCGCCGTCCGGCGCGCGCTGTTCGACCTGCGCTGTCGCCGGTGAATCGCACCCCCAGCGGATGCCGCCGGGATTGGTGTCGACGTTGGCATCTTCACCGGCGATGGAGAACAGGTGGTTGGGAAAGCTAGGTCCGGAAACAGTCGAGAAGAACGCATCGTCCAGCGCGAATCTCTGAGCATAGGTCCAGTAGTTCGGGATGTCCGATTGGGTGAACTGCGAATCGGCCATATCGACGCCGTTCTGCATGGCGCCGGGAATCTGCGCGAACCGGTCCATCTTGCCGCCGTCGATCGCCATATGTGAGGCGTCCGGCTGATGCGAGATGTCGCGCAACAGATGATCCGGTTGGTGGGTCAGCGGATGGGTCTGGCCATCGGCGCCGGTGAAGGTGGTCGCCCCATTGGCGCCGGGAAAGGCGCCGAACATACTGTCAAACGACCGGTTTTCCTTGTCCATGATGACGATATGCTGGATCGGATTACAGCTGGGGCCGGGCGCACAGGCCTGGTTCTCGGCCTCTCGCACGGCTGCCGCGCCGGCCAGCGGATTCCCACCGCGTATGCCGGCCAAGAGTGACAGGACCAGCAAGAGAGCCGGCAGCGCAAAAACTGTACAACGCTTCACACAGTCCTCCTCAGGTACTACCTCTCAGTCTAAAGAGGAGGTCTGACCGAGGATTTGCCGGAGGCTTACAAGGGAGTAAACTTTTAGCGATTCTCCTGATCACATCGTCCGGTAGCGATTCGCGTCTGTGGCAGGTACACTCGGGCGTTGCTACTTGTTGTGAAAGGGAGTCCGGAATGCCGTTTTCTTTGGTGCCGACCGAGCGTCAGTTTTTTGTGCTCTTCCGCGAAAATGCGACGAACCTCCTGGAGGGCCTCAAGGTCCTGAATACGCTGTTGAACAGCACCGCCGACCAGTTCGTGGAGCACCACACCCGGCTGCGCGATCTTGAGCACCGGGGGGATGAGATTACCCACCGAGTGCATCAGGAATTGAACCAGACCTTTCTCACCCCCTTCGACCGGGAGGACATCTACGCTCTGGCCGGCGCGGTCGACGACGTGATCGACCTGGCGGAGGAAACCGCGGCCACCATTGTGCTCGACCGGGTCGATGAAATCAGCCCGGAAGCGCAAGAGTTGGGAGCCATTCTGCTGGAGCTTGGTCAGCAGTTGGTGGAAGCGTTCGACCACCTGGAGTCGCGGAAGGACCCGGAGGCGCATTGGGTGCGCATTCATGAGTTGGAGAACGAGGGTGACCGGGTCTCCCGGCAAGCAATCGGCAATCTCTTTCAGCACAGCCAGGATGCGATCCACATTATCAAGTGGAAGGATGTGTACAACTTGCTAGAACAAACCATCGATCGCACCGAAGATGTGGCGAATATTCTGGAGACCGTGACCCTCAAGAATGCCTGAGACCGTGGGTGCGGTCCTCGATCCACTGGATCGGCCGCGGATCGGGCTGGTCCTCGGGGCCGGCGGTATCCGCGGCTGTGCCCATGCCGGTGTTATTGCGGTGTTGCGCGAGGCGGAGACCCCGATCGATCTGGTGGTCGGAGCCAGCGTTGGAGCGATGTTCGGCCTGGCCATGGCGGCTGGATTGCCAACCGAGTATCTGATACGGGTGGCCCGCGAGGCAACGCCGCTCGACCTGTTTCGTTTTTATGCTGGGCGGCTGCGTTTCGATCGGCGCAACCCAATCTCGCGTATGCTGCTGGATGCCGGCGGCGACAAGCAGTTCGGCGACCTCACGCTGCCGTTCGCTGTGGTGGCAACCGACATGGCGACAGGTGAGCCGGTGGTGATCGATCGCGGCCCCGTGCTTCCCGCCGTCCAGGCCAGTATTGCGTTGCCGTTGGTCGCGCGTCCCGTGCCTCTGCATGGTCGGTTCTGTGTGGATGGCGGCTTGCTGGATACGGCGCCGCACCAGGTAGCCCATCAGATGGGCGCCGATCGTTCGATCACCGTCTGTCTCGGTTTCAATTATGCCGCGCCGCGCGTCCTGCGCCGGCGGCCCTGGGCCCAAACCGCACTGGAGCGGATCGGCCGGCAGAGGCGACCGCTACGAGGCCGGCTGGGCGACCAATTGCGCTTTAGCTGTCGCCTCTGCGCGGCTGCCTTCCAGCCGCCCATTCCAGCGCAGGACGCGGACCTCGTCATCTGGCCAGAGTTCAACGGGCTGAATCCGAACTCCATATTCGGCGCCCGGTTTTGCTACCAACAGGGGCTAGCGGCGACGCGGGAGGCGTTGCCGGCGATTGAGTTGATGCTGAGAGAGCCGGCTCCTGCCCTTCTCTCGTGTCCTGGGACGCCACCTGAGGAGGCTTAAACGAGCCCCGTCGCTCTGCTGCTGGTGCTGACCGCGGCCGGCTTCCACGCCGGTTGGAACCGCCTGTTGCACGACGTCGAAGATCGCGTTGCCGCTATGGCGATTGCCGGGCTCGTGAGTTGTCTCGTTCTGCTCCCGGCGATCGTGATGTCTCCACCCGTTGGCGTATCCTTGCTCATCGTGCTCTCCGCCATCGCCGAGACGGCGTACGTTCTCTGCTTGACAGCGGCCTACCGCCATGCGGCGCTCTCCCTGGCCTATCCCATCGCGCGCGGTACAGCTCCGCTCCTGGTCACTCTTGGCGGATGGCTGGTCCTCGGACAAGTGGCGAAACCGGCGTCGTTTGCCGGAGCAGCTGCCTTGGGCCTCGGCCTCACGCTGGTGGCAATGGGCGGGCGCCATCCGGGTCGGAAGAGCGCCGTTGGCTATGCCCTGCTCACCGGTTGTTGCATCGCTGCCTATTCGCTGGTCGATGCGCGAGCCGTCCGGCAGGTGTCAGCAGCGGGATACCTTGGCGTGGTCCTTGGCGTACAGGGGCTACTCCTGACCGCCGCGGTGCGTGGGGAGTGGTTAAGGCTGCGTCGCGCCTGGCGACCGGGCGTCCTCATCGGCATCGGCTCCATCGGCGCCTACCTGCTGATCCTGCTGGCCTTCCAGCGCGCCGATGCGGGCCCGGTCGCGACCCTCCGCGAGGTCTCGGTGCTGCTGGCCCTCGTGATCGCAGGCGACCGTCCCGGACCGATGACCTGGATCGGGGCCCTCTTGGTCGTGACTGGAGCCATCGTGGCAGTGCTCTAACCGGCGACATGGCGAGTTACTACGATCCCGGATCACCATCGTTCCCACAGAAAAAGAGGGCCGAGGAGACCGGTGCGGTCCCTCGGCCCTCGGAGAAAGGGGTGGGCTAGAGGTGAATACCGGTGCTGGTCTCCGATCCCAGCCGGTTGTTGGCGAAGGCGCGGTTGAGCACCACCAGTGGATTGTTCGAGGTTACCACCAATCCGAGTTGCTGACTGGGCGCAACGCTGCCGACGTCAATGCGCTGCTGGCTCAACGGCGCCACGATGTATGTTCGCTCAATCACTTTGCCGTTCATGAACTGAACCACCACTGAGATCGGAGTCAGAGCAGGGTTGAACAGCGTCAACACATCGGCCTCACCGGCCTGCGTGTTCACTGAGGCGAACTCCCAGGTTTTGGCGGGAGCATACACCCCGAAGGTGTCGGTGGACGCATCGTGCATGCGGCCGGCGTAGGTCGTCTGCTCCGCGACGATTGGACCGGAAGATACCAGGACAACGGCTGCGTTGGTCTGGTGCGCAATCTTGTTGATGAGGTAGCCGGCCCGCCCAAATGCCGGGAGCTGGCCCTGCACCGTCCCAAGGGACTGGCCGTTGGGTCCGTAGGTGTGGAGGGTAACGGACACCGCGTGATTGGCCGGGTTGATGGCGCCAATCCAGTGATGAGCGCTCTGATCCGATGGGCCGCCCGCGAAGTACCAGGTGGTCCGGGGAGCCTTGACACCGATCTTGCTCGTCATTCCGTGGTGGATGTAAATCGTGCGATTCACCACCACCGGGCTATTCGACGTAACGGTTGCCCCGACCGCATCGTTGTGTACGTAGGTATTGTCCTTGACAGTGGTCCGTGAGGTGGCCGGTATGTTTCGGTAAATGGTGAAGGCGCGGTGATGAGTGGGAAGAAAGTGGACCGCTACCTGGACGGGGCCACTATTGGGGTTCTCGATGGCGAGAAACTCGCGGTAATGATGATCGGTGTTGCCGTTGGCAAAGTACCAGATGGTCGAGGGGCTGGTGCTGCCGGGACCACCCGTGAAATCAGTGCCGTGGCGCACCAAGCGCTCGGCGGCAATCGGCACGTCCGCGGAAACCACGGCCCCCGCCGACACATGCGTTCCCAGGTCGGCATTCACATCCTCCGTGAGCCGGCTGTGGGCGCCCACGGTGAGACTCTTGGTGTGCGTGGCGCCGACCGTAGGCTGGTAGGTGATAGTCACCTGGGCCTGAGTGCCCGACGGGTTCAGTAGGTTCAAGTATTCCTGGTAGCCGCGCCCGGTGTAGAACGCCGCAAAGTAGAAGTGGGTCGCTACCTGGCGTTGCACGGTCAGGCTCAGCTTCGCCGTGCGGCCGGCCGCGGAAGCGGCCGTGATAGCATAGGCGCCCGAGGCCGCGTTGCTGGGAACCGTGATTTTCGCGGCGAACTTGCCCGCCTTATCCGTGGTGACCGTACTGACCTTTTGTCCATTGAGCGAGATCGTGATGGCCTGTCCCGGTGCGAAGCTGAAGCCGTTTACGGTCACGACCGTTCCAGGCGCGGCGGTGGCGGGTACCGCGACGACAGACGGAGCCAGTTTGGCAATCACCAGCCGTGCCGTTGGGGCGCGGCCGGTCATGGTACTCTTGGCGACGACGCTGTACGTCCCGGCGGTCCCGTTCGCTGGAACCTGGAGCTGCGCTGTAAAGCGGCCGTTCTTATCGGTGACAGCAGATGTGGTGAGTGTCTTGGAGGAGCCGTCTCGCAGCTTCACCACGGCGCTGATGTCGATCCGGTCGGACGCAAGATACCCGGTGCCCGTAACCGTGACGGTCGTTCCAGGGGAGGCGTACGCCGAGGACGTCTGGATGGTAGCGTTGAGATGCCGAACGGACAGTACTCCACTGGTCCGCGTGCTCGGGCCCTGGGCCACCACGGCGACCTGCTGGGCCGCCGCATTGGCCGGGACGGCCAGGTGAGCGGAGAACTCACCACTGCCGTTGGTCTGAGCGGCTACCGTCACCGTCCGGCGCCCACCACCATAGAGCGCGAAGGCCACGCTAACGTTCACGGTGACTCCCGCGCTGTAGCCATTGCCCTGAACAGATATCGCCTGTCCTGGAGAGACAACGCCGGGGTTCACCGCGAGATGGCTCGATGCTCGCACAATGGAGAGGGACGTCGATCGGGTTCGGCCACTGGCCGCGTTTCGGGCGGTCAGTGAGTATGATCCGGCGCGAACACCGGCCGGAATGTGGAGCGTTGCCGTCAACCGCCCCCGCGCATCGGCGGTCGCGGATGTGGTGAGCGTGCTGGCGCTGCCGTTGGTCAGCGTGACCCGCAACGCAATGTCGACCTTGGCGCCGGCCAGATACCCCGTGCCATGCACGGTCACTGTGGATCCCGGGATGACCGAGGTGGGAGAAACGGTCACTCCAGAGGCGAGATGGCGCACCTGCAATTGTGCGCCGGCCTGCGCGTGCGGTCCGCTAGCCCTGACAGTGCTAGAGCCGGCTGCTGTGTTTGCTGGGATCACCAGATGCTTGGCGAAGTTACCTTTAGCCCCGGTCTGAGTGGTTACGGTTACGGTGCGGTTCCCACCGCCGAAGACCGACAGTACGACAGTAATCGTGATCGGAACATTGCTGCTGAAGCCGCCTCCAGAGACCAGGACTGTTCCACCCGGATAGACCCTATCCGGATTCAGGGCGATCGTAGCCTGGACCGACACCTTGAGTTGAGTCGATGCATGAGCGCCGGAGATGCCCCCCGTGGCTGTCAGCGCGTAGACGCCGGGAGTAGTCGAAGCAGGCAGAGTAAGCGGCGTGCTGAAGTTGCCGCTGCCGTCGGCCGTTGCGGTCTTGGTCAGCGGCACGCTCGATGAATTGCTGCGTGGAATGGTGATAGAAAGCTGGATGGAAGCGCCCGGCACGAATCCGCTGCCCAATACCGTGATACTGGAGCCGGGCCGAACCGACGCTGCGTCGAGAGAGATCGAGGGCCGATACACCACATTGATGGACGCGCTCGCTTTGGCCTTGTTCCGCTGACCAACAGCCACCAGCGACACCGTGCCTGGTTTCGCTGTCGCCGGCACGCTCATCAGTAGATCGTTGACCCGGCCATGACCATCCGCCTGACCGCTTTTGTTCTCCGTGAATGAGTTGCCGCCATACAGCGGAAAGGTAGCGCTGAGATTGACCTGATCTCCCGCCAGAAACCCTGCGCCGCGCACGTAAAAACTGTGTCCGGCGCGGACTGGAAAGGCCTGGGCCTTGCCGCCAACATCGACCGTGACCACCCGCAGGACCTTGAGTTGCAACGATGCCACGTCCTTATGAAAATCCTGAGCCGTGACGCTGTAGATCTGCGGCACGGTGCCGTCCGGAACCGTGAACGTGGCCTGGAAATCCCCCGCGTTGTTGACCGCAGCCGAGGTTTGAATCGGGTGCGATCCATTCGCGGCCGCGAAATTGACCCGGATCACCACTCCATCACCCGGATGGAAACCGTGTCCGACCACGGAGATGGTATCACCGGTGCCGGCAGTACTCTGGGATATCTGAAGGCTGGCCGCGGCCAGGGCGGTTGGCGCCGTGCCCACCTGAAAGACTGACAGTGCCATTGCCAGTACCAAAAGCAAGGCAATCGCCGGCCTGTAGCATATGCGTAGTGCGGACATTGTTTTCTTCCTCCTCAATTGCTTCCACATTGTTCACCAAGGTGCTTACAGTGATTAACGAGGCATTGCACGTTTATGTAACAGGGTGATGTTGTATGTAACCAAAATTTCCACTGGTATTAACTAACGCTGAACCAGGGATTAATTAACGTTGAAGCAGGGATGCTGTCTCTCGCTCATGCACCATCGGCACATGTGGAAGAATGGCGTCAGAGTGAGTACCTTTAACGCGTTTCAGGAAGCACTGCCGTCTGCTCGACAGGTGATCACGGTGGGCAGCGGTAAGGGCGGTGTGGGCAAATCGACCGTCAGTCTGAACCTTGCTCTGGCACTTGCCGAGGGCGGGTCCACGGTGGGACTGCTGGACGCCGACTTTCATGGCCCGAACATTCCCCTGATGGTTGGGCTGAAGCGCGAGAAGTGGACCGTCAACTGGACCATGGCGAGCCGGCGGCCGGCAGATCAGCAGCCGGTTCCGCCGATCGAGCGCTTCGGTCTGAAGCTCATGTCGGCCGGATTCATCCTCGGAGAAGATCAGCCGTTGACGCTCGACGCGGGAACCATGCGCTTCCTGATCCAGCAACTGGTTCACCAGGTCGATTGGGGCGATCTGGAGTACATGGTGGTCGATCTATCGCCCGGAACGGCGGATACGCAACAGATGGTACTGAAGAGCCTGTTGCCGGCCGGCGCGGTGCTGGTGGTCACGCCCCAGGATGTCGCGCATCTAGACGCCAGAAAAGCGATCACCATGTTCGCGCGAGCCGGCATACCGCTGCTTGGTGCGGTGGAAAACATGAGCGGCTTTCTCTGTCCACACTGTGGCGAGCCAATCGACATCTTTTCACGGGTGCCGCCAGAGCGAGCCATCTGGGCGCAGGGCGTGCGCCGGCTCGGCACGGTACCGCTCGACCCGTCGGTGAGTTGCGCGGGCGATACTGGACGGCCCGTCATGGTGGGGCAACCACAATCGCGCCAGGCCGAGGCCTTCCGCGCTATCGCGCAACATGTGCGGCGAGCCTTGCGCGACCCAGAGGAGAATGCATCGTGACAGCACAAACGACCTGGGATTTTTTACAACCGGAGATCAAAAGTATTCGAGAGGCGCGGGGACGGTTGTACCCTCCGGTACTGGAAGAGCGGCAGGGTCCCGAGCCGGTGATCGATGGGCAGCGGGTCATTAATCTGGCCTCGAACAACTACCTCGGTCTCAGCTTTCATCCCGCCATGATCCGCGCCGCGGTGCAGGCCACCGAGGAGTTTGGAGTCGGAGCCGGGGCAGTCCGGGTGGTGACCGGCACCATGACGCTGCATCGCGAGATGGAGCAGCGTCTGGCGCGCTTCAAGCATTCGGAGGCAGCGGTCGTCTATCAATCCGGGTTCACCGCCAACGCCGGCACAGTGGCCACACTGCTGGGACCGGAGGATCTAATCGTCAGCGACCAGCTCAATCACGCCAGTCTGATTGACGGAGCCCGCTTGAGCCGGGCGCAGATCAAGGTGTATCCCCACGCCGACGTGGACGCGGCGGAAGCGGCGTTGCGAGAGAGCAATCACCGGCGAAAGCTGCTGGTGACGGACGGCGTGTTCAGCATGGATGGCGACATAGCGCCGCTGCCTGAGTTGGTGGAAATCGCGGAGCGGTACGACGCTATCCTGATGGTGGACGATGCCCATGCCTCGGGCGTGATCGGGAGCCACGGACGTGGCACGGTCGATCACTTCGGTCTGCATGGACGGGTGCCAATTCAGATCGGCACCCTCTCCAAAGCCCTGGGGTTGATGGGCGGCTATGCCGCGGGCGATCAATCGCTGGCGGACTATCTATTGAACCGCGCCCGTCCCTTTGTCTTCTCGACCGGACACCCTCCAGCGGTGGCGGCTGCCTGTATCACGGCACTCGATCTGCTGGAGCGAGATACTGTATTGCTCGATCGCCTGTGGGAGAACACACGCTATTTCCAGGGTGAACTGCGTGCCATGGGCTACGGCCTAGGACACACGGCCACCCCCATTACGCCGATCATCGTCGGCGAGGAAGAGCGAGCGGTGGCTTTTAGCACCGAACTCTACGAGCGCGGCATTTATGCCCCGAGCATCGCCTTTCCCATCGTGCCGCAGGACACCGCTCGACTACGAATAATGGTCAGCGCCATGCACGAACGCGAGCACCTGGACCGGGCGTTGGACGCACTGCGCGATATTGGCCGAAAGCATGGGGTGCTGGTGTAAGCGGCGACGATCAAGGGACGCGCGTAGCTGTACCTGGGTCAGTGCGAGTGGCCACCACAGCCGCCGCCACCACCACAGCCACAGCCGCCCCCGGCGCTGGGAGCGTTTATCTTGAAACCCTGGCCCATCAGATCGTCCGAGTAGTCCATCTCCGCATTGTCTAGAAATGGAGCCGAGTCGGGATCAACCAGTAGGGTGATGCCACCCAGGTCGATCGTGTTATCGCCCTCTTCCGGATTGTCGAAGCCCATGGCAAAGTGCGCCGAGCCACAGCCGCAGCGCGACTGGACCATGACACGAACGGCAGCAGCTTCCTGCTCCTGGCTTCGCGCCTCGGTCGCTTTTTTCAGCTCATCGGATGCGCGGGGAGTAACAGTTATATTCATCGGGATAGCCTCCAGTTGTTCTTTACCATAGCAAAATACGGGCATTAGACACAGGCGTTCCGAACAGACCTGGCCGGATGATCGTGCCCAGTTCCGTTCCGCAGACACGGCGCTTACTACACCGTAGGTGTAGCGGTTGGCCCAGGCGCGGGGGTGCCAGTGGGACCCGGTACCGGGGTGCCAGTCGGCCCAGGACGCGGGGTGCCGGTCGGGCCCGGTCTGACGCCCCCAGGACGCGGGGTGCCGGTCGGACCAGGACGGGGCGTACCGGTAGGACCGGGCCTCACACCGCCGGGGCGGGGTGTGCCGGTGGGACCAGGTTGGACACCACCAGGGCGGGGCGTGCCAGTGGGACCGGGCCGAGGCGTGCCGGTGGGACCGACCTTCGGCGTGGCGGTGGCGCGCGGCGGCGGCGTCACGGCTGGTGTGCTGGTGGCGCTGCCGCCAAACACGTGCGGGTGCGTGGCAAAAAAGGCAGCCGCCAGCGCGCCCAGAATGATGAGAACCAACAGGGCCGGTAGCAGCCATTTGCGGTTCGGGCCGGAGGGGTCATCCCGCACGACGGTTGTTCGACTCATTGATACGTATGGTACAGGATGTGGACCAGGTCGCGTAGACCCGGCAGGGTAAGCTAGGAGATGAGCTTTTTCCGATTCGCATTGGTATGTTGCCTGGGAGGACTGGCATTGGGACTGGCGGGATGCGGATCGAGCGATTCCGCCCCGCCGTACACTGTCTCGTGCCGCGCCCACCGGCTGCCCAGCGGGCGCATCCGGGTCGCCGTCACGGTGAACAATACCACGGCCGTCGCCGGCAGCCCCATCCTGTACGGCCCTGCATTGCAATGGGTGCGTCATACCTATCCGCTGCTGCTGCCCATTCCAGTGCGAGCTGCTGCGGTATCCTACATCGGTCTGCGAGTGCCGCGCATCCACCCCGGCAAGGCGCTGCATCTTCTGCTGCGGTTCGTTCCGCCGCCGAGTCCCCAGGCCCTGGCCGTGACCGATACCAGTGTGATCGCCGCGGCCAACATTAACCCATTGAGCACTGCCGGCTGCACCATTAAGAGGATGCCATGACCACCGAGACCGTCCTACCCACTGTTGAGTTGTACTCCGATATTCATTGCCCCTGGGCCTACCTGGCCGTCTACCGGCTGCGCCAGGTCTGGCCGGAGTATCAGGACCGCGTGCGCCTATTGTTTCGCACGCTCTCCCTGGAGCTCAAGAATCAGCGCCCCACGCCCAAGCCCATCCTGGACGTGGAGTTCGACCTGATGAAAGAGCAGGAACCCGAGCTGCCGATCCAGCGCTGGCAGGCGCCGGAGTATCTCTTCGTGCCGACCTTCCTGCCGGCCTTCGAGGCGGAAAAGGCGGCGGAACAGCAGGGGGAGGCAGCGGGCTGGGAGTTTGCCTGGCAGGTGCGCCTGGCCTTCTTCGAGAAAAGCCGTACCGTCTGTATGCGCCATGAACTGAAACGGGTGGCGCGCGATGCCGGACTGGACACCGAGCAATTCCTGGCTGACTGGGACAGCGGGCGCTTTCGCCCAGAGGTCATCGCCGAGAGCCATCACGGCTGGGAGGAACTGAAGGTTGAGGGCAGCCCAACCTTTATCCTGCCCTCCGGCAAACAGATTCACAATCCGGGAGCCATGCGAGTGAAGTTGGATCGCAACGGGCAGGTAACCGACAAGCAGCCGGCAGACTGTCCAGACGGCGATTGCCTGCAGCCGTATCGCGCCATGCTGGACGAGGCCATTGGTCTGGCGGGAGAATCAGAGCATGTCGTCAGTAACCTTCACGACGTTCCCTCGGACTAACCAGGCCGGCCTGTTCATCGAGATACCTGGAGAGGTGCTCGCGGCACTGGGTACCAAGAAACGCTTGCCGGTCCACGCCACGCTCAACAACGTCGCGTACCGCACCACGGTTGCCGTGTACGACGACAGGTACTATCTCCCGGTGCGAAAAGAAATCCGCGAGGCAGCGGGACTCAAGGTCAACGACCCGGTGACCGTTACGCTTGTCGCCGACACCGAGCCGCGAACCGTGGAAGTGCCCGACGACCTGACACAGGCGTTCACGACCGGGGACGCGATCACGAACCGCCATGTCCCCGCCTTTAGAGACCAGAGCGCAGCGTTCACTGGGAACCGCGCGGTCGAGGGCGCGAAGCAGCTCCTCGCTCTGGCTACCAATTCTAGCTGTGGACTATCACAGTAAGCCTTCTCGCCCGGAGTCCACGCTCATGCCGAGCTATCGCGCGTGAACGTTCTAGAGCCAATCCGTACGGTGTTAGAGCAGGCGCGAACGCCCTTGCATTATCGGGAGATTACAAAGCGCGTCCTGGAGAAGCACCTGTGGACAACTAATGGCAGGACACCATGGGATACAATCAACGCTGCCCTCGCCATGGACATCAAGACCCACGGTAGCGACTCGCTCTTTGAGCGAATGGAACCCGGAATCTTTGGCCTTCGGGGTATCGATTCGCCGGTAGCTGCACCTCGGATCACAACGTTTTCATTCACTGATGCAGCGGAGCATGTTCTTGTTCAATACGCAGGCAAGAAGCCAATGCACTATCGGGAAGTTGCAGCCCGAGCACTCGAACTGAACCTGATCAAGACTGAAGGAAAGACTCCTGAGGCCACCCTTTATGCATCCATCCTTGAGGAATCCAAAAGGCGTCAACGGCGTGGGGGCGTTCCTCGCTTTGTCATGGAAGGCAAAGGCTTTATCTCTCTCGCGGCATGGAGCGACGCCGGGTTGGCTCGGCAGATTGAGGAGCACAACGCGAATGTTCGTCGGAAACTGCTCGCGCAGCTTCGCGAGGTTGATCCAACAGAATTTGAAACCCTGGTAGGTGAACTGCTCATCGCGCTCGGATTCTCTTCGGTAACCATTACCGGACGATCGGGTGATGGAGGAATCGATGCGCGAGGGACGTTGGTAGTGGGAGACGCCATACGTATCAGTATGGCGGTACAGGCGAAGCGATGGAAGCAAAATATCCAAGCCCCCATCGTGCAGCAGGTTCGCGGCAGCCTAGGAACGCATGAGCAGGGACTCATAATTACGACGAGCGAATTCGGCAAGGGCGCCCGCGAAGAGGCAGCACGTGCCAACGCCGTACCCGTTGGCTTGATGAATGGGGAGCAACTCGTCGGGCTACTAGGCCCTGTTTTCAAAAGACGCCACCGTCGAGAGACTTCCGTGGTTGAGCAAACAAATGTGGCATCCGAGAGTGAATCGGGTACACTAGCTATGCTCTGAAAGCCAGAATTGGTCGCGCCCCC
>JAABUZ0100000409.1_pt1 | contig 107821 bp, 103 predicted proteins | sample 5562091 | NCBI WGS metagenome assembly JAABUZ01 (sample SAMN12813069, study PRJNA571459) | rock metagenome | isolation source: Antarctica rocks | place: Antarctica: Victoria Land, Linnaeus Terrace sud | collected 2015-12-21
TCTGGGCCAAACCTGGCTAGCTCGCTGGTTAGCCCTAATCATTACGCAGGGAACTCGCTAGCGTTCACTGCGAATTGATTAGGGCTTCAGCCTTGTACAGCCTTGGTACGCTCGTAACACTTATTATGTTGAGTGAGAGATGTCGACTTTCTAGTGAATGAGATGATGAGGTTCGATAGATTCATCGCATGAACGTAGAATGTCATTGAAGCAGATTTACTACTAGATATAACTCTAAGTCAGTAGATCATCGCATGAACGAAGCAGTAACAAATCTCTATATCAATGATTGATGAAGCGAAACTGAAGTTCTTGATGACTTGTTTTATAATTCAACACAATGTCGAGTAATCAAAGAAATGATAGATTCTGAATCAATGATGAAGTTATTCGCAGTTGTGAAACAGAAATGATTTTCTATTGAATCTCAATTTCGATTGAACATTGAATCTCAATTTCGATTGAACATCGAGTCTCAATTTCGATTGAACTGTGAATATATATATTATATTTGTTTGCACAAATCTAACAGTCTCTAATGATTTCTAGAGTCAAATTTTGCTCTGAAAGTCGCTCTGAGATGTCAAGCACTCTTTCTAAGCGACTGAGTCTATGAAGTGAGTGAGTGAGACAAAAGCGAGTTTCTGCGAGAAACTCAAGAAATGAAGAATAGAAACAGAAAGAGAACTGTCTATTTATCTTTCTGTTTTTCGCCTGACTATTGTGTAATTGATGATAACGACGTAATGATAATGATGAGATAATCATCTCTTCTATCATCTTTCATACTCTTTCTTCGCTTGTCGATAGCATTCAGTCAAGCTGACTCTTCATGTGTTCGAAGCACTGTTTGACGTGTGTTATGCGCTTGATCGATATGCATTTTGAAGCATGTAGAAAGTTTGATAGAAAGCTCGATTGAAAGTTCAAGTACTCAATGCGCATATGTTGCTTCAAGCGAGAAAAGATAATGACAGGCAGAAGATTGATCAATCAGCGCATTGAATCTTCTCAATCTCATTTACTAGATCAAATCTCAATATTTTTCAAATATTTTTAAAGCATTGAACTCGACTTATTCAGAGCTACAATTATGCCTCTCAAAGTATGTTAGATAGTCAATGCGCATATGTTGATTTGAACGGAAAAAGATGGTGACAGGCGAGAAATCAGTCAATCAGCGCAGTGAATCTTCTCAATTTCATTTACTAGATCAAACCTCAATATTTTTCAAATATTTTTGAAGCATTGAACTCGACTTATTCAGAGCTACAATTGTGCCTCTCAAAGTATATCAGATAGTCAATGCACATATGTTGATTCGAGCGAAGAAAGATGATGACAGGCGAGAAATCGATCAATCAGCGCTTTGAACCTCGTCAATCTCGATTTCTGAGTCAAACCTCAATATTTTTTAATTATTTTAAAAGCATTGAATCCAGCTAATTCAGAGCTACAATTATGTCACTCAAAGTATGTCAGATAGTCATTGCACATATGTTGATTCAAGCGAGAAAAGATGATGACAGGCGAGAAACTGATCAATCAGCGCATTGAATCTTCTCAATCTCATTTACTAGATTAAATCTTGACATTATTCAATTATTTTTGAAGCATTGAATTCGACTGACTCAGAACTACAATTATGTCTTTCAAAGTATGTGAGATAGTCAGCGCGCATAAATCAATTCGAGCGAGGAAAATTGATGATTTTGATGTTCAAACTGATTCGCGCTAGCAAAACCCTCTAAAATCTCAATGTTCAACATTTTTCTAAAAATGTAGTTTGATGTCGTTGAGTTCAATATTATGTTCGTGAATACAGCTGACTGAAACGAATAAGACCTGAAATTTTGAAGAAAATCGACTCAGAAAGTTAAATGATAGTCTGTCTTTGAAAACAATAATAGTCAGCTCTCTGTTCTCAAGTTCTCGCTTAATTTTCTCTTCAAAAACAATGATAGTCAGAGCTGTCTATCATTACTCATATGAGCTCGAACTTCTTCGCTTGGTTTTTCAGTTTGTTCTACTCGTAATTTTTAGTTGAGTTGAGAAAATTATTTTTATGTTCAAATGTTCAGACTTTATTTTTCAATTATTTCTGAAGCATTAAATTCAGCTCAATCAGAGCTACAATTATGTCTTTCAAAGTATATTGAGTAGTCAAAGCGCAGAAATCAATTCAAGCGAGAAAAGATGCTGACAGCTGAAAGATCGAGCAGTCTCAACTCTTAATATTTTCAATTTCATTTGCTGAGTCAAATCTTCATCTTTTTTCAAGATTTTTGAATCGTTGAGCTGATCTTAATCAGCTCTACAATCTTCGTCAGCAAAAGTTCTTCATCAGAGAGCATCTAGTAGAAGTTTGAGACTGATAATCGATTGATTGAGAGTTGATGATCTCGCTAGTCATCGACGATCTAACGACGAAAGAATTTCTCTGAGTCATCAACTCTGATGACTCAGAGAATCATGTCAAAAATAAGAGATAGACTTGACTCATAAGAGACTTTATGCTATTTATATCGAGTGAACAAAACTCTCTGAAGAAGAAAATCACTTGTTGTCTATATGATTACTTCACGCAGTTGAAACAATGAGATTAACACTGTGTTATCAAGTAATGAATCTATAGCTTCTATTCAGCATGTGATGCTTGAGTAAACTCTTGATGAGAATGTCTGTACTGTTTAATTATGACACATTATCTTTGCTTTACTCTTTATTGATGATATTTTATACAATAATGTTTTGATTCGATTCTTGATTCAAAAATGAAAGATGTTTTCTTTACACTCATGATGCTCATGATTGTAACATACATAGAGCTGTGTTCTCTTACTCAATGATTGTCATTCATTGAGCAGAGTGTTACGATTCTAGTCTTTGTCTATTCTTTCTCGTCTTCGTCTTGATTTCATTCTAATCGAGTCTAGTGAGCATTCAAGCTAGAGATGATGTCATTGAAACTCTGCATCATATGTGTAAGACGTCAACTCAATCGAGTCTAGCACAGAGCTGAGAAACACACATATAAGAATCGAGTTCTTTTCTGTAGATACTTTTCTTTCTTAGCATTTATTTATTAGTTAAATGATATTCATATGACTCGCTCTATGCCGATTTCTAACAGTAGATAAATGCTAATCAACTACTCTGCTATCGACGTGTAGATGATACGAAATAATCTACTTCGTTTATTCAGAAAATTCGCAAGAAATTCTTTGAATTACTTTCATCAAATTTACTCAAATTTATCAAATCACTCACTACACACTCACATATCTATCTGTATCTTCATCTTCAATCTCTCATCATGACACGCGACTTCGAATCAGTCGAATTTCGAATGACTCGTCTGCTTAGAAGCACTGCAAATAGACGAGTTTCTCTTCTTTCTTTCGATGTTTCAGCTAAATCTCAGAATGTCACGATCTCATGAAACATCAAGATCGAAGAACAACTACGTCAATGAGCTCTTGATCAGTCGAACGAGATCATCAAGATGTTAGATGAGCTAAGAGATCAACGAGACATGACTCTGAAATGCAACGAGCACTGAATCATTCTACAAGTCGAACATACTCGAAGACTGAAACAGCTAGAGATCAATCGCACGACAATGAACACTCTAGAAGAGACTAACACTCGACTACAAGAGACAATGTTGAAACTCAAAGAGAAACAGCGTTCAGTTGATCAGCTTCGATCTCGACAGTCTACTGAGTCTCGATCTACTACGAATCATCTACTTCAACAAGATATCGAGTCGCATGCTTTTATCAAGAATCATACTTGACGAGAGACGTCTACTAAGTTCATCTTATTCGAAAATGAACATCATCGATTCTACAAATTTTCGAATCTCTTTATATTCACTGATGAAGATGAATTGACTTGAGAAGATTGAAGAAACAAGATAAACGACAAGCTGATTGTCAATGTCAATCAGTTCGATAATGAGACTATCTGCATTGTTTATATGTTGTCTAGACTAGAAGATGACGCTGCTGAGCACATCTACGCTCGACGTCGTCATGACTCTTCTCATTCATACTACTCAATCTACGAGCTATTCGAACATCTGAAAGAAATATACGATGAAGTGAATAAGAATCGAAAGTGTCGTCGCGAATACAACGCTCTGAGACAAGCAGACAAGTTCTTCAATGTCTTCTACTTCGACTTTATAAAGCTATTCAGTTATCTTGAATATGATGATTGTATTCTGATGAACGATCTTCAGAATAAAATCAATAATCGCTTGCAGAACGCTCTATCAGTCTGTCTTGAAGATTTCACTTCACTTCATCGACTAAAGATCTTTCTTCAAGATGTGAATAGTAAACAACGAGTCAATTATCAGCTTCGCAGCGAACGTTGCACTGTCATCTTCAAAGTCACTGTCGTACCTGACAAACGCGCTACTACTCTCTTGTCAGCAGTGATGACTTCAATAATCGATTATGTTAAGTCGACTATCTTTTCTATCTCTGAGTCAGCGAGATCGTCAATCATCTGCTACATCTGCAAGATCTCGAATCACTTGTTCAAGAATTGTTCTCATCTGAACAAGATTAACATCTCTGCATCTTGAGCTTTCACTTCTCGTCTACATGAAATCGTCATTTCAAAAGATAAAGAGAATAAGAAAATGTCTTCTTTCGAGAATAGCGAGGCAAAAAACTAGTGACTTTCATCAAAGACGTGATGAAAGATGTGTTAATTTCTTCAACGACAAGCATGTCAGATGATTCTTTTGCTTCTGAATCTTTGACTATTGAATGTGTACTTTCTAGCAAAGAAATTAGTTACTCATTGAAGTCATTAATTGACATTGAAGCTGCTGACTATTCGTTCATTGATGAAGTGATTGCGCAGATTGTTAGTGATCAGTTGCAAATCGAGTCTCTGACTTTGATCAAAGCAAAGTCAATACGAGAATTCGATGATCATTATGCAAAAAAACTCATTACTCATGTCATCTATTCGAACCTGACAGTTCAAGATCATACGATTGACATCGCTTCTATGTTAATCACTCGATTAGATCAACATCAAATAATTCTCGAAAAAGCATGAATGAACAAAATCAATCTAGTAATTGATATGCAAATCGATTTTCTTCGATTTTCGAATTTCAATTCTACTAGTCAGAAGTCGATTGCTCTATTTTCAAGCAATAAATCAATCACGAAACAGAAGAGCTTGACTTCTACTCATATACTAAAGAGATCTTTCACTTCGATTACATCTTAATTCAGTCAGAAATCACTCTCTTTCAGTCAAAAGAAGAATTCAATCGAACAGTTAAAATCGTGTGACGTGACTTTAACTAACGTCAAAATCTCTAAATCGACGTCAGATTCAACGAACATTGCAATGATAGAGACTGCGACTTATAGAATGTTAGTCAAACGATCAGACGTGAAGACTTTTGCTGTTATCATCTCGAAAATTGATCGACTCATAACTACAGTTGAAAATAAGCTCGAAGAAGTGAATCTGCATGAGCTTTCACACGTCGAGATTCTCGAAGAGATCAAAGTCAAGCTTCTCTTCAAGTATCATGACTATCTAGACGTGTTCGATCGAGCTATGATCGATCAGCTATCATCTCATCGTTTCTATGATCACAAAATTGAGTTGATCGACGAAGAAACATTTCTTCGAAGCAGACTTTATCAGATGTTCGATCACAAACTTCAGAAGATAAAGAAGTATCTGATCGATCATTTAAACAAAGAATTCATTTTCTTCAGCTTCGCATCATACGTCTCGCTCATCTTGTTCATCGAAAAGAAAGACGAAAGTTTGCGTTTCTGTGTCGATTACAGAAAGCTCAATGCTTTGATCAAACGAGATCGTTATTCTTTGTCATTGATAGACGAGACTCTCGCTCGTATACAAGAAAGCAAGTATCTGACTCGATTGAACATCATTGTCGCGTTCAACAAACTACATATGCACTCAGATAGCGAAGATTTGACTATCTTTATTATCTTCTTCAACTCATACAAATATCATGTAATGCTCTTCAAATTAACAAACGAATCAACGTTCTATCAACACTATATGAACGACGTGTTGTTCAAATATCTACATCAGTTTTGTCAGATCTATCTAAATGACATTATCATCTACAGCAAGATTCTGAAGAAACACAGATGACATGTATGATTGATTTTGCATCGACTACGAGAGATCGATCTACAGATAGACATAAATAAATGCGAGTTTCATGTGCAGAAAATCATCTTTCTAGAACTTTTGATGTCAATCAAAGAACTGAAGATGAACTTGCGAAAGATGCAAGCAGTCGTTGATTGATCTACACTCAATAATCTCACTCAGATGCAGTTCTTCATTGACTTCTGCAATTTCTATCGACGCTTCATCAAGAACTTTTCGAAGATTGTTCGTTCAATGATTCAACTCATTCAAAAGAAGATCATATTTGAATAAAATGAAGTCTGTCAGATCGTCTTCAATCATATGAAGAGACATATGATCGAGACTTCTATACTACGTCACTTTGATCAAACTCGTGAGACTATTCTCGAAATCGACTCATTCGACTACGTCAACGATGAAGTTCTCTCTCAATATGATGACGAAGAAGTACTACATTTGATTGTCTTCTATAGCAAGAACATGTCTTCTGCTGAATGCAACTACAAGATATATGATAAAGAACTTCTGATTATCATTTGAGCATTTGAACACTGACGACTCGAACTGAAGCTAACTGACATTTCTATCAAGATGTTCATCGATCATCATGCGCTCACTTCGTTGATGAAAGATAAAGAGCTGAGCAGACGTCAGATGCGCTGAGTTCAGAAACTCGCTGACTTCAACTTCAGAATAATGTATCGATCTGACAAACAGAACATCAAGATCGATGCATTAACTCGTCAAGCTGACGTCGTGCTCAGAGATTCAGAAGATGAGCGCGTTCGCTATCAATGAATCACTATTCTGACTTCGAATCGAATGAAAATTGCTGATCTAGAGAAGAACATCAGTGAATCATTTGACTTTGATAAAGAGTCATGACAAAAAAACATGATAGAAAGAGAAATTATGTAGACTGTATGATCAAGCTATTTACATTTATCTAATATCTTGTCGAATTGTTGAATCAAGCTTTTCAACTCGACTCGAGTTCTCAAGTTCAACTTCTCAACTTGACTCAACACTTTTTCAAAAAAATTTCAACTCGACTCGATGTGATCAGTCTACTCGACTCAAATACTTAATATCAACATCGTGACTTGATATTGAATTTTCGACTCGACTCGTCAAGCAAGCAAGCAAAAATGACGTCAAGTCGCTAAAAATAGAAACATAAAACAATATTTTTGCTTGTTTTCATGCAATAAATTGACAAATTGCATTATCTTTGCTCGAAAAACAAGAGAAAATACTGTTTATTTATTTCTATTTAGAATATTGTCGAGTCGAATCGAAAATTCAAGTCAATACTCAATATCAAAATTCAGACTCGAATCGAGTCTTGACGAGTCGAGAACTCGACTCAAGCTCGATGACTCGATTCGACGCGATCAGTCTAAATAGACTTAGCTTCGTTAATTCTGAAATGACAGCTTTAATGATGATTTAAGAAATACGAGAACACTAAGATAGATAGACATGTAGATATATTGATTGAACTGTCTAGTAGGTAGAAACTACGAAGGAAGAAAGAAGTGAAAAGTAGATGAATAATCTGAATCTTCTGAATTCCCTAGCGTCAGCCCTATAGGGCTCGGAGCGGATGGGAGCGAAGATTACTAACCACAGAGATAACAGTACTGTTTCCTGTTTTCAACAACTGCAAGGGTAGCATGATGATTATTGGCGGAATTGGCTGAACAGACAAGTCAGTCGAGACTGCGGTGAAATGCGTCAGATTATGAGTGGCCGAAGTTGATGTGGAAATAGTTTGCGTCATTTTGCTGATTGAATCGCAAATATTTGTTAGACAGGAAGTGGCCCCATCGTAGTTTTCACCAACGTCACGTGGCTCTTTGAGAAATGACCTCGGTTTTGTTTTTCAGGGTCCTAGCGTTCGATGACAAATCTGCCAAGAAGACAAGAACCTGCCGTTCACTACGAGTAAGTCTTATCCTTGACTTAACATCATTCTCCTGAAGCATACCACAACCACACATCTTCCTCAGCCAAGTCAAGGAGCAACGTTCTGCCTCCTAGTTTCAGCAAGCTATCAACGGTTTACCATACCATTATCAACATGGGCTGCGTTTCTGCCACCCCCCCAACCTTCTTCGCCGCAGGTTTGGCCTTGTATCCTCTGGCCTTCTACCTGTCTATACCTGAGGGCGCGACTCCGTCTCGACTTGCATTATCACGAGAAATCATCTCCTTCGTTCATTGCACGTCTATGGTGCTTCTCGCTGGCATGTGTCTCCGCGAGCATTACGCTGCTCTTACTCCTCCGCCCGACACGGCAGCTGCTCTATCGCCAGATTCTAATCTCCCGATTATCGCTACCAAATCTAATTTCGGCAATGATATCATGGCACTGGAGACTGCATACTTGCTGCAAGATTCGGTCCTCCTCCGCTATGCTTTCCACAAGAGCAAAAGATTAGTGCAAGCTGGAATGGTGCAAGGATCACCCCTTGGCCGCCATTTATCATGGCATCACGCTGGCTTAGCATTACCTCTGGTCACGCTACAATGGTACATTTCAAAGGGCAGGGAGAAGGGTATTTTGGTTATTGTGATGTTGATGCTCATGAACGCCTCCTCTCCGTTCGGAACCGTGCGCTGGTATTTGATAAATTTCCGTCCGACAAATCGTCGGGCAATTGCGACGGCTACAATTGGGTACCTTTGCACCTATGGGGTCTGCCGTGTCTACTTGATCTACTACATACTTAAAATATTCGGCAGCCAACAACGACTGTCTGCATTTGAAAGCTTCTGGAAGCTGCGACTTCCTTGCAAGGCAGGGACGGCAACGATGGCTATAGTCAACTCGGCCTGGTTTCTCATGGCCGTAAAAAATTTCATTGCTAGGGACCTCAAGCGTGCAAGCTGATACGAGGACTAGATTCCTCACCATCTGAGGCTGATGGTGGTATCCGAATCCTCACTGTCACAGGCTCTCTCGGTCTCTGACAAGGCAACTGCTTCATGTCTCTTGCAAGCACTGCAGGATCTACATTTGGGACCCATCCCAACCATGCTTTCAAGCCTTCTGCCTGGATATCGCCGGTCAGATCAATTCCTGAATCAACAAATTCTTGGGCAACGATCAAGCAAATTTGCCTCACGAGATCGTTCCCCAGACAATATTTCGCACCGTCACCGAAAGCTAGTCCTGCATTTTCCAGGCTGTCCTCCTTCATGAAACGATTCCATACGAAACTTGCAGCATTCTTGAAAACCGTTTCATCACGATTTGCCTTGGAGAAATAGAGCCAGATGTCGTGACCGGCCGGAATAATAGACGGACTATCGCCGTCCATGACGCCCTTCAATGTCACGTCATGCGCAACTCTGCGCATAACACCTATCACTGGAGGGCTAAGTCTTTCGGTCTCGAGTAGGATACTTCTCAGCATGGCTTGTCGAATCTTAGATGGATGCTGCCGTAAAAGGCTGGCCAAAGACTGCCCCTCATTTTCCCCTAGGAATATATTGAGCATGTACGCTGTCAAGAGCGACGATATTGCCTTGTTCACAATACTACTTGTGAACAACAGACAATGCGACGCTAAGTTGACATCGTTGATATGCCTATGTCCGCTAAGATATGGACAACTGCCATGGCAGTGCGACAAATGAACGCGCTCTTTCAAGATCTGCTGAAGCCTAGAGACTGCTTTGAGGCCTTTGCTTCTAGTTGATGACCAGAACGGCGTTGTCACTGGCACTGGGAATAGAGAGAATTGACCGCGGAGCAAGTCTTCCTGCGCTGACTCAACCTCAGAAAATGCTTTCCCATCTCTTTCGGAGTCCAGTCCTAGGAAGATGCCGAGCATACAATCCCACGAGAAAGACTTCAACACGTTGTAGAGGTTAATGTTCCGATCTTGTTGCAGCTTGGTGCGTATGAGCCTTGTAGCGATTCGACGAACAATCGGGTCAGCATCTGGGGGCAGCTTTCCCACTTGAGACATCCATTGGCTCTTGTGGAAGGCATGTGTTTCCCCGTCCTCAAGGAGGAGATTAGGGGCAGGGAAGAATGCAGACATGAGCTGTGTATAAGCCGGTCCCACTGTGAATATATGTTCCGTGTCCTGCGGGCACGATACCAGACCAGAAGGCTGCCCACCAACAGAGGATGGATGCTGTAGAATAGCCCTACACAACCGATAGGAAGATACAATGTGAACATTGCGATTAAGTATTGATGCTTGGATAACGCCTTGTCTTCCATGTGGTGAGTTGGGGGCAAGTAGCTCTGGGTCATCGATAGTCATCGCCTCGATACGAGAAGAGATGAAAGCTTCAGGAGAGGAATGAAAGGCAAAGGTTTGATTCAATCTCGAAAACATTGTCTAGGGCTCCCAGAACATTTGCAGGCTTCTTCACCGGGCGTTGGTGGAAGAGCTTTCACCTGGGAGCGCTGTACTGAGGGGAAACTCGAAACGTATGTATTACCCCGCAATCATCTTACGCATATGCATGTGATATGACGTCATTTTATCCGGTTTTTGAAAGTAGGGACGATTTCAAACTCAAACCATCCCACCCTCTTAATCTTAGCTCTGCAGTTGATGTTGATTGACTAACTCCAAACCAACACACAGGATGGAGACGTTGAAACAGGTAGACACTTTTGCTGACAAAGAAAAATTGGGAAGGAGGGGCGTGACTTCCCTCACGGAACTTGGAGCTTTGCACAAATGGCTGTTGGCCCGAATTAAGTGGCCGTTGCATTCCGGAATTGGCACAAGGCACTCACTCTCCTTTAGGGACTACGGAGAGCGGCTTGGGAATGGAATGCTGCCAGCCCATGGGAACCTTCACGGGGGCACATTGCAATTGCTCGAACATCTATCATTACCACGTGGCTGTCCGCCCTGATCTACAGGCTTTCATTGCTTCGCCAGCTATCAAGCATTTCCAATCCAGCATCCCACCACCCAAAGAACGGTGCGTACCCTCCTTGCCCCGTCTTATGATGCCACGCATGCGCCCTTGTCCCTGCCCCCCAACCCCGTGGCAACAATTTATCGTATCCCCATTGCAGCTCCAGCCCACAATGCACCTCAACCAACAGCCACACGAACATTGGAACAAAACAGGTCCGAGTCAGAACATGCGAGCTAATGATATTGAGGGCAAAATTAGCGAGCATAATGAGAGACACACGTTCTGTGACCGAGAGCTTGTTGGTTACTTGGGGATGCATTTCGCCGTGGGTATGATGCGGGAGGTGGATTCGGGAGAGAAGTTTGAGGCGGTGAAAAGCGATGTGAATGTAGAAGAAGAGAGCGTCGTAGATGAAGAAGGCCGCGGCGAGTTGTAAGATCAGCTGTCGACTGGTTGGCGGTAGAGGCGGAAGCGCACGGCGGCTTTGAATCAACGATGTCGATTGGAAATTGTGGAGGGTTGGGAGCAGGAACGTTGAAGAAATTTGGGGGGTGACAGCGCCAGTGGGCCTTAGGTTATCCTCTTGCACCTCTGGAACGGGGGAATAGCCTCCTGAGGCTCGAATGTCCTCGATTGGGACCCCGGCGAATTTTTTGACCAGCGTGAAATCTAGGAAAAGCAGAGGTCCAATGTAGACCGCTATCTCGCCGAGCCGCTGTTGCGGTCGCCGCATTTTGGGGAGCTTTGGATGCGAAATGGCATCGTTTTGCCTGCCGCGGACGTCGATTCGAAGATGGGGGTGCTTGCCGAATTTGTACGTGTAAAGTGGTTCAATGATGATATAACTGATGATTGTCAAAAGCGTTTCGAAGCCCGAAAAGCGATAGAATGAAGACTTGTAGAGGTACTGCCAGAGTCCCGACAGCGCCGGTTGGTAGAGGGATGGGAAGAGGACTGCTGCGGACAGAAGCGTGCCCAGCGCAAGGCGATAGTAATATAGTGCAGGCCATTTATCGTGGATGGAAGGGACCATAATAAGAATATAAGCAACGCTATGATGCGTATGAATGTTTGAAAATTGTTGGCACGGCGAGTGTTAAGTAGAAAATGCTCTGAGAGTAGATCTAGCCTAGCTCTCGCCTAGATCTGACCTAGATCTGGCCCAGATACCTGGTCTAGGGCGCAGCAACTGTCTAGCGTGTCGCAATCTTACACACGGCCTTTGAATCATGTAAATGGGAGCTCGCCCTCGCCCTCGCTTTCGTCCTTTGTCTTTCGTCTTGTACATTACCTGGTGTATGTCTTGTACCTAGATCCTATCATTAATACCATACCATCCTTCAATTGATAGTTCCTAGCCTAGTCCCTGACACATATGTAGATTAGCGGGATTGCTTATTAGCAGGCTTCCCCCCAGTGGCCCCATCTTAACTCTACACCTCTTCTACCTCTGACGATCGGATCCTACCATAATAAAGATTCTTGTGGTTGTATCCTGTTCTCTCTTAGGATCTATCTTTCCCGACAACGTAATCTTTAATCAATTGCCTGAGCCTTATACTACAGTGCAAATGCTTTGCAAGGCTTTAGCGGCACCTCTGTGGGGCAAAATCTACGTACACGTGGGTGTGTAGATAGCAGAAAGGAGCCACCTTGGCTCAGCGCAGTCTAGTTAGTGCCGCCCAAAAGTAATTGATTTCCGTTCTCGGTACTAGATCCGGGTCCAACCACCAATGTAAGCAGCCATTTTGCCTTGATTCCTAAGCTACCCAGCCAACTAAATTGCAGATTTTAGGTTTCTTAGTACTAGTTCTACTCGTCGTTATTGTTTATTTCTTAATTTTTATAGAAATATAGGAGCGTTTCTCTCTAGTAAGCCACTAAACCACCAAAAAAAATAGATTAAATATAAGCCAAATATATTTATACGTTTAAAGAAATACTCTTAAAAAGGTTAAATAGCTAATTTAATCGTAGTCTACTCTAACAAATTCCTTTGAGCCTATCGCTCTCCCTCCCTAGTAAATAATTGAGTAGCTATCCACGGCCTAAAATTAGATATTACTACGGAGCTTAGTACATATGAAGCACTGAGTATAGTACATATGAAGCACAGGAGAAAGCAGTGAAGTTGATTTTACAACTCTGATTCTTATTTTGCAGATTCATCACTAATTTTGATGAGACTCTCGGTGAATTCAAAAAAAACGGCACAGGTTTCGCATACAACGATAGATCGACTCTGAGAGTCATCTCAAGGCTCTCAAGGTCAAATCACTTTTCCCGCGCCGGTTTCTAATCTGTTGATGTAGAACTAGCACACGCAGACAAGAATCATGACAAAGGTTGCAGTTATCATATATTTGAAGTTTGAGAAGATCTTCACTATATCTAAAATACCTCGCAGTAAGTGAGTGTGCACTGACAAATTTCGCGCAGTCAACATATATTGTCGATCAATAATCAAAGACCGAGAGAACCCTCTGGGAATTCCCCTTGAGCCGTGAGTCAATCTTCGTCAAACGTAGCCAGCTTGTATGCGAACGTCGAACTTGCAAGAACTACGGAGCCGTGCTCGGAGGGAGGGTGATAGGATCGCCTGCCTTCCACACCGGATATGAATTCCCAGTATTTGCTGGGTCGACTCGAACAACCTGAGTGATCATTGTATTGCGCTGCAACGTCGGAAACTCTACAGTGCCCCAGACGGAGCCAGGGGCGTTGATGTCCGCCCCGGCATCAATCAGAATATACGCCGTGCCCGTCGCTCCCTCCGCCAGCGTCTGGGAGATCCTCAGCGTGAGCTTATCCTGCTCACCTGTTGTCGTTTGGCCGGGGCCAATCAAGTTGCACTGGTCGACCCAGTCCATTTGCTGGTCGAATTCGACAAGGGAGAAGTAGCCTTGGCCCAAGGGAGTTAAAGTTTGAGCAAAGGAACCCGCCTGCTGGTTGGTTACCGGTCTGGTGTAGAAAACGGTGTTTCCGGCAAGACCCTTGGCCTTGAGTTGTAGCACGAGGTCGGTGACGGCAGGGCAAGCGCGGGCGAAGATTGTTTTGTGGAGATCTTGTACGTCTTTTACCGGCGCGGCTGTGGTGGGAGCTCCTCCTAGGAAAGCTGCAAAAACGAAGCTCACGGTGAGAAATGAAAGGAGGCGACTGAAGGCACCCGAGTGCTGAACAAAAGACCTCATCTTGAAAGGGCAGGATGACACTTGCGGTATCGAGACGGCGTAAAGGCGATGTATAGGAAGTAATAAGTCTTGGATTAATAGACCGTGTCGGGATGCAATTGTTGATCTTGGTTCAAGTTGTTTGAGAAGAGAATGATAGAAGACGTTCTATTAGATAGAAACGATTGATGCGATGCGGCATTTGAATGCGATAGTGCAGTGTTGGGGAGAATCGCTCTACTTTCACTTCCTTATATATCAGATACTTCGAAATACACAGCTGTCATGTTCTCTCCAACATCATTCATCAGGGTATTCTTGCACTGCCATGCTGAAAGAGAGACATCATCTGACAACAATCTGTTTGATCCTTCTATCTCACTCGGAATATGTTGGTATCAGCTTAGTGATTGACAAGGGAATAGGCCACCTCAGCATGAGGCGGAAGGAAGGGCAGTAATATGAAGGACAGAATGTTTCAATTGCTTATTTAGAGAGAATTTCAGCAATTGTTCGTGGAAAGCTAACGCTTGTAATCGTTCGGTGGGGGAAAATGCTTGTAACTGTTGACTGAGAGACAGTTGCTTGATGGCTCGCCAAGACTCGTCACTTGATGTAAGAGTCTTGATATTTCTACCCTTTTCTTGACAAATCAAATTAGAATTGCCTTACTCAAGGTTACAGTACTCCATCCTCGAGATCCTTTCTCGGCTAGTCCAGGCACTTTCGCATACCGTGTGCCGTACATCTCAGCCTCCACCAGTGCAGGTGCGGCGAACCATGATCCCGAACAGGATCATTAAGCACACCCTGATTACGAGGTGGCTGCCAACATCGAAACACCACTCAGGGGGATCGCATGGCACAGAGAATCCTACTCTATCGATGTTTGAAGTCAGCATGTCAAAACCCATGTTTCAAAGTTCCCAATGACATAAAAATGTCCTTATTTGAGTCCGGTACTGCAACTGCTGGGTTGCTATGATGTTGGATACAACACAAGGGGGATCTCGGAGTGACAGAAATCCCACCGGGTTGGTCTGAGAGTCGGCGTGCTAATAGGAGCTACCAGAAGTTCGAAACATGATCTTTTACCGTAGGTGAGAAAGGATGTTATTGTTTCAAGCGTCTTTGGAATTATCATGAAGCTGAATGATTTTAGAAGCGTCGCTAAGAACATCATTTCCTTTGGTTACGTGTTCATATCAGAGGACAGAATGGGAAAGATGGGGGCGAAGATGAATATAAAAGACTGCATTGCTCCCCCGTTCTCAGCATCAGAAACCATTCCGCAATCAGAACAGTATAGTGCCTGCAATCTCAACTGAGTATTCAACCTCGATCACAAAGACCATACTTGTTCGACAGACTATCGAAAGTCCAACCACTCAAACCCTTTATCCCATACAGTTAGCATTCTTCCACGATGCATTGTAAGCTCCTATCTTCCTACAGATGGTTTCATACTAATTCATAATACAGACAGTACCTTGACACTTTGCGCCCTTGCTGCCTGCTCCAGTCTAGTCAGAGGGGGGTTAGCATCACCAGCGGTTAGACGTGATGCTTCTCGTTCTATTCAAGACAAGGTCGTAGAGCATCTTCAGAGCAACAACAAAGTCACCTGGCAGCCAGCAGGGAACGGCCATTATGTCGATATACCTGAGGACACTTACAACAAGGCACTAGACGCTGTAGGAGAGAGCAAGAGCAACAAAGACAGAAGAGGAGCCCCCAACGATGGCACTGTAGCCGGCTACGCAGTCACCAATGCAGTGTGCTACAACCGCGGCGCATTGGCAACAGACAACGACATCACGCAATTCGCCGTGAGCGCATGTGACGGGCTCGTTAACAACGCCTTACCACCACTCGCAGCAAATGTACTTCGAATCTGGCAGTCGGCGACGCAGAACGATGTCCAGGGTCTGGCTGCCTACATAAGGTTCGGCGTCAAGATCTTGCAACCGAACAGTATCTCCAATCCGTCGCTTTGTCAAGCGGCCGTCGACGCGTTCAACAACTATTGCCAGAATGGCAACGGTAACAGTCAAGGAGGAGAGCTGGACGTGGGTGGAGTAGTCAGGTTCAGCGCTGATCCCACCGAAGTGGCTACCAACTATTGATAGCGGGCTGTGCCTGGCGGCGTGGAGTTTGATCTCTAATCGCGTGATTGTTGAACTTTGCTGTGGGATTGCAACTCAAGCGTTTCTGTTTGCAGTAAGATAGACTGTCATTATTGTACAAGAACGACGGAGCAGAGCATGTATCAACGTGGAATACGGGGTTAAGCTGAAGCAAATTTGGGCTTATGTACTGTACTTACGTCACGGTTTTTAATCGGGTTAGCTCCTAAGGCTGAGCCCCGAACAACAACAGAATCTCCCTTACCTTTCACTCAGCTGCAAATCCTTCGCAAGGAGGAACCGCAGATAGTGGCTGTGAGATCGAATCCTCATGTTTCATAGCTTTATGTATTGCTAATCACCAACACCTGCCTTTGTTATATACGGTAGACTGTCCTGCTAAGGTCTCTCCTTAGACATCTTCTACTTTTGAATTTTGAAGTTTCTTCTCAACAGCAACTTTCTCAGTACAACGAGATCAAAAATCCTTGTCTTTGTACTTTTCAACGCTCAATTTCTTCAAGTATCGTCTGCCTATTATCATTCGAAGGATTGCATCAATGGATTCGACGCTTAGTACGTCTACGCAGCGCGAGGCTCTTCTTCAAACATGCTCAAATGGGGAAACCTCAAAGTTGCAGGAATTACTTCACACCTCTCAAGAACATGGTCAAGATCACGACGCCCAACCTTCCGCATCGTTGGAATCTTCCCTCACCACCGCCATGTTGACCAAAGCAACCCAAAACAACCACCTTGATACTGTTCGCTACATTCTAACACTCCTTCCTGGAATGAAAATCCCCGAGGAAACAGTCCGCCGGGCACTTTTATCACCCTCGATTGGGATGTACAAAACACTATTCACGCACGACCCAAGCATCATACACATGATCATCAGCGAAGGCCGAGAAACCCAATTAGGCAAGGCACTGAGCATCCCGGCATCACCGGAGTACATTACATTTCTCATCTCCTGCGGACTCAAGCCTAGCAACGACCCCTTTGACGCGAGTCCACTCGGGCTCGCATGCGGAAGATGGCAAACGAGATCCGTGGAGCTCTGCACGATCCTACTCCAGCACGGCGCCTCGCTGCTGCATTCTGGGGCTTTGGCAGCAGCGGCGAAGACCGGGCGGATAGAAGTGGTGAGCTGGCTACTGGAGCAGGGTGCTGATGTGAATGATATTGTCACAAACGCTGCATTGATCACACATCCTTGCAAGGGTCACCCTTGGCCGGCCTTGCACGCGGCCATTGAGAGCGGGCATTTAGAAGTTGTGCGGTTGTTGCTAGATCGAGGCGCTGATCCTGATCTTCTGGATAAGAAGGGGCGGACGGCTTATGAAGTGGCTAAGGCGGGTGGGGATCAGCAGATGATTAGTCTTCTTGAAAGTTTTGGAAGGGCAGGAGCAATGGACGGAAGATCTGTCTAGGGGTTTCCGGTTAATTGTTCACCTAGATGTTTGTATAATACTATCGGTCATGAATGCAACGTTCAAAAGTATGCGTAAAAGGGACTGCTGAGCAATATTCGGATGAATAATACTGACTTTATCGAGCCTTATGAAATATCAGTGCGCTGAATGAAGACAACTCGCGTCCATCCCTTCCTCAATCTCGAGTCCTCAAGGTTTCCGCACCCATGCTCAGACATATCAGGATCGCTCATGCTGTCGCGCCATCTACGAGGGAAGGTACTCGATAGACTTCAATATCAATAGTGAGGGCTGAATGGAACCATGTTGAAAACACAATTTGTCGATCACTACTGACTTAGCGCCGAAAAACGTATCTCGATCTGGTAGACATGTGTCTGGTTACTCATCTCTTAGCTTCTTAATTCCATCTTCGATCATCACAAACCCGTTGCATTTCTACGATTATGCGGAGAACTCTGATTTACAATGCAGAAGGCTTGCTGTTCTTATTCGGCCTTGAAGCACGAAGTAGGCTAGACGTAGCTGGTTGAGATCAGTAATCGGGGAATGACAAAGCCTTTTGCGCTTGGTCTGCTGCGAGGCGAAATGGAAAGGGAGGTGTATTAAAAGGTATTGGGTCTCTGCTTTTGAGATGAGCAGAACACGTTCTCGTTCAATTGCACTCTCAATCTCTCTCTCTCAAAAAACGCTTGTTTCCCAAATTCTTGCCTTTCTCCTTGAAATCCTTCTAATCCCCGACACCAACGCTTATTCATTCCAACCCCAACACGCACTAATCGCCCCAACAACCAAACAGAATCCAGCAGCAATGGAATTCCCCTCCATGACCAAGACCTGGCACAACAAGACCTACCCTGCAATAAACCCTAGCCACCCCTCCCTGTCCGCCGCTGGCAAAACAATCTTCATCACAGGCGCGTGAGCGCGCAGTCCACTATCCCTTCCATCCACTAGCAGTTGGTCCAACAGTCTAGCTAACCTTGACATTGAACCTCAGGCGGCGGCACCGGCATTGGCGTTGAGATCGCTCGTAGCTTTGCAGTGGCGCACGCCTCTACGATTGCCATTTCAGGGCGAACGGAGAAGACTCTCTTGGCTACCAAGAAAGCAGTCGAGTCCTCCTTCCCAGAGACCAAAGTCCTCACCTTTGTCGCCGACAGCACGGATGAGAAGGCCGTCGACGCAGCGTTTCAAACGGTTGGCCACGTCGATGTGCTTGTAAACAACGCAGGCTTCATGGCGGAGCTCGTCCCCGTATCTGAATCGGAGCCCGCGAATTGGTGGAAGGCGTTCGAGGTCAATGTCCTTGGCGGATATTTTGTTACCCGCGCTTTCCTTCGCGTTGCAGCGCCGAAAGATGCCGTGCTCATCAACCTCACTACGGGCGCGGCCCATCTCTCGTCCTATCCCAAATATAGCTCATATCAGGCCAGTAAGCTCGCGGGGACGAAGTTCTTCGAGGGGGTCGCTGTTGAGAACCCCGGAATTAGAGTGCTGAATGTGCATCCGGGTGTTGTAGAGACGTTGATGGGAAGGAAGGGCTTGGATGCTGGGTCGCCGTTTCCGATTGATGAGGGTGAGTCTCTTGTCTTTGCCATCTCCTTTCCAATCCTCCTTCCCGTATTTTGCGCCCAACTCTTATCCTTTCCGTCTCTTTCCATATTTCTTGGTTATACAACCTAAGGTGCATCGTGCATTGCTGATGTTTGGCGGTTCTGCTAGTGTCACTGCCTGCGGATTTCCTAGTCTGGGCAGCGAGTCCTGTAGCCGAGTTCTTGAAAGGAAAGCTCGTGTGGAGTAATTGGGATGTCGAAGAGTTGACGGCTCGCGCAAAGGAGCTTGAAGAGGGAAGTGCGTTGACACTGGGATTGAATGGGTGGCCGTATTTGAATTATACGTCCATGTCGAACGGGGCTGTCAAGACAAATGGTGCAAACGGCCATTAGTCGAGCAAAAGTTTGCTTGAGGGAGAATCTCTTCGTCTATGGAGCCAACTTGCATCTCCTAATAGGTTGCTAATCTTAAACTATGGGGACGGAGCTCGAAGAATGACAGAGATTCTTATTTCGTTGTCAAGCGTGACATGGAATGTTCTTGAAATAGGTACTCTCGTAAGGTGGGGCATCCTGGAATTCTCTTCACTTTTAGGTGGTTTGGTTAGTAATCTTGGCCTCATAGGGCTAAGCATCCATGTGAATAGCTCCTTATTTTTCCTTCCGCACGCTCTGGTCTACCCTCGCCGAAGCACATGTCGCGGCGGGGCCCCCGCTTCCACCCTCCTGGCTATCCAGAGAATCAGGTAAATCCAGCAGGGTGGCCCGCTCCATCGTTCGCGCTCTAAGTAGGTAAAGCCATCATGAGCTTTTGCTTGTTGCTCTGCCCCCCTTCCATATGCAGGGGCGTGAGAACGACTGGCTCAGAGATGTCTGAGCACGGTCGCATGGTGGGGTCAAGATAGCGCCTTGGTCATACTCTCTTCTCTGCGAGCTGAAAAGCCCTTTCTTTGACGTCGCTGTTATATGGGCTCTCACCTCTACGTTTTCGAGCTTACGCTGGCTGATACTCTACAATGGTATGGCGGAATGTTCAATGTTTGGACTCGAGGACCACTTGCTGACCATGTTAGCCTTTGCGGGAGTTGAAGCCTGGTACAGGTCCCGGACACAACGAGGAGGCTAAAGTCGAGTTTGTCAAAGTGTTTCTGCAATATAACGGATCGCTGATGTAAAATACTAGCATCGTTGCTGTACACGGACTGAATCCGTTCAATCGCGACAGCACAGAAAATCATGCCTGGAACACGTGGAGGAAACCCGGGACCGCTGATGGAAATCTATGGCTGAGGGATAATCTACCAGAGGCCGCTCCAAATGCTCGGATATTTCTTTACGCCTACAATTCAAACCCTGTGTTTAGTGCATCCAAGGAGAGACTGGTTCATCAAGCTGATGACCTGCTTGAAACGCTACACTTGAAGCGTACAAACAACCCAACAAGGCCGATCATCTTTGTGGGACACAGTCTTGGCGGTGTATTGATTAAACAGGTCAGTTGTCCATAGTCAACTTTCGCGCCTCTTATTGACTACCTGGCTCTAGGCGCTAGTCAACGCTCACAACAACCGTCGGTATACTGCCATACGAGAGTCGACGTAAGTATGTCAAGCTATCCGTTTTAGCCCCGTTGTAACACAAAGCAGCTTTGGACTTGCTTTCTTCGGAACCCCTCATGATGGAGGGAACGACGCGCTTGTAAAGTTGGGGAGAAGTTCCATGGCTATCGTCAGGGGGATATTCCGTGATCCTCCTAACGATATGATGCAGGCTCTTTCCCATGGCTCGCTGTTCGCCGATGTGCTTCAAGCGAATTGGAGACACCAACTCAACCTCTATAAAATCGTTTCTTTTTACGAAAAAGAGGATGAGCATCACGTAAGTGTTGATTATAGCTTCCTTCAAATTGATCGGACTGAAACTTTACAGGTTCGTATTGTGCCGAGAGCGTCTGCTGTAATCGGACTTCCTGGAGACATTGAAAATCAGGTTGGTATTGATGCAAGCCACAGCGAGATCTGCCGGTTTGATCCTTCAATCATGATGGACATGGACAATTACGAGAAAGTGCAGGGCAATTTTCAAGAGTTGTACGAGGGTGCGCTCGAAAGGCAGGGTGAGATCCTCCCTAATGCTCCCGAAGGGGACCTTGAGACCAGACTGGCAGCCTTGAGAGGAGCGCAGGCTTCTAAGTCCTTGGGGGATATATAACAATTGTTCTTTTGAAGCTTGTGAACTTGAATTAGCATTTTACTACATTCCGTATTGTGGCAAGAACTCATGGTGATCGAAACCAATGCTGATTATGCAAACTGTGTCCGTAGGAAAAGACCGCTTCTCGCCATCATCAATTCGGGAGCAGCTCTACTACGAGGTTCCCAACCGCCGGATCCACTCCTTCGTAGGGCGTGAGGATATTATAAGTAGGATTGACCAAGCGTTCTCTGCCGGACAAGGCCCTCGCATCGCAGTCCTGCAGGGAATGGGCGGTCAGGGCAAGAGTCAGGTAGCATTGGAATACTGTCACAGAAAGAAGAACTCGCCATACTCGGCCATCTTCTGGGTCGACGCGACGAATGAAGACACGACAATTGGAAGCTTTCAGTCTATCTCCGAGCGCATCAAGAGCCCAACAGATCATCTTCCGGACTCCGACGCAAGAGTTGCTTTCGTACTTCGAGCTTTGACATCGAGGTTCACTAGCTGGCTTCTGGTCTTTGACAACTACGATGATCCCACCGCTTTCCCAAACATCCAGGACTTCTTTCCCAAAAACGACCTTGGAGCAATATTAGTCACTGGCAGACATGCAGATGCTGGTGCATTGGTGATCGGACGTGGTATTGGTTTTATCGAATTGCCTGGTCTGGACAAAGAGGCGGCCTTGGCCTTGCTTATTGAACAGAGTGAGATCAAAGATCCTAGCTCTCAAGATGCGGAAGCCATCGTAGAGAGACTCGGGTACCACCCACTCGCCCTCACACAGGCTGGTGCTTATATAAGAAAGCGGAAAACTACGCTTAGCAGGTTCTTGAATGACTACAAGTGTCGTAGGGAACTGATTCTAAAGAATACGCCACAACTATCCCAGTACAGGAAAAAGCTAGGTGATGCAGAAAAGGAGACTTCATTGAACGTATTTACGACCTGGGAATTGTCGTTTCAGCAGCTTCAGTCACACTCTACTGAAGAAAGTCTGGAGATCAGAATCTTAACACTATTTGCGTTTTTCGACCCCAAGGACATATCTGAGAGATTCCTTGCTGACTACGTCGGCAATTACCTTGTAAATTCTGGCGATGAAGGATCATCTACAGAAAGTGTCGAAGTACTTGATTGGCGCAAAGACTTTACCGACGATCAATGTCAATGGAACAGTGATATATTTAAAGATGTCTTGATAAATTTGAAAGAATTCTCGCTGCTGCAATCGTTTAGTCACGGATCAGACGGATTCTATCATTCAACGTTACACCCCCTTGTCAAAGACTGGATTCAAATACGAACAGAGAAGTCTGTCTATCAGGAAAATACTTTAGCAGCAGCTGTACTTCTTGGTCAAATGATTGCTTTTTCTTACCGTCACGACGAGTTTTGCCTACCCCTATCACTTAAACAGACTATCCTAGTTCACATCATAACACAAGAGGATAATTATGAAACCCACGCGCGATTGCAATCTACAATGCCTTTGAGTCAAGAACAACTCAATAATTACTTAATCGCGCGAAACTGGTTCGCTGAGCTCCTCCTTAGTATGGGCTCATATAAATCCGCAGAGATGATTTACGAACGAGGAAAAGCGGATAGTGAGATTCTACTTGGGCCAGAACATTATGATACGCTGAGAATTGTAAGTGGTCTGGCAACGACGTATAGGTATCAAGGAAGACTGGCAGACGCGAAAAAGCTAGAGATGCAAGTTCTAGAGACGAGAAAAAGATTGCTGGGGGTAGAGCATTCACACACGCTGATTAGCATGAACAATCTGGCAGCGATTTACTCTCAGCTAAGAAGATGGGCAGAGGCGATAGAACTGAATCTGCAAGTTCTAGAGACGAGAAAAAGGTTGCTGGGGATAGAGCATCCGGACACGCTGATTGGCATGAACAATCTGGCAACGATTTACCATGAGCAAGGGAGAAAGGCAGAGGCGAAGGAACTGCAGATGCAGGTCTTTGAGATGAGAAAAAGAGTGCTGGGGGTAGAGCATCCGAGCACGCTGATCAGCATGGATAATCTAGCATTAACGTATACGTATCAACAAAGATATGCGAAGGCGTTAGAGCTGAATCTGCAAGTTCTAGAGACGAGAAAAAGAGTGCTGGGGGTAGAGCATCCAGACACACTGATTAGCATGAACAATCTGGCAACGATTTACTATGAGCAAGGGAGATGGGCAGAGGCGAAGAAACTGGTGATGCAGGTCTTTGAGACGAGAAAAAGAGTGCTGGGGGTAGAGCATCCAGACACACTGATTAGCATGAACAATCTGGCAACGATTTACTATGAGCAAGGGAGATGGGCAGAGGCGAAGGAACTGCTGATGCAGGTCATTGAGAGGAGAAAAAGAGTGCTGGGGGTAGAGCATCCGAACACGCTGATGAGCATGACCAACCTTGCTCATACTTATAAGAGTCAAGGTTGGAACGATGAGGCAATTAGATTGATGAAAGACGTAGTAGAGCGTCGTACCAGAGTGCTCGGGGCTGACCACCCCTTCACACGGAGATCAGCTAAAGATTTAAGCGACTGGACGCAGGCTTCAGATAGCTCTGAATGTCCCTCTTGAATTATTCGTCTGGACAAGGTCAAGTGGGTCATAGTGTTTGGAGGCTGCTGAAGAAAATGAAGTCATTAGACTGTGTTAACAACCTTTAGCTCTGGTCGACAAACAACATCAACAGCCTTTCCATTCAACAAAACTCCATCACCCAGCCAATTATCACCAAAGCTCTCGATTTCCCCTGGCTTTTTCGTCACAGCTCATCCAAATTCGCCTTTTATGCTTGCTACGTCTACGAGGACGGGGGGAAAGGCTGTAGCGACATCTCAAATACTTCCATCACTCAAGTCACCTTCTCGAGTTCATATCGCAGGCCACAAACCCCGTGGCCTACGAACCAACCCCGTTCCTTTACCTTCACTTCTCGGCATGCTATACGCATCTTCCCTTTAGACCTAAAGCGTAAAGTGCATCTCCGCACTGCTTCATTCGACGTCAATCATCTCACTGCCGTCATTCGGCGTTCAGCGAATCAGGATGGAATATGCAAGGAAAGAGCTTGATACTTTGTGAGAATAGGGTTCTACAAGGCCACCTCTGGGCACAGACTGGTTGCGGCACTTATTTAGCATACGAGAATGTGATATAACCCACCACCATCCCATCGACCACCACAGAAGCGCGGCCCTTGCGTCGCTGTTTGACTACAATCTACCAAAAGAAAAGTGGAGAGGCTGGCAAGGGAGCGAGAACCCGGATGGAAGGTTTACTTGCTATTCCGGAGTGTTTATGTCAAAGAGCTGGACCCTAAGGAATGGATAGCAGCAGGAGGCTCACACATGTTCTCTATTATGTATCTCATGGAGTTTGTTTTAAAAAGTGCCGCATGCACACCAATATACCGTCGACCCCTTACTTAGAGAGGAGGAATCTCCAATATTTGGGAGTAACCTTTTACGTCTCTCCACGCCTGCAGAACGGTCTGCGTTACCCTTACTTATCACCACCCACCCGCCATATCCAGTACGAAGCCCTCCACCAACCTCCCTAATCCAAAGCCATGACACATCACGCAACGGGACGTGAGAATTCAAAACTCAGCTGAAGTGGGTGAGACGAGGAGATTGATCGAGGTATTAGATCTCAGCATCATCTCTTCCTTGAGTTGAGGTTAGTGAAATGTCTCTAGTGATGGGATACTGAGATGGTATCGGCTGTGAAGTTGGACGGGATCTATAGTTATGAGTATGATTGTAAATGGTGATGTAGGTTCGTTAGGGTTGGCGCCGATAATAGTGGGTGTGGAGCAGGGGATGGCAGATGTTATGAGGTTCATGTGAAGGGTCGGGTTTTGGTTTTACCATGAATGCACACACTTGATATAATTATATTTGGTTTTTTAGTACATTACTGCAGCCACATGGCAATTAAATCTCTCACCAGAATTTGATATCAAATCCCGAAACGCCGAAAATAGCTTGGTTGCTAATCTATGCTCCAAAATGGGTTTGAAAGGTATTATTAGATATCGAAGAAGCTTCAATGACAAGTTCTTCTACTGACACATCCCTTCACTTCTTGCGCTACACCCTGAAACACGAAACCCCCTCTAACACTTCTTCCACCACATCTCTTCAACCTACTTCTCACATCAACTCTCGTTGTCGTCGAGTCGAACAGCACATCGTTTGGAATAAGAGAATGTGGGTAATGGCGACAGACGACGTTGACAAAAGGCCAAGAATCCACACTGCGGGAATTTTCGTTTTTTGTGATACGGACTAATGGAGATGTGTTGCTAGTAATATGGGGTAGAGCTGGCAAAAGAATCTACGCGGAAGATGAAAGGAATGGGGATGTGGATGGGGATGGGGATGGAGCTTGGGAGGTGAACGGCTAAGCAGAGTGAATGTGGGAAAAGTGGTTTTGGATCCTAATGTACATATTCACCAATCAATCTCCTTAAATCTCGTGGCTAGATCAAGGAAAGAAAAGGGTACCTTTTCAAAACGGTGTGAGGGAAACGCGCGCATGCGTCGCGGAGATGAGGAATGGAATCTCATATGATATTCGTATAGATAATACTGTACTCAAGACTCGAGACTCGGCAGATAGGAAGTTACTGAATCAATCAAGTCCAACCTACTTCGCTATTCGTAATTGATTTCATGATCCTTTATACAACCAATTCAACAGCTCAATCTATAACCCAGCCTAATCAAACCTTTTTACCCGCTCAATACCAAATACCCAATGAGTCTCAAGGCGGTTGCAGCCTAGTACGCAGCGAACTAAAATGAATTTCTATTTTGGACAAAGCTTTCCTCGCTCATCGCGATCAGTGTCAAAGTGACCATGTATAACAAACTCGTTGATAACCAGCTTATGTTTCTTTCTAACGGCTAAATCCAAAGCGGTCTCATGGTCACTGTTCTTGGTTTCGATGCTTGCCCCTCTATCGAGCAGCGCTTTCGACAAAAGGATTATAAGTGACAGTCGCCCCACTTGCGCAGCTCTATTCAGCGGTGTGAAATTTAGGTTATTTCTGTGTTGTCGCCGTGGGCAAGGAGAGCCTCGGCAACCTCGAAATGACCGTGGTGGCTGGCTTCTGATAAAGGAGTCCAGTTGTGACAATTTGACGCGTGGACATTTGCATTGGCCAGTAGCAGTTTCTCGACAATGGCAAATCGACCGCTTTGGGCAGCTCTGCATAGCGGTGTAGATTGCATGGAATCTTGAATCTCTGTATTAGCATCTCTGTCGAGTAATGCTTCGACAGTTCCAGCTTGTTCTTCAAGAGTTGCGTGAAACGGAGCCGTTCTACCCTCCTTATCGACGCCCTCAATATTAGCCTTATCATGATCTAATATTTGAACGACGATAGAAGTGTGTCCTTTTATTGCAGCTCTTATCAACCACGTACAAAGAAACCCATAGTCATGAGTTTCGGTAAGGGTACCTCTAGAGAGTAAGACTTGCACGACTTCTATGTGACCATGCCGGCAAGCTTCGGCAAGTGCAGTCCAGTAAGCCCAATTGTTGCTGCCATCAACCTTTGCACCATGATCGAGTAGATCGCAAACGGTACTGGTATAACCATTCTGGGCTGCTTGGTGCAGTGGCGCATAGCCGTCTGTGGTATGTCTCAATCTCAGCCCCCCGTTGGAGTAGCCTTCGAGCCATTTCCTCGTGACCATGACTGCAGGTCTCGGCCAAGGCCGTGTAGACGTACTGGTTCTGCGCGTAAATTTTAGCACCATTATCTCCATTATCTAGTAGCTGCTCAGCAACACGGGTATGCCCATGCCACCCAGCTAAGATAATAGCAGTCCCTTTATGATCATCCGTTTTTTCACTGATGGCACCACGAGCCAGTAAAAGCTTCACCACCTCAACGTGGCCATGATCGGATGCCTCCATTAGTGGAGTCCGCTCCCAGTATCCTACGGCTTCAATATCTGCATTCTGCCAAAGAAGCGAGCGTACAGCTTCAAGATCACCATTGAAGGCAAAATCATACAGCGCCGTGTATCTCTTGCCATTTCTAGCTTCCAGATGAGCTCCGAACGCAAGAGTCCACTCAAGGAGAGATGAAGGGTTCGTGTAGTCCTTTGGTGTCCAGCCATATACGTCCTTCGCTCGCACGTCTGCCCCCTTGCTGACCAGTGCCCGTACGATTACCTCATTTCCACAGAGTTCAGCGCAGTGCAATGGAGTTTTACCGCCATTGTCGTCAGGATTCAGCTTCGCTCTATTTCTTATGAGGTATGCAACGAGCTCCGGATTCCTCTTTGCAGCCGCAATGTGCAGAGCGGTTTGTCCGGAGTCATCGAATGCGAATATAGCGGACGGATCTTGTCTCAGGATAGCCCGTAGACTTGGTATAGATTCTTCTTCAGCCGCATCGAAGATAGATACAGCTAGCTGACTTCTTGCTGGCGATATCTCCCTTGGCAGCGCTGATATCGGCCGTGGAGAGATTCCACGTGTTCTCGATGCTTCCGTGTTACCGGCAATGAGCTTACGGGTTTGATCATGCTGAGAAGCAATGAATCGCGTGAATTATTGCGTCTGAATCTCTTGGCTAGTGTTCAGATGTATAATGCTCCCCCCGAGATTGTTTGATATCTCTCTGGTGGTTTGATCCAGGTCATTGAAACGACTTGACCCTTCGGCCTGCAGTACGTCTAGACGCTCTCTGACAGGGCCATCGTATTAGTAATGGATCAAGGGTGGAATTGGGCGAAAGTGAGGCTCGGGGGGTTTCAGAAATACTTTGAAACGTTGATTCATACCTCAAAGACAATAGGATTCTTGTGTTCAATTGAAATCGATATGCTTGTAGCCGTGCAGCGATCTCATCCAACGTGCTTTTGATCCATACAGACTTTGAAGCTTACCTTATACTCTTTCAATTTCGATTTCTAATGCCGAGCAAGTCGAGCCGTGCCACCAGCTCCCCAGCAATCTTATTGCAAGATAGGCAGAGTGTGCGAAGATCTTCTCCTCTTCGCTAAGCTCACTCTCTTTATCGGCTTGGTGCGAAAAGCCCAGTAGCCTTGAATTAACCCGTTGAAGATCAAGGGTGATAGCCTCTGAATCTCTGTGTTCCGGCAGAGCTCCGTTCTTGCAGATATCGCGGCTCTTCGAAACGACCCTGCAGGAAACATCCACCAGTTGAACAACATTCTTTGCCAACCAAGTGCCGTAATAGGATCTATATCAATGACTGTAGCAGTAGTTTTTTAATCTATGAAACAGGGCAGGAGTGCAACAACGCCATGATGAGAAACTCTTCAGTGCGATGATGAATGATGGTTGAGCCTTGAGATAGCTGAGGAAGGCGCACTCTCTATCGGCCCCTAGAACATGTACAAACTTCAGAAGCCGCCCAATATTGTGCATGCAGCCTCACTTTTTCAACGACTGAGTTTATGGAGTGAATGGTGAGATAAGGAGCGTATCTAGCAGAGTTGGAAAGGGCGAAGGGTAGAAATAGACGGCTGAACCCTTTGAATAGGCCCCATCTTCCAGCCTGTGAGTCCGCTGATATGATAGGGTCCTCGACTGCTGCTATCACAGCTTTCTTGAGCACATCTAAGCGATTCCCACGACAAAAACATTGAGTAGAGTCGGCCATCACGCAATTCTTCTTATCGTCTTAGGCTAAGCTCGTTCTCCTTAATAGAACTATAACCCTTTGCTTATGACTGCCGGTTTCTCTCGGTGACGAGCGCATTCGAGACAATTCTGTGAGAACAATTCCACTGTTGTGAAGGCCTGAAAGCGGAGAAGGACAGCCTAGCAAAGACAGCTGATAGTGATACTGCCGGCAATATATGCGGTGAGAGAGACCGCGATAAACAAGGCTTATATTATTCAATTAGTTCCATCAGCCTCTCAAATCCGTCAGGGAAGTCCATGTTCCACAGCGCTCTGCCACTGCTGTGTAGCGAGTGATTCTTGTTCCTTAGCCTCATGCACCGCTTCCCGAAGAGTGAGACTCTTTAATTTGGCCCTTGTTCGGCGGCGATCTTTTTTGAAGTCACACGCGGTCTTCTCGCCAAAGGCGAGTGCTAGTCGATAAGCCCATTCTGCCTTTGTCCATTTCTCGTTACGTGTATAGATAGATGCCAACCTCTTTATCCACCTAAGTATTGTTCCGTCTTGCGTGTGGATGTAATTTTGCATTTGTTCAAAGAAATCGGTAGCCAAAGGCGTGCGATCTTTATACTTCCAGTTCTTTAAAATTTTAGACACCGCCCGCTCTTGATGTAGTTCCGCTTGCAGGAAATCTTTCAGCTCATATCTGTACTCAGCTGCCCAAGCATCAATTTCTGGAAGATAGTGTTCTTCATGTTGCTGGGTATACCTTTCGCACTCAAGGTGTATTAGAGATCTCGCTGCACACGAGTGACGGTCTTCGTAAAAGCGGAGCAGGTTCTGCATGCTGCGTGCAGATCGCGAATCTGCAAAGCCGTACATCCTACGCGAAAGATTAAGGTGTTCTCGATAGAACTGATCAGCCATCTCGTAGTTTAATGACCTTTCATAATCAACACCGAGCGATCGAACACTTGCAAGCGTGCCAGCGTGCTCTGTGCCATATATGTGCATCTTGAGAGCGTAGTTTCTTCGCGCTACAATCAGCTCTTCGTCTAGCGCTAAACTATCACTTTGGGAGGCCCAGTTCGACAAAAAAGTTAAAACAACAGCGGTACACTTTGCACATATAATGTTGTCTTCCGCGCATTCCCCACTATCTTGCGCAGCAAACATATCTGGCAAGCCGGCAGCATTATATGCAGGTAGTAGAACTGGTTCTTGGATTAGTGCATTGATGTGTGGTACCAATACGATAGGTGGGCTTGAATGAAATATGCTGGAGCTGTCAGCTAGGTCCTTATCCGTTTGCATGCATTCTATAGCAGCTTTTTTGATCGCCTTCGCTGTCCACAAGTCAAAGACGCCATTCATTTTGAGCCAATTGCGTGTAGCAAGTCGCACTAAGCGATGAAGATTGAATAGTGGTTTTGGGTTCAACAGTGGGTGGGAACTATTTTCGAACACTGAGATAAAGCTGTAGGCCTTCAAAGTCCCAATGGCTTTTTGGAAAGAAACCGGGTCTTGTCCTGGAGGCAGAAGGTTTTCTGGTAAGGCTTGCGAGCTGAACATACACATGCAGGATAACAAGTCTGCAGCCTGAGCTTCGTGCTTGCTAAGATACTCAAAAGATATCACCCACGTTGTTGCGATCGAAGTATTGACATCATGGTCCTCGAACCCTTCACTGAGCAACTGAATCTTCGACGCATCGCTTCGACGGTAAAGCTCCAAATAGTCCGAAATGGACACATCATTTTGAAACATACACGAGGCAGCCTGCACAAGCGATAGTGGCAGTCGTTCTAGTTCATTAGCAAGCTCAACGTAACGGCGTTGATCGCTCTTTGGCTTTTCTTCACCAAGTCTATGAGTGAGAAGAGATTCCGCTTCCTCCGAAGACAAGGCGGAGAGGTTAATGATATCTCGACGAGCTGTAAAGCTGTTGCCGACCTTGCCGAAGCGAGTGGTCAGAAGGATAGAGCATCTCTCCGAGCGTGGAAGATATTCGGCAAGACGCATATGGCCTGACTCGTAGAGGACCTCCATATCATCGACGTTGTCTAGAACAATGAGCCACAGCCCTGATTCTTCGCTCTCAAGCCAATCCTTAAAAACTCGAAGTCCATCAACCCCCGATTTACCGCACCCAGGAAGATTCAGCTTCTTGGCTATTTCAGAACAGGCGTTCTTCAAGCGATCAGAGGAACTGGCATGGATCCAAAAAACGGATGTGTCTGATGAAGCTTTGTGCCTTTGGACATACTGCAAAGCGACGCTGGTCTTCCTACCCCTCACGTCAGATGATTCTCATAGTCACAATATTCAGCAGTTCACTTACCTCATACCGCCAAGACCCACCAACGCCACACGACAGTAATTCCCTTTACATAATTTTGATTCCAGAGCTGCAAGTATTTCCGTTCGCCCAACAAAGTCATCATTCCACCGCACTGGAACCATAAAGTAAGTCTTTGGCTTCGCCTCTACCGGCTGGCTCAGTGCAATCACTTGCATTCCTTCTGCGAGACCTGCAACCTCCTTGGAGGTCGCCGTTGCGAATATGTGATGCTGCGCCAACAGTGCGATGAAATTGTGAAGTCCTTGCGCAATCTGCTGGACCTCTTCATCCTTGCGCATACTCTTCAGTGCCTTCCATCCACGCTCAAGAGTTGAAGCGCCTTCGCGTGCAAGTGCTGCATCAAAGATTACCTTCAGCTGTGACATCTTCTTCTCACATCTCTCAAATACTGGGCGTAACTGTTTCAATGACTCGTCGCATGGCTCACTCTCTGCTCGCTCTTTCGCTCGGCCTAAAGTGCCAGCCACCAGGGGCAAGATCGATTCAACCTCACGAAACGATTCGGGTAATGCATCGGCCTTGTCACTATATTCCTTGACCCGACTCAGAGCTCTCGCACTAAGGTCAGCGAGAGTCATGATGTTGACTATGATGCCAAGAACAGCAAGGCCTTCTGCGCCGCTCATCTTGCGCGTACGTTCTAACGGAGTATCTTATAATACCGGAGGAATGACTTTCACAGCTTCGTTGAACGACTCAGACAGTCTGACATTATATGTGCTGAAGTTTAGTTCCTCAACCTCAGCGGCAAAATGCCTTTTAATGGCCGGGCGCTACTGTGGCGTAGCCTTCAGCCGCGCTGAAGTATTTCCTAGGTTTGTCGTGTCTCGGTAACCATTCATAATCGCTATCGATCTACAAGGGGACTCTGTAAGATATTGAAGAACCGTTTAAGATCATGACCATAATATGTAGTCCCAAGTTGTGAGTATTGTCAATCGCAAATAGATTAATGTCAAACAGTATTTACTCCTACAGATCATCGCACTCGACTACTCACTCTCTTGACCTCGAGTTGGTCTTGATGAAAGGTTCCCCTGCTATGTGCAGGTCACCTTGTTCCCCCTACCGTGTAGCTTATTAGCTCGAATACGAAGGACCTGCGCCGATTCGCTGGTTTGCTCTGGTATTGCCGTTGTAATTTGATTTGACAGACCAGCACCACTTGAAGCGGTATCGCTGTCGCTGCCACCTGTTGGATCGCTGACGCTGCTATTTGGCTGACTGCTTTCGGCTGCCAGATATACGACCAAATTTGCCACTTATGTTTTTCTCGCCCCAAATTGATGATGCCTTTCTTCGGAACGTTTTAAGGTAGGAGCACTCGAGACGTCAAAGACGGTAAGCTGAAGAAAAACAATCAAGCCGCATGCAACGGCTGGTCTGTTAGCGGCATATACTCGTGGTCCGTCTCGACATACAGATATACGGCGAATAGAAGCCATCATTATTTCCCAGAAGTACGTGACTCTTTGAACTATGCTCTGATCCTATCGAAAATGAGCCATACACATTACTTGCGCTCTCCGAGATGTTTCCTAAGTAACCAACGCGAAATAAATCAAGAGGCGAGCAGGATGTAATACGAAAGGGAAAAAGAAGCATTGTGGGAGTAAGATGCAGGCGCTATCAGATGACCAAAGACTCAAAAAAAAGGCTTCAACAGCGTTGTATTAGGATGGCGATATAGGCTATGGTAGGCAAGATATTTACTTATTTACTACCTCTCATGTCGTTATCAACCGTTCACTTCGGGGGCAGGTCTAACATGGCGCTTTGGTGCAAATATTTTTAGCGAAACCTTTGTTGCATTTATAGATAATTGACCACCACAATCCCTATCAATGCTCACCGAACCGAGTCTTGCGATTGGTCCAAAAATTTCGACTGGCATCGCACCTTCCTGAATCATTCAATTGGATTGAATGGAGGCCGAATTATTGTGGGTAAGAGCCAAGGTGAAGAGATGCGAGGAGAATTGGATGAGCTTATACTCTGGGAATATGAGGTACCAAGAGTGTGAAGGTAATCACGTTGTTAGCAGTACAACGGTGGTAGACCATAAGTCCGGGAATAAGTCGTTCCTCCTCTCTGTACTGGGAAACTTGTGCTTCCATTGTGCTTGGAAACAACTCCCCAAGAGCCCGAAAACGGAGTCGAAATCCCGAATGTCTTCAATAGCTCATGATGACCTGAGATGATGTGATTACGGTTTCAGTATTAGGGAATTCTCAGAGCTAGGTAAAACTCAATCTGGTTCTGAGCCGCATGTGTGTACACTCAATTTCTTCATACACCCGGTACTCGAAACAGCGGCGAATCCTGAAAGCCCCATGTTGCCACAACCTTGATCGCACTGACTTACCCAACTTCATTCAACACGTGAAACCGCAATCTCCCTGCCTAGAGTCGCTATCGTAAGCCCCAAAACTACAGTGATGGTCCGCATCCGCATCCGCCCAAGCCTGATCGCCATAGTTGAAAGGCACAGGATCGGCATTCATGTCCCCTGCCGTCACGACCAAGACCGAAGGAAGCTGGCTGGTGACACCGACACCTTGGTGGGCTGGTGCATCGGCTGCGACGACATTCCCTGCTTCGTTCTCGAATCTGATCCCTTGTCAGCAACCCATCGAAGTTCGGATGTGCAGTCGAGCTGCTTACGCAAGGCTGCTCTTGTCAATACTGGCGGCTTGATAAGCAAGACTTGTAGCTTAGAATTAGGTAGGCCAATTTAGAACACTCTTCATTGTCGAAAATCCCGTCTTGGGTCCATAAGTGCTTTGAGACGGAGGAGCGCTATCACAGTTTGAATCATAGGTCACAACATCACATCTTTCACTCAGGTCCCTTTCCACCAGAGAAGTATGCAATGACATTGTATGTCTGCGCTCTGCGCGACTTGGGAACCTTTTGGATGGTGGGAAAGTCAGAACGATACCAGGCTCTGTATTGCATAGAATAGGAGTGTTGTGCAAGTTCGAAGTTCTGCCTGCTAGTACAACCGGAATGAGGCAAAAGAATCCTAGGAGTGTAAAGGAGATGACTCTCATATTTGGTCTAGGAAATGTGTGAGTGGCTCGAATGTTGGGGAAGGTTAGGATGAATAATTGAAGAAGCTCGAAGAGGTTTTTTAGATTCTATCATTGTACATGGTATTGATCCATGATTTCTGCTCACACAAACACATACACGACGCTCATGTTGGCTGCAGTCACAAAATTGGCGAATCAAAAAAGTACTCTTCACTTCATGAAATGAAACTCGAAGCAGTAATCTCCCTGAGTACCTAGATGAAGAGTGCAAGATTTTTTTTTGGCACGGCGTAGGTATTGTACGATGCTGTGCAGTATGCTGCGCCAAATTAACGCATATAAAAGCCAATCGTGAAGGTGTTGACCAGTGCCGCTTCTAAGATATGGCATGAGTTGTGGGACAGAAAGACGCACATTGCAATTCTGAATGAGTAGTCTTGCATGACACAAAGTTGCAAGACTCAACAACAAGGGCGGTAAGACGAACCTGTGTGACCATCTGTTTCGTCGTTATTTATGCTGTGTTGTGAAGGTGAACATCAGAGCTTGCTATCTATCATTCGTCACTTCTATACCTCTCGTTGGGCCTTCCTACAGAAGTAGGAGAAAGAAGGCGGCACCTCTGAAACAGCGAAATCTCCAAAGTATAGTACTGAGTCCTGACTATCACGATCATCATTATCCGACTTCTAGAATTACCTCAGCCACGAGAAGATCCATTTCTCTCGAGGACATTCCACGAGTTTCACAACAATTTTGAAAGCTGTGCGATCGCATAGCATACCAAGAAAAGACGAAGTCTTCTGACAGCCTTAGTAGCAGAACGATCGAAGGGATGACCGCAAGGGGAGATGGTCGTCTTTTTCGTTCGTTTCGTGTATGCCCTTTCTGCTGCGCTTATACTGACAGGCCGCCGTCACATAGGTCGCCCACCCCTAAAGTGAAAATAGGCCTGACTATTACCATATCATCGCCGATTCTCGAGTCCTTACCTTCATCGCCATTTCGCATCGTAGTCACCGCCCGCATTTAGCCTCACCAAACACCCAATCTCCCATCACTCTAGCGACCTATCTCAATGCTCTGGGTGATACACACAATCGCTCCTTCAATAACATTGTATACACCTCACCGAAGACGGCAACACATAATTGCATCGAGATTTGGCCGCGTGGCTGGCCCCATTATGTATGGGACCCAGATGATCTGCGAGACAGTTGGGAATTTGTGACCGTTCCAGTCGATGGAAACTTGGAAGTCCGTCATAAGGTAAGCAGAGTAGAAATTGCTGAGACGGGGCTGAATACTGGAGAGCGACACAAAATTTCTTTGACAGATAAGTGTCTGGGCACAAGGTGGATTGGAAACGCTCGAAAGAGTCAAATTCAAGCAGTGGAGAGACGGAGAGGAGATGGAAGGAAAAGATGAGCTTGGTAGGTATACAATGGGCAAAGACCGAATGACTTGGTGTTCGTCATAGAAACTGGTGAAGTCGAATTCGAGGTTGCTTAGGTATTATGTCGGAACCGAGAAAGATAACTACGGAAGGGCTGCCTCCAGGGAATACAGGTCTAGGAGGGACATTGAGAACCTATGAATGCTTTCCATTTGCTGGATTGATAGTCTCGCATAAATGTGGCTAAAGGGACAATTGCATGCCAATGGCCAAATATGCAACGTTCGATGAACCGGTAAAAGGTGACGCTATCAAACCAATAGCCAATACTGGTTTAGCTCCGATATCATCCACTGCCATCAAACCTCTGCAGATCAGATCACCTTAGTAGCTCATCCAAGTAGGCCCACTCCATCGAATCCAAATCAGCCTGAAAGGAGTCTGAGCTTATGGGTAGACCATAGTTGCTGCTGATGTCGCTCAAAAAACCTTGGTCACTCGGATATATATCGTTGGTCTGATGTTGTTCGCTCATTTGTGAACGAGATGGCATATGAGAGCAATCGTCCATATTCGAAGCCACGGCTGAGGCAGTCATGATAGGCCTTCTGTGGGAAAGTAGAGTTGAGATGAGACGAGGTGGCTTCAGTTTCGTCCCAGAGTGACTTTGGCTGTCGCGTGCGAATGCTGTCTCACGTGCTTCCCAAGCCTTGATGGTCATGTTTTGAATTGCAACAAACAAGGCGTTCTTCTTGTCGGTTAGCATTTCCGGGTAATGCTCGAAAAGCTGACCAAGCTGACTCCAAGCTCTAGCCACCAAATCTCCTGTTGTGCGTTGGCGCAGTGCACTAAGCGTATATGCAAGTGCTTCCAACTGAAAATATACCTTGACATGCCATAGAAATCGTTGTGTGCTTTTGTTTGAATGGATAATGTTGGCTTCCTCGACCATCTTCAAGCAATTGGAGAAGAGCATATCCTTCTCTCTCTGTGGCATAGTCTTGAGCCCTTCCGAGTATTGTCGAGGGTGATGTGCGATGAGTCGGAACTTACAAATAGCGCACCTCGCCACACCGGCAACGAGCACGTGCAAAGGTATCATAGGATCACAGAATCTTAGAAACTTACGCTGAAGAACCCGTTCCAGTTCGTCAATGGTTTTATCTCTCTCAACAAGAAGCATCGCAATGCTACTGGAGCTGTGTTTCTCGCCATCAAAAGTACCCGAGGAGTCTGAGTGTTGCATGAACCTGCCAATTTCGAGGCGAAGCATACAAAATGTCATTTCTGTTAAGCCTGTATGTTCCAATGGTGGCTCTCTCATATTCGGGCTCAAGTCACTATCGTTAATGTTCAAGTGGGGTTTTGTGTCCCACAAGTGAGCCATGACTGAGGCGCCTGAGCCAGAAAGCGCCGCACTTCGGCTGTCGAGTATTACAATCTGCCACCAGAGGCGCCTCCGCATTTCACTCTCAAATATCGATAGACCTAAGGAGGTGCCGTCGCGATGAAGACCGAGCCTCTGGCCAATCCGGACAGCAACACCGGTAATTGCCCAAAGCGAACGGTGGTCATAGAATTGACGAACCGAGAGCTTGCCTGTCAGCACGCGGTAGAGACGTAAAGCGGGAAAATGGGTTACACACCAGAAAAAGGACAAATGCTTGAAGAATTACCAAATCTGAAGACCGAAGGAAACCTGCGCTAACGAGTGCTTGCTGAGTTCCAAGGCGATACTTAGCCAACAGCGTTGACTTTGCCTCTCCAAACATACTTTCACATTCGATGGTGCTTAAGGAGGTCACTGCGAAAGTATAGATGGCGAACATTAAAGCCTCTAGCCCCTGTGGCACATGTTCTAGATCGCCAGCTGCCTCAAGAACTAGCTGCTGCATTGTGGGCGCGTGTATAATCTTGGTCAGAGGGTTGACATTGTCTAGAAAAGTTTGCCATAATCTGAAGATGTGTACGGGCTGGGGATGGAGGTCGATCAAGTTCACCGTTGGAGAAGGCGACCCAAAAAGCAACGAGGCTTCATCAACATTAGTCGAGTGGTTGGTATTTTGGGTCGATGCCAAGAATTTCTCTTCCTCAGAGGATTCAGGTAGTAACTCCTTTGGTTCTCGGAACTGAGTTTGAGAGTCAGAGTTGGCTCAATGTAACAGCGACTTGGAGCGTAGTTAAGGATGGATACATATATAAAAGCAAGAACTGATTGGGCTAACGATGCACTGTACCTCTTCGCTCAGACCGGTCCACAGATCGCTGTTTCAAGGAAGCCGTTAATTGGTGTTCAATTTCGGCGGGCTTTGATATCTGTTACTTACTTGTCAACGTATCTCAATTCCCCATGCTCCAAGATCAGTTTACCAGGTTGAAGCGTCGGAGAGACTTCCTTCTTGGTGTTTCTGCCTTCGTGAACGATGGTCTTATCAGGGACAGAATACTGTGTCGTTTCTGGGCCATCGTAACCATCGAAGTCGATACCATGACTTGTTAAGAGCTCTTCATACCGTTTCAATTTGGCCAGCAGGTCTTCATCATGGCGCTTTCTCTTCTGCCGGCGCGAAGGCGCGTGGGCGACGAAGACGCATTCGGCCTGAGATTTCTGGCAGTTGGAGCAAGGGCTGTTCCGATCACATCTCACCTTGCGCCGAGCACATCGCAGGCAAGATTGCTCTTTCGGTCTCAGGGAAATGGGTAGATCTTGCAAAGGCATGGATGGCCCGGAATTGGCTGTTGTTGACATCCTGGGAGAAGCTGCTGGTCGTGGTGGGAAATTGGAAGATCGCCGCGTGTGGATGACTACGCGAAAATATGACGCGCGCTATCTAAACTCCGTCAGGCGCGAGCAACTCTCTTCCCTCATACCGTACGAGTAAGTGCCTCCTTGGTTCAAACGATTGAGTATATCTGGCTAGCTTTGAGATACCATGTGAGTATTCTCCTCGCTGTAGTGACTGTTAACCCAAGACCAAAGTCTGCGGTATGGCTGTACTAGTATGCAGTCAAACTCGCTTCTTGCCCTGGCCTCGGGCCCCAGATTTCAGACGGGCCCGAAACGATGGGAAGTACAAGCAATACAGGACCGCCTTGAGTGAGTTGAATCCGAAATCTGACATGGTTCGAGAAATTTCAGTGTGACGATCTTGCGGTCCATTATATCACTATTCTCGATGGCGGACCTTATTCAAGCAAAATCCTCCGTAAAGGTCACATCTCGCTCTCGAGTACATATATCTTCTCATATTCCCTTTCTCTCATTGTAATTGTAATTGTAATTCATACACCCTTGTGACATCGGTTTAAGTTCGACTCATGGGGAAAACTATGCTATTTGTATCGAACGAACAAAACTCTCTGAGGGAGAAAATCGCTCGTCGACTACACGATGACTTCGCGTCATCGAAACAATAAATTTGAAACAATAATATCAATAATGAATCTATAGCTTCTATTCAGCGCGTGATGCTCGAGTAAACTCTTGATGAGAGTGTCTGTGCTGTTCATCTGCAATTCATCGTTCTTGCTCTGCTCTTCATTGATGATATTCTATACAACGATGTTTCGATCTTCGATCGCGAAGACGAATTCTTCGCACTCGTGATGCTCATGATTGTAACGCAGAAAACTGTGTTCTTCTGCTTGATGATTGTCATTCATCGAGCAGAGAAATATATGATGAAAGAAAGATGTGAACGATGAGAAGATAGAATGTGATTGTATTGAGTAATTCTTTTCTTCTCTTGATTTGACTTGTGTCATGTAGATGTTGAATAAATTGTTAATATAAACGTGCAATTGCAATCATTCAATGCATGATTCTGATCAATAGTAAAGAATGCATTCTGATCATTCTTATGAACTCTCAATTTTTCACATAGATAAATGTATGACTTGACATCAAGTAAAGAAGATGAACTCAAGCTCTTTCAATATATCAGCGTGATTGACAAGTCACTACTTTCTCGAACATTGTAGTCACAACTTTCAGACTCATCATTTGAAATGATTATTTTATCTGATATTTTTTCATCAATTACTCGATGATATTATTGATGTGACAAAGACGTTTCAATATCAATGTAGTTGATGAATCATGAATTCTTCAATCACTTGTAATCACAACTCTCAGACTCTTCATCTGAGTTGTTTATTTCACTTAGTATCTTCTCATTTCTTATTGACATTGATATGTCATTCAACTTCTTCATAAATTAATTGTGATTGTTAGAAGAAATGTTGTCACGTAAATAAAAATTCTGCACGACGATTTATCAAAAATATGTTGTATACATTGCATGCAACATACATAAAGTGCAATCTTTATGCTGATTTTCTTCTTAGACTTAAGAAATTACTCAGAGAGTTTTCTTGTGATAGATTTACAGTTCAAAATGAATGAAATCTCTCACTGCTCAGATTTTGACAGTTTACTTCTTAAGCATGAATCGCAGACATTTCGTCTGTGATACGCATGCATATCACAATCGATTTCTTCTCTATTCACATCAACATGCGTTACTGTTCTTTCAAACTATACAAATAATGTTTTCAACTAAAGATTGACTTTATCATCAAGACATTCAAGAGTCAGAGTTCAGTGAAGAGATGAGATTCTTGAGATCAACAGTCATCATCATTGTATATCACATCTTGCAGATGCTCGCTTCGTTTGTAAAGCGTGCAATTCATCTGTTTCGCGTTATCTGTAGAAATCTTTCTCATGCAGATCGATCATGTCTTGCAAAGATGTTTGTATGTTACACTTTTAATCAGACAGCGTAGTTCGATCATTCTTTATTAATTCGCTTGTGTTTCTCTTCTTTTAACGAAGTCTTCTCATCAGCATATCATCTACATATAGAATGTCTGTATCTGAACATCTGTTAAATGATATTAACGAGATTCTCGAGTTTGCTCATGTCGAACTTAACGAGACTCGTGAGTTGCTTGTATCGTAGTAACAGGCACGCAGTCTTAACAAGATTTATACGTAGTTAGCACGTAGATTTAAAGAATGTTCATGATTCGAGTTCTTTCTGCTAATCATTCTCAACAGATCAAACACAAGAATGTTCTGTCTCAGTTCTTGTCATCGCGACGACGAGATGCTGAATCGAATGATTTTCATAAGCGATTTCCCTCGTAGTTCTGCGTTCTATTTGACTTTCTCATCTGCGTGCAGATTGCTTTGTAACATGCGCATTGAGGTTATCGAAGTCTGCGCGATCGCGAAAACTCTGCACGCGGTCAACGCACAGCGCTTCACCATCACGCAGCGCCCCGATGTCGTTCAAACTTTTGATAACCTCTAGGCTCTACTGTAGCTAGACAGTAGGTTCGTAGCCAGCATCGCGTACAGGTGGGTTTCATCGCTGACCCCCTTTCTCTCATTATGTTATATCTTTCACAGTCCATTAGAATTCATTAGAAGCGCCAATATATTTACCTTTTGATTTTCCACCATCACGTTCCTTAGTAGAATTATTCCGATAAAATCGCCATGAGCTCAGAAAAAGACCAACAGTCGCCTGTTGTCGACCCAGGGAAGACACCCGAAGAACTGTCCATCAAAATACCTACAGCGGCGGATGAGACGCAATACCCACCTCTCAGAGAAGTTGTGCTGGTATCGGTAGCCCTGTACCTCGCTGTATTTCTCGTTGCTCTTGTTCGTCTCTCCATCTCCCTTTGCCTTGCCTTTTAGATTTGGGCTAACCAGTTCCTAGGACCGAACCATCATTGGAACCGCTGTGCCTACCATCACCGATCAGTTCCACTCTTTGGGTGATGTAGGGTGGTACGGTAGCTCCTATTTGATAACTAGTTGTGCCTTTCAACTTCTCTTCGGCAAAATCTACACTTTCTACTCACCCAAATGGGTCTTCTTGAGTGCCATTGGACTGTTCGAGATCGGGTCGGTTGTGTGCGGCGCTGCACCGAACTCCAAATCCTTTATCGTCGGGCGAGCCATCGCTGGCCTAGGTTCCGCTGGCGTCTTCTCCGGAGCTATCATCATCATCGTTTATCTTGTTCCCCTTCACAAACGACCAATATCCCAAGGCATCGTTGGCGCATGCTTTGGAATAGCATCTGTCGTTGGACCGGTTCTTGGTGGAGCTTTCACAGCCAATGTGTCGTGGAGATGGTGCTTCTATATTAACCTTCCAATAGGTGCTGCTACTGTTGCCATTATCTTCGTCATACTCAAGCTACCCAGTCCCGAAAAAGGCAATCAATCCCTTCGACAGCAACTCATCCAACTCGATCCACTGGGAACTTTGTTCTTCCTCCCAAGCACAGTGTGTCTCCTGTTGGCGTTGCAATGGGGCGGCTCAACTTATGCTTGGAGTGATGAACGTATCATTGCTCTGTTAGTCCTCTTCGGCGTCTTGAGCATCACCTTTGTCGCCATTCAAATATGGAAACAGGAATCAGCCACCGTCCCTCCTCGTATCATCAAACAGCGGAGCATAGCCGGCGCCGTCTGGTATTCCATTTGCATTGGGGCCTCCTTGCAGGTAATGGTTTTCACCTTACCAATCTGGTTTCAGGCTATCAAAGGTGTAAGTCCCGTCAAATCTGGAATCGACAATATCCCTCTTGTCATTGCCCTCGTCGTCGCTAGCATCTTCAGCGGAGGTCTAGTTTCTAAGCTTGGGTATTATACTCCGTTTATGATTGCCTCCTCAATTATAATGTCTGCTGGAGCTGCGCTTATCACTACGTTCAAGCAAAACACGGGTCATGCGGAGTGAATCGGCTACCAGGTTGTTTACGGATGCGGTCTCGGACTTGGCATGCAGCAATCAGCCATTGGTACACAAACAGTTCTCCCAAGGCAAGATATCCCAGTTGGCGCTTCTTTGATGTTCTTTGCGCAATCGCTTGGTGGCGCTATCTTTGTATCCGTCAGCCAAAACATCTTCGACAACGACCTCGTTTCTGGGCTTGCCAAAGTCGCAGGACTGAACCCCAAGACTGTAATCACCACCGGGGCTACCAATCTCAGGGCTGTTGTAACTTCGGATCAGTTGAGCGGTGTCCTTGCAATATACAACGAGGCATTGGCGCACGCATTCGATGTGGCACTAGCAGTGTCTTGCGCGTCTATTGTTGGAGCCCTAGTAATGGAATGGAAAAGTGTCAAGAAAGCGAGGCAAGCACCTCCAGCCGAGAGAGCTTGAAGATAATGGTCTCGGTTTTCTTTTCTATCTATGTTGGGATCAAGGGCTCGAACCATTTACTAAAGGGGCGCGACTGCTTGCTCAACAATCGCGCCTTCCTTTATCAGCTTCTGGCCATCAACTGGGTTTCAGGTCCCACATCGTGTAATCTTGAAACTTGCCACAACGATTTACCATTGCGACATTACTCTTCACAGAATCGGAACCAGGTTTCTTCAAGTACCGGCATGGGATACAGAAATGGCAGTTGCATGTTGTAGCTAGAATTCTAATCCTTTCAGCTCCGAAATGTACATATATATCATAGATCTAGACGATTATCCATGTCTGCTTCTTCTCTCAATATACACCTCGTCAGCAACTCACTATCTGCCTTTGCGTATAATAACTCCCACCATAATGACCTCTCAACTAGCCGACATGGCTAATTTGCAATGGCACTAGCCTTGATCCGACGGTTCCGACCGCCGCTCCTCGGTCCCCGAACATCGACGGCGACGTTCAACATCTTCTTTACCTCTGCTGTCTTTCCTTCATTCTCTTTACTATCTCTCTTATAGAAATGATTTATTTCTACTAAAGAATTGTATATCTTCATTTCCTTTCCCAGCAAATAATCCTATGTCCCCGTTGAAAGCGCCACATTCTCCAGACATTAGATTCTAGCCCTTGTTCAAGTCATCAAACCATAGAATCCATCCAAGCACTTCGCGATGATCTGAGGGAAAGGCTTCCCCTTCCAGTCATGAGATTCCTCTGCCTTCACGGCAAAGGCACCAGCGCCTCAATCTTTCAATCCCAAACCGGTAACCCCCCAATTCAGTTCCCCATCCGTCTCCTCCAGACCTCCTCAAGACCGCAACTAATCCCCCTTCTCCAGCCTCCTTCCGCCACAAACTTCCCCCAAACGCCCACACCTTCGACTTCATCGACGGCCCCTTCCCCTCCACCCCCGCCGCCGGCATCGACCTCTTCTACCCACCCCCCTTCTACTCCCTCTACGAAGGCACCTCCGCCTCCGAGATCCGCGCCGCGCACACCTGGCTCTCCGACATCCTCGCCCGCGACGGCCCCTACGATGGCGTGATGATGTTCTCGCAGGGCTGCGCGCTGGTGGCTAGTATGCTACTGTGCCACGCTGCCGAAACGCCGGAAGTGCCGCCGCCCTTCAAGTGTGCGATTTTCATTTGCGGGGGAGTGCAGCTGGCTATACTGGAGGATCTGGGCGTGGATGTCACCCCGGAGGCGCGGGAGTGGGACGAGCGGTCGAAGAAGGGTTTACAGGAAATGGCCGGCACCGAGGCCATCGTGTCCCGGGGCGCGGATCGCTGGACCACGGGCCCGCACGTCAACGCCTTCGATCCCAATGCCGAGATCAAGGCTGGGGATGTGTTTGGGCTTGATTTCACGCGTATGCCCAAGGGGCTAAAGATTCGGATCCCGACGGTGCATGTGTTTGGGAGTATGGACCCGCGGTTCCCAGCGAGTACGCAGTTGGCGTGGTTTTGCGACGAGAGGGTTAGGCGGATGTTCGATCATGGGGGTGGGCATGATGTGCCGAGACGGAAAGATGTTAGTGAGGGGATTGCGGGGTTGGTGGAGTGGGCTGCGGTTATGGGAAAGAAGTTTTGAGGTAGGAAGAAAGGAGGTGAGGGGGTGAAGGTTGGGATGGATGGAGTTTGAGGTGGGGCTTCTAGAGGGATGGCGTTTCATAGAGCATCTAGATCTCTATTTAGCTTGCTTTCAATATCGTCTCTACGTAGAGCACCAGATCTAAATTCGACTTCATTCCTTAATCTCTCCCGCTAAATAGACGGAGTCTATCATAGCAATACAGATCGATGTTTGGTTTTAGGCAAGGACGCTTCTCTCTTTCACCACAGCGAAACAGATGATGCTTGAATACCTACAATTGAATGAAGAATCGGTCGAACAATACGATATGATAGATATACGCACCAGAAGAGAAGTCGTTCTTGGAGGAATGTTTATCAAGACTTGTACATTAAAGCTTTGGAAGACTTTCCCACCACGAACTATTCAAGAAAACTAACACTTGGACCAGGACTATCAATCTCATGAAGTCCAACTAGTAAAGTCGAGAAACACTCGTGTCATTTCAATGTCAAGTCGTACCTAGTCCTCGGTCTTGGAAAGCGATGTTGATTCGGTTCAGGTACAATGTGACCTTGTTGATGGATTTGAAGACTGGAGAGGTATAAATGGAAAAGCAGACAGATCATTGCTGCCATCGGCGGTGGAACTTCAACTCCAAGATCGTGAGCATAGATAGTTTTATAGTCTCCAACGGATCACTACCCTACCTCATCACCAACCCACAGAGCACAGCCGTTGAAAACCAGCCCTGATTCTCGGATCATCATTACGCCCCATCCCCACTCCCCTGTTTCCGTCTGCGCCTAGTGCCACACTGCCCTCTCGACTTGCCAGTCGCTTCTGCCCTCTCCCCTGGCATTACCAAACACGTAAATTCGAATGTTTATTCCTCATCTTCCGCGCCAGCCTTCCATTACCATTGGTGAAATCCACACCAGTACCGAGACACAAACGCTAAATCGGCTTACATAGCGCTGTCGCTTAAGAGTATTTTTCCGTTGCAGGTAGCCATTTGGTGATTGCCTGGCGGCTTGATGGAATCTAAGCGTATTCTGCTATGATGCTCGACCGACAGCGCTGCATGCTGTCTCGGTTTGTGCTTATACCTTATTTGCCTCTCGAAGCCGCTATGCATATCTTGTTGGTTGTAGCGGGCCCTTCTCTGCGGCGGCGAATGCATATTGGTGAGCTAGCGGAGTCGCATGAATGTTCTCGTCGATCTTTCGACAGGTCGATGCAAGCCATAAAGAAGAAAACAAAGTGGCAGGTGCTGTAGCAGAGAAGACTCATTAGCTAGAATGACACCTTGGTGCCCGCAGAGCTGAACATACAACGCTAGCCAGGTGAAAGCACAGCCCACCAACTCAACGAAAGGCCTGTGATGTGTCCAATCTATAAAGGCGTGTTGCTCCGCGCAGTTGTCGAAGCTAGAGCATGTTGTTGCATTCTTTGGCGGTACCCAGATCCTACCACTGCCGTCTCCAGGATAGGCGTAGTATCCATCGTGCCCAGACGTAGCGTCATTATAGTACTGTCCACTGAAGCGTTTGTGTTGCACTCACTGTAGAGGTTTAAAATTAGTATGATTGTATAAATCGCAGTTGGTGACACCTACGGGTAGCAGATCCCAAGGCACTGCTTGCCAATCCCAGATATAGTGCTCTCTGGCATGAGGGTCTGTGGCCGTTTACCTCAACTTTCGCTGCTTCCAAACAAGCAGACATGACGTTCCATGGCCACGATCAAGGGGAGTCAACCGACTGTAACAGGACGAGGTATTGGCACGTTTGACATACTCCCAGAACGCCAAAGGACTGGCCATGGCGAAACAAAGTAAAGACAGGTTTTAGAGTACTGCGTGGACCGGACACCATTTTATGACTACAGAGAACGTTAGATCACATCTTTGGTAGCAGCGTAAAAGAAGGAGAGGAGGTACATCACTCAAAGATTTAATATGTACGGGCTACCAGTAGCTAACGTTTCTTTGTCGCTGCCACCAACTTGGTAGTACACAGTAGGACTGTGGTCATTTTGGGATGTAATGCTAAGGTTTCAGCGGCACGTGCTTCGATGTATTCTCTTACAGCTTGGCCCCATAGCCTTGGATATCGCCCTAGGAGTTCCGTTGTGCGAGGCGTGACGTGTCTCGCTGCAGGCATCCGATGAGGTGGCTTACAGTAGGTCAAGGCAGCCATGCTTACGATTTATGCCACTGAAGAGCGACGTTCTATTGCACCGAATATCAAAGCACTGCCAACGTCTCTACAAGTCAAAAGAAGCCATCTGCGACATTGTCACTACCACCAGCGAAGCTCCATCTAATCTCCACGATCGGCTATGAGCGGCACCGAAGCTCTTGTCGTCCTTGGAATACTAGCTAACGTTTTCTCCGTCGTCGAATTCAGCAATAAGGCGATCGACCGTGTCAAAGAAGCACTTGAAAATACTCAGGACTTGCCGAAAGCGTTTCGAACCCTTCAGACTCTGGTACCCTTAGTTGTGAGCACCTTACATAAAACAGAGCAACAAGCACGTGCTAGAGAATTGGGCGAAACGACATGCAAAGCATTAGTACCAGTTATCCAGCAGTGTGGAAAGACGCTGGAAGATTTGAACGACATTTTGGACAAAGTAGTTCCTGTAGAAGGATCTTCCAGATGGAAGCGTGGTCTGAAGGCAATATCGAGCATAGTGCAAGATAAGAAGGTGGAAGAAATAGTGAAAAGCATTGAGAGTTACATAACGCTCTTAACGTACCATCATGTCGCCACAGCGCCCACTGCAGCTCAAATAACCTCACTTGTAGCGGGAATGTCATCGGCTACCATAACTGCGGCTTCAGCGCCAGCTTCTACGCGCAAGACCTATTACATGGCTCCTCTTCAATGGTCCGATAACTTTACCGGCAGGGATGAGATTATGGGTACCTTGGGTACTAAGCTTTGTCAGACCGGCAGACATTCAAAGAATAGCGCTAGTGGGCCTGGGTGGTGTTGGCAAGACTCGAATAGCACTTCAATTTGCGAATAATTTCAAAAGCTCCAAGGAGAATTCCGTATTTTGGGTGCATGCTGGTAATGCTGAACGGTTGAAGAAGTCATACTTCGACATTGTCAGAAAAGTAGCTATGCACGGATGCGATGCTCCCCAGACTAATGTACTCCAGCTAGTGAAAGACTGGCTGGAGGGCGAGGAATCTGGGAGGTGGCTTCTCGTTATTGATAATGCGGACAATATGATCTTGCGAGCTACTTTCCTCGATCAAACAACGGATCGATACTCATGACAACAAGATACCGAAAAGTCGGTATCAAATTCGCAACTGCAAAGAACACCATATCGATACCGGTACTATCACCAGATGAATCACATCAGTTCTTAGAAAGCAGGCTTGGTCATGAGGTGCGAGAAGACAACAACCGCAGAGAACTAGCCGAAGAGCTTGGGAATATCCCACTGGCGCTAGTACAAGCGGCTTCCTTCATCACAGAGAACCAAATCTCGGCTGAACGCTACTTGCAGCTGTACGGTGAGGGCGATGCATCTCAGACGCATCTACTCACCGAAGACTTTGAGGATGATACTCGAGATCCGGATATTAAGAACCCTGTGGCTACCACTTGGGCAATCTCATTTGACTACATCCGGGAGCACGACAGTGCAGCTGCTGACATCTTATCGATAATGAGTATGTTCGATGCTCAGGCTATTCCAGAGTCTCTCCTATCCTTCGTCGGTGATTCCTTGACTATGGAGAAATCTCTGGGTACTTTGAAAGCCTTTTCATTGATTAGTTTACGGGATGCCAAGGCCTCAATTGCTCATCAGGAGGATCGATCTTATGACCTTCACCGGCTGGTCCGCTTAGCGATGCGCAATTGGTTGCATTCGGAAAACAGCTTCAATTTTTGGACAGCAAAAGCCGTCGAATTGCTTAATATGCGATACCACCGTGAGGCGACTGAAAGGCGAGCAGCCTATCTACAGTATCTGCCACATGCAATGGTGCTTTTGACTTGTGAACAGTTCAAAGTTGGGAAACATCCATCCGACCTTCCACCAGCATTTCAAGATTCAAGATTGACACTTGAACCTACATCGGGAGGCCCTATATGGCCTAGATCTACTGTTCTCCTCCTGTCGTTCGTGATTCGTACATTGCGCTCCAGTGGTGACCATAGCCTAGCAAGATTGACCACGCAGCGAGCTTTAGTCGTAAGTCGAGATGTACTTGGAGATCGGCACGATGTTACTCGAGATATTCTCTTGCTCATGGCTCAGAGTCTGTTCCGATCTAAAGATTACGCTGGTGCAGAAAAGGCCTTTCGTCAGCTGATCGACTGGGAATGTTTTCTTTTGGGAGACTTCCATCCTACTACGCTATCCCACACCTCGCTACTAGTTGAGACTCTTTTTCATCTCGGCCTTTTCGATGAGGCGATGCACATTCGAAACGAGATGTTGGAAAGATGCACGAAGGTACTAGGCCCATCGCTCCCGGAAAAATTAGTAATAATGAGTCGAGTAGCACGCGATCGTGCACTTCAAGGCCGCGTTGAGGAATCGGGTGCGTTGGCCATAGATACCATGAGATTTGTCGACAAAGTCGGATGGAATAAAATTCCCTGGCTATCTTTTATTGTGGATTTGTTATTGGATGCATTTTACCTTGTAAATTGCCATGCTGAGGCGGAATATGCGTGCATTCAGTTGTACACAGTCACTAGGAGCCTGAACGGAGAGAGCCATTTGCAAACACTCTATAGCTTGCGACGATTGTCGATGACCTATAAATTGCAAAGACGCTGGGATAAGGCAGAACAACTACAAGATGACATACTGAAGAGAGGCATCAAGACACTAGGTCCGAGACACCCTATTGTTGTGAACCTCGTGCGTGACCTTTCTCACACTTACTTTTGTCAAGAACGATTTGTTGAAGCGGAGGAGCTCTGCAGCATTGTACTTAAATGTCGTCAAGAATTCCTTGATGAAAGGCACCCCGATATTATAGAGAGCATGGCTAATTTGGCTTTGATCTATGAGAGGCAAGATCGCTACGGTGAGGCGCTGGAGCTTCGCTTAAGGGCAGTTGAATATCAAAAACGAACTTTAGGAGAGACGGACTTGGACACCATTGACGGCATGGCTGGGTTGGGAATTAACTACTTCAACCAAAAGATTTATGATAAGGCGGAGGAAATAGAGGCAAAGGTGCTTGAATTTCGAAGAGAAATCCTGGGCTACGGGCATATCGATACTCGGAAGGCTATGTGGAATCTTTCTTCGACAATGCTGGTGCAGAATAAATCCGCAGATGCGGCACGTCTTGCTCATTCAACCGTTATTCTGTGCGGGGAAGCTCGTAGCGAACATCATCCGGAGTACTTGTGGTATCGGGAACTTTATCTGGCAGATTATGTAGAAGACTACGGATCTAGACAGCAGTCCCGCCAAGTCAAGCGCGGAGTCAAGAGCCCCTGGGTTACACATGTCACTACCAGATTTGTAAGATGATATTTCTATGACAGTATTCACATCTAGTCCATCTAGCCTAGTTTTCACCGCAGAACCAAGATAGGGACTTTGACAGCTGTAGCAGACTCGTAGATTGAAGTAAGCAGTGCGTATCAAGACTTCTATCGACCCTCAATGGAAAAGGTTTTATATCTCTGAAACAATCGGAATATCTGTAATCGTATCTAATAGCTGCGTCTCATTTGTGTCTTTACCGAAGCTGATCACCTTCTGTCGAGCTCAGAGGTTTGTTACAACTACTATACTGAGTATATCAACGATATATGTCTACATGAGCGACTACGCAATCCACAACGAGCGAGAATAGCAGATAGAAGTTGAATAACAATGAGAAAGCTATAGTCGGAAGTCTCTGCTCTTCAAGAAGTGCTACCACTAGAATCTAGGCCGTTTCTTTTACGCACATAGTCTCTGTAGCACTTTGACGAATTCAAGGCTTGAAGATGAGAGTCACATTGAAATGAAGACGATTCGTCGAAGGAGGTTGTTAGGGGCCTGCCTAGAGCGAGTCAGATAGGGGTGTCATTTAACTAGAAGATAAATGCTAAGGAAGAAAGGTAGCTACAGGAAAGAAGCTGGCTACATATGTGTGTTCCTCAGCCGACGCTAGGCCCAATAGGGACTAGTCAAGGTGACGGAGCGAGGATAGGCCTGGCAAGGCTAGAAGGCTGAGCCTGGCAAGGCTAGGATCGTGACATTACCCCCCCCCTTCGACGATTCATGTTCGCATGAATGTATTTCCTGCCCGGCTCGGTTGATTGCCCAATCACGATTTCACAGGCCCAGGCCTGTTAAATCGTGATTGGTTGAATCGTCGATTAGCGCGATTTGTTCGGGTATCGAATATGAAAATCGTCAACGATCTCCTGAGCGTTCATAAATTCGTCGTCATCAGCGTTGTACCAATTGAGATCATTGTCATAGTCATTCCATTTGACTCTATACTGAAGCCGTCTCCGATATCGACGGGAATCCAATATATCATCGATTTCTCACTCGTCTTCGTCGTTTACCACTATTGAATCTGAGAATTCGTTCTTTTGATCAGGCAAGAGATCGTCGGCGGCAGAGCGAAGCAGATCAGAATGAAATACATCATGAACACGCATAGACTCTGATAATTTCAGTTTATATGAAGAGTCGACGAGATCTAGATTGATGAAAGAATCGAGCATTTTGTCATCTAGCTTCTTGAAAGATCTCGCTGTAACGATGTTTCTTTCATTCAGAAACATCTTTGATTCGATCTTGTAATCAACTTCTTTTCTATGCTTATTGACTTGTTTCATCATTTGTTCTCGTGTTTTGACTAGCGACTCGCGAGCAAACTTCAGTGTTTTGTTCATATGTTCAGATATATTCTCGACTTTAGTCGTCTGCAAGCGTTCACGAGAACTTTCATATTCGATGACATCGAGTTCAAAGCTCATACGAGAATGAAAGTCTTTGTTTAGAAAGAAAGAGATCAAGAAGATGACTGAGAACAGAGCATTATTGTCGATGAACTCGATCATGAGTAGTAGCTTAGCTCAGTCATTCTGCATGTACGAACAGAAGAATCGAAGGTATCTTTCGACGTTCTGATTGACTCGTTCACTTTGATCGTCGATCTGAGAATGATAGACTGTGAAGAGTCGAAGATTAATGTCTAGCCTTTTGCAAAGCGACTTTCATAGAATGAAGGTAAATTGAGAGTCTCGATCCGAAACAATTGAATCGAGTAAATCGTGTATTCGATATATTCACTGAAGCATTAGCTCAGCTGTTTTTTCTGCTGTGATTCTCTCGTCATCAGTGAAGCAAGAAATATAATGTTGTTCTTTTGACAGTCTACATATCACTGTTAGTATGACGTTTTTGTCTTTCGAAGAAGATAAGTCGATGATGAAATTCATGACTATGTTCTTTCATCGCTGTTTGAATATGAGTAGAGAATGTAGTAGTTCATTGAATTTATCTCGAGAAGTCTTTGATCGCTGACAAATGTAGCAGTTTTGAATATATCGATCTATTGTCTTTCGCATTGAAGATCAATAGTAGTATCTTCTTATGATCTTCATCGTTCTGAGAATTTCGAAATGATCAATAGAAGGTTGATCGTGAACTTCTCGAATTAGCTTCATTTGAAGATGCTCATCGAAGAGAATTCATAGAAGATCATTTCGATATAGTATTTCGTTCTGAACTCGACAATCTCTTAATTTAGTATCTTCGTATTGAGCTTCATCTTTTAATACGACTTCACGAAGTAGAATACAATTCTCGTTGATTCTGTTAGCTTCTAGAATCAATCGATAAATTGATTCATCGTTCTCTTTCTCTTCTAAATCAGCGATTTTCATTCGATTCGACGTGAGAATTGTAGTTCGCTGATAGCGACATCGTTCATTCTCGAGACTTCTAGAAACTGAATCAACTCGACGAGTCAATGCATCGACTTTGATGTTTTGTTTGTCTGAGCGATACATGATTTTGAAGTTGAAGTCGACGAGCTTTTGTACTCAGCGCATTTGACGTCTACTTAGCTCTTTATCTTTCATTAATGACGTTAAAGCTTGATGATCAGTGAACATCTTGATGAGTAGCTCAGTCAATTTCAGCTCAGATCATCAATGCTTGAAGGCACGAATGATTGCTAGTAGTTTCTTGTCATAGATCTCGTAATTGCACTCAGCGAGACTCAGATTCTTACTGTAGTAGATCATCGAATGCAATGTTTCTTTGTCGTCATACTGAGAAAGTATGTCATCGTTGACGTAGTTGAATGAGTCTGTTTCAAGAATAGTCTCTCTATTCTGATTAAAATGACGAAGAATAGAGACTTCAATCATTCGTTTCTTCATATGATCAAAGATCGTTTGACAAGCTTGATTTCATTCAAATATCACCTCTTTTTGAGTTAGTCGAATCAGAGAACGAACAATCTTCGAAAAGTTCTTTATAAAACGTCGATAGAAATTGCAGAAGTCGACGAAGAACTGCATCTGAGTGAGGTTTGTAGAAGTAGATCATTCAACTACTGCTTGTACTTTTCTGAGATTCATCTTTAGTTCTTCGATGAATAGCAATAGTCTCAGAAAGAAGATCTTCTGAACATGAAACTCGCATTTGTTTATATTCATCTGAAGATCAGTCTCTCGTAGTCTATGTAGAACTAATCGTACGTGTCGCTTATGTTTCTTCAGTGTTTTGCTGTAGATGATAATGTCATCTAGATAGATCTGACAAAACTGATGAAGATAGTCAAATAGCACGTCGTTCATATAATGTTGATAGAAAGTCGGGTCGTTGATTAATTCAAAAGACATCACGTGATATTTGTAGAAATCAAAAGAGATGATAAAGATAGTCAAATCTTCGCTGCTCGAATGCATACGCAGTTTGTTGAAGACAACAATGATGTTCAATTGAGTCAGATATCTTCTATCTTGAATACGAGCGAGAGTTTCGTCTATTAGCGATAAGAGATAGCGATCTCGTTTGATCAAAGCATTGAGCTTTCTGTAGTCTACACAGAAACGCAAGCTATTGTCTTTCTTTTCGACGAATAGTATGAGCGAAGCGTATGAAGCTGAGCTAGAAGATATAAAGTCTTTATTCAGATGCTCAATCAGATAATTCTTCATCTTTTGAAGCTTGTAGTCAGACATATGATAGAGACGACTTCGAGAAGATGTTCTCTCGTCGATCAACTCAATTTTATGATCGTAGAGACGATGAGAGAATAGTTGATCAGTCATCGCTCGATCAAACACGTCTAGATAGTCATGATATTTCGAAGAAAGCTTAGCTTTGACTTCTTTCAAGATCTCTTCGTGTGAAAGCTCTTGTAGATTTACATCTTCGAGTTTATTTCTAGCTGTTTTTAGAAGTCGATCGATTTTCGTGACGATGATCGCGAAAGTAGTCACATTCGATCGTTTGACTAGTGATCTATATGCTGCAGTCTCTATCATTGCTATGTTCATTGAATCGAAAGGCGAAGCGAAGTTGACTGAATTAGATGGTTTCACGATTTTACTGAATGAAGATGACTTCTCGCTGAGTCGAGTGATGACAGAAGAGATAAATCTCTTTAGTATTTGAATAGAGATCGAACTCTTCTGTTCTATCGCGATTTTCTTGCTCGAAAGAACAGCCGAATGAGCTTTGATAGAAGCTTTGATATGAGCTTCGAAACTAGAAAATTGAAGGCGATCATCTCTCATATCAATAGTCATCTCGATCTTGTTCATTCATGTTTTTTCGAGAATCATCTGATGTTGATCTAATTGAGTGATCAGCATAGAGACGAAACATTTCATATGATCTTGAACAGTTAGATTCGAATAAATCGCATGAGTAATGAGCTTTTTTGCATAATGATCATCGAATCTTCTTATTGATTTGAGCTTGATTAAAGATAAAGATTCAATTTGCAAATGATCACAAACATTCTGCGCGATTAATTCATCAATGAACGAATAGTCAGCTGCTTCAGTGTCAATCAATGACTTTAATGAGTAACTAATTTCATTGCTAGATAGTACACATTCAGTAGTCAAAGGTTCCGAAGCAAAGAGATCATCTGAGCTGCTCGTTGTTGAAGAAATTAACACATCTTTCATCGCGCCTTTGATGAAAGTCACTAGTTTTTTGCCTCATTCTTCGATTTCTCTGTAAATAATTTCTTCTCTTCTTTCGACATGACGATCTCATTGAGACGAGAAATGAATGCACGAGATGTCGAAGTACTAGTCTTCAGCTGAGAGCAGTTCTTTGAAAGATGATTCGATACTTTGCAGTTGAAGCAGATGATTGACATTCTTGATCGTTCAGATTCGAAAGTGAAAAAAGTAGCGAGTCGAACATAGCTAGTAGTCGAAGCTGAAGCTGATGTCAACGAAGAAACAAAACGTTTTTTCGAAGCTGCTATCGATTTGACTGTTCGTTGCTCGTCACGTAGCTGATAATTGACTCGTTGTTTGTTATTCACATCTTGAAGAAAGATCTTGAGCTTATCAAGCGAGCTAAACTCTATGAGGCAAACTGACAACGCGTTCTGAAGACGATTGTTGATTTTATTCTGAATGTCGTTCATCAGAGTGACATCGTCGTAGTTCAGAAAGCTGAATATTCTAGTGAATTCTGAATAGAAAGAGCTGAAGAACTTGTTGAGCTGCTTCAGAGCGACGTATTCGCGACGACACTTTCGAATCAGATTCTGATCTTCGTAAATTTCTTTCAGATGTTTCAGTAGCTCTGATAGTGATTGATAGAATGAGAGAGCATCAACACGACGCTTTGCATAGATTTGCTGATCAGCATTGCCTTCTAGCCTGAAAATCACATAGACAATACGAATCTTTTCAGTAGAGTAATGATTCACGTTGACATCGAGCTTGTCAGCTATTTTGATGTTTCATGTCTCTCAGATAGAATCATCTGTTTCGATGAAGATGGGTGAATTCGAAAGCTTGACGAACTTGTGATGATCGTTTTCGTTTCCGTTACCAGATAGAGTAGAAGATTCTCGTTGAAAGCGAGCTTCGAAAGTCGAGCTTCGTTCAACTTCAGAGCGACGAATCGAAACTAAGATCGTAGAAGCTTCTTTCTGATTGACTCGTTGCTCAGCTGACTGAGTATCTTGACGAATCATAGATCGATCAGCTTGACGTTGTTTCGCTCTGAAGTTCAACCGCTCGTCTTGTAGCTGATTGATCTTTTCCTCTAGCTCATCGTTTTTATCAAAAGCGACTTCTAGTTGTTTCGCTCTCTTTTTGTGATTGTCTTGTACGAGAAGTCAGTGTTCATTGAGTTGTAGAGTCAAGTCTCGCTGACTTCGAAGCTCGTTCAGCATATTGATGACTTCGTCGAGTTGATTGCTGACTCAATGAAACAGTTGTTCTTCGATGTTTATGTTTCAGAGAATGACAGCTTCCTCAGCTTCGACTGAAGCATCGATGAATAGAAGTGAAACTCTTCTATTGACAGTGCTTCTAAGCAGGCGAGTTGTTCATGGCCCAACTGACTCGACGTCGCGTGTCATGATGAGAGAAGGTAGGAGTTGTTGAGGTAAGGATAGATGAGAAATTGATGTTTTGGATTGATGTTTTTTGGTGAGTGAAAATTCAAAGAATCCCTTGTGAATTTCAGATAACAATTGGGTGCTTTATCCGAAGAATCCCTTGCGGATAGAATGGTGAAAATGAGTGTAGAACCGAAGAATCCCTTGCGGCCTAAAATGGTGGTGCAAATTTGAAGAATCCCTTGCAAATTTTCCTTACTGAATAGGTTGTTTCGTATCGTCTATTCGTCGATAGCAGGATAGTAGATGGTGAGCATTTATCTAATGTTAGAGGCCTGCCTAGAGCGGGTCAGATAGGGGTGTCATTTAACTAGAAGATAAATGCTAAGGAAGAAAGATAGCTACAGGAAAGAAGCTGGCTACATATGTGTGTTCCTCAGCCGACGCTAGGCCCAATAGGGACTAGTCAAGGTGACGGAGCGAGGATAGGCCTGGCAAGGCTAGGATCGTGACAGAGGTCGATTGTTGTATTTTCATTCTTTCGTTCTTGTCGTGTTACCGAGACTTCATCGTGAATGAAAGGTGGTGAAAGAGTAAGAGAAATACGACGATAGATCGAAAAGGTTGTTGAGATGAATGAAGCGGCCCATTTATCGACGTGTTTCTTCTTTATTCGTTCATCATGTTTCGTTACTCTCGATCTATAGCTTTCTAAATAACAGAACTGGGACTCTCGTTGAGGCGAGAATGAGATAGTCAGGAAGTCATAATGAGAAGTGGATGGATAGACAGGTAAGGAGACGGTTAGATTGATAGCTAGGTGAGTATTTAGGTAGGTGGGTAGGTAGATTGGTAGGTAGGTAGATAATCAAGTAGATGTAAAGGAAGAAAGGTGTTGACTGGCGAAAACCATAACTAGAAGCGTGAGCATGAAGTCAAATTACTTCAAAGACGTAGGGAGTTTTTGTCATGCACTGATCAAGTCTGCGGTATGAGTGTAAGCTCCGTCCCCAAGAGGCTATTCCTACATCTCCCCATTTCCAAATCTAAAAATTTGATTTACTCTACCTTAACCTCCCTTCTGTCGACATGAAACTTAAGGACGCCCTTCTTCTGGAATGCAGAGTGATGTTTAGAATGTCATCAATCTTTTCGACCTTTAAGACGGACTAATAAATGCATCTGTGGTTCCGCGGCTTTCAAATCATATGGTCGAGTGCGAACCCTAACTCGAGGACTGAAATTTGCATTGCCTGAAGCTTCTCACGATGTGAGACGTTGTTACGCCTATCCGCATGAGGTCAACAGTCATGAAATTGCCAGGGTCCAGACTCAGATGCAATATTATAGTAGTGCATTTTCGAGAGAACATGGCTATTCTACCAATCGGACAATAGGAGCTTGAAGAGCGCGGGGTTATGTCAAAATCATCGTCATCTTCAGTCCCACACATTATTACTGATCAAGCAACTGTACACAGACTGACAACTGCACGACCCACCACCACCACCATCAACCCTCCTAAACCACCACCACGACCTCCCATCGAGAATGTCACCCCCCCAATCCGGCAAATCGTTCCGCTCCCTCCTCGGGGTTCCCCCTTCTAAGCCCACCCCCTCCGACAGCGTCTTCATCATCGTCGACGCCCAAAACGAGTACGACCACGGCGCGCTCGCCATCTCCGACGTCTCCTCCTCGCGCAAGGTGCTCCATGATGTTTTAGAGAAATACAGGGGCGCCAAGGGGGACGTGGTGCATGTGGTGCATGGGACACCCGAAGGGGCGCCGGTGTTTACGCCGGGAACGGAGCTGGCGGAGGAGTTTGAGGAGTTGCAACCTAAGAGTGGGAGTGGAGAGAAGGTTCGTGGATTGGGATGCTATCTGCTGAACTTATGCGAAGTTGTGGAGGAGAGAGGGGGTTGCTAATGGGATTTATGGCAGATGATCCACAAAGTCAAACCCTGCTCCTTCTCCGACACAGAACTACACTCCCACCTTGAGAAGCTAGGAAAGAAGAAGATTGTTCTTGGCGGTAATTACCTTCCCCGTCTCTATCCTCCAAAATGCAACTAACACGCAGTAGGCTACATGGTACCCTCACTTCTCTTACCCTCAAACTACCACTCCCTCCCAAAGAACGAAACTAACACTTACCCCAGGCCCACGTCTGCATCTCTTCCACCACCCGCATAGGCGCTGAACTCGGCTACGATATCTCGATCCTGCGCGACGGGATTGGAGACAGGGATATCCCTGGGGCGAAGGCGAACGAGTTGGTTGATGTGAGTATTTCCTTTAGTCTATGTTTTCATCTTGGAGTGGGCTTGAGAAATGGGGGAAAAGGAAAATGGGAAGACGGCTAATTTGTCTTATTCTGGGGTAGATGACGTTAGCGGAATTAGGAGACGTGGCAGCTACGATCATTGGCAGTAAGGATTTGTGAGAAGTGAATAATTGGGGGTGGGTCGGTGATTGTGTGTATAACAGAGGATGATAGGGAGGATGTACATAGCACAAACGTACAAACCCAAATGATTCTACCAAGACATCACTCTGCGTTTAGAATTTGTCTTGAAAAATCCGGGATAGATATATTTTACCATGGGTCCGATGTTGCGAATCCAAGTGGAACCGAATGGGTGACGGCTCTGGGAAGGGTAGGGAGGGATGATTAATGGTTTTTGGGGAAGTGTGAGGGGTTCAAGTGATAAGATGGAAGGGGGAAATGAATGGATGGTGTGAAGATGAGCGATGAATCGGGTGACGGATGTGGATGAGGAAACGTAACGAAGGAGAAAAAGAGAAAATAGAGCATTTGAGAAAAGGGTGTTCAAGTTTTAACATCGACATTTCTTCCCCTCTATCAACGCCCTTTCTCAGCCTCTTTTCCACTTAGAGGACTTCGGTATTAGCTGATAGACTGGAATTTTAATTAAATCTCAATCGCTACTACTATTATTATTTTTATTCATACTCGATGTAGTACCTTATTGGCCTATGCGAGTCTAGCTGTGTGTACATGTTTGTGCAGGGAAACCCTCTGGGGAAGGAACCTACAACCTCTCTCGCGCCATAACTGCGCTCTGCCTACTGAATCACTGTAGTACCTTAAAGCAGCTTTATATCTGTCTCTTTCCCTGCTGCATTAACCTTTGTCTTTCTGTACTGTAGCGCCATAGAAGCCTTCTCCCGAGCGCTGCCAGAACGCTGCCATAACGCATTGTATTACCCTTCTCCTCCCGATTGTAGATTCGCTGTGTATCCCCTTTTCTGTTCTTCTCTTTTCCCTTCTGTCCGACCCGTCGTTCTACTGGAAATCGACGTTTCCCTCCAGCGGCTCGGCGATGACTTTCGGGGTGGAGCAGGTCCCTCGCATCGCCCTTCTGAGCAAGCCTTATAGATCCGGCCATCGTGCTTCGAGGAAAGGAGAGAGATGCGTTTATCTTGCGTGAGCCTGGCAATGCAGTGGACGTCGACGCGTCCCTCCGGCGGCTCGGCCAATGACTCTTGAGGTGGAGCAGGTCCCCCACATTTGGCTCTACTGAACAGGCCTTGTACATTCAGCTGTTCTGCACCTATGAACACGTTGGATTGTTTGGATTCTGTGATCTTTGCATCGAAGACGGGTTGATGAGGCCCGTTTGAGAGTCCTATGCTAAGGCTTTGATAATTCACACTTCGTTCTATATATTTAGGTTAAAACTATCTGCAACAAAAGGTTTCACACAAGCTTAAATGGTCCAAGCAAGCAGAATCCTCATTGTCGCAAAACCACAAGAACTAGGTAATTCGTTGTTTGAGCATGTTCATCAGTTCCTTAATTTGCTTCTTTAGCTCATCGTTTTGCTGCGTCTGCTGGGGCGAGTTGCTCTTTAAGCATGAATTCGTCACCACGGCTGGCGTTTGACGGAGTTTGCTGTTTCAGCAAATGCATGAATTGCTCGTTCTGTTCTCTCAGCCGGTCGATCTCCTGTTTCATTTCTCTTAGGCCCTTCGATTCATTTCCAGTGCTGGCGTTCGATGGTGTTTGCAGCTTTAGCAGGAGCATGAATTGATCGTCTCGCTGCTTGAGTTCATTTTTCAATCGGTCAATCTTCTGCTGCTGCAAGCGGTTTGCTGTCATTCTTGGTTTTTTAGTTGGTGGCCCCATGGGGTCATGAGATGCAGGAGCGCTTGTCGCCATTTCCTGTGAATCAGGTAGTTCTGATTCGTCGACACTAGCAACTGATGTGAACGAATCGCCAAGTGAGACCCCAAAGTCCAGGTCGGCTGGTATGTCATCAATGGCCGAGCAGATTAACTTGTGATGGTCCGGCATCCTTACCACGTAATGCTCAAAGGAAAAAGGGAAAGAAGATGGCTTCGAACGAGGAAGGCAGGGAAACTGCCTCCGCATGCGTCGAGCTGTATGAATCAAGTTCCAAGTCATCCGTGTTCTGACCCTTGTTGTTCAGCGACCTTTTCTTCACCACGCTTGTCACCAACCAAGCTTTTATGAGCCGTCGCTTCCTCAAGCTGCCAACCACTATTTAACCGCTGAACTCGCTCTTCTTGATTTAGCCCCAGGGAATGCCCTTCTGGCCGGACCCTGATGATTAGCTCTTGCGCTGGATCAGACCCACGAGCATCGACGGTCGACACTCATGTGCGAGAGGGATGAAGTTGGTGGGAAAAGTGGCAAGAGAATCTGGCCAAAGGGCAGCCAAAAGCAGCGCCGAAGGTTGCTGGATCCGGCTGCCATTCCGCCGTCGCCTTATTTAATTCTATAAACAACAAGTGTAGGACAGGGCGAGGATCGGCATGCAAAAAGAACACCATGTGAGCCTCAATAAGTGCTACAGCACAACTAGCATTGCTCCTGCTTTCCAGAATAGCTCCAGACATATTTTGAAGAATGTATTTTGTTGGCCAGCAAACGATTCACTGTCCGGCGAGGGGTATTATAGCTGAAGTATCTTGGTTCTTGATTGTCATCTCTCGAATGATACATAAAATCACTTGCTGTAGTGAGCCAGACGGCTTGCCATGCTGACAACTCATAAGGTAGCCGTCGGAGGTTTGATGAATATTCAAGTTGTTTCTTCGCATCGGCATCATCCAAGAATCCTCGCTATCAAAGAGTAACATATACTGTAGGTTCTGCAGAAACGAGTGCAGAATTTCGGTGTGAAGCTTCAGTTCGTTTTGTTTATCGGTTACGAATTGGGTGATGAAGACGATATCTCCGTGGAATTGCGTGGGATGTAGAGTGTGCCTTAGCGATGGAAAATAATTCCACAGCGCGTGTAAGCAGGCGAGGAAGGGTGTTATGGCGAGTTTGCGGCCGAGAGAGTGGTGGTAGAACGGCAACGGCGACGAGTTGGTCAGGATTAGCTGGGTAGGATTAGTTGGGTGTAAAGTTCGTGCTTAGTGACGATTTCGACCAGCTTGCGCTCGGTGTTGGAGGCAAGGATGCTCCAGCTGGTAGTCTCGGCACGAAGGGTGGTGGGATTTCTCCCGCTTGATAATGAGATTTTTTTGAGATCAGATCGGCGGATATGTAGCCGTAGAAGTCGTGGGTTTCGGCGGTATAGAAGGGGACCAAGGTGTCGGCAGGAGGGGTTGATAGTGGAGAAAGTAGAGAGGGGAGGTCGCTGGCTATGGTGACAAGAGAGTTTCCTCTTTGGACAGGGATCCCCTCTGCTCTGGATCAGTTGCCCCCATGGTGTTTGAATCAGCTAGGGTCACCCGCGTCACGCGACCGTAGGGCGGCGCTCACCCGAATCCGCATCGGGGGTGCGCTCACTCTTTCACAAGTGAGCCCCCACACTATTGTGAAGCAAATAAAAGATCAAAGACCAAGGCAATACAATGCCTTCTAACAAGGATAAGAAAGTAAGCTATTGAAGCATTACAAAGGTCCTTGAATCCAGCCTAACTACTTCAACAGACTGTACCCTTGGCTCCAGTGACAGTTCCTGTAAAGCCAACACATGAAAGCCTACCGTATGGAATCAAGGTCCTTGCGGAAGGCATCGATCCTGTTCTTGAGTAAAGTACATCCTGCCTATAGGTGCTTCGGACACTTACTGAACCTTTCGCAGTATCGTGGCTATCCATGGACTCAACGGACACCGGGAGAAGACTTGGACGGCAAATGACGTCAACTGGCTTCGTGACTTCCTTCCACTGGACATCCCAAATGCGCGCATTCTCACTTGGGGTTACGATGCCAATACCCATAGTACCTCCCAGATCAGTGCGCAATACCTCTACGACCATGCAAAAACCTTGGTCTCCGATCTATGTCTAAAGAGGAGATTGACAAAGGTACGAGAGCCGTGCCTGGAGAAGGATCGTCCTACTAAGGAACGGCCTAGACCCGAACGCGCCCCATCGTCTTTGTCGCTCATAGCTTGGGCGGGATAGTCGTCAAAAGCGTAGGTTGTTTTAAATTAGGCCGCAAGAAGCGAAAACGTTGACCAAAGTAGGCTTTAATTCATTCCGATGCTGCTCGGCAAGGTGCTTTGGAGGAGCACCGATCGATCAAGCTCTCGACATATGGCATCTTCTTTATGGGAACTCCACACCAAGGCGGTAGTGGCGTACATCTCGGTGAGCTTATGCTGAAAGTGGCATCGATATTCGTGACGGCCGACGATAAGATCCTTAAGCATCTTGAGCGAGATTCTGAGTGGCTCCAACAGCAGCTTAGCCAGTATGGTCCGATCAACAGAGACTTTGTTACCAAATTCGCCTACGAGATGTTCCCTACTCGGGTAGCTTTGGGAAAGACAACGATGGTCAGTAACGCTCACTCTGTTTCTGTGAAATACTGATCAAGTTCAGGTGGTACCGCAGGCTTCGGCGATCATTCCGGGTATCGCGGATGCGGAGCCCGTTGCCATCCCGGCCGATCACCTTAACATGGTCAAATTTACCTCGCGTGAGGACGGTGGATACGAGAAGGTGTCAGGGCATCTGCAGTTATTAGCGGAAGAGGCACCAGGTGCTATCGCTGCGCGTTGGACCGAGCAAGATATAATCAGAAAGGGTACGAAAGTCGTTTGATAGAAATGAATAAATGAGATACTTAATAACATGCTATTTACAGTTCAATTTGGTGCTGAACAAGATTTTTCAATCTCATTCAGTCTGTCCGAAGTTCCTGAGATAGAACATTTTGTTGGTAGGGAGGAAGAACTTGCCAAGATCAAGGAAACTTTTCAAGGCGATGGGTCTCATCGCAAGACTGTACTTCTGCAAGGACTTGGCGGAATAGGCAAAACGCAGTTGGCAGTAGAGTACGTAAAACAGCAGAGAGATGCTTACCCAGCCATCTTTTGGCTAAATGGGAAGAGCGAAGACATGTTGAAGCAAAGTTTTAAGAATATGGCCAAGCGTTTATTCGACCAATTTCCATCATCAACATTACTGAGGACAGCTGCAGAATCAAAGGACGCAGATCAGGTTGCTGAGGCTATGAAACGATGGCTCTCAGTCAAAGGCAACAATCAATGGCTGATGGTTTTCGATAATGTTGATAACCCTAAACTACCTGGTATCAAGGACCCGCAGGCATACAACATCAAATCATATTTTCCAGAAGCGCATCAAGGCTTTATTCTCATCACCACAAGATCTTCTCAACTGAAGATTGGTAACATTATACCTGTGAAAAAGCTCCAGAATGTCCGGGAGAGTATTGCAATTCTAGCTTATATGTCGGATCGGCCGATTTCAGATCAGGGTAGGCGTCGAGATTAAAATTACATATTGCATGATTAATTTGATATTAGATCCTCACGCAAGAGAGCTGGCAACAAAGCTTGATGGGCTTCCACTTGCACTTGCAACAGCAGGAGCCTATCTCAGTCAAGTCTCGACAAGTCTCGCGGATTACCTCCGTTATTACAACAGTTCATGGCTGAGGCTTCAGGAGACGAGTCCGGAACTGTCTTCATATGAAGATGCTCTATACTCCACCTGGAATATCTCATATAAGCATATACATAGCCGGAACGAATCAGCTGGGAAGTTGCTTCAGCTTTGGGCATATTTTGATAATCAAGATCTCTGGTACGCGCTTCTGGCTGGAGGAAGCAAGTGCAGTCCTGAATGGTTTTCAACTATAATCGACGATGAGTTGAACTTCAATGAGGCTATAAGATTGTTGTGTGATCACGCCTTGATTGAATCTCACGGGGTCTCAGGTGGATACGGCATGCATAGTTGTGTTCATGCTTGGATTATGCATGTGTTAAATTCTGAAAGAGACACTCCAATGGCCAAGTTAGCATTAAATTGCGTGAGCTCAGCTATACCAGATGAGACTGTTTTTGAGTACTGGGCACTACAACGACGGCTCCTTCCACATGCAAACAGATGCTTAGAATTAGTCTATGATGCTTCAATATTTGATTTAGAGAACAGCGATTATATTCTGGACGCTGCTCATAAGCTGGGAATCCTGTACTCAGATCAAGGCAAGATGAAAGAAGCTGAAGAAATGTATCTGCGAGCACTGGCAGGATACGAAAAGACCTGGGGTTCTGAACATACATCGACCCTCAACACAGTCAACAATCTGGGAGCTCTGTACTCAGATCAAGGCAAAATGAAAGAAGCTGAAGAGATGTATCTGCGAGCACTGACAGGATACGAAAAGGCCTGGGGTCCTGAACATACATTGACCCTCGACACAGTCAACAATCTGGGACTTCTGTACTCGAATCAAGGCAAAATGAAAGAAGCTGAAGAGATGTATCTGCGAGCACTGACAGGATATGAAAAGGCCTGGAGTCCTGAACATACATCGACCCTCAGAACAGTCAACAATCTGGGACTTCTGTACAAGAATCAAGGCAAAAGGAAAGAAGCTGAAGAGATGTATCTGCGAGCACTGACAGGATACGAAAAGGCCTGGAGTCCTGAACATACATTGACTCTCAACACAGTCAACAATCTGGGAGCTCTGTACTCAGATCAAGGCAAAATGAAAGAAGCTGAAGAGATGTATTTGCGAGCACTGGCAGGATACGAAAAGGTTTGGGGTCCTGAGAATAAGCGGTCCTTAGACACAACATATAATCTGGCCGTCATGTACAAGGAACGGTTGATGTTTAGAGATGCGGCAAAGCACTTTGAGCTTGTCGTGCAAGGCTATACAAAAATATTAGGCCCTGAACATTCGGAGACGGTTGAGGCCTTAGATCAATGGAAGGGCTGTAAAGGTAAGTAGAGTAGTCTAACAGTAATTAATGCATGCAAAGATTCAGTGGTCAGAACGGCTAGAGATCTGACACCTAGAGACGAAGAATCATTTTACGCACATCCGCGGTAGGCCTCTTGAAAGCCATGACGCTCGGTAGGATCGATTTCCCTGCCATACACTCTGGACGTTTTGCACGGAACCTCGTCATTCGGTGCGTAATTGAACAGATGCATCAACTCAACATGGTTCATGATCTTGTTAGGTCTACTGTATTCGGACGTTCGCTCTTCGTAGGGTTTGGCTTTATCAGAAAAAGAATTCTTTTCTCATGATATCTGGACCTCCCTACCCATGATTTCACTCGGAATTGGGGCTCTCAAGCCTCGTCTCAGTGCAGTTCTTAGAGAACAAATTATTCTTGAGTTTCCGAAGCTAATCCGTGAGCTGGAGGTTGGTATTGACGAAGGTCGAAACCAACTGACAAAGCTAGGGGATGCACGACCGACAGTGGCGGAGCAACGAGTTTACCTTATGCGCATCAGTCAATTATTCAGCTCTTTGGTCAGGGCTGCCTTGGAGGGAGTCTATATCTATGACTTCTTCGGCGACGCCATGACGGCTGCGGGGTACAGTAGGCGACTCCGGGCTGCAATTCAAAATATTCTGTTAGGACTTGCAAAGGATATGCGTTGCGAGGGACACGAACAAGAGATTATCGAGGAACCCGTTGAGAGAGAAGAGCCAAGATTTGCAAAACAGATCTCCTGGTTGGACTACATACATCATGTGCAGGAGCTTATGGAAAGGAGCAGGGGCCGTGAGTTGCCGGGGACCATTAATGCTCTGATAGTAGGAGATTTATTCTACCAGTAGTCAAGGCCATAGAAAGAGCTTGTAGAACGCTATAACGAGAGTAGTCTACAGGCCATAAGTCTTTCCTTAGAGTCAACGCTGAGTCATATAGCAGATGATATCACAACGGATGGGGTGCTTCGGGAGGTCTTCGAACCAGCAATGGAAAGCTAGTAGGGAAAGGTTAGAGAAAAACGTCGTGTAACACCAAAAGCAGAAATAAAGTTTTTATCCGTCTTCACAACCCATAAGTCCGAACACAAAGATATGAAATAGAGATATAGAATATGATAAGCCTCGTTTGAGTAGAAGAAATGTAATTGGTATGGCTGCGCGTCGTGCGAAAAGCTTCTACCTCTTGATGGAAATGATTCTAGGAGATCGATGGTTGAGAAGTGAAAGAGCAAGTATGCAAGTGATATCGACTGGTGCTGCTGGTGCTGCAAACAAAAGTAGAGCTGCGGAGCATCGTATTTTCCTATCTTGATCGGTAGAGTTAGCTCGGGTTTCCATACAGCCATGACCCGATACTAGCAGTTCAGAGCCAGTCCTGTCGTAAATCTCATGTCCGTAAGTGGTTTCATCTATCGGTTCATAGCTCCTGTATCTGCAAGCTTTCAGATTGCAAACCTTCGAGCTTTCCAATCTTTCACTTCACACTGACAACCCAACCCTCGCCCTCTACCTCCCCTTTCGCATTCATCCCTCCCCAGATCACTACTCCCGCCCCATCAACATCCTTCCCCAAACCCGCACAGCCAAACCACCCTCTCGGCCCTGGATGGCTCTTTCCATCCGTCTCGAGCCCTCCTCCTTCTTCGTTGGCGACAACCTTGACCTCCGCCCATGTTTCCGCACCTGTAGCGATGCCGAGCTTGGAGCGCGTTGCATCTTTGATGCCGGCGGCGGATAATGCGGGAAGGGGAATTTGGTAGGAGAAGGCGTCGGAGTAGAAGAGACGGTCTTCGGAGGAAGTATTCTCGGCGGAGCTTGAGGAGGCTTTCTCGCCGAGGAAGTATAACAGATATTCCCTGCCATTTCCCGTTGTCACAGGTATGAGTCCTGCTCCCTTACGCGGTCGTGGGCCAGGTGCTAGGGGATTCGTGGGGAATGTGGTAGTTTTCCATTGATCCTGTTTAGCTATGAGTGCTAGGTCGTTCTCGCCGCGCGCATCTTTGTAGGTTGAACGGATGAGGGGAAGGGAGTGGATCTCGCTACCGAGATCTGCGGAGGAGGCGGAGTTGCTGATGAGGTAGAGAGCATTATTTGCGAGGGCGAGAGATGGTGGGGAGCCCAAGGACGAAGGCGGAGAGGGAAAGACCGACCAGGTTTGGGAGGCTATCGTGAAGGCGTAGGTGTCGTTGAGGGGTTTGGAAGACGAGAAACCGCTACAGATTATCAGAGTGCCGTGCGGCTCTGTAGAAGGTGTGGGTTTGCTCAGGAGGCTAGGGAGTTTTGAAACAGTGGTTTTGATCTGCTCGGTGTAGGTCGATGTCGGAGAAGCGTTGCTACTAGAGAATGGGATTTCACTAGAGACACAGCCGTGATGGAATCTAGCTGGTGGGTGGATTTCGGAGAGAGGGTCGAGGTGGCTCCAGTGGAGACTACTTGTGTCAAAAACCCAGACGCGGCCTCTTTCTTCTAAGGGCGCCATATCCTTGCCCCTCCCGCCGTACACGTATATCTTATCCCCAACTGTACATGCTGTATGACCTGATCTTGGGCCTGGTACTTCTCCACTCTCGCCCTGCCCCAACGAGGGGACACATTTGTACTCGGGCTCGCCATCTCCCCTCGACTTCTTCGAGGGTATCCTGACGATGTGTAGCTCATCATCGGCGAGTTCTCCAGGCGACACCTCCCCACCAAAGATGTAGGCTCTTCCTGCAACGACTGTGAGGGAATGATTGAATCGAGGGAGAAAGGCCTCGCTGGTGATACGGGTGAAGGTGGCGCTCAAGGGCTGTGTGGCTTGGGCTAGACCGATGCTCGCGATAGCTGCTCCTTCAACTGTCGTAGAGACTACCTGCTCCGCGACGAGAAGACTGGCTGGGTCCATTGTATGATGTATTATACACAAAAACGTAGGAATGATTTTTACCTCACAATGTTTTGATGTTATGAGAGAGGGAATCGCATTGTTTGGAAATTCTAGTTGTCAAATCAATCAAAGTTCCTGCCTTTATTTTGGATACTTTCTAATATAACTATGTTTCAAACGTGAATACTGTCCACCAAAAAGATGAGATGATCTTGATACTAAGATATATTGTCAAAGCACTCCAAATAAAATTTCCTTTTATTCAATTTGCCATGAAAATTCCTCACTTCCTTCTGCCCCTAGGGCTCCTCTGCCATCTGGCGTAACCAACTTCGATCCTTACACTCCCTGTTTTCTATCGTTTAGCACTCCCATCTTGGTGAGGCGAGACGTAAACTTACCGACTGGAAATAGAGTTCGGATTGGTGTACCTAGGGTACCCTGGAAGACGTCCAAAGGTTTGATTCCATTCTGCAATCACGGCTTGCAGATCCTTCGACCCGTTTGGATTCTGGTGGACACGAATGATGCTTCGGATTCTTATGACCCCTTCGGCTCGTTAGCTGCCTGGAGAGATGCTGAAATATAGTGACTTACGATTTCTCTTCGTGTGCCATTCTGTCTTCTGTTTGTCAGAAAGCCATAGAGGAGCCTCTACCGGAAACTCCTCCATCCCTAGTTCTTCGTTCCAATCTTCCTCTTCGCTATTTTGCTCTTCTTTCTCTTCCTCTCCATCGTCTCCTGAATCCACCCACCAGATCGGTTCACCGTCAACCGGATGCTCTGGGTCGACTTGTCGTAGCATAGCCACCATGGTGGGGGTTGATAAGACAGTCGTGGATGGGATATTGCCGAGGAGACATGAAGTAACATGGTGGTTGAGCAGCGCACAACTGCTTGTGAAAGTTACCTCACATCTCACGCACGTCCATTTGACTGGAGGCGGAGCTCCTAGCTGTAGCAGCTGGAGAAGCTCGTGGTAAGGCTCTTCTGTGAGCGAGCCCGATTGCGAATCTATCTCGCTTAGTGAACTTGTCGATCCTATTGATGAAGCGGTCATAATTCTACCGTCTGATGGTACGCTAACGGGTTCCACACCAGATGAGCTCAAGCCGATGTGGTTCTGCTCGGCCATGTTGGCTGGTGTAAAAGAAGACATAGTCAGCAGCAACTGGAAACACTTTGCTTATAGCTGAATGAGAGGAGGTGTATGCGTCGAGGGTGTGTGAGTAGAAAAACTAGAAAGCAATGTAGGTGAGGAAAATAGTTTGTTTGAGGGAGAAAAGGTCTTATCACCAAGGGCGATAAGAGACTGGTGAATGAGGTAAATTCTGTGCATGTGTGGTGCTGGTAAGCAGGAAGAATTTAAGTTAAGAAGTTATATATGGATGGTAGGAGGTGTTGGAAAATGAGTGTTGTGGGGATCAACACCGCCAATCAAGCATTGTCGTGAACAGTAGAGTGAAGGTCGACCATGATGGCAGCTTGATAGCCTATAGACCAGTACTTCACCAGGGGTTTGAATGATACTTAGTGCGAGGGGACGATAGTATTGATAAGCCTATCGCTTGAATCGTCGTGAATGCATCGTACATCTTAAATTGACTGTTACTGAACCCAACGAACTTTTGACCTCCTGGCAATAGGTGAAGATCATCCATGCCACCATTTGTTCAGCCAGAAGTAGAGTGGTTTAAGGAACCGAGCACTAAGAGGTATGGGTAAGGACAGTTCGGGCAATTGAAGGAAGATAATTCAAGTAGGCAGAATATTGCAGGTGGCTTGAAAGATAACAGCGATTCGAGACATACAAACTATTGAGGCGCAAGCGAGAGAATATTCCGCCTTCCACCCCTCGAGCTAAGACCAAGACTGAACAAGATGCATTGCAACTCTCACAGCTCAACCAGCCCTTTAATTCAACAAGAATATAGACCGCAGCTCCGACCAAAGTATTATGCACATACCTGAAGTAAAGTAATACTTATGAACAATATACCCCACCGTCAATGCCCAGACAACGAGGCTCCCCCCCGCGCTCATCACGTGGATTGCGGTAGTGACCTAAATGCCATGCAGCTTAGATGAGATGGTAGAGTCTAGGACATGACGTAGTAAAGGACGGGTCCCAGTTGATTGATCCTATTACATCAGGCTGGCATGGTGAAGATGAAGGAAAAGGTGCATGGATAATCTAGTTGTGCGATCGGAGCGGTCTTTCATTCTTCCTCCCATCTTTCTCCTTTGGGTATCGCTCGAGACGTAGCGCCTCGTCCCTGGGCCACATAAGGTTTTTCTGAAAAGTCTGTTGTTCAACATCGCCTTTGCATAACCTCGTTGTTTGCCTCTATTGATGACGAGATTCCGGCTCTCCGCAAGATCTAGAGATACTCTTGCAAAGATATATTCTACTCATCGATGACTTGCTTACAACTCTCGACCTACTTCAGTTGTAATGCGCAAGCTTACATCCGTTTTTGGTGCTCTTTGAATACTTCTCAATAAGCTTTTGAATTCTTTGATTTGTACATCATTCAGAGTAGTGGCCGTCGAATTGCTTCACTCTATACAAACGCCTTGCCTTTCTTTGGAACCTCCAGCCCGCATTTCTAATACTTCATCCCTTCTTAAGATCCTATGAGCTTCTCTTGGTCCCTCCAAATTCATTATCAGTGTTTAATTCAGTGTACTATTGATTACATCTCTAGCCACCAGTACCGCTAGTTCCTTCGAAATCTTACTATGAGAGTCCATTTCAACCCTATAGTAGGCTTTCATGCAAAATAGCGCCCAGAATACGACAAGAATTTGGCACCAATTCAGTATTCGGTGAAGGTCGCGGTAAAACGGTGCGCAGGTGGCAAGGTAGGTATCAGCACTATGGCTTATGAAGATACACTTGAGACAGGACATCTAGCCTGCAGTTTCGGAGGTCCATGCCAGGCTCAATTTTGAGATACATACAAGCAATGGGAGTCGGAGTCTAATTGGTCTTGACGCCCACTCCATTAATGACCCGGTGCTTAGGGGAAAATTGTCTCTTTCGAACCTAAAGGCGCGTTCCCAACCACTAGTTGTGGCTGACCATATTCAGAAGTCCACCACCCTGCCGCTTTGCAGAAGAGTATGGCCCCCTTCTATTAAGATGATGAGGGTTCCTGAAGTGTTTCTGCGAATGACTTTTTAAGAGCCAGCCCCTCTTTCGTTCGTTTAATGAAAGGTAAGGCAGTAGGTAGGTACACGAAGTATAAGTTGTGGACATCTGCATATCTTTGATACCCAGACATTTAGTGAACGCTTGTTGAACGTCGCAATGTGTTGCGTACGTACAACTGGTGGCTTTGTTTCCTTGAAAGATAGGCTCGTGTGGCAACTCCAGAGCCAGGGAAACATTTCAGTTGTTCGATCGGTCCCTTATTCCGAGCCGGAGCTCTCATCTTCAACCTCAAAAATTTCACTTTCACACAGGACTTCCCCTAGATGTGCTTCTGTCAAAGACTCAAGCAGAGATTCGTCGATTTCGGCCATTGGTCGACACCAGACAGCTTGCCACCGCCCTTTGCATTCGATTGCATACTCGGTGCGCACAGATAATTGCAAGCCGGGAAGTGTGACGCGCGCTCTAACCTGCTTTTTGCCGCCAATCTCGAGGAAGCTCTCTTTGGATGGAGGCATTTTGCGTCTCAATCTAAGGAAATCCCCTTGGATCAAGTTCTCCTCTTCGACGTCGCGGGCCTGGAATATCCCTAAAATACCGGCTTTCGGGTCAAGAGGAGAGTCCCAAGTTAGGACAATTATGGGATGGTCAAGACTATTTCGAACAATCACGTCAACAGCGAAAGGGACTCCAGGCTTCAGAGATGATGCAACTGGGCGGATCCTAGTTTGAAGTACCCAGGAAAGGCCCCCAACCGAGTTGTCACTGCTTGAAGACATGGCGATCAAGGGAGGTAGTGTGGTAAATGGAGGAGCTTCTGGGGATGAAGCACTGCGACAAATCCGAGAGTAAAAGCTACTTATGATTTCCGATGAATTATGCTTTCGAATATGCTTTCCGACTAATCTTGCTAAATCTAGTGAAGTGACGCTAGGCGTTTATGCAAGCGTGGCACGAAAGATCTAATCAAATGATTGGGTAATATCATCTGTCAGCAACCAAAACCAGATCTCGAGGGTTGCGCATCGTCAGATCCTGAAATCTTCAACCCGCAGCAAACCACCTCCTTCCCTCACCATTGGATACTCTCCGGTCTTAGTCAACGCTTTCTGACCCTCTGATTTGATGAGGTCACCACTCGTCGGCCAAGGTCATCTGCATTGTCATCTGGATTACTGCTGTGCGCTGGGTCAGACTACCGAAGCAATACAACATGTGTCTGAAGGCGCCCAGACGTTGATATAAGCATTTCCAGAACTAAGTTGTAATCAAGAATTTCGATTGGGAAAGAGGAGCCTCGAATAGAAGGGCTATGATACGATTTACCCCACCTTGTACATCTTGACGCTCCATTGATACCATATCCAAATGCCACCTCATTCACCCACCGGCATTGCTCCTGTCTGCCGATCTGGGGCACACCAGCTGGCTCGTTAACTAAATACAGTCTTTCGGTCCCGAGAGTCATCTTCAATCGTTGGACTCGCTGGGGGCTTGGCCCTCGCATAGCAAGTAAGGTGCCATACCTTAGCAAGAGCCAACTTTTGGTGCATTCCGAACTGCAACCCACGGGAGCCAATCAGGATTTTAGAAAATCACTAAAGGTACCTTAGTATGACTAGGGTAGGTTTAATCGGGCGCTAACAAGGTTGCTCAATGTCGAATTCCCCGGAGCAACCGATACAAGACTACCTTTTGTATGTGCTCTCGGTCTGCTGAACGAGTGTAAAGTAGTTCAATAAAGGCAAGTACGTACAGAGATTTGGGTGAGCCTGTCCAGTATCTCGAAACTCTAGCTCTTCTTCGAGATTAATTATCGATCATGCTTTTCCTACTAGAAGATCATGTACGACGTCGTGCATTATGGCCATCAGCCGTTTCGGGATGCCTCTGCGGCTTGCGCAACCCCTGGTAATCTTCGCCCTCGTACTCTAATCTATAACATGTTTCCCCTTTCTCCTCATATCAGCAATTGGCATCGCATATTTATAATCCCACTCGGCTCTGAGGGGAACCTCTACCAGTCAATCTTATGGCTGGATGTCTGATACCACGTTGATGGTATCTCTCGTTACGTGCCCATGTTTAGCCTGTTGGATGGCATTAAGTGAAGAGAATACCTAGGGTCGCGTTGATGGCACAGGCGCTAGAAGCCTTTTATTTATATTTACGGCGGCAGCTATCTTCCCCCTCGCCTTCTCTTCGGCCATAGAAAAGCGTGCCCACGACGTTACTGTGACGATCTCTTCTTACAACAGTGCACTGTCAAAGTTGTTATCACCAATAATGCTGCCGAGAATATTCCTATGCTGATTGCAGGGAATTCCCTTGACCCAGCACCGGGCTATAACTACCAATTGACTAACACAGCGTTCGTGCAGGGAGGCTATCAGTTTTATTCATAGGCGAAGCGCTGTTCTCAGGCCTTTTTATCAAATCTATCTTCTATCACACTGGTCCAAAGCACAGCCTTGGGTTCGAAGACAAAGATCATCGATCCCAATCCCTCAAAAACTATAGTGTATCTTATCCGAATACTGTGAGCAAATCGAGCAAGACCGACTTCTTTCCTTGCAGCCAGTCATACTTGCTACTTCCATGAATAATGATCAGTGGCCCCAGCATATAAATTCTCTTATCTTGATGTTTAAATTTAAGGTAACAGATGTGGAGAACCTGATTAGGCCGCCTCAATGCGAGCCGCGTTTCCTCTTCAATGACCGACCGCGCTTGTGTATAACTGGCGCATCTCAATACCTTGTTCAATGTCATTCTTATCTTGTATCAACGACTCCTAAATCGGAGTTTCTATGATTCAAGAACTGGAAATATACATACGAGCCAGAGTTAAAGCATGACTAGCCCTGCCACGAACATTGGTGCAACGTTAGTCGACTCTCTTCTAACCCACCCAGTACAGCGATCCTTCCCTTAACGCAATTATCCACTAAAAAGCCTCGATAATCCTCCATCTCAAACCTCATCCGGCATCCCCAATTCCGATGGCACGCTCATCCTTCACTGCAACTCTACATCCTCACTCGAGGCTATCACGCAGTTGACTGAAATTCGAGTCTCCAATCTCAAGACCGGAGCCTTCATCCTACTTTCCAGTGAACCTGAGGACAAGGAGGCGAAGTGGCTTGGCGTCGGAAATCAGATCATCTGGCTGAGAGAGGCGGAATTTGACGGGACGAATTTTTGGATTGCTGATATTAGTGACGCGGGGTTCAGGTATGTAGTCAAGTAGATCAAGAAAAATATAACCATGGCAATACAAGCTCTATCAAAACCAATGAATAATATCAGATCTGACCATCCCTCTAGTAAACACAACGCCGCCAAGCCCGCGCATTCACGTTCAAACTCCAAACTCTCAACGACCGCTACGGCGACATCGGCGTCGCAATCCCCTGCCTAGCGCCCCCATCCCCATCCAAAGCCCCAAGTCTCTCTCACCCTCGACCCGTAAGCCCCTCTACGAGCCAAGAAACCCATCCCGCACCACCCCGCCTTACGCTCTTTTACCTCACCCTCCGCAAAAAAGCCATGGACAACACCTTAACAAACCTGAAATACATCATCTCCCCCACCCGGCCCATGGATGTCCTACGAAACACCAACCTGCAGCTCGCGTCCCCTTCATCGGGTAACCCAAACGATGATTTCGGTATCTCGCCCACTGATATCACGTTCCTTGCCAAAGGCCACGGAGGCTCTTCGGCCGCGGCACTGTACCACGTTCCGCTGACTTCGTTGGCGCACGGGTCGGTTGTCAAGAATTTGCTCCCGCTCGATCCGAGGTTTGGGCTGCTTAGGACGGACGAAGGTTTCAAGTGAGGTTGGTGGGTCTTTTGATAGGGTGAGATGAGAGGGGTGATGATAGGAGGTCAGAAGGTTTTAGTGGGTGTGCTAAGTGAGATGTGCTAATTTGTTGTTTTTTTCTAGAGGGGAGGGATGTACATGTATGTAAGAAATGAGATGTACTGAAAAAGCTACTTTTACTCTGAAGCAAAGAAAGCAAATACTCACATCCCCACCTCATAACCCCTTCTGTACAGCACAAAACCCCACTTCTTGAATCCCCTATAACGTGTCAAACAACCCCTCCACCTTTCAAAAACTGGAGAACTCCATCGTTGCAGTTGAGATCGACCGCGTGTTGGCGGATTAATGCATGCGGGAAGAATGAATTTGTACATAACCTTATTAGGGAAGGGCAAGTGATTGACTATCATGTGAAGGGCCGGCTGTATTGTACGTAAAGAGCCAACGGTTGGGTACGTAGACTTGCTTACTCTTTGTTGTTGCAATCATGTGTGCTTCATATGGACGGAAAGTGGGTGAATGCTTGAGGAAGGAGACATGTAATGCTTCAGAGAGATGAGAGGTGGATGAATGATTGGGGAAAGAGATATGCGGTGCTTCAAGTAGACGGGACGTGGATGAATGCTTAAGGAAGCTGACATGTAATGTAGAAGTTTGGGGCCTTAAAGGACGATGAGTTTGCTCGCGGATGTTTGATGAAAGAAATAACAAGTTGGAAGTTTGGCGCTTAAACTATATATAATACATGGGCTCTACAGCTGAAAACAACGGCAGGCAGAGAATTCATACTTCGCTTTTTAGTATATATTCAGCAATGCTTATCTTTCTTGATAACACCTTCCTTGCCACTTGTCCGTTATAGAATCTGAGGAGTTACAATCTCAACGGTCCGTCAAGAATACCTTAGACCTCAAAACAGACTCTTCGGATCGGAAAAGTACGGGTGCAGCAACAGAGAGGCGAGCGTTGCGTAACAAAGAGATTGATAAGAGTCTTGGAAGGGAACGGGTGACGCCAGCAAGCCTCGTCTTCACCATTCAGCACTCGAGTTCTACCCACCCGTTAAATATGTCATGAAAGCCGGTGATCACTGCGAGCGTGTACTATGTGACGTGGCTAGGAATCGAGCGCGTCAATCAGCTTCATTGTCGGCAGTGTCAGATACAATTGGTCTCTACAAGTTGGTTGAAGGCGAGGAGGTTTGATTTGACTCTTACTCTACGCTCTTGACTTTGCTCGAAGCGGGAGACGGTTGTGGACAGGATACCGTGAAGAAGCGAAGCATGGTATGTCGATCACTTGATAGCACATTCCTTTGCTTATAGCTAATGAGGTTAGGACAGGCACGCTGAGCGGTCTGTAATAGATGTCGTGGCTGAGAAGATCCCTAAGCAGTCCGTGTTCATTCCTCTCGTCGGAGAGCTAGCACTGTGGATACGTCCTGAGAAGAAATGCGCCTAGATCCTCAACCGAGTCAGTACAAGATCCTCGATCACGAGACGCAGCAATCGTCGAGGTTTAAGAATGATTGAACGATGTAAGAACGCAAGTGTCAGAGGAGGACGTCGCACTGAAAGACATCCCAAGAGAAAGTCAGAAAGAAGATAGCGTCAAAGTCCCTGGCTGCACGTCGGATGCCTGTCTCATCAAATCAACGGAGAAAGAGTGTGTCAAAAAGACTACTCTCTGCATTGCATCCGCACCTTTGGTTTATAGAGAGAGAGATGTGTGGTATTCCAGAAATATATAATGGGTGTCTACGCATGGACACTGCTAGGAGTTGGAAACAAGAAAACTTCGTCTAGGTCTCACTTCACTCCGCCTATCCTTGCCACATGTCCTGTCGCCAGATCTATTAGGAAGCACAGCTTGTGTTGATCTCTAATAACACATCTGCGGTTAAATTTGCCTAAGTCCTCGAGCGTTTTTTCGGCAGTATTTCACAGGATTGCAAAACGAGTTCTCCGCAGTGTTCAGCTCCATAAGATCTTGGACTCGACACACATTGAGAAGGCAAGGAACGCAGCAGTCTATATCGTGAACAGCTGCTTAGAGGCGTCGAAAGGAAGCCGTGCAGTCTCAACCGGATACGGTGTACCTGTCCCATCGCCTCGCTGGGTAGATCTGCAGGCGATCTTAGCAAAGTTTGAAGAATGCTCTTGAGAGTCACCAATATTTCCTGGGGTGTTGATAATCTGTGGATTCGGTGGCGCAATATCATTATAAGAGTGGAGCCTCCCGGTCATCGCAAAGAGAAGGCAATGAACGAAGAAGGGAGGACAGCGCTGTTGCCATGGAGTGAGGCCCTGTTTTATACCCAGGATGGTTGGCTAGGACTTGGCCGCCGTAAAAGTCTTGCCGTGCATTAAAAGTAACTCGAGCACTTTCGACCAGAAGAGTTGGAGCGTAAAGCCCGAGAGAAGCGTGATCGAGCCTTTGCCGAGAGAATAGAGCAGCAATTGGAGCCAGCGATGTTCAATATAATGGATTCCGCCCAGAACAATTTCGAGCGGCTGGGGCTAGGAAGAAACACCACATTGCGAACGCCTGGAATTTGTCTTGCCCTGAGAAGAGCCGTTCATAAACACTCTTGCAGGTCAAAGGTCCGTGAAGATGGTCATCAGACAAAGCTGAAAGACTCCTTAATTTTTGGTAACACCGGCACACGGACCATCTTATGGCGTTCCCGCATATAGAACACCGAGAGCTCAAAGATGAATGGAGTGTCCGACACAGCGGCATTGGAAAGGCCCGAAAAACCTATATATAATTCCTCTGGAGTCTTAGAATTAACTCCACAACAAGCTCTGCAAAACAGTGTTCTACCAACAGCACGAAGAACTCAAAACCAAGAACGCCGGTACTGTTGATCTCTGAAACACTGTTCCAGTCATATAGTGATCCAGGAACAGCTTGCTGTTCTGACTTATCTAAGAAACCGAGCTCAGTCTTTATGATCCTATAGGTTCGGCTCCTGGAGATCAGCTACTTGGGAATAGTGCTATTATGAGCATTCATCTGTCATCTTTCCACATATTATAAACAAGCATCTTGACCTCGCTGCATCGTCTCTTTGTGGAGCGGCACGTTGATCTTATATTTTTCGCCCCGTACGGGCTTTTCTTCATCAAGCACCTCAAGTGGTAGAGCTAGGGTTACCCAAAAACAAGAGCTTCGCCTGCTCAGAAGTACTGCTCGCCGCCAGTTGTTTTTTCAGGGTCATCCGCTTCCTGGATTTCGGCAAAGCTCTCTTTATACCTTAGCTATAATCGCGTCTACCGATTAACACCACAACGGTGCAAAATCCCATCGTGGCCAATGTAAGATTTCACATCGGGAGATGCAGGCATCTTTGCTCACGTTAGATAGAGCGGATAAGGCATACGAGCAGGAGCTCAGTGTCGACATGGATAACAGCTTCAGCTGGTCGACAGCTGTTGCTGCTACCAAACTTCGTAGGGATTTATATTTACCCCCAGCACGACCAGCTCCTGAAGTCTCGGTGTACCCAGAGGAGCATCGTGCACCGTACATGGCAGACGACTGGTACGAGCAGCATGGTTGGTATCGTCGCATGCGCAACACCCTCGACCACGTAGCAAGGATTTCGAGGAGTGTCCTTGCGATAGATGAAGCTCAGCTTGCATCAACCCGAATGGGAGAAAGCTGCAATGAGGAGGACATGATAAGACACGAGAAAGAACTGCCTGTTCGTAACACGGATGACCTCGTTGTGGATAAGAATGGGGTAATACTCGGGGTTTTCTTGAAGGCCGGGCTGTCCGTGCCTTGGTCGGACGATAAAGCCGAGGAGCTTCTCAAGATTGCTTTCGAAGCTACTTCGACTCTCACGGAGGCATACCCTCCGCCTATGCCTAAGACGGAAGACCAGCGACATATAGACCATGTTGCTGAAAGGAAGAGAATGGACGATTTGGGAAGGCCCCATGGTGTCTGGCATTTGGGAGTCCGACGGTAAGAAAGCGCCACGCTCGATCATCCATATAGCTGACTTTACAACACAAGCCCTTCTGGAAATAAGACACAAGATCCAGCAATGACTACACAGTCTTGGCCAGACACTGAAAGGGGCGAGGCAGTCACCAGATGGTTCAAGGCAATGGCACCCATCCACCAGACTGAGGCTATGATACTCTCGGTCGTAGATCCAGAGCAGTATTCTTACAATCGTGCTATCTGTGATCACTGGACCAATGAAGGGTCGCTTGCCAACTTCAAGCGCACTGGACGGATGGCTTGGGTATACTACCCTACACTAGTCAACGCACGGGTCAATCCTCACAAGGATAAGCATGATCTACTATCAGGACTGGTCTCTATGACGTGTTGTGGAGACTTCGAGGGCGGTAACGTCGTCGTCCCAGTGCTTGGAAAGCAGTACCAGATGCGAAACGGAGATATACTCCTCTTGCGAGCACCACTTCTGGATTATTGGATCTCGCCGTACGAGGGCCCCAGATACTCCTTCGTTCACGCGATCCCAGAGGATATGTGCAACCTTAAGGCCGCAATCCCCGCTCGAACTCCAGGGGAGAAAAAAGAGCACAAAAGGATCCGAAAGGAGGCAAGGGCAAAGGACGCAACGGATCCAAATAGAATAAAGTGTCCAATGTGTGCGAAACCAATGAAGAGCGAGGGTGGACTCAGGAAACACCTCGCGCCTTATGTTGGGTCTCAGCCAAAATTCGACAGGACTGGGCATCACACAACAGCAAAGGTACATGAGCATTTGCTGAATCGAGAAAGATCATTAGGGACCAACAAGAAGATGAAGCGTGGCGAACGGGAGGCTGCAGATATAGAGTAGTATCTGACCCGCCCTAAGTCCAGGTTAGCGAAAGTGGGTAGAAGATGGCAAATGGGAACGGTAGGGCATGATAGAATTACAACGACACAGCGCCCTTGGGAAAGGGAGATTTCTTGGTTTTTTTCAAGGGTGTTCGGGGCTACCTAAAGTTAATTGCTTGCCATTGTTTTAGTGTCAGACACGGCAGTCGACAGTTTAAAAATCGGTTTTATAAAGACGTATATCGTAAGGTTTGAGGAGATATCTGAACCGCTCGCCTGTAACATTGACTTCGAGATGAAAGTTGCTGCCTAGGCCAATAGCTGCCCAAAATGCGGTCGACTCGGGCACTGACTACTGATGTCCTAAGGTTTGGGGGATAGTTCGTTCTGTCAGTGTCTCTTCGCTGCTCTCATGCCACTATTCTAGAACCAGGACACAAGCTTGAAGGTGCGAGACTAGAGTTAAAGAAGGAAGTATAGTCTCAGCACCGCGTAATCGGCGGCTCGAGATGAGAGTAGCGGTAGAGTGTTGTAAACGCCCCAGCTAAAGTGTGCGTTGAAGTCGACTCTTTCAGTGCAAGTCATGAGCAGAGCAGGGTCTCTACCCACACAGCTAGGAATTGTTGAAATACCTATGCTATACATACCTGAATAAGATTGTTCCAAAGTGTGTTCACATTTTGGCCGATTCGTAATCCAACAGGAATGTGGCTGCGTAAGCGGAGGCGCTACCTTGTGCAATAATGATGACGATTCACAAGACACGGTGGAGGTGATAATCCGGCTTCTTTCGATTATACCCTAGGCCAAGAAGGGCTAGTGTATCTAGGAGTTAGAAAACTCTTCCGTAGCCAAGTTACATACCTTAGCGGAAGATTAAGAGACAGTATAACCGTAGTGCTACCGTAGCAGAACCACTAACCTTGGTGAATATGTATCCTGCAATGACACCGCAAAAAGACGGTCGCGCAATCTAAACATTTATAACAGTTATCTGTTATTTTTTCAGAGACGTGTCAGATTCAATGCTTAGTCAGCTGTATTTTTGACTGTAACATATTGTACAACCTTATCTTCCTTACAATCCCCTGCAGCCGCCCTCCCATGTGCCCTGTGCATGCTTCGCATCCAACATGCATAAGATACTATTCATGACGCACTCTTGCAGTCACTTGCTTGATGCTCGCGCGTAGAAATTGTCTGAATCGATCGAATATAAGTTTAGATTTGCAAAAGCGTTGATGTTGTTCCAAATACAGTCTATCCGAAGATAAGGTTTGACATTTTAGCAGTATTGTATCTGTTATTTTCAATTAACTGATATTTATCTTGAACTGTATCAAAGATAATTACATTCATGAAAAATAACAGTAATAATTCTTAAACATTTTATTGAAGATACATTATTTTTAAAGTACTGTAACAGAACTGTTTCTACAAAATGACTGCATAAAGACTGTTTCAGTCAGAAGAACCGTAGCACAGCCGTAATGTGTTCTCATAATCTTCCGCTAAGGTACTTAGCAATGCATCCTTCTACTCCCACCCCCAATCAACACTAACGTCAAGCAAAATTTATCACTACTCATACATATTAATGGTAAGTTGAAAAGAAAACGATGGAAGTATTTCATAGACTGCCTTTGCCTCAGAACCGGCAAGATCATGACTAATCGGATCCCCCATGATAAGCACGTGTTTCTCCCACCAATCGACAAGTGGATTCTGATTGGTTGGACGAACCACGTGCAACATTTCCTTCGTTCACACCTTCCTTATTAATCATCAACAAACCTCCACGGCGAGGTTGAGATATTGCAATTGACAAATGCTATGCCCCCCATTTGGAGCACATCTTCAGCCATGATGCAAGCATGAGAGCGACAGCCAAGTTCTCCACCATGGAGGCGTTTGACGGAGCAGACCGACCAGCTTTTCCGGTCATGACCTTTGCTCTATATAATGGCCCCGCCTTCCTTGTCTCTTCAGGGCATCCGTTCGACAATCTACAGCCATGCTTCACCTCTCAGCCCTTCTCAGTGCCGCTGTTCTGACTGCTGTTGGTTCAGCCGCTGTGACACCGCGAAATGATAATGATAACCGCTACAAGTATGTAGCGGCCTTTAGTGTGGATGGCATGCACGGCAGCGATGTGGAAAAGTACGTTGCTGCCAGGCCCAAGTCTACCATTGCCGAGTTGCTTGAGAATGGGTACGAATACACAAACGCCTACACATCCGCGCCTTCGGATTCTTTCCCGGGTACTCTAGCCGTCTTCACTGGATCAGGTCCAAGAACGACTGGAGTGTGGTACGACGATGCTTGGGATCGCTCGCTCTATGCCCCGATGAGCAATTGCCAAGGTTCTCCAGGCGCTGAAAGTGGGTTGTGTCTATTCTACTGTTGCTGTGCTTTTAAGCTAATATGCTCCAGTCGCTTACACAGAAGCTCTGGACTACAACTCGTCAGAGCTTTACTCTGGTGGCATCAACCCCGCCAACCTCCCCATGAAGCTTGAGAATGGAAAATGCAACCCACTTTATCCACATTCTCGTGTTCGCGTCAACACAGTGTTCGAGATTGCACAAAGCAAGGGATTGACTACGGCCTATACGGATAAGCACCCAGCTTATGATTTGGTTAGGGGACCTTCCGGCAAAGGTCTCAGCTTGGGGTATGTCGTCCACGAAACTAACTAGTGGCCACTCGGTACTAACTCAACTGGCAGCTACTTCCCCGAAATCCAGGCTGCCAAGGGCAGTGTCAACGGCACAATTGAGTACGATAAGCTGCACGTCCAGGCTTTCCTTGACTGGCTTGACGGCAAAGACCCTGCACATTCCGAAGGTAGCCTTGGTGGAAAGATTCCCAATCTGTTTGGAGGAAACTTCCAATCCGGTATGTCCGCCAAATCTTGTTCAAGTATTCCCACGCTAACGTTTGACAGTCAGCGTTGCGGAAAAGCAATGCGGCTACGAAAATGCCCCCGGTAACCCCTTCACCCCCTGTCTCCTATCCGCCTTCGATTTTATCGACGCCTCGATGGCCAAGATTGTCCAGAAGTTGAAAGATAAGCACATTCACCGTCAAACCCTCATAATCATCGCCTCCAAGCATGGCCAATCACCGATCAACCCAGCCTTGTACGAAAAGATAAATCCCGATCTCGTCATGAATGCAACAAAGGTAGAAATTGACCAGCAAACTTCCGACGATATTGCTCTCATCTGGCTTAAGAACCAAAAAGATACTGCTACCGCAGTCAACAACCTCAATGCCAACCGCGCCCCCTTGGAAATTAACGACATCATCTCTGGCGCTCAACTCACAGCCCTGGGTTTTGGGAACCCAGCCACCGATCCAGCAGTCCCAGATATCATCGTTTCTCCCCAAAACGGCGTCATCTACACCACCAGTACAAAAAAGATTGCCGAGCACGGTGGTCTGCACGACGATGATAGGCATGTTGCTTGTATCTTGAGCAACCCAAATCTCAAGAAGACGCAGTACCAGCAGCGAGTTAGCACGAAGCAGGTTGCGCCGACTATCTTAACCGCATTGGGCTTGGATGTGGGGAGTCTGCAGGGGGCCAAGGCGGAGGGGACCAAGGCGCTTAGTGGGTTTGCTGGTGGGGATGATGAGGGTGAGGAATGAACGGGATGTGCAATCGATTGGAGACGAGTGGGTTGAAGTAGCTAAGATAAAACGTGTAGAAAGATATGAAAAGCGTGTTCGAGATGGTGGATCCTCCACTATGTGAATTCCATTGAAGTCTCCTATACACCGAATTTTTACATTGTATTTGCAATTCAAGACGATCAGATCTCAATCCCGACATGGGCTTTCGGATGTTTCGTCTTTTCAGCCCCGGCCACCTCCGTCTCCACGAGACTTTTATACCGCCTCCAAACGCCAAGGTTGAGTGCACATCCCACGAAACCCATGCACGAAGCGAGCACATCTCCACTCCATCAACCAGTCTTCTTACAGTAGCTTCGAAACACCCTCCTTTCGCGACCAGCGAAGACCCTAGCCTGTTCGAGGTTGGAAATGCTAGGGAAAGAAATGGTTGTGACGAAAGGAGGGAGGGGAAGTGGTGAAGGTTTTGGTATGGTAAATATTGATTATGTTTTTATTGTAGGTTTGATTTTTTTTAGCAGAGTGGTGGCCTAGTCGAACCTACCTTGTGTTAATATTTCCTTTTCGGGGGGGGGAGGATGAACGCGCTAGAAGACGGCAGGGACTGAGGTGATGGGGTGGTCTTTGGTGGGTGAAGCGGTGGAACAAGGGAGGGGGTTGTATAGGAAAGGTGTAGGAGAAAAGCGAGTGGTGAGGTCAGATGGATGCGCCGATTTGGATGGCTATGGGGGGGCGGGGGTGGTGGTTGCCTGTCAAGAGAACGCATCGGCCTCCTCTTCTATTTACTCTTTTTGATTCGTTATCGAAAACTTATACTTGGATGCCACTTTCGTCTTCTCCTTATCTTTTCCCGGAGTCTGCTCCGCGCTGTTGGAATGACAGCGGCGTTTTTCCTCGTAGTAGATTTGGCGTCATGGCGCTGGGGGTTGGTGTTTCGAAGGCTTATGGAAGATGATGAGGGTTGGGGATTTTGGGTGGGGGCGGAGGGTTGGGGCGTTGGGGGTTGATTTAGGGTTGGGCTTGATGGGAGCGGAAAGGGAGGGTACGGTGGTGAGGCCTTGCTGGTGAATAGAGCTTGGTGGAAGGCTCTGTCTGAGGAGCGCCAAGGGGGCGGAGAAAGGGGGGGATATTGATGTGGGTTTGAAACGAAATTTTGCTCCTTGTCTCCGTGCTGCGCGGACGCACGTAACGGCAAGGCTTTGATTTACCACGGTGTTCGAGCAAGTCTGGTCGGCTGCATCGATCACCTCATAGAAGTAAGCGTTCTCTTGGCTGTGCGGCTTACTGGTCGTGGGGGGGAGCGGTTGATACTTGACTGCTTGAGTAAAAGTACATGTCTTGTTGGACATGCAGTTCAATTCTCTATTAAACTTCAATACGAGTCATACAAGCATCCAGAATCATTGATCTTGAACTTTCAGCGACGAATCTAGATACAGCTTCACTGACTCCTTTTACTTGACTTCCATCACGTGTCACGATACCTCGAACTCTTCGGGGTAACGGCATGGGGATTTGAGAGTGTCTGACTTCGGAGGCGTCGTTTCGGTAGCGGCGAAAATAATGGCAACGGTGGCTTCGAGGTCAACAGAGCCCAGACAATGTAGCAAAGACTAAGCAGTAGAGACCAATATTCAAGCTGTTCTTCTTCGAAATAGTATTTCCTGTTCCAAGTCTGCTGCATTTGACCCCTTTTCGACAATTTCACTTCTTATTCCGACTGATGTTTTCTATTCTTCTGCAATAAAAGTACAATAAAAGTGCAATGGTACTTTCGATTTGCCATGGCTGATAACTACAATCGCGTCTGTTGACGAGTGGAGCTTGCTGATCTAAAGACGTCGTCATTGTCAACTCTACTCTTCTCAACCGACTGTTTAGGTCTGCTGATATCGCGTGAATATCAAGCCTCAGGATTTGAGATACGTTTCGGTATGCTTAGAAATCGAACGGGTACGAATTTACGACAAAGAACGAACCGAAGAAAGAGATAGCGGAATTGAAGCGATCGAGCATGTGAGTAACGCATTTTGAAGGTAGTTGAAGCAAGCAACAAAACTAACAATGGTGGCAAGCATATTAACGAAGTGATCCTGGAATCTGGTAAGAAGTGGCTTTAGTATCCAAAGCTACAGAGTTTCAGACATACTCGGTCAAGGCCTTTGTAGGCCCATATGCCTTGATAGTATCATGTTAGCAAAGGCGTATACCAGCTCTACCCATTCCCACAGTCTTTTCCAGTAGCGAAGTGTTTTCGAATTTTCACGTGCTTGTATTTGCGGGTTTTGGGCGAGAGCGAGGAGTCCTGATTAGAGTTTTTTTAGTGTTGAAGGGTGAGGGTAGGGGGAGTGGCTTTTGAATATCGAGAGAAGAAATTGCTGAGAGAGACATTGAAGCCACATGGGTCCCTCTTTTGATGAGTAGACTCAGCCCCGCAAGTGAAACAGCCAGATTGGAACGAAGTTGAATTGCCGGTCCATGACGCCTTCACTGCCATCAAATTCAAATTCAAAATCAAATACTCACCCAACACGAAACCGCAAGCCATCACATTAAAAGCCACAGTGTACATGTACAGTAAACACCAATGTCGTCAACTTATCTCATCCGCCCCCCTAAGTCAACCAGCTCGCTTAGCCTCCTCCCTTCGCGCTTATCTTTCTCTCGGACATGTTCGTACCTCATGCACAACGCCACCCCTATGCACCGACCCCCTTCCAGACCCCCCCAGAATCCAGCAACGCTCCTACGCAAGTACCGACATGAGTCATTTTCCACGCAACTGCATGCGCCTCTTCGGAGGTTTCGGAAGAAGCACGACTGCGGCTACGAGCTCGCTATTCGGAGAAAACCGCAACGTGCACGGTGAAATTTCCGCGTTGCATGAAATTCATCAACTGTTGCAGGGATGCGGTGTGCAGGGATCGTGAGGTTATTTTAACGAACATGTGTGACGCCGTATAGGGCCAGATATATACGCCCCTCTTCTGTGAGTGGTTCCGATGGGAGACGTTAGAGTCAGCTGTGCTTTTCTTCCTTTGAAGGTATGGAACCAATGGGGGTCTGATCTGGCGGCATGGTTCCCGGATACTGGCGCATGCAGCTGTTACACAGTGACACTGTGGAACTTCTTGGAACCATGTCCTTGAAACCCGACATGATTACTGGTTCAAATCTTCGGTTCCCGGCGAATCTGCGCTGCTGCAAAGGTATCGATGACATGCATGGAAATCGCGCTACTGTGCGCTACTGCGAGCCATTCTTTCACGATGCTGCGAGGATAATCCGAACTGTCAGATACCTAGAATTGATCTGACGAATAACATGTTTTAAATGAGCTGCAGATCAACGAAGATACGCAGTAGACATGTCGGGCGCAAGGCTTGCAAGGTGAAGCTAGGACAAGCCGAGGGGTGTCGGAATGTTCTGCATGTGGGCTGAAAGGTATGGGTGTGAGTGAATTCTTGAAAACAGTGAAAGAGAGTTTGAGGTCGCAGGGTTGTGCGTCCTAGTGGGGGATGTCAGCGAAGACTCTCATGCATATGATCGTCAAGACCTGCTCTCGACCAGCTGCGGGTCAGAATGCAGCGACGCATGCAAAGAGACTTTCGCAGATCCGCTTGATCTCGGAGGCAGCCTTATGCCATACAGGGTTTTTAGAAACTCTCAGTCCCAACAATCAAGAGATCTACACCGTGTTCAAGGGTATACTTGAAATTCCAGCTCAGCTTCAGGAGATCTGTGCACTAACGAGGTGCGTGCCAATGACCTATGCCCGATAGCCAACAGCTGTACGGGAAATCTGGCGGTCGAATGGGGGGTGGACAAGGAATTTAGATGTCTACCCATCCTGACCCAACAGAGCTGAAAACGGGGTGTAATATCAGTGTATCATAGCCACACAACCAAGCCAACACCGGCATACATCAGACATGTCTTCCATCTCCCATCCTCCTCCTCACTAAATGCACACCACGCACTCCTAATCTCTACTCAATCAAAGCAGAGCACATTCCATGTCTAGAATCCTGGCTCATCCCAGCTCTTCACCACGACCTACTGCGTATGTCACGTGTGGAAGGGAACGACAGAGGATGATAGATGGCGAATCGACGATTGACGTGTGGAGAAATAGAATCCGTTGTTGTTTTCGCATGCAATTCGAACAGGCTGACTGGTTCTATGCAGTGCAATCGCAAATCACAAGCACCCAGGCCACCAGGCATCTGTTCGAGTGACAAGATGCTCTCTTTGTTTAATCCTCCGAATTAAACTCCAACGATCCATTCCTCTACCACCCACTTTCGCCCACCCCGCTCAAATCCCCCATCTACATAATTTTCATGTCTGGAACACTTCTCACTAAGAACTTTATAGACTTTTGTCTGGCTTATTCCGATCAAGTACGGCCACAGACAATAGAGCTCGGCTTCCTGTCCGCTTTGCCATACACGAACTGTTGATAGGAAGCTCAGTAGATTCCAGTTAAGTTGTTAATGATCAGCGAGTCTCTTCTACTGTATATATTTGTCGTTTTTGGGAAAAGGCTCCATGAGGTTTGAGTCCCTTGTACATGTAGACGAAGCCAACAACCCGCACTCTTCCACCCCGTTCCCTCACCATCGTCATACCCCCCACACATCACTATCTATATTTCATATCGAACAAAATAACTATACGCCACGACCTTCAGTCGAACATGATTTCAACATATAAACACCAAGCAATGAGGTTTGAACGAAGCTTGCTAGGTTCAGGTGGAAAGATAGGGTTGAGTTGCCATGGACATATTCCACGCCAGCCGAACTTTGTTATTTGGAACACTTGTTAGATGCTGTCACTTGCACGTCCCCATCCGTCCATTCCATACACCGCTCGCCCTTCTCCCAACCAATTTTCCTTGCACCACCTCCCTCCAGCTCCGCTTTCCCTCCTGCTTTCATACCCCCTCTCCTATAACAACGCGTACTCACTCATTCCTTATCAAAGAAGCTGTAAATTATCTCAAGCACGTCGAACATACAGTTACGAAGATACGACGACGACGGTCAGCAAAATATAGAAGGGGTTGAGGCCAGAAACAGAGGGAGGAAATCCAGATGTTCGTAGCATGCATGATAAATGGGTTAGAGAAGAACGTGTAGGAGAAATGAAGATGCAAAGGTATTAGTAAGTAAAAATGCTAAGTTTAGCAGAGTCCAAACACAAAGTATATAGAAATATATCGAACCAATCTCACCACTCCCTCAACCTTCAATCCCCAAACAACCCCCCAAAAACCTGCGCAACAAGCAAAAACCTTCAGCAAAGAATATTCATGCTCTCACCAAAACAACAAGAATATAGTGTCATAAATAATCAGATATATCACACTATAAATCATCCAACCAACTCAAACCCCAATCAAAAAGAAACAATCGTCTATCCAAATTTCTCCTCCTTAAAATCTCTACATCATGAACACCGCTACCCCCGGCTGCGCTTCCAAAGAAACCCACAGACCGACATCCTCATCTTTCTCATCTGTTTGCGCCTGCTTTCTCTAATCCCTAGTTTCCCCTTCTCGACCTCTTCATCCAATTCCCTCCCTTGTTCCTTACAACTCCTCACCTCACTACTCCTTACGTTCTCCCAACCCCTTACTTCTACAACTCCTTATTCCCCCAAAATACCAGCAGTTTATACTTAGCACATACCTGTTGCTTACACACCCACCCATCCACGAGCCTAAAATACTCCCCCGCCCCCCAAAAAACCCCCTTCCCATCCATATATCTATTTACCTACTTCCTCCCCTCCATCACCCACCCACCCCCATCCCTCCCCCCCCATCGAACCACAAACTACAGTAACAGAAATACGTACCTACCCACCAACCCACCTACCCAAAGCCTCTCTCCCACCCCCACCACCACCACCACCACCACCACCACCAAACAACAAACACCAGCTAGCTAGAATTACAGTAAAAAGCCCACAGTGCAAGTTAGTTCACTCACTGCATCAACTCCCCCCCAAAAAAACCCAACCCAACCCAAAAAAAAAACTCCAACGCCCAAACCATACCTACCAGCCTGAGTAGTAACTTTTAAGAAACTGGGGACTGTGTATTTAAAGCTTCGTTGCTACTGTAGGAAGTTTTTAGGGAGAGGAGCGAGGAGAGGAGATGGAGATGGTGTGGTGTGGTGGGGATGGGGATGGGGATGGGGATGTTGTGGGTGGGGATGTAGATTGTGGAAGAGTGGACTTGATTTTGGGGGTGGGTAGGGACGAACGAGGTGGATAGAAAATAAAAAAAACTAAAAAAAACTAAAAAAAAGGTTAGTGTATTTGATTGGAGATGTGATGAGATAGCTATATGTTCTGCATGACTGTGCAGTCGTTCGTGTTGTTGTGACAGATGGAGAAATATACATTAATCAAATTTATGATATACGCTTATTCTTCAACCCGGCTCACTCGAATCAGACGCCCCTCGAATACCCCAGACTCTCAATAATCGTCTCCACTACCTCCGCGCCACGCCGACTCCGCAATTCCTCGTCAATCTCCCTTCTTGCCTTTAGCAGCGCCTCGTATGTCTCCGACGCCAGCAGTCGTTTCAGCTTCGTTGTTTTCTCGTCCGGGTGGGATTCTTTGGATGTGGACGGTGTTTTGGGGTTTGGTGAAGAGGATTTGTGTCTGGGGGAGGGTTTGGAGGGTTGGCGGCCGCGTTTGGGTGATTGAGAAGAGGATGGGTTGGGGGATTGGGAAGAGCATGGGTCGGGGGGTTCTCGTGCGGCTGGTGATGGTTGGGGCCGTGGAGGAGGTTGGGGAGATGGGGATCTGTCTCGTTCCTTTTTGGGCTCAATGTGCTCTTTCTGTATCGGCTCGACCCAGTACTCTCGCGCATCGCTTTCACTGACGAGCGCAGGGTCCTCTTCGCTCCTGGGCTCCTGGGAGGTCTCGGAGGTTTCAGATAGGTCATTTGGCGAGAACCTACGTAGATCTGGTGGGAGAACGTCACTATCGGAACGGAGGGAGCGCTCAGGTTGCTCGGATATGCTCTTGTTTCTTAGTATCCCACTTGTGTCCGTAATAAACTCTCGTGATGCGCCGAGAGATTCTCGCGCACTCTTGACACTTCCTCGTTTTCGGACCATGACGGGATTCTTTCCATCAAGTGGAGGATCCAAACAAGTCCTTGACACCGTCTTAGAATCGAAAGGATTCGACATGATGGTGTCTTTTTCTGGGTCGCGGCTCTGTCCGCTCGAGGTAGAAGGACGCTCTCGCCCGCCTGTTTCCTCTTCCAGCTCTCCCAAAGCCTCCTTGACATTCTTTCCTTTCACACTCTTCCATTCGAGGCCCAGAGCAGCTATAAAAGCCAAGCCCGAGAGTGGAATCGCCGCAATGAATACCTTTTGCAGGGCAGTGTTGTATACGTTCAGCAGCGCGGGAAGAGCATCTGCAGGAACAAAGGACCGAAACATTGTTGCACCAGCCGAGATGACATGGTTGATATCGATGCCTGGTAGCTGTTGAGACGATGAAGCGCTAAGTAATGCGTTGTGCAATATGCTGTTGCCAACGGATACGAATATTGAACCACCAAGACTTTGGAAAGACGCTATGGCCGCAACACCAATGGGAATTTGTTCAAGGGGAAGGACGGTTTGGACGGCGATAAAACCTTGCTGAATTGACATTCCAAGGCCTGCTGCGACTAACACTTCGTATCCAATCCATTTGGCAGAGGACGTATGGATTTGCAATGTGCTGATTAGTCCGCAACCAACAGTCGCGATGACGCCGCCGATGATCGCTGGAGGGGTGTAATAGCCAATCTTGGACACAAGAATACCTGTAAATAGCGATAGAAAAGCATTGGCGAGCATGTATGCTATCATATCGACACCAGATCGAATAGCGCTGGCATTTCGGATAGCCTGGAAATAAATGGGCAAGTAGTATGAATGAATCAGCATCACGCCGTAGATGAAAAAAGCAGCCACACAGCTAACAGCAACGCTGCGCTGGCCAATGATTTTCGGCGGTATCAAAGCTTCATCTCCTTTGAAACGGTTCCAGACGATGAATATAATCGCGACAACCCCTGACCCGGTGAGCAAACCGATTATCCTCGCGCTGCCCCACGCAAATCCCAATTCATTGTATTGTAGTGGTAAAAATAACATGACCGAAGCTACTAGCAGCAAAGCATTTCCCACAGGATCCAGCCGCAGGATCTTCTGTAGCAGTGGGATAAACTCAGACGTTTCCTTTTGAGGTCTGAACAGGAATATCATGGCTGCGACAGTGAAGCCTCCAACGGGAAGGTTGAAATAGAAACTAGGGTTGTCAGAGCCAGTCTAGCATGTATTTTGGAGACACCAACGCACCACCATCGCCATGTCAAACGATCCGTAAAAACCCCGCCGAGCAGAGGTCCAATAACAGCGCCAAGGCCAAACCTGTATTCAATTTATCAGTTTTCTTCTCTTACGGCAACATCCTCCCAAGTGTGAGAATGCACATACATCACCCCCACCATGCCAGTATACGCCGGTCTCTTCTGTAGCGGAACACTATGTGCAACAACCACAAACGATCCAGTGACAATCCCTGCACTCCCAAAGCCAGCAATAGCCCGACCAACTATAAGTACAATCGAATTAGGTGCAACGCCACATATGAGGCTTCCGAGTTCAAAAGTAGCCATGGCACCAAGGAAAGACCACTTGATGTCGAAGAGTGTGAATATTCGGCCATAGGTTGGTTGGAGGGCGCTGGCGGTGACGAGGTATGCGCTGCCGTACCAGCCAACGTCGGCGTAGGAGTGAAATTCATCAGTAATACGCGGAATAGCCTAGAAGTACAGTATTAGTAGAGTCATACAAGTACATTCGGATTTTATACCGTGGCCACAATGGTCCTGTCCAGCGAAACGAGAAATACAGACAAGCATATGCCAATTATGAGGAGAGCAAGTGCCAAGGAGCCTGGATATTTGCCGTCCTCTGCAGCTTTCGAGACAGTCTCATCCGGCCTGTTTTCTTCCAGATCCGGAGTGGCCATGCGTTTCATGGTCAAACCCTCGATTTTGAGAGTTCTCGAAGCCAGTGTATCCTGGGACGTGACGTCTTTCTCCGGATCACCCATGTCTGAAACGGATTGACTGAACCTGGATATCGAAGTGACCTCGCTGAGGGATGTACTCCTGCTGACTTTGGCACTTGCTCGATTCGTCCTGTGTTGGATTCCCAAGCTCGAACTGCTCTTGTGGATTACTTTCTTTTCAAAATCGCCATGGCGAGACACAGGAACTTCTAAACCAGCGAAGGTGGACATGTTCAGTAACTCAAGCACGGCATCTGTATTGCTGGCGCCGTCGTCGAGGGCTACTATGGCCTTGCTCGTAAAGACGAGAACGTTGCTACCGATCGAATCGTCACTAGATCTTGATAGAGTTTTGGCGGGCAATCGGTCGCCGTCTCTTCGGGTAAGGGGTCGGCCTCAGGCTCGTCTAAGCAGGCTATGGGGTAACCCAAAAGCACGAGGGACAGGATTGTGCTCCCTCAATAGCTGCTCACCAAGGCCTGGCCGCGTGGAATGCCATGGATCAGGTAACCGTTGACATCAGCAACGTCATAACCTTACGTGGTAACTGCTCGTTTGGGGGGGGCACCTTTCGGTATGCCAAGTTTCCCTGACATGCAAGCCACAAAGAAAAGTCAAGCAGCACGATAAGGCCGAGGCTGCAGTGGGGGATCGAGTGTTGTGAGTTTCGAGATATACGGGGACCTATTGGGGAAGAGTGTGTGAGACGAAGCGTGGATGTTGAAGACTGGCACAGGTACAGCTCTGCAGTATAGCTCATGCTCATGCATTCTGTTGGGGAAGACGGAAGCGAAACTGGGGCTTAGTTGGGCCCATTCGAGCGGGTAATGGTTGTAAGAAAATACACGGACTGTACTGTAAGGTAATCTATTCGGTGTGCACATCGAGATGCACGCATCGCCCACCACAGTGGTATTTGACATGCCTTTGCGAGGATGAATGCAGAAGAGCATGGGGTTGGGGGCCTGTTTTCCTGGGGGGGGGACAGAAAGGGATCAGGGTTCTCGGGGAATGCCTGATCAGGGATTTGGAAAGAAATAAGTGGAGAATGATACATGGTATTCGTCGGACAATCTCTGCTTTGGAGATTGTACTTGTGGTGAGGGCGTTAACCAATAGATAAGAAGGTCAGGGAAGGATGGAGATAAGAGGTAGCACGGGAATACGAACAGCAAGTACTGAAACTAAGGTGTACCCCTGCTACTGTAATCTGTACGCACTAAGATATGCATAAAAGAAACGCCCCGAGCGGGTGCTTACAGTACGGTACAGGCGAATATAAACCTTAAACTATCCTGCAAATCTTTTGACGTCACGATGCTGTAGCTACCATAGCTACCTACCTTACAGTACGCCAATACTCGCTTCCCTTGTTCCCAGGTCCCCGTCCATCTATGAGTACCGAGGTACCAACATGGAAACCTCGCCTTTAGTCCCGGGCATATCGGAATTAAGGCCCGAGCGAAAGACGTGTTCGACACCAATTTTGGGTATGATAATTATGTTGTATTGTGGATATCAAATCTATAGTGTAACTAGTATACCTTAATGTACAACTGCTAATATGTCAATCCTAGAAGCCACCACAGGTCGCTGTGTCTCCCTAGTGCTTCTGCGTCTGCCGTGAATTCCTGTTCCAATCCTTCCAGCCCTCGAAGCAGATTGGCCAACTCCATCCCACGGGCTCGCTCGTCTTCGATCTTCCTCCACGTCCATTCTTCGGCTTCCTGTTTCTTGAGGCCGTCGGCAAACCCATCGTCTACCGGGACCGGTGGCTGCGGGAACAGACTCTGTTTAGCCGCGTCCCAGATGGCATCCGCTGCCTCGAATGCACGGAATGGTACGTCGAGGATATCGGCGGAAAGGTTGCGCTTCGTAGGCATGGGTAGAGCTTTGGTCTCCAGATGACTGTTGTCACCAGGGCGTGGTGGCAGAAGTCCAGAGGCTTGAAGCATCGTCTCGGGAGCAATCGTCAACCGCCCTTTCTTGAACACGCATTTGCTAAGCGCCGATGCGACAATGGCATCTTCTTTCCGGTCGAGTTGCTTCAACTCGCTGGTGACGCCATTTTGGCTAGGGTAGAGGGAGAATGTGCGAGGCTTGACCTTGTCCTTGCGTACAAAATGTGTGACAAGGTAGAGCCATTTTCGATCCCAGGACAGGACTCGAGTCCACATCTCGTATTGCTCATAGGGTCTTAACTCTTTCCTGAACGAGCAGCTGACCGCACCTAGTGCAACGCCAAAGCTGGTGTTGCCGCCGCCGATAATGCCATCGGGTTTGCTTTTCCTTGCTTCTTCGATTCCAACGGAGAACAGAGTACACAGCAGGTGACTGCGAGCAATGTCTAGATCGGAAAAATATGTACTATTCGATTCTGCAGAACGACCGTTAGCCGCATATCAACATTACACAAAACGTGGCGATGACTCACTATGAATGTTGTAATCGATTTCGGTTAGTGGAGCATGAGAAGCAGTGATCATGGGCTGGAACAGCTGTGCGGGTGTGGGACCAGCCCTTGACCGCTCCGACCGCAGTACAAACCGAAAGCCATTGAGAAGACGTGTCTAGAATACCGTGTCAGGACTAAGCAAGATGATCAAGAGGTTATGTACTTACATGCCATACCAGTGGAAGGTTCTTGAGGTTTCCAAGAAGCAAAAGCACAAAAAGAAGTTTCCATAACGTGGATAGAGTCAAGGCTTGTGAGAGGCTCTGCGAGAGTGACTCCCCAGCATGGGGTATATCAAAGCTGGGATACATATTGGACGAAGTAAATACCGACAACTGCTTGACGGTCCCAAGGCCAGGGGAAAGGGATTCTTAAACGTTTGGTCTATAGCAAAGTGACAGAATGGTGGTTGGTTGAAGAGAGTACGAGATAGTTGAAGGACAGGGCTCGGCTGATTAGTATGGTCAATTTCTCAATGACCAAAATCGGTCAAGCCGGATTCGGACCCCAAAACATGTCATTACTCAAGTCCGTCCCTCAGACTGAATCGTGCACGAAGGAGTCGCGCCGTATTGCTTGGAAATCATCATCTGATGCCGTGTTTGATCCTCCAACCAAGCGTCGTTGAACGTCACGTCGAGGAGTATGATCCTGGAACACTTCGGCCAAGGGTTAAAATCGCTTACGGGAAGGATCTTCGCGTTACACCAGAATAGGTCCTTTAGGATTCGGAACTTGACTAGGCCCAGTTACTGCCAAGGGCACAATGTACCGTTAGAGTCGATGCAACCAACGGTGACCAACTAGGTTATCACAATGATCAGCGTTTTACTCCATCTGGTTAGCGGAGCAAAAACGCCGACCCAGCCAAATCTCCCTAAAGTATATCGCATCTATCTACCACCCTACAAGTCATTTGTACGCCAAGAGTGAATGTTGCAAACGTCGGATCCCAAGCCGTGCAAGACTTTCCCAGCTGAGGTTCCATACTACCTAAGATCGTAAGCCCTAACCGCTCTTCGCACTCCACAAAATTCCACCTCTGATATGACGTCCTAGCAACGATATCAATGTGGATTACCAGGCAGTTTTGCAGGCGACCTGAACGTGAAAAGTTACCATCGCTTACCCTATCCAATGATCCCGCAGCAGCGTCTCGTGTTGTTCCCAGCTGTCCTCCTGCATGGCCGCCATTTCATCACCATGCCGCCATGCCTTCCCCGAGCATCAAAGTAACACCGAGAATGCACGAAATGCGTGAACCGCCGAAGCTTCGGACGATCTTTGGGTTCCGGTATCCAACCAGACAAGCCCAACAGAAGCGCCTGATCCCACTATATTACCTGAGATATTTGGAGGCGAGTCGTATAGAATTATACCCACCAGATATGGTTTTCTCAAGGTGTGTTGCACAAGGCTCCAGCCGATGCTATAACCGCCGTTGAGAGCAAAAACACTTCTTACGCTGCTTTGCCAGAATGCCACGGTTCGGCTTCGGTCCAAGTCTAAACCTCAGCTCTCCTTATCCGTCGGCCCATCCGTGACAAAAGGCTTGAGAATCTGCTAGAGATCCGATTTGTACTAGCGGGGGATTTGCCCTGCCGTTCAATCCATCCATTTATATCTTGACTTTTGGGTTCTGCTACAAGTTTCTCACGATTAGGTTCACATGTATGACGATCAAAATGTGGGTCCCAGTGATACGGGAAGGTTGCCTGTTTGGGACCCAATCAAACCTGGCCTCGTGAAACTGGCTGGATCGAACAATAAGCAGCCTGCACGCGTACTTGAAGAGGCTACATCGAAGCTGTTCTCTTTCCGAGCGTCGACGTAGGGGGCTATCTGCCACCAAAAAGCCACTGCCATCATGGGCGTTCTGTCACAGCATTAGGGCTTTCCTTTCGCTTGTCTAACACACTACAACCGTTGTGGCCGGATGTTTAACATGGTCCCTGCACTTTCCGGACCCTTTTATCATTCATCAAGTCCTTCTCTTCCGCTTCACGATAATTCTCAAGTCAAGCCTGTATCCATCTTATTTCTGCAAAAATGTCTGTCAGCTACGGCCAAAGCCCGTTCGATCTCAAGTCAGCAGGACTGTCTCTCAGTTCACCATGGGCCTCTTTCGACAAGCTTTGGCAAGCCGTTATGGGATATCCAGCTGCGAGCTTCCGAATCAACGAGGGCAAAACACCCATGACGACGAGCAAAGAAACGGCCATTGTCATAACACTATACTACGTTATCATTCTTGGCGGTAGAGAGCTTATGCGAACACGACCGGCCTACAAACTCAACGACCTGTTTCTGATCCACAACTTTTACCTGACTGTCATCAGCGGGGCTCTCCTTGCACTCTTTGTTGAGCAGCTGATTCCATCGATTTGGAATTATGGCGTCTTTGATGCCATCTGTGGCGGTTCGGGGTGGACAAAAGAATTGACGACTTTGTATTATGTTGGTGAAACCTTCCTAGAATGGACTCCGCCGCTGACAATGTCCAGCTCAATTATCTTACGAAATATGTGGAACTGATCGACACGGTCTTTCTTGTTCTCAAGAAGAAACCATTGAGTAAGTCGTACATTGTCGGTGAAAATTTGCTCTGCTCACACGACCTAGCATTCCTTCATTGCTACCACCATGGCGCGACTGCACTTCTCTGCTACACGCAACTCATCGGCCATACCCCTGTATCTTGGGTCCCGATCACGTTGAACCTGATGGTGCATGTGGTCATGTACTGGTATTACTTCCAAAGCGCTCGGGGCATCCGCATCACCTGGAAGAAATGGATCACCCGCCTCCAGATCATCCAATTTGTCATCGACCTTGGTGGGCATCCCCGGTGTTTGATTTCCTGATTTATCCCTTGTCAAACCCGCTAATCCCCGTAATAGGCTTCGTATACTATGCGACCTACAACTACCTTGCCAGCACCTACTTCCAAACCATGCCCCACGTCGGCAAATGCGCGGGAGAGCCCTTTGCCGCTATGACCGGCTGCGCCATCCTCTCCTCGTATTTGTTTCTCTTCCTCTCCTTTTACGCAACGACGTACAAGAAATCCAGCAAGAAAGACACCCAGGTCGCCGTAACCGCGCACGCCGTCGCAGACATGGAGCACAAGCAAATCCCCACCATGGCCGAAATCGACGACTCGGCCATCACGGCGCTCAAGGCCACCAATGCCGCGCTGAAGCATGCCAGTGCCGTCGTGACCGGCTCGGAAATGCCGATGATGGGAATGAAGAATGATTGAGCGAGCGGAAGTTGAATGCATGCGTGTCGTGTGGGTGCAACGGTCGCCAGGAGCGGAGTACATGCATGATGCGTTTTATTGACATCGGAGCTTCGCGGGTCTTGCTATCGTTTTTATTTTTAGACCTCTATCTACCATGGTGGGGTCGAATAATATCTTACATTACTTTACCAAAAAAACCATATCCCCTAAACCCCAGTAACACAATCCCCCTCCCATTTAAAAAACAAAAATCCTGCACATCTGACACCCCCCCCCCTATGCTGACAATTCTCCCTTCCCATCAAGATAAGCCAAAATTTAAAAACGCCAAAAAACCCCTAAACGGATCGCCCGACGCGCCAAAGATAAGGGTGGACGGACCGTTCCTGGCACCACCAAAAACCTTGGCACGCGCCGACCGATAAGAGAACAAAAGTTTATTTAGCGTAGTGTGGGTAGTGGGGCTAAGGTACCTTAGTAGGCGAAGGAAGAGGGAGGGAAGAGGGAAAAAACCTTATTTTGACTTCGGTGCGTGCATGCGTGCATGACTCGCGGGACGGGGGGGTGCGTGGTGGGTAAGAGGAGGGAGCTTGTTTGGTAGATAGGGTTGTAGCGGTGGGGTTTGGGGGGGGGGTTGGAGTTGGGGTTGGGGGGGGTGGTATCATGGGTTATGGTGAAAGGTGATTTGGTGGGGCTGTGGTTTTTTGGCTTGGAGTGGTTTAGAGGTGGATGGAAAGAATTGGGGTGCTACTGCCGGCGGTGATTTACTGCTAATGAATGTTACTTTACACACTTGAATCTCAAATCTCCCCAAAAATTCCTGGTGAGGGAATCTGTGATTGGGAGACCTCCTATACTAGGTGGGCTATACCCACAACCGCAACCATACAAATCACAGTTACCTACCAACGTACGGAATATTATCTTCATAGCTACATCTTAGTGTAGGAGTCATGACTTTGCTTAGAGTATCTTATTGGTGAAACGTTATTTCTTGATTTTGGTGGCTGGTGTGACTCTTGTTGGTGGCTCGTAACAACCAACGGATTCGCAGGGGCCGGGTGTTACACAAATCCACCCCGTCAGCCACAGCCTCTGGCTCCCGTGTATGCCCAGATGTCTTGCTTAGGCTGCCCGAAGGCATCCATCCATTGTTACATCCGAAATAAGCCTAACTTACCGCACTTCATATTCGGCCTCGATCCCCAAGATGTGTGTGTGTGGAGATATGAGGATATTTTGTTGGACCAGGAAACAGCGCATGACGTTCTTGACACGAGATACCTGTTGGTTTATCAAAGAAGGTAGAGTGGGCACACCCGGCACTTCCCTACTCGGCGCCTATTAGTACCACTTATCTGAAATTTGAGAAGCATGATGACGATCAGCACGTACTCGACCAGATTAGGCAGAATTGGCCTAGAGGCCGAGAAATCCGTGTAAAGGAGATTCAGATGAAGGAATGAGCGTGGTGGCTTGGAACTTGCTTGAGGGCTTGTTCCGATGGCTGGCCACTGCTGCGTACTCTATTGTTAATATCGGGCCTTCTTCGATATCAAGATGTTAGAGTATAAACGACAGCCCCATTAGCAGAACCAACCGATTGTCCCTGATCAGCAACAGCATTTATGCATAGATACATAAGCGCAAAGCATGTCGGACAATTGTTCTAAACCAGCTGTTGCATGAAGCCATGAGAAGCTGTCTTTTTCGAGTAAACGTACCGAAAGCCCACCTCGTACATGCCGGCACATCTGCGCGTTGTGAGGGAATATTACCCGCCTGCATGTTTCGGGCCTTATCGTTTGTTTTTGATAATCCGAGCAAGCCATGAAGGTTTGACACTTTCTTGCACGTGTGCAATCTTAGCCACCGACGTAGCAGGCGAAGTTGGGGATCTCAGGTATTTACGTTGGGGGCTTTATTCGGTGCTGACTCCGGACGTAACGATGCGTGATGGCTTAATCGCTGGTACTTGGGAGATAGCCTAAGGTATTTTTGATATGGTTTTTTTTCGTGGTTCGAAACAGATGTAAAGTAGTGATACTCGGTATCTTGGGGTTTCTGGGCAAGGGTTTTGGTTTATATCGGTGGTATCCGCTCGTCTTCTCGTCACCATCAATCTAAATTCCTTCCAATATCACAGTTCAAGAAGATCTTGCTCGTCATGGTTATCCAACTGGCGTTGGTGCCGCTTCTGCTCACCTCTTCAGTCGCTGCATTGCTTGTTTCCAGAGTCACTGATATCGCTCCCGCTGTTGCGCTTGCTTGTTCCGCTGGCATCGCTTTTTCGATCTGGCTCGTCTGGGTCTCTTACATCTTCCCATTCTACGTCTCCGAGCTCCGCAAGGTTCCCACGATCCCGGGATTCCCACTCTGGGGTCAGTTCAGCACTATCATCACCCAGGAAATCGGTGTTCCTCAACGCGACTGGCACAAGAAGCATGGCCCGATTATTCGGTATTTCTTCCCGTTCGGCGCAGAAAGGCTGTCAATTGCCGACGACGAGGCTCTCAAGCAAATGACGGTCAAGAACCCATACAACTACCCTAAACCGGACAGAGCCAAGCAATGGATGGTCAGGATTCTTGGCGAGGGTGTCTTGCTCGCAGAAGGAGATGCTCATGTACGACAAAGGAAAGCACTCACGCCTGGCTTTTCAATCCAATCCATCCGAGCGCTTGCACCAGTCTTCCAACGCAAGGCGCTTTTGCTCTCCAATTTGTGGGAAAAGGCCATGACTCGTGAAAACGTCAACGTCAAGTCTTTTGAGGTTTTGGAATGGCTGAACCGCACCACACTCGACATCATCGGAGAAGCTGGCTTTGGAACAGACCTGGACTCCCTCGAACATCCCGAAACACCCATCCGAGAGGCCTACCGGCTAGTCTTTGCTTTTGACATAAGCTCGCGAGTCTTGCACGGCCTTGCCGCCTTCATCCCACTCACCAAATACCTCCCGGCAAAGATGAACCGCGACATGCTAGCCTCCCGCAACATCATCCTTAGTAAAGCGACCGAAATCATCAAGGAGAAACAAACAGTCACACACTCGAAGGACAAAGACATTATCGCCCTCATTGTCCGCGATAACATGAAGACCACGTCCGCGTCAGGCGATAAACTCAGCTTTGAAACCATGCGTGACCAGGTTATGACCTTTCTCGGCGCCGGCCACGACACCACCGCCACCGGCGTCGCCTGGACCCTCCACCTCCTCTCCACGCACCCAGAAATCCAGCAAAAGCTCCGCGATGAGGTTAAACAGCACATGCCCGCTCTCTTCTCCCCAGCCACTCGCCATGATCCTGCCATCCTGGCAACCATGGATCCAGACCACCTCCCCTACCTTGACAACATCTGCCGCGAGTCACTGCGCTACATCCCACCCATTCCCATGACCGTCCGCCAGTCTCTTGCCGATGACACCCTGGGCGGCTATCTCGTCCCTGCCGGCACCACGGTATATGTCCATGCCAACGCTATCCACCGCCTTCCAGCTTTTTGGGGTGACAACGCCGACGTCTTCGACCCAGACCGCTGGAATGACTTAGGAGACAAATGGTCAGCCAATGCGTTTATGACGTTTCTACAGGGTCCCAGAGGATGTATTGGGAGGAAATTCGCCGAGACGGAGATGAAATGGTTATTAGTCTGTTTGGTGAGTATGTTTAGCTTTGAAAGGGACGAGGAGAGTGTAGATCCAGAAAGTCAAAAGATGTGGCGGTTGGTGCTTAGGCCGAGGGACGGAATTGTGATGAGGGCGACGAAGTTGGAGTAGATCAGTCGGTTTTCAGGCGTTGGGTCAGCTCTATACACCATGTATTCACAAGCGAGGAGTAACACAGAACATTAATCAATTACCTTCCTCACAACCCAGAAGAATCTCGCCGAACTTGACCTATACCCACCTTTCACCGCCACCGCCTCCTCTAATTCGCTATCCTATCACAGTTGTTTTTGTATGACGGTTGAATCCATTAGACCATAATCATTGTTCCATTGAGAAATGTGCATGCTGGAGACAGTGGCGGAAAGCTGGGTGTTGGTAGAGACTAATTGAATTGAGGTGGTAATCTCCGCACCATAGGGCTGAATATATTTACCCGCAGAGCCGCACTCCTATCCAAATTTTCAACAACAAAGAGCCACTATAGAGGATTTATCAGACCCATCATGTCCTATACTCGTGTGCTGAGCAGACATGGCTACATAGTCATATGTTTAAACTACGTGCATTATGTGTGGCGTTGGAGAGGTAGGCGGATATATGTTCCTTCTGTTGAAATATGCTATACATACCTGAATAGGATTGCTCCAAAGTGTGTTCACATTTTGGCCGATTCGTAAACTCAACACCTTCATTCATAGCAGGCAATGAATCTTTCATCTTTTTGAATGTGTTGTGCGTTGTTGCGTGGCGCCTTCTTGTCGCATTAGTCAGACTGCTCACATGCCTGTGCTTCCTGATATATGTTTCTGGATACAGGTGTATAATTTATGGTTCATAGTCAGGCCTTGATATCTGAATATCTAACCCGAAACGTTCCTTCCTACCCCCTTGTTCCCTATTGGCCATATGGCCTATTTGCGTGATTTCTTGATGAGTTTGATAGTTAGTCAGGTGGCTTGAATGTTTCTTATGGTAGGCATAGGGATATCTCACTTCGTTACGCTAACAAAACGTTCTTTTTTCGGCTCGGCTTATCGCATAGCATATTGTCGTATCACCTGTGCTTTCCCGATTACAGGCAAAACCTACAAAAAGCCATTTAACCAGTCACAGTCGCACAAACAATAAAGCCTCGAAAGCGTCACGTACCGCCAAGTTCTACATCGTACCAGCAACCAAACCTCCTGTGAAACCCAACATGTCACAGTCGTATGCAAGTCATATCCGAGAACCTAATACCTCCAACCACAGATTATGCAACCTTCATCATCAACCTAAAACGCCACGATCGAGGTTTTCCGGGGAAATATTCTTCATGTTCTAGAATTTATGTCAAACCCTGTATGACAGCGCTTTTATAAACTTAGCCATACGCCATTAGCTCTGGAAACGCATCGGAGAGGTGGCTGGACACCCTCCACCTTGTCCAGTGATAGGGAAATACGCGCCCCTGTCACCACACTATTCCCTGCTTGTACGACAACGCTATAAAGGCCGAACAACTCCGCTGTTGTCAATATAAGGTTAGATAACTTGCAGGATCAAGCAGATGAACATCAAGGATCTATAAAGTTTGTGCAACCCACCCTCCCCGTTGTTATTGAGGAGTGACACAGCTGCAGTTCACATGAGCTTCTAATGTGGCTTCAGTTGTATGTACTCCGCATGGTAAGGCGACATGCACGACTGGGGCGGAGGCGTATCCACTCTGCAATAATTGCTTCCGATCTTGCGTACTACTTCAAAGGCACTTATGGTGGCTTCATACGACAAAGGGGCTCAAGCGCTTCCTAGCCCAACAAGGAATACCATCCTTGCTTGTACTCCTACCTTTTATTTCTCTGGGCCTTGCCCTTCCTCTTTGAGTGTGACCACAAGCCCCAATGCCAAGGTACGTATCTATACTGTTACAATACCGTACTGTAGTATCGGAAACGGTTTCGATAAGGATGATATGTTCTAGGTGGTACCTGGATGATGTCTTGTGTTCTGAATTCCACCCTCTCCGGAAATTCATCTCCGCCAATGATAAAGAAAAGCTTGTATATGCTACTTCCAGCCTTCCGGTAAACCGGATCGAGTACCACTCGAAATATATAGCATTTTCTTCCCGCACGCCAATTTCCAATCTTCATTGCACCATGTTCTTTGTAGCACTGCAGATGACAAGCTATAGCTTTTAACCCTAGTTCTGTTGTTCAGATCAAGCGGCAATGTAGTCAAAGCTGTTCATGTTTTAGAGCGAACGTTGTATGTTGGAGCGATTATGATATTCGAAGAGTAAGGCTAATGAAGGGTCGGGTGTTAAGAATACTTATCGTTCTAGACATCGAAATCCGTGTTGGCCGTTTGTGGTAGGTCACCTGACAATGCTATCGCCCACGGCATTGAGATACTGCGAGCGATGGCAAGTATCATGATAATGGTCCGAATGATCTTTATGTATCGCTTCCATGCTATCTAGAAACAGGGTCATTGTCTCAGTCGTGCGTTTTGAGCGTTGTATGTACTAAGTATATGGTGTTATTAGTTTTTTTGGTGTTTATATTCTCCAGTATAAACATCCTTTCAAGCTAACCAATAGATGGTGCAGTGGTCAAGCTTCAATACCCTGGCGCATATCAGAGTTAGAGCAATGGATTTGATGACTGCGGCGACTGCACCAACACAGATTAGAACCTCCGGTATGGCGACTACCTAGGTTCGAACTGTTTTGCTCCGGGTTTGAATTATTTTTGACATCTCTTCTTGGCAATTGTTTGCCATTTATATCATAAGCTTGATTTTAAGGACTTTTCTAAATCCTTGCTATCTTTTGGTTGAATTTGAATCCAATTTTTGAGTTTTTGATCTTGAAGTGTCGGAAACCCACCATCATCATCGAATCTGATATCTTAGTTATAGTTATTGCCATACATCAAGTAATGCTATGCCGCAGATCTCGCCGAAGAAATAAGTCGTTCCTAAGTGACGCAAACTTGAGATTATACTAAATGAGTACCTTTCTATCTTTAGGCCCATTCCATCCCTCTCTTCTCTGTACTCTTTCTCTCATCACTCTATACTTCGCTTTGCAGCCTTCTACACTGTATCATCCCTCACACTGCTACAGATGGCTTCAAGCGAGGATGTGCCGTGGGAACTCATGTAGGGACAATGTGGAATTGATATTGAGGGTCGATGTAGGGATCGACATGGTGATTCGAAGAACGGTCGATGGTGTTTCGCCGTGGGATTGTGACTGTGTGGACATGACACTTGGGTAGTGGAGAGTGAAAACTGGAGTGGGGGGGTAAAATTAGGAGCAGCCGGAGTTAAAGGGGTGGAGATAGGGGTGGAAATAGAAGACCGAGAATTAGAACACCAAACATTAAATAGAGAAGATTTAGAACGTAAACAAGTAAGTTAGGAAGAGGGAGATCCTGAATAAATTGGAGTGGAGAGGTAGGGGGTGAGAATTTAGCAAGGGTAAGGGTCAAGAACAGCGCAGCGAAAGTTGATAGCCATCCATAACTCTATATCCCCCTTACTCATATCACTCTTACCCTTCAAATCCACTCGGCCCCCATACTCCTTGTTGATATTCGTACCTCACTCCCGACTGTCTGCATTACATGCCCCTAGTGTGTCACACCTGACTTTCTTTGTATTCTTTCATGTGTTATGTGCAGGCTTCCATAAGTTGCTAGTAGTGTCTATTCCAATCAATTTCTTACTAAAGGAATATACTGGTAAAGAATTACGGCCCTTTGAAGAAATATGAGAGAATAATCTAGGTAACCACTATATGGACACCACCCGCCTTTGCAGACACACCACCTGAACTTTGCATAAACACCACCCCCCGTCACTAAGCCTAATCAGGTAATTGTTCTATCCCTGAAAGAGATTTGAAGAAGAACGCTGGAAAGATCACATAAACAGTCGATTTTTGGTGCGAAAAGCATCTCATTCTCTTTGCTCCTCAGAGCATAATCAAAACCTGAAACATATCTTTTTGAATGCTTCAAATCGCATTCAAATTAACATTTATTTACATCTGAAAAAAGATCATCATGCCGTCTGAAACGTCTGCAATTTGATCATCTCTTGCTTCATCTCTTGCTTCACCTCGTTCTCATCATCGTTCTCGTTCACGTTCTTCACGACTTCGAGAGACTTGTTGAGACTGAGTCTCAGGTATCTGAGTCGCCTGAATAGCCTCGCGCGACGGAAGCTCTTTCACGAGTTCGAAGTCAGACGGCTCTCGCTATGTAGACTCTTCAAAGGCTCGCTATCGTCGCTAAGAGACCCCTGGCCGTACACGATTAGATGAGCCTCGTGACCGTTCTTTCGCCCTGACAATGGCGAGCTTCTGAACGCATAGTATGTCTTTCGAAGCCGTCGTAGCGATAGAAGCAGTGACGACGACGAGTGAAGATGTGACTGACACATCTATCATCTCTTTCTCTTTCGTTGTGTGATCTTCTCTTTTTGAGTCGCTCAAGATCAGAGGTCTTTGTCACGTCGACACGATCACAATAGAGTCAGACTTTCATGATCACGTCTTTCTTGAACTTCTTGAAGCGCTTCTTCCTGACGACGTAGCCTTGAGAATCAGCGTGTTCATTGACTGACTTGATAAGAAGCTCAATTGAGCAGTGAAGACCTTCTGAAGAAGAAAGTAATTGCATAGACATGATGACGGCGTGAGTGAATAGCAATGAAGGTAAAAAATGAAGCGAATATTCAAATGCAAAGATAAACATCGCGATGAATCCTGAAATTACCTGATTAGACTTAGTGAGAAGAGGTGATGTTTATGCAAAGTTTAGATGATGTGTCTGCAAAGGCGAGTGATGTTCATATAGTGATTATCATAATCTATCGCTTTGCAGACTGTACGGCATCGTAATATGCAGTCTAAGCAAAGTTTCATTGCATGACTCTTATCATTTCACTTATCTGTTAAGGTATGAGGGTCAGAAGAAGCATATGTGCATGTGCATGTATATGTATATGATTGAACTACAATACAAAGCTACGAAGGCAGGAAGAAGGTGAGAACTCTGATTCTTTGCTCATCACGACGACGACGTTGACTGCATGACTGTATCGTAGCCTAAACGAACACAGACACGATGACATTGAAGCTTCTGATGCAATAAATCAATTCTAGATGTATCGTATAGATATCGAGATGATCTATTGAAGCAGCGATAGGTGTAAGTGTGTAGATTCTATGGAGGTGAAGATGCCTTAAGCCAACAGATATCTCTGACTAACCCGATTAGGACAGGCTCTGAGCATCACGTGCAATAACAGTCCTTTTGATGCGTACTGTATCCCTTAAACCGTCGTTATCAAAGAGAAAAGATAATCACAACACCATTGTACCAGCGCTGTTAGGAATCGAACCTAATATAAACTAAATCACTCAACGACTCGACCGCAACCAACAGGCGTCCGCCCCCGGACGAGGAACATTTCGCTTCGCGTCCACAGTGG
>JAABUZ0100000410.1_pt1 | contig 107483 bp, 125 predicted proteins | sample 5562091 | NCBI WGS metagenome assembly JAABUZ01 (sample SAMN12813069, study PRJNA571459) | rock metagenome | isolation source: Antarctica rocks | place: Antarctica: Victoria Land, Linnaeus Terrace sud | collected 2015-12-21
CACCCTGCGCACCGCTGCCCACAACTACCGCCGAGCTCTCGATCAACTCACCCAGGAGGCCGGACTCGCTGCCTGAACGCCCAGACTTGACTCGATCTTGCCGACTTCGTCGGCCTCAGCAAGCTAGTCGGTCTAGTCCTGGTCTCGTCCGGACGCCCGGGGTCAGACCCGGGCGGCGCAGACCTGCAGGGCGAGCTCGTAGCCCTGCACCCCCGCACCGGCGATGACCGCGGTCACCACCGGGGAAACGTATGAGTAGGCGCGGAACGCCTCCCGCGCGTGCACATTGGAGATGTGGACCTCGACGATCGGCACCGACAGTGCGGCGAGGGCGTCGCGAATCGCGATCGAGGTGTGGGTGTACGCGCCGGGGTTGATCACGACGGCGGCGACGCTCGTCATGGCTTCCCCGAGGGCGTCGACGAGGACGCCCTCGTGGTTGGACTGCCGGCAGTCGACCTCGAGCCCCAGGTCGGCGGCCACTTCGGCGCACCGGGCGTCGACGTCGGCGAGGGTCGTCGTCCCGTAGACCTCGGGCTCCCGGCGGCCCAGCAGGTGCAGGTTCGGGCCGTGCAGGACCAGCACCCGTCGGGGGGGCTCGGACGCTTTCGAGGACATGGCTCTCCCGTTCCATCACGACGCGGTAACCACAGCATTGTGATTCGGGGGTCAAGGTCCGTGCCGGGGACGCCGATGGAAGGACAGCGCCCACGGTGGGCGGCCCCGCGACGTCGGTGGGCACTCGGACGGAGTCTGACTTGAGGACGGTTCTGATCTGTGACGACCGGCGCAGCGTGCGTGAGGGTCTGACGCGCGTCATGTCGGCGGTCCCCGGGGTGCAGCGCATCGACTGCGTCGCCACCCCGGAGGACCTGCTGGCCCGCTACGCCCGGCAGTCCGCCGACATCGTGTTCGTCGGCACCCAGCGCGCGGTGAGCGCGGGCGCGGAGGCCACCCGTCGCCTCGTCGCCGCCCACCCCGCTGCCAACGTGATCGTCTTCGGTGCCCCCGACGACGCCAACTCGATCGCTTCGGCGGTCGCGGGCGGAGCGCGCGGCTACATGCGCTGGGATGCTTCGCGGCCCGAGCTCGTCGCGGCCCTCGCGCACTCGACGATGGGGGACGCGTTCCCCGCTCAGCGCACGTCGGCGTCGCCGTCCGCGGGAGTGAACCTGACCGAGCGCGAGATGCAGGTGTTGCGCGGCATGAGCCAGGGCAAGAGCAACGGCCAGATCGGCCGCGAGCTCTATCTCTCCGAGGACACGGTCAAGACCCACGCCCGACGTCTGTTCCGCAAGCTCTCGGCGTCCGACCGCGCCCAGGCCGTGGCGCAGGGCTTCCGGTCCGGGCTGGTGAGCTGACGCGCTGATTGTCCTGGCCCCCGGACGGCCGGGGCCGGATCAGGTCAGGGGGCCGACTATCGAGGTGATGCGATCGTCGCGGAGCTCGGTGCGGGTCCTGCGGTGGCGGCCGAAGCGGTGGGAGACACCGTCGGGGCCCGCGAGCCAGCCTTGGTACCCCTCCAGCCGGTACTGCTGCGGACCGCCTGCGTTCCCGCGGACGATGACAAGGTATCGGGCGTCGCGCTCGAAGCGGTACCGGGGAACATCTTTCGCGCGAGGTCGATAGTACGTGGCCGGAGGACCGCAGGGGCGGCGACGGAGCCGAGAACGGCGCAGTCAGAAGGGTGGTTCCCGGCCCTCGCAGGACACCCTGTCGGTCCTCGCCGGGCGCGGCCCGGGCGCCGTCGAGGGCGGCGAGGGGTACGGGTCGTTGTCCCACGCCGCCAGAGGATCGATCACGATGACCTCGCCGGCACAGGGGAGCAGGCGTCGCGGCCGGGATGGACGGGCTGCGCGCCGACGTGTACCTCGGGCTGCTCGACAGCTCCTACGCCGGCCTCGACGACGCCGCGATCGTCGAGGAGCTGCGGGCGTTGCACCCCGAGCCCGCGAACGGCCCCGGTCCTCAGGGTCCTGATCACGACGATCGGGACGACGGCTCCTCCGAACCGGAGGACGCCGGGCCCGACAACGACCCCGACGACGGGCCGAACGACGGGCCCGACGCCGGGCCGGACGCCGGCGGCCCCGCTGCGGATCCGGCCGACCAGGCTCACGGCGTCGGCGGAATCGGCCAGGCCGCTTCACGGATCGCCCGCAGCAGCCCGGCCGTGGCGTGGTTGTGCTGGCGGTACCAGGCCCGGAGCGCGGTCACCGTGTCGGCCCCGGAGAGCCGCGCGGTGTCGACCCGGGCGAGCGCGCACGCCAGGTCCGCGCCGGGCGGCATCGACGCCAGGCCCTCGGGCAGGAGTTGACGGGTACTCACGCAGCGGAGGTTAGACCGAGGACCGACCCGTTCCCGAGGACGCGAACCGCGGCCTGTGGACAGGATCGGCCTTCCCGTCCACCTGGGGACGGCCGCACGCGGGAGTCCCGGTCAGCCGGCCTCCGGGCTCCTCGGCTACCCGCTGAACTACTTCGACGCCGCGTACCCGGAGCTGGGGATCCGCCGACACCTCAACGCCCGCGGCCTCCTCGCCGAGACCAACACCGGCTCCGTCCGCCTCCCGGCAGACTGGGCGGCGTGCTCGAGACCTCGGCACGTCTGCTGCGCCTGCTCTCCCTGCTGCAGATGCGTCCCGAGTGGAGCGGCCCCGAGCTCGCGGAGCGGCTCGGCGTCACCACCCGGACCGTGCGCCGCGACGTCGACAAGCTGCGTGGGCTCGACTACCCGGTCGAGGTCGACCTCGGACCGACCGGCGGCTACCGGCTCGGCGCCGGTGCACAGCTCCCGCCGCTTCTGCTCGACGACGAGGAGGCGGTGGCCGTCGCGGTGACGCTGCAGACCGCGGCGGGCAGCGCGGGGATCGCGGGGCTGGAGGAGAAGGCCCTCGGCGCGCTGGTCAAGCTCGAGCGGCTGTTCCCCGAGCGTCTGCGGCGGCGGGTCGCCGCGGTCGGGGTCTCCCGGGTGCCGACTCGGGCCGGGCCGTCGGTGGATGCCGCGAGCCTCGTCGCTGTGGGCGGGGCATGCCGCGACCGGCGCGTGCTCGACCTCGACTACACCGCGCTCGACGGCGCGGCGACCCGCCGCCGGGTCGAGCCCCACCATCTCGTCTCCTGGGGAAGCCGCTGGTACCTCGTGGCCTTCGACCTCGGTCGCGCGGACTGGCGGACGCTGCGGGTCGACCGCCTGCAGCCGCGGGTCGGACCCGACGGGCTCGCGACCGGCCCCCGGTTCACCCCGCGGGAGCTGCCGGGGGGCGATCCGGCGGCATTCGTCTCCGACCGGGTCGCCGACGTCCGGTCCTTCCGTGTGTGCGCGGTGGTCGACGCGGACGTCACGACCGTCCGGGAGCGGTTCTGGACCGATCAGGTGCGCCTCGAGGACGTGGGCCGGGGGCGCTGCCGGGTCCATCTCGCGACGGAATCGGCGTCCTCGGCCGTCGTGTTGTTCACCGCGCTCGACCTGGACTTCGTCGTCGAGTCGCCCCCGGAGCTCGCGGACGAGGCGGCGCGGGTGTCGGCCCGGTGGGTCCGGGCGACCGGAGGCGCCGGGGATCAGCCGAGCGCACCCCCGACGAGCGTGCCGACGCCGTAGGTGGCTACGAGGCCGACACCCCCTCCGACCACCACGCGCAGCATCGCCCGCTGTGGTGCCGCGCCCCCGAGACGTGCACCGAGGAAGCCCGCGAGGGCGAGGGCGAGCAGCACGGCGACGGCGGTGACCGGTACCCGCCAGGTGGGGGAGGGCAGCAGGATCGCCAGCAGCGGGAGCAGCCCGCCGAGGGTGAAGGCGAGGGCCGAGGCGCCGGCGGCCTGCCACGGGCTCGTCAGCTCGTCGGGGTCGATGCCGAGCTCGGCGTCCACGTGGGCGGCCAGGGCGTCGTGGGCGGTGAGCTCCTCCGCGACGGCCCGCGCGGTCTGCGTCGAGAGGCCTTTGGCCTCGTAGAGACCGGCCAGCTCGGCGAGCTCGGTCTCCGGGTCCTCGGTCAGCTCCCGGCGCTCCTTGGCCAGCAGCGCCGCTTCCGAGTCGCGCTGGCTGGAGACGGAGACGTACTCGCCCAGCGCCATCGACACCGCGCCCGCGACGAGACCCGCGAGGCCGGCCGTGGCGATCGGCGCCCGCTCGACCGTCGCCCCGGCGACCCCCACCACGAGCCCCGCGACCGAGACGATGCCGTCGTTGGCGCCCAGCACCCCCGCCCGCAGCCGGTTGAGACGTCCCGACAGCGGCCCGCCGTGCGCCTCGCCCGCGTGTCCGACGGCCTCGTCCACCTCGTCGACGTCGTCCATGTCTCCAGGGCACCACAGGAACTGGAACGCTTCCAGGAAGCGGACCCTTACCCGCGGGCCGCGCCGACTCTTGGCGCCCCGCGCTTCTTAGGCTAACCTAACTCACGCGGCCGCGCGGGTGTTGTGGTGGCGCCCGCGGCGGCGGCACAGGGAGGGCACCGGGCTCGAGGGACGAGCCCGGTGCCATCCCACCCAGTGTGCACCCGCGGGGAGCGCTGGACCCCGGTCGTGTTCCAGGCTGCCCCCGGCGTCGCGAGCGGCGAGACTGTGCCATCGTGGGGACGGGCGAACGGGTGATCCTACTCGACGAGACGGGTCGCGCGGCGGGGACGGCGGCGAAGTCCGAGGTGCACCACAGGGCGACGCCCCTGCACCTCGCTTTCTCCTGCTACGTCTTCGGCGTCGGCGGTGAGCTGCTGGTGACCCGCCGGGCGTCCGGGAAGCGCACCTTCCCCGGGGTCTGGACCAACAGCTTCTGCGGTCACCCCGAACCCGGCGAGCCGATGGCCGACGCCGTGCACCGTCGGGCCCGCCAGGAGCTCGGCATCGACCTCGACGGTCTCCGCCTGGTGCTCCCGCGCTTCCGCTACCACGCTGAGCAGGACGGCCTGGTCGAGAACGAGATGTGCCCGGTGTTCCTCGCGCGCGGCCGGGTCGGCGACGCCGCGCCCGATCCCACCGAGGTCGACGAGGTACGCCGCGTCGACTGGGCGTCGTTCTCCTCCGCGGTCCGGGCCGGCTCGTGGCCCGGGGTCTCGCCGTGGTGCGCCGACCAGGTGGCGGCCCTGCACGTTCTCGGTGCCGGGCCGACGGCCTGGCCCGCCGCGGACCCCGCGGAGCTGCCCGACGCCGCGTCGTGGTGACATCGCCGGTCCTCGGCGGGTCGCTCCGGGTGCGACGATGGCGGCGTGGACGACGTCTCGACCGGGATCACCTCCGAGACGAACCCCGAGCCCAGCGTCGGAGGCGACCGCGGCCGTGTTCGGCCTCCTGAGGAGCGGGGGCGTTACCCGCCTCGCCCGTCCGGGGAGGGCGGGTTGCGGTCGCTTCACGAAGACCAGCGACGAACCGGTGTGTGGCGGTGAGCAGTGCTCGTCGGTAGACCCCTCCCATGCCGGGGACTTTCGGTCTGAAGGTGGTGTGCCAACGCACGGAAGTGCCGGCGTCGCACGATTCGAGGTCGATGTCGGCTCGGTACTGCGTAACGGCGAGGCCGCCCAGCAGCACGTAGCTGAGTCGCTGGTTGGGGATGCGCTCGACGATGCGTTCTCTTACCGTGATGCGTCCGGTGTGGAAGAGGCGGACCTCGCCGAGGCCGTCGCCATGAGCCGGTTCGATGAGTTCGAACGAGTCGATCGGTGTCCACGTCGGCCAGGATGAGCTGTCGTCGAGCAGCCGGTAGATCTGTTCGGGTAGGGCCTCGATGGTGGTGCGGATGTCGATCTCTTGTGGGGGCATCGCCGCGCCTCCGGTGTCATCGTCGATTCTTGCATGAGTCGTTCAGCGTCGGGCGAACTCGGGTGCGTGTTCTGGTCGTACTCCGACGCCCATGAGGTTGGGGCGCAGGCCGGCCTGCCGGCGGGCCAGTGACCAGCGTCCGTCGCAGGCCACCGTCAGATCGGCCCGCAACTCACCGGTAGCGCCATGCTCGGTGCGCCAACGCACCCCGTGCACCCGGCCCGCCTCGATGATCAGGTCGGTGGCTTCGGTGTTCATCCGCAGGGTGTAGCTCGGCTCCTCGTGCCCAGCCTCGGCGAGCAGGTTGAGCAGGTCCCACTGGGGCACCAGCTTGATGTAGGGATGGGACACCTTCAGCCGGCGCAGGTCGGCCATCACGACCCTGCGTTGCTCGTCGATCGGGAAGGCGATCTCGTGCAAGGTGCTCTGCGGCAGCTTGGCGAAGCGCTCACCCAGGCCGAGCTCGTCGAGCAGCTGAAGGGTCGAGGGGTGCACGGTGTCGCCCCGGAAATCACGCAGGAAGTCTCCGTGCTTCTCCAGAATGGTGACCTCGACCCCAGCGCGGGCCAGCAACAGCCCCAGCACCATGCCCGCCGGCCCACCGCCGATCACCACGCACGTCGTGCGATCACTCATGGTGCTCCCGCCTTCGGGCGAGTTTGCATCCCGTCATCGCTCACCGAGGGGATGTCGGTCGGGGTCCATGCACGGCGTCGCGGCCACCACGCGGGCACCGCCCGCCGGTAGGCGTCGTAGTCCGCGCCGAACTGCCGAGTCAGCGTGGGCTCTTCGTACCAGCGCACGAACCCGGCGGTCACCCCCCACGCCGACGCGGCGTAGACCAGCAATCGGCCGCTCCCGAACAGCAGGGCCTGGCCGACAATGGCGCTCAGCAGGCCGAAGTACATGGGATTGCGGAGGTAGCGGTTGAACCCGCTGACCACCAGTCGAGTGGTCGGCGCGACGGGCATCGGGGTGCCGCCCGCTCGGGCGAACTCCACGAACGCCGACACCGGAGGGATCAGGCCGACGCCGACGAGTGCCCCTCCCGCGACCTGGGCGATCTCCCAGTGCGGTAATGGTCGGTGGAACTCCCAGCCGGTGACCAGCCTCGGGATGACACCTACGATGGTGCCCGGCGCCACCACGAAGAACGCGGCCGTAGCCACGGCGGCTTTCGACTTCTTCACACCAACCTCCCATTCCCCTCACTGCTGCCCGACCCCGCTCGGTCACGGGGTGAAGCGCGCTCGAGGCGCGTCATGCGGTGGCGGGCACGGCGCACACGCGGCCCTCGCTGAATCCCGCCTCACCGATGCCCAGGGTCAGGTTGAACCGGCCCCGAAGGTTCTCCAGCGCGATCAGGTAGGTCAGCTCCACCAGCTGGGCATCGTCGAAGTGGTTGCGCAGCTGGGCGAACAGGGCGTCAGAGACCTGCACCGGCGAGCACGAGCTTGTCGACGTCGCTGAACAGTGCGCTGGTGCAGTAGGACGGCAGTGCCAGCAGCGCCTCGTCGGACAGGCCCCACCGACGGGCGACCTGCGAACCCAGGTCGATGCACCACTCGCACTGGGTCAGCGTCGCCGTCTTCAGCTCGACCAGCGCCCGGTGACGCTGCTCGAGGCCGTGGAGCTTCGCGGTGGCCTGCTCGAGCCCCGCGTAGGCCAGGAGTAGACCGGGCAGATGGGCGAACATCATGATCGGCTCGATCGTCGTCCGTGGTCGCCCGCTGAGCCGAGCGAGGTGTCGGCGGGTGAAGTAGTACACCAGCCTGACCCACAGCCCGGCGTCGCGAGCGGGAACGCCGCGTATCCGCGCCATCTCACACCTCTCGATCACGGTGGCCTGGGGGCAGAAGATCTCGGTTGCGGTCACACCCGCGACCTGCCACCCGTCATAGTGATGACGGTTCGCGGCGGAGGAATGTGACCAGTGGACGACCAACAGCGTGCCGGATGGTTCGAAGATCACCGGAGCCACCTGCGGGGCGTGGCCTATCGGATGCTCGGTTCGCTGAGCGAGGCCGACGACGCGGTGCAGGAAGCCTGGCTTCGGCTCAACCGTTCGGACACCGGCGAGGTGCAGAACCTTCGTGGGTGGTTGACCACCGTCGTCGCACGGGTGTGCCTCGACAACCTGCGCGCCCGGGAAGCGCGGTGCGAAGAGCCCCTCGGGCCGCACGTACCCGACCCGATCGTGAGTCGCGACGACGAGACCAACCCCGAGCACCACGCCCTGGTGGCCGACGCGGTCGGTCTCGCGCTGCTCGTGGTCCTGGAGACCCTGCCTCCCGCCGAGCGGCTCGCGTTCGTGCTGCACGACATGTTCGCTGTGCCCTTCGACGAGATCGCCCCCCTCGTCAACCGGTCACCGACCGCGACCCGCCAACTCGCGACCCGGGCGCGCCGCCGGGTGCGCGCCGGCACGCCGATCTCCGACCCCGATCTACGCCGCCAACGACACGTCGTCGACGCCTTCCTCGCCGCCGCGCGCGACGGCGACCTCGATGCGCTGCTCGCCGTCCTCGACCCCGACGTGGTGCTGCGCGCCGACGGCGGCGCACAGCGTCCCCGCAACTCGCGCGTCGTTCGCGGCGCCTCGGCCACGGCCCGACAAGCGCTGTCCTTCTCCTCACTCGGGCACTTCACGCAGACAGCGCTCGTCAACGGTGCCGCGGGTCTCGTCGTCACCGCCCCTCACGGACCGTTCTCCGTGATGGGCTTCACCATCAAGAACGGCAAGATCGTCGAGATCGATATCCTCGCTGACCCCGCACGACTCGACCAGCTCGACCTGACGCTTCTCCGCGGCTGACAGGAGCAAGAGACGTAGCGGAGACCAACAGTGTGGAGCGCCACTGAAGTGAGGATGCGTCGGCTCAGCGAGAAAAGTGCGAGTGGCGCTGCTGGTTCCGTTGTGGTCCTCCTCCAAGTCCCGGGAACTCTGGGATGCTCCCAACGTGCAGGCCGATCGGAGTCGCCGGACCACCCGGAGTGGATCACGGTGGGCCGCGATCGCCCGCGTCGGTCTGGCCTACTGGTTCTTCGGTAACCTCTACGAAGCCATGGTCGACGTCCCCCGACTGCTGGCGGACGCCCGGCTGCAGCGACCGCCGGGGCTGCTCGGACCCGGCAGCCCGGTGCGGTACTACGCCCCGGCGGCGCCATTGACCCTCGCTCAGAGCGCTTCTTCGCCTGTCACCTCGTCGAAGGCGGCGCTTCCGTGACGGCCGGGTAGCCGTCCGGCCCGCGCTTGCTGGTGCAACGGATCGATCTGACCCGTCGTCACGCCCGGTGGCGGCGGGGCGGGCGCCCTGCCGGGCCCCGCGCTCCAACGCGGCCTGCCCCGCGGCCCGTACCTCGTGCAACTGGGGGGAGAGGTTCGGGTACAGTGAGATGCGGGGTCCAACTCGCCCGACCCAACTCAGCCTTCAGCCGTGATCGGAACCCGCGAGGGCCTCGATGTCGCGGACATGGTGCACTCCTTCGTGCGCGGCTTGGCGGACCATCCACCGTGCCGTGCGCTGCTCCCCGGGCAGCCGTGTCGCCACGCGCTCCCACTGCGGCGGTGAGATGTGTGCGACCTCTCGGAGGAAGCCTTCCGCGGTAGCGGTGAGCTCGTCGAGGACCGCGACCACGTCCCGGTCGTTATAACCGAAGCGCCGCGCGCGAAGATCGTTGAGCATCGGCTCCAATACCGGGGCGTCCTCGGTGCGCACCCGGTGCAGCCGAATCGTGTAGGTCACATAGACATCGCGGAGATGGCAGACGTACTCGGCGATCGACCACCCGCCCGCGACCGCTCGAACCCGGCGCGACGGCCCCGCCACGGCGAGCGCCGCCGCCCGGGCGCGCCCCGGCACCGCGGCGACCAGCGCACACGCCTCATCGACCCCGAGCCGGCCGAAACCCACACCACAAGAGCCGCACACATGATCCTCGCCGGGTAACGGCGGCACCCCTCGACGAGCCTCCCCGACCACCCCACGAAACCTACGCCGACCAGGGCGCCCTGATCGCGCTCGTCATCCCGGGTGCCCCGCATAGGTACCGAATTGCCAGAGGTTGCCCTCGGGGTCGGCGAGGGTGCAGTCGTGCGACCCGTGATCGCTGTCGTAGGGCTCCGCGACGCCAATCGCACCGGCCGCCACCGCGCGCTCGAACAGGGCGTCGGTCGATGCGGCGTCCGCGGTGACGACGTAGGTCCCGACGGTGCCCGGGCGCAGCGCCCAGCGGTCGTCGTCCCCGCCCCGGTGGTCACCGAGCATGATCGCGCCGCCGAGGGGCCACCGGAGCTCGGCGTGGGCGACGCGACCGTCGTCGGCCGTATACGACACGGTCTCCACGAAGCCGAACGCGGCGACGAGGAAGTCGATGAGAGCCCGGACGTCATGGGCGCGCAGGGTCGGCCAGACAGCGGGTGAGGGGCATTCGTGGCTCATGACGCCGAGGCTTCCTCATGGTCGGGCACGGCGTCGTGGACGTTACCGATCCGCCCGGTGACACCGTCGCCGATCTCCTCGGCCACCCACCGGGTCGCCGAGCAACCGGCGAGCGCCCGGAACTCGCGCGCGAGGTGCTGCTGGTCGGCGTACCCCCCGTCGGCGGCGACCTCGGCGAGGCCCACCGAGCGCCCGGCGAGGGCGCGGGCCGCGATCCGGCGGCGGACGCGGTCGAAGCGGGCCATCCGAGCCGCGACCTTCGGTCCCACACCCAGCTCCGCGCGGAACCGTTGGCCGAGGTGCCGCGCGCTCCACCCGACCTCCCGGGCCAGCGACTCGACGGGCGTCGCGCCGCCGGTCGCGAGGATGCGGCGCCAGGCGTGCCCGATCTCGTCGTGCACCCTGCTCCGCCGGGCGCGAGCGAGACGGCGGAGCAGGACCGCGTCGAGTGCGGCGAACCGGCCCTCCCACCCGGCTGCGTCCTCCACGCGGTCGGCGAGCTCCGCGGCGTCGACGCCGAGGACGGCGTCCGCACCGACGGCACGTCCGGCCAGCTCGCCAGCGGGGGTGCCGACGAGCGCGCGGGCGGCGAGGGGGTCGAGCAGGACGTGGATCCCCGACTGGCGGCCGTCGTGGACGATCGTCGCCGGCGCGTCGTGCAGGCCTCCGAGCACGGCGCGGGCCCGCACCGGCGCCCCATCGGGGCCGCGTAGCGAGAGCGGCTCGCCGAAGGTGACGACCAGCGTGAGGAACGGCGACGGCAGACCCCGGTGCTCGCCCGGAGCCCCGCCACGCAGGTCGTAGCCGTGATAGGCGAGTCGACCGGCGTCGCGGAGCCGCGCCTCCGGGACGCCGGCGACCGACTCCGCGTGCACGTCGCGAGTCTCGACCCGCGGTCAAGCCCGGACCGAACCGGGCCGTGCGCGCACGGTGGTGGCGCCGAGTCGCGGGCGCGGGCGAGGATGACGCCCGACCACGATCCGAACGAGGGAGACCCATGATCCTGATCAACGTGAAATGGACCGTGCGCCCAGAGTACGTCGAGCGGTGGCCGCAGATCGTCAAGGAGTTCACCGATGCCGTCCGCGACGAGCCCGGCAACATCTTCTTCGAGTGGGCGCGCTCACTGGACGAGGAGAACACCTTCCTCCTCGTGGAGGCGTTCGCCGACGACGCGGCTGAGGCGCACGTCAACTCCGACCACTTTCGGAAGTTCACCGCCGAGGCGCCGGACTACGTCGCGACCACGCCGAAGATCATCAACGTGCAGAACGTGCCACAGGACGGCTGGGGCGAGATGGGTGAGGTCGCGCCGCGCTGATCCGACGCCGATCGCTCGTCACCGGTGCAGAGCAGCGCCGCCTGGTGCACAGCGAGGATCGCCGCCTCGGTCTCGTCGGCGCCGAGGCCGAGATCAGCGGCCGTCGTGGCCGAGCCCACGGTGCACAGACGGGCCGCCTCGGTCAGCCTGCACAGGTGCAGCGCGAGATCGCGGCTCTGGTGATAGTGGGTGCGGTGGGCTTCGTCGTCCTCCCGCTCGCGGGACCGCTCGCCACCCGGGGAGTCATCCGCCGGGTTCGTCCGCTCTGGAGCTGAGCAGGTTCCTCGCGGGCACGAGGGGGCTGGCGCCCGACATGACCCCGGGGGGACGTACCCCCTTCGTGCCGTTGGACCTGACGTCGGGGCGCCAGACGTGGCACGTTCGGGCCACGTCGACCGCGTCGCGACGTCGACGCCGTCGAATTCCGCTGCCGAGGACAGGACGGCCATGACCGCTACGACACCGCTGCAAGGATCACCGACCCCGTCGGGCCCGCCCTCCCCGGCGCCGGCTCCGTCGGCGCCGTCCACTCCCCCCGAGCCCGCCTCCACCTCGCAACGGCTGGCCTCCGTCGCGAGCAGTCTGCTGGTGGCCGCGATCGACCGCCTGGCCGCCGCCGCCGCGGACAAAGTGGACGAGCTGAGCGACAAGCTCGACGACGTCGCCTCGGGGGGCGGCGTCGGCATGTCCGCCGCGATCGCCGGGGGCCTCGCGAAGCTGCGCGGCGAGAACCCGGTGTGGGCGGCGATCAAGGCTGGCGTCTCGGCGATGAGCACGCCGACGAAGGTCGTCGTGGGCCTGCTCCTGATCCTGGCCGCGGTCCTCGCGCCCGTCCTGCTCCTGGTGCTCGCCGTCCTGCTCCTGGTCCTCGCGATCGCCGGGGCGTTCTCGGGAGGTGGCCGCTGAGCGGAGCACGCGTCCACCCGGTGCAGCGGACCGTGCAAACCGTTGGGCCGTCCACCATCGTGGCGGACCCCACCTGCGATTTTTCGCTCGGCGCGTGGCCCAACCCGGGGACGACGCGCGTGGCGGCCTTGTGCCGAGGCCGACGGCGTTGCCACGCTCCGCGAGTGGCAGGACGCGGCAGGGCGGGCGAGAGGGATGCGCTCGCCCTGAGCAGGGTGATCGCGATGGTCAACGACAAGGGCGGCGTGGGCAAGACCTCGCTGGTGGCCAACCTGGCCGGTCAGCTGGCCGCGGCCGGATACCGCTGCCTGCTCGTGGACCTCAACCGCCAGGCCAACCTCGCCGACGACCTGGGGTTCCGTGACGACGATCGCGACGACCAGGGCGCCGCGCTGCTGATGAGCATCATCGGTGGCACCCCGGTCGAGCCCGTCCGCGACATCCGCCCGGACCTGGACGTGGTCCCCGGCGGAGCCCGGCTCTCCGACCTCGTCCCCCTCATGGTGTCGCGCATGCAGGACCGCGGCCGGGAGGCGTTCCGGGCGCTGGCCAACGTCCTCGCCCCGGTGGCGGCGCCCTACGACGTGGTGTTCGTGGACTGCCCGCCGGAATCGGCCATCCTTACCGACCTCGCACTCACCGCCGCGAGGTGGGTCGTCATGCCCACCAAGTCCGACGCCGGCGGGCTCGTGGGCATGCGGCTCGTCGGTGAGCGGTTCGAGCTCGCCCGCGAGCTCAACCCCGACCTGCAGCTCCTCGGGGCCGTGCTGTTCGCGACCGGGACGCGGTCCCGCGTGGTCCACGCCCAGGTCCGTGCCGCCGTGAAGAGCGCGTTCGGCGGACACTCCCCGATGTTCTCCACCTCGATCCGCCACGCGGAGCGCACCGCGCAGGACGCTCGTCGGCTCGGCAAGCTCGCCCACGAGCTCGAGCTGGAGGTCGCGTCGCAACCGGCATGGTGGACGTCGTTGCGGGAGGGGACGAGCGCTCCACCCCGCCTGTCGCCAACGGCGGCGAGCGTGGCCGGTGACTACCGCGATCTCGGGGTGGAGCTGCTGACCCTCCTGCGGGCGGCGGAGCAGGAGACCTCCGACTCGCGACCCTTCGAGGCGGAGGCCACGTCATGACCCCGGACCTGTCCCGCACTTTCGGTCAGCCCCTGACCTCGAGCCTGCGTGGGCTCCTGCCACCCCGTCCCGTCGAGCATCAGGGCGTCGAGGACCAGGACCTCGAGGAGCAGGACCTCGAGGAGCAGGACCTCGAGGAGCAGGACCTCGAGGAGCAGGACCTCGAGGAGCAGGACCTCGAGGAGCAGGACCTCGGAGTCCCGACCGTCGAGGACCCCGTGCCGGGCGCGCCCGCGGCGACGACGTCCCAGGAGGCCGCCATGGCACGTCACGAGCCCGCTCCTCCCGCGCCGGGTCGACGCACGAACGGCGTGGGGAGGCGGGGTGCGAGCATCGCGGCGGCCCGCACCCCTCCGATGTCCGCGGGGACGAACAGGAGGTGGGGCACGGCCCGGGTCGCCTCGCGGGAGCACGTCGACCTGCTCGTCCTCCTGGCGCTGGAGCGCGGGGCGGGCGACGGGCGCGCCGTCATCAAACGCCTGCGGACCGACAGTGGGGGCGTCCTCGACGCCCCGGAACGGACGGTCCACCGCACCCTGCACCGGTTGACCCGTAACCGGCTGCTCGTCCGGCGCGTCGATCCCGCATCCGGGCGTCCGTCGTACTCGCTCACCGAGACCGGGCAGCGGTCGACGCGGGCACGGGTGCGCGAGTGGCGCGCGCTGACCCGCGCCATCGAGTCGATTCTGAGCGAGGACAACACCTGACACGCAGCCGGACGTCCGAGCGGTGCGTCGCGAACGGACCTGGGCGATCTTCTGCGCGGAACCCCGGCGGATCGTCCAGCCTCCGTTCCGGTGTCCTCCATGTGGCTTGCATCACGTTAACGAAGCGCCTAGTGTGGGTGTGACGTCGACCAGGTTCGCGGCTGGGCATTCAGCTGCACTCCGGTCCGCGTCCGGCAGACGGAGCGGGCCCCGAATGGCTTCGACTCCTCGCGCATTCGGCCACTCCGGCAATTCTCGGCGCAGCGCGCCCGTTCGTGGTAACGAAGTGCGACGGCCGACGTACTGTTCGCCCGGGTGCACCGCCCAAATTGACCTTGTCGGGTTAGCGCGCACCTGTTCTCGTGGATGTAGCGTCCGGCACGCAGAGCGGTGGGCTTCGGTCCTTGGTTCGGCGCAGGGGGACCAACGGTTCGGAGGTGCACGGTGCTCGACCACGATGACGTGACGCGCCACACGGCGCGCGCGATCGAACGGATCCGGCGGACGACGACCGTCCTCGGTGGACGGGGAATCATCTGATGGATGGTGCGAAAGTGGCCGCGGCGATCGTCGGCGGCTACCTGCTGGGTCGGACCAAGAAGCTCAAGTTCGCGATCATGGTCGGGAGTGCGCTCGCCGGGAAGAAGATTTCGACCGATCCCGCACAGCTGCTGTCCCAGGCGACGAAACTGATCGGGAAGTCCCCCGAGCTCCAGCGTCTCAACACCGCGGTCCGCGGCCGGCTAGTCGAGGCCGGCAAGGACGCCGCGCTCGCCGCGGCGAGCGCGCGGATGGAGGCCCTCACCGACAACCTCGTCCAGCGCGTCGAGACGCTGGGGAAGCCGGCGGAAGGCGCCGCGGACGCCGCGGGTCAGGCGGCCGGCCAGGCGGCCGGCGCGGCGGGGGACACCGTCGGGCAGGCCGGCGGCGCAGTCGGTGACGCGGCCGGTTCGGCGGGCAAGGCCGTCGGGGGCGTCGCGAAGCGCGGTCGCACGAAGGCCGCCCCCGACGCCGAGGAGATCGACAGCGAGGAGATCGACGGCGAGAAGGCCGACGCCGAGTCCGACGAGGACCTCGCGGCCGATGACGCCGACGAGCAGCTCGACGACGCCGAGGACACCGACGCCGAGGACACCGACGCCGAGGACACCGACGCCGAGGACACCGACGCCGAGGACGCTCCACCGGCCAGGTCGGAGCGGCGCTCCCGACGGACGTCGACGACGAAGAGCGAGAACACCTCCACCCGGAACGGCACGCCGCGCAGGTCGGCGTCGTCCCGGTCCTCGCGGAGCTCCAACGAAGGCTCCGCATCCCGGGGCCGCACGAACGCCGGTGCGTCGGGTCGACGCTCGGCCGGGAGGACGAATGACTGACGCGACACAGACGCGGGCCTCGAGCAACGGCACGGGGGGGCCCGATACGGACGAGGAGTCGTCCGGGAGCGCGCTGCCCACCGAGCGGCTCAAGGAAGCGGCCCAGACCCTCCTCAAGGCCGTCACCGACAAGGCGGTGGGCGCCGCCCTCGACAAGGTCGAGGGGCTCACCGGACGTCTCACGGACGTGGCCGAGAACGGCGGCGTCGGTCTCTCGAGCGCGCTCGGCGGAGGGGCCGCGGCGATGCAGGGCGGCAACCCGGTCACCGGCGCCCTCAAGGCCGGCGCATCCGCGGTGAAGGACAAGGTGACGGGCGCACTCGGGTTCGGCGGCGGTGACGACGGCGACGACGCCGAGGGCGGCGGCGACGGGAGCGGCGGCGGCGGCGGGAGCGGCGGCGCCCGCGGGAAGTTCAAGTTCATGAACATCACCGAGTCGGTGGACGTCGGTGTGCCGGTCCGCGTGGTGTACGACCAGTGGACACAGTTCGCGGACTTCCCGAGCTTCATGAAGAAGCTCGAGACCGTCGACCAGGACTCCGACGAGAAGTCGACGTGGAAGGCGCAGGTCTTCTGGTCGCACCGGTCGTGGGAGACCACGATCCGTGAGCAGGTACCGGACAGCCACATCATCTGGGTGTCGACAGGGGCGAAGGGGCACGCCGACGGCTGCGTGTCGTTCCACGAGCTCGCGCCCAACATGACGCGGATCCTGCTGGTCCTCGAGTACTACCCGCAGGGCTTCTTCGAGAAGACCGCCAACCTGTGGCGTGCGGTCGGTCGTCGAGCGCGACTCGAGTTCAAGCACTTCGCCCGGCACGTGACGATGGACACCCTCATCAATCGCGAGGAGCTCGAAGGCTGGCGCGGGGAGATCCGTGACAGCGAGGTCGTGAAGACCCACGAGGAGGCGATGGAGGAGGAGCAGGCGGCCGCCGAGGAGGCCGAGGACGGCGAGCCCGACGGCGAGTTCGACGACGAGTTCGACGAGGACTCCGCGGACGAGTCCGACGACGACCTCGCCGAGGACGACGACCTCGCCGAGGACGACGAGCCGGCCGCGACTGACGACGAGTTCGACGAATCCGAGGACGACGAGTTCGAGGACACGGACAGCGAGCTCGACGACGACGAGGTCGACGAGGCCGACGACGAGTTCGAGGACGAGGAGTCGGCGCCCGAGCCGGAGCCGGAGCGTCCTCGGCGGCGGGCGCGTCGTCCGCAGCGCACCCCCGCCTGACCCTCCGGGGGTCTGACCCTCCGGGGCCGGCCCCGGGAGTCCACCGGAACCCGTCCGGGCCCGGCACCGCCGGGCCCGGACGGGCCGTTCACAGGGAGAAGAGGCATCGTGACCGTCAGCCAGCGCCAGGGTGGGGGCGTCCAGAAGGCCCCCCAGGGCGGACTCGCCGAGGTCCTCGACCTGATCCTCGACAAGGGTCTGGTCATCGACGTCTTCGTCAAGGTGTCGCTGGTCGGCATCGAGCTCATCACCATCGACGCCCGGATCGTCGTCGCGAGCGTCGACACGTACCTGCGGTTCGCCGAGGCCACCAACCGCCTGGATCTGCACCAGAAGGGGGGCAAGGACCTCGGGGAGTTCATGGGCGGGATCACCGAGAACGCCACCCAGGGTGGCGCGAAAGGCAAGACGAAGGGGATGCTCGACGCCGGGAAAGAGAAATGGGACGAGATCCGCGGTAACGACGAGGAAGAACAGCCGGCGCGCCGCTCGAAGCGCAGCTCGTGAGCGAGGAGACCGCAGTGAGCACCGACCAGGAGACACCGGGTCGCCGGGTCCTTGGCTCCTACGTCTACGGGATCATCCGGGCGGACACCCGCCTTCCCGACGGTCTCGAGCCCATCGAGAACGGCGATACCCAGGGTGGGCTGGGTCTCGTGACCACCGATGCCCTCGCCGCCGTGGTCAGCGACGTCCCCATCGACCGTCCGCTGGGCACGCGGCGCGATCTCATGGCGCACGAACAGGTTCTCAACGCGATCGCGCAGGACTCCCCGGTCCTGCCCATGCGGTTCGGGGCCGTGGTGACCGACGACGACGCCGTCACCGACGAGCTGCTCGCGCCGCACCAGGACTACTTCGTCCGCGCTCTCGACAGCATGGAGGGCCTCACCGAGTTCTCGCTGCGCGGTGACTACGACCAGGAGGCCGTGCTCACGCGGATCGTCGAGGACGACCCGGAGATCCAGCAGCTGCGCGAGCGCATCGCCGGGGTGGACGAGGATGCGAGCTACTACGACCGCATCAAGCTGGGCGAGGCCATCTCGGGGTCGATGGATCGGCTTCGGGAACAGGACGCGAACGCCACCCTCGACGCGCTCGAGCGCTTCGCCGTCGCCACCTCGGTGAAGGAGGTGACCGGGGAGAACGGGGCCGTCCACGTCGCGTTCCTCGTCCGCCGTGACCACCGCACCGACTTCGAGCGGGCCGTCGACGACCTCGGAGACGCCTGGAGCGGGCGCGTGAACCTGCGTCTGGTCGGACCGACCGCGGCGTTCGACTTCCTGCCCGAGTACGAAGCTCCCGAGCAGGGCGCAGACTGAGCCCGTGGGTCTCTTCACCGAGCTGCTCCTGCTCCCACTCGCGCCGGTACGCGGTGTGACCTGGGTGGCCGAGCAGGTCCAGCAACAGGTCGAGCACCAGCTCTACGACCCCGGCGTGATCCGCGGTCAGATCGACGATCTCGACGCGGCCTTCGAGCACGGCGAGATCACCGAGGAGGAGCGCGACGACCAGCAGGAAGTGCTGCTCCAGCGTCTCGTGCCCGGCAGCGGGGACGACGGGCCCGAGGCCACCCACGACTCGGCGGGAGGCCCGGCGTGACGCGCTCGTCGGACCGGCCGGCGCGTCCCCGCCGGCGCACGGACGCGGAGGAGACGAGCGAGGAGACGGAGCGTCCCGCCCGGCGCCGACGTGCCGACGACAGCAGCGGGAACGGGGAGCGTCCGGCCCGTCCTCGTCGGCGGGCCGCGGACGAGGAGGACGCCCCGCAGACCCCCCGCCGTCGGCGTCGTGCACGGGACGCGGACGCGGAATCGGACGGGGGCCGGCCCCCCGAGGACAGCGATGGCGGTGGCGAGGGCACGGCGTCCGACGGGACCGATCGCGCACCTCGACGCCGTCGCAGCGCCGCGACGGCCGACCAGGAGCGCCCCCGCCGTCGGACCAGCCGCACGGTCGAGGAGAGCGAACCGGAGGACACCGAGGACGAGGACGTCGAGCCGGAGGACGTCGAGCCGGAGGACGACGAGCCGGAGGACGACGAGGACGTCGTGGCCGAGGACGAGGCAGAAGAGGCAGACGAGGACCACGCCGAGGAGCCCGAGCCGGAGGCGCCGAAGCGCCTCCCGGCCCGACAGGTCGCCCGGTGGGCGGCCGAGCAGGTCATGGAGATGACCGGCAAGGAGAGCGAGAGCGTCATCTCCGTGCGTCGCACCGACGACGGCTGGAACGTCGGTCTGGAGGTCGTGGAGAGCTCCCGGATCCCCTCCTCCACCGATCTCCTCGCCATCTACGAGGCGGAGATGGACGACCAGGGCGAGCTGATCAGCTACAAGCGGATCAAGCGCTACACCCGCGGTCGCGGCGACGACGAGTGAGACCTGCGCGAGCCGACCCGACGGGAGGAGACCGATGAGCGACCCGGTGCGGTGGTCGGGTCAGATGCCCCCGGCACGTGGACAGCAACAGCAACAGCAGCCGTCGTCGAACGACGGCACCAACCTTGCGGACATCCTCGAACGGGTGCTGGACAAGGGCATCGTCATCGCCGGGGACATCCAGATCAATCTTCTCGACATCGAGCTCCTGACCATCAAGCTCCGGCTGATCGTGGCCTCGGTGGACCGCGCGAAGGAGATGGGCATCGACTGGTGGGAACGGGATCCCACCCTGTCCTCGGGTCACCGCGAGCTCGAGGACGAGAACCAGCGTCTGCGCCACAGGCTGGAGGCCCTCGAGGGGGCTGCGCCGGACGTGCTCGAGACGGAGGACGCCGAAGAGGACACCGCGGAGGTCTCCGAGGACTCCGACGACGTCGACGACGGGTCGGCGGACGAGGAGCCCGCACCCGCGGCGCCGCGGCGCCGTCGGAGGCCGACCACGGAGGCTCCGCGGACGCGCTCCACGAGGAGGCCGCGGTCGTGAGCGACACCGTCTCCTACGTCTATGCCGTGGTCCGGGACGCCGACGAGCGGGCGATTGAGGGGATCCGGGGCGTCGGGGGGGCGAGCGTGCGCCTCGTCGGCGCCGGCGACCTGCGGGCGGTGGTCAGCGACGCCGACCGCTCCGAGTTCGAGGAGCGCGCGCTCGACGAGCGCCTCGAGGACCTAGCGTGGCTGACCACGACGGCGCGCGCCCACCACCGCGTCGTCGACACGGTGGGGCGGACGCAGCTCGTGGCGCCGCTGTCGCTGGCCACGGTCTACTACGGCGACGACCGGGTCCGCGAGATCCTCCACTCCGGCCGGGAGGCCTTCGGCCAGGTCCTCGACCGGCTCGCGGGGCGGTCCGAGTGGGGCGTCAAGGCCTACGTCCGGCCCCGGACGGGGCGGTCGGAGCGGTCCGGTCCCGACGACGCCGCGCGCCCGCGGTCCGGCGCGGACTACCTCCGACAGCGTCGCGACGCCCTCCGGAACACCGAGGCGGAGTCCGACGAGGAGCGCCGCGAGGCCGACGAGGTGCACCGGGCCGTCGCGGAACTCGCCGTCGACGACCGCCGCCTGCGGCTCCAGGACGCGACGCTGGCCGAGACGTCCGACCGGATGGTGCTCAACGGCGCCTACCTCGTCCCGACGGCGTCCGCGCCGGGGGTCGCGGCCCTCGTCGACTCCTTCCGCGACCATCCGCGGCTCCGCGTCGAGCTGACCGGACCGTGGGTGCCCTACTCGTTCGCGCAGGCGGCCGGTCCGTGAGCGGCGACGGGCTCGAGCGCCGCTCCACATCGCTCTTCGGCGATCAGGAGGTGGCGCTGGTCGACCTGCTCGACCGGCTGCTCGCGGGCGGCGTCGTGCTCACCGGGGACATCACGATCTCGCTGGCCGGTGTCGATCTGGTGCGCGTGTCGCTGCGCGCCCTCATCACCTCGATCGCGCCGGTCGAGCGTCCGAGCCGGGTGTCGAGGACGACCGTGGACTCCGTCGTCGACCGCCCCGGGTCCGACCGACCCCGGCTCACCCGCGGCGATGGCTGAGCCCGACGGGGCGGGCCGCCGCGTCGAGATCGACAAGGACGCCGTCCGCCGGGACCTCATGAAGCTCGTCCTGACCATCGTGGAGCTCCTGCGCCAGCTCATGGAGCGCCAGGCCATCCGCCGCTTCGACCAGGGCGATCTCGACGAGCAGCAGGAGGAGGATCTCGGCACGTCGCTGATGCTGCTGCAGGAGGCGATGGACGAGCTCACCGAGCAGTTCGGCCTCACCGCCGCGGACCTCAACCTCGACCTCGGGCCGCTGGGCCCGCTGCTGCCGCGGGAGCGCTAACCCGACGCCGAGGTCGGCACCCAGAAACGCAGCTTGACCCCGCGCCGGTCCTCCAGTTCGCCGCCGTTGGCCTCGATGACGCGGCGGGACGCCTCGTTGTCGACGTCGCAGGTGACGAGCAGCTCGTCGATCCCCAGGGCCGCGGCGAACGGCAGAGTCTCGGCGAGCATCGCCGTCGCGTGGCCGCGGCGGCGGTGTGGGGGCACCACGTGGTAGCCCAGGTGACCGCCGACCTCCCACAGCGCGGGGGTGAGCCGGTGCCGGAGGTGGACGCGCCCGAGGTACTCCACGCCCGCGACCCACCACAGGTGTGTCGCGGGGACCAGCCCCCGCGGCCGGGGGCTGTCCTCGAGGCGGTCGGCGCGCAACCCGTCGACGTAGGCGGGGAGCTCGGCGTCGGCGAGCCCGACGACGTCGGCGAGGTAGGCGTCCATCCCGTCGTCACCGAAGGCACGCGCGGCAGCCCGGAGCGACGGGGCGACGGCCACCCGCGGCGTCTCGAGGCGGGCCTCGAGGTGGTGCACGGGGACGTGGGCCATGCCGTCACGGTCCTCCCCGGCGCTCGCCCGTGCGAGCGGGCGTCGGGAGCGCGGGTTCATGGCCAGCGGGACGTTGAGGGGCATCGCGCGGGCCACCGCGTCGTGCCCGCTCTCCCCGTGGGGGAACGGGCACGACGCGGGCCGGGCGAGGAAGGCCGCGAGCGCCTCGGGGAACTCCTTGTGCATCTCCTCGCGGGTGCGGCCGTCGCCGTCGCCGTAGTCGACCTCGACGAGCCGCTCGTCGACCTGGGCGACGAGCCCGGCGGCCCGCGCGGCCGGGGCGGCGGTGCGCCGCGCGCGGGACAGCCCAGAGGTGACGACGGCATCGAGACCCGCTCTTGACGCCCACTCGGCGAGGGCGTCGGCCTGGCGCAGACCCCGCTCGGTGAGCGCGACATCGGAGCGTCCGGCGTAGCGGTTGTCGGCGTGCCATTCGGTCTCGCCGTGGCGCACGAGCACGAACTCGGTCACGTCCACCCCCGCCCGGCGAGGGCAGCGCGGAACGCCTCGTAGCGCTCCTGCAGCGCAGGATCCGCGTGCGGCTCGACGACCTCGGCGATCCGCACCATCGCCGACGCCGCCACGGCGACGTCCGGCCCACCGCCGTCCCCGGCCGCGTCGGCGTCCACCCCCGCCCGCGCCAGCAGGGCCATCCCGAACGCCGGCTCGGCCGTCTCCGGCACCTGGGCGGCGACGCCGAGCAGGTCGGCCCGACGACCGGTCCACCAGCGGTTGCGGGTGGCGCCGCCGCTGACGGTGTAGTCGCCGGAGACCTCGGCGCCGAGCGCCGCGAGATGCTCGACCGCCATCCGCTCGACGCAGGCGACGCCCTCGCAGAGAGAGGCGAACGCGGCGTCCTCCCCGACGGCGCCGACCAGCTCGGAGAGCGGGCGGGTGCGGCCGCCGTCGAGCCAGAACCCCTCCGCGTCCTCGGCCGCGAACGGGAACCGCTCGCCCCTCCCGGCCAGGGGATAGGCCACGGGCACGGTGCCCGGCGGGTCCGCGGCCAGCCGCGCGGTGATCGCGTCGAACCGCTCGGGATCGATCAGGTCCGCGAGCACCCCCGCCCCGGTACTCGACGCCCCCCCGGGCAGCCACCAGCCGCCCTGCGGCGCACGGTGGCTGTAGACCGTGCCGGCGGGATCGTGCACCAGCGACGTGGTGACCCCCTTGAGCACCAGGGTCGTCCCGAGCACCGCGTTCCACGCCCCCGGGGTCACCGCGCCCGCCCCGAGCTGGGCCGCGCAGCCGTCGGTCATCCCGGCCCGGACCGGCGTGCCCGCGCGCAGGCCGGTGGCCGCGGCAGCGTCCGGGCCCACGACGCCGAGGGCGGCGCCCGGGGCGACGACCACGGGCAGGGTGTCCGGCTCGACGCCGAGCTCGGCGAACACCTCGACGGGCCAGCGGTGGTTCTCGGCGTCGTACCCGGTCTTGAGCGCGGAGCTGGAGTCGGTGGCCACCGGCCGCCCCACCAGCCACCGCGCGACGACGTCGGTCTGATGAGCCACGTGGGCTCGCGGGGTCGTCCGTCCGGCCGGCTGCCCGGCGAGCAGCGCCAGCAGCGTCGGCAGCGCCCACGTCGTGCCGATCCGCAGGCCGAGGCGGCCCCACGTCGCGGCGCCGGCGTCCCGGGCCGCGGCGGCGTGCGCGCTCCCGCGGCCGTCGTCGTACATCACCCCGGGGGTGAGGGCCGCTCCGTCGTCGTCGACGAGCGCGACGGTGCCCGACGTCGCGTCGACGGCGAGCCCCGCCACCGTCCCCGCTCCCACGGTGGCCACGACCTCGGCGAGCGCCTCGGAGCTGCGGTCGCACCATGTGTGTGGGTCCTGCTCGTGGCGCGCCGTCCCGTCGGGCCCCTGCCATCGTGTGCTGCGCAGGGGTCGCGACGCCGAGGCGAGGACGGTCCCGGCGTCGTCGGCGGCGAGCGCGCGGACGCTCTGGGTGCCGAGGTCGACGCCGATCCAGGTCCGTCCCGCGCTCACCGCACCGCCCCTTCCTCAGGCGGTCGTGGGCTCGGCGCCCGAGCCGGTGGACACCGGCGCCCGGCGGATGACGCCGGGGTCGATGTCGGAGCGGATGACGAGGGAGAGCGCGGCGACGAGCAGGTACATCACGCAGTAGGCGATGACGACGCCACCGCCGCCGAAGAGTGGGAAGAGCAGCGTGACCGTGAGCGGCCCTAGGAGGGCCGCGCCGCCGGCGCCGGTGTTGAGGATGGCGAGCGCGGCGCCCTTGTCCTTGAGCGCCACCATCGAGGGCATGAGCGCCGAGAGCGGGACGAACCCGGCGAGCACGACGCCGTAGACCGCACCCAGGGTCGCGGTGACCCCGAAGCTCTGCGAGGCGATCGCGCCGAAGTACCAGAGCGGAACGGCGACCGCGCAGCCCAGACAGCCGAACACCGTGACCGTGCGCCGCCAGCCGAAGTGGTCCCCGAAGACGCCGAAGAACAGGTTCGCGCCGATGTTGGCCGCGTAGGCCATGGTCGCGAGCACGGCGACCTGCGCGGTGGTGAGGAAGCCACCGCCGGGGGTCTCGGGACCGAAGACGAAGGGGAACATCGCGAAGAAACCGTACTGCGGGGCGGTGTTCACCAGACGCACGAAGAAGCCGGCGATGGTCCGCTTGTCGCGCCAGAGGATGTCGATGCCCTCGGTGAGCCGCCGCAGGCTCGTCGGGTTGGCGGTCGAGGCGTCGGCGATGGGGCGCAGGCCCTGCGGCTCGGTGACCGCGAAGCAGCCGATCGCCGCGCCGAGGGCGACGAGGACCAGCGACAGGACGAGCGTGCCGTACTCGCTGATCCCCAGGGGGCCGACGGCGAGCGCGGCGAACCCCGCGCCGAGCGTCGGGAGGCCTCCGGTGAACGCGAACCAGAACCAGCCCGCCGCCGAGCCGCGCATCCGCGGCTTCGAGATGGTCTGGATCCAGACCAGGAAGGAGAAGGCGAACAACGGATAGGCGAGCCCGCGCACGGCGTAGACCGTGATGATCAGCGCGGCGTTCTGGGCGGGGATCGCGACGAAGAGGAAGACCACCTCGAGCACGAGCCAGATCCCGGCGCCGAGCCACATCACGCGCCGCGGCCCCCAGATCGCCGAGAGCGTTCCGGAGAACCACGACGCGATCAGCGCCGCGACCCCGTAGAGGGTGACGGTGGCGAACGAGGCCTGGGCGCCGTCCAGGCCGCCGCCGGCGGGGTCGGCGAGGTAGGCCGACAGGAAGCTGGTCTCCACGCCGTCGCCGACCATGAAGATCAGGACGCCGACGAAGCCCCAGCGCAGCGGGTGGGGGATGCCGATCCGTTCGATGCCGGTCAGGGGTCGAACCTCGGTGCTCTGGCTCATGCGTGCCCTCCACGGCGTGTGCGGCGACTCACATGTACCAAGAATGATGTTATCTACACAAGGCTCATCGCAGATCCGTGGGCTCCGCGACGATGACCGGGAGGTGCTCGCGCATCTCGGCGAGGAGGTCGGGGTCGGTCGCGGCGTCGACGACGAGCGCGTCGAAGCCGGCGAGTGGCCGGAGCTGGTGCAGCGCCCGCCGGGGCGCCTTGCTGGAGTCCATGAGCAGGACCGAGCGGGCCGCGGCGTCGAGCATGGCCCGCTTGACCATGACGATCTCCTGCTCCTGGTGGTAGGTCATCGAGCCCGTCATCGACGAGGTCGAGACGAACACCGCGTCGACGCTCATCGCGGCGATCGACTCCATGCAGGCGATCCCGTTGAACGAGTCGTGGGTGCGCGAGTACTCGCCGCCGAGCGCGATGAGCCGAACCTCCCCCATCTCTTTGAGCATCTCCAGGGCGGGGAGGTAGTTCGTCACCACGGTGAGCGGTCCGACCTCCGGGAGGAGCCCGACCAGCGCCAACGCCGTCGTCGAGTCGTCGACCAGGATCGAGGAACCGGGCTCGACCTGGGCGAGCGCGGCCCGCGCGATCGCGGCCTTCTCGGCGAGGCGCACCGTGCGCCGGTACTCCGAGTGCGACTCGAACACCGACGTCGGCTGCGCCGACACCCCGCCCCGGAACTTGCGCACCAACCCGCGTCGCGCCAGCTCGTCGACGTCGCGGTGCACGGTCATGAGGCTCACCCCCGTCAGCTCCACGAGGTCGGCGGCGCTGGCGGAGCCCGCGGCGAGGACGTGCTCGACGATGCGCTGCTGACGCGCGGTGCGCGCGTGGACGGCGCGCCCCGAGGACTCCTTCGACGAGGTCACGCGCTCCAGCATCGCGGACCGCCCCGCACGGGTCGGCGGTGCCCGGCCGGACGGCCCCGAGCATGAACCCGACCCCAACCGACCCCTTCCGTGATCACAACAGCGATGTTAATTTCGCAGAGCCGCCGGGAGGAGATTCACCGATGACGACCGACTCGCCGCCTGCGACGCCGACCGCCGTGGCCGCCGTGGTGTTCGACCTCGACGGGGTGCTCATCGAGAGCGAGCACCTGTGGGAGGAGATGTGGACCCGCTACGCCGCGCGGTTCGGCGCCACCTGGACCGGTGCGGACACCGTCGCCCTGCAGGGGATGAGCGCCCCCGAGTGGTCGGCGCGCCTCGCCGAGCACGCGGGCGGCGGCGAGAGCGCCGCGGAGTGCGAGCGTGCCGTGGTCGACGACATGGTCACCGCGCTCGACACGGGTCGCATGGAGCCCTACCCCGGAGCGGCCACCATGGTCCGCGAGGTCGCCGCGCGCGTCCCGACCGCGCTGGCCACCTCGGCACCGCGCCGCCTCGTCGACGCGGTGCTCGACCGCCACGGCCTGACCGCGTCGTTCGGCGCCACGGTCTCCAGCGCGGAGGTCGACCGCGGCAAGCCGAACCCCGACGTCTACCTCGAGGCCGCCCGACGCCTGCGCGTCGACCCGCGTGCCTGCGTGGGCGTCGAGGACTCCAGCAACGGCCTGCGCGCCGCGCACGCGGCGGGCATGACCGTCATCGCCTTGCCCAACCCCACCTACCCGCCGAAGCCCGACGCCCTGGAGCTCGCGAGCCGCGTCGCCGACGGCGTCCCGGCCGCGCATCGCGAGATCCTCTCCCTGCTCGACGGAGTGCCCGCGTCGACGAGCACGGTGGGGAGCGCGCGGTGACCGGCACCCGGCCGGCCACGCTCTCCGACCCGTCCACGTTCAAGGCGCGCTGGATCGACGGCCTCGTCGCCGCGTACTCCCGCACGGTGCGCAAGGCCCCCGACGCGTTCGGCGTGCTCGCCCGCGACGCCCCGCGGCGGGGGAAGGTCGCGGTGATCATCGGCGGTGGGTGCGGGCACTACCCCGCGTTCGCCGGGCTCGTCGGCCGCGGGCTCGCCGACGCCGCGGTGGTCGGCGACGTGTTCACCAGCCCGTCCGCCGAGCAGGCCTACCGGACGGCCAAGGCCGTCGACGGTGGCGCCGGGGTGCTGTTCAGCTACGGCAACTACTCCGGCGACGTCATGCACTTCGGGCTCGCCGCGCGCCGGCTCGCCGCCGAGGGCATCGTCTCGCGCACCGTGCTCGTCACCGACGACGTGGCCAGCGCCCCGGAGGAGTCGGCCGGGACCCGGCGCGGGGTCGCGGGCGACTTCTTCGTCTTCAAGGTCGCGGGCGCCGCGGCCGAGCGCGGCGACGACCTCGACGGGGTGGCCGCCGTTGCCTCGCACGCCAACGACATGACCCGGACCTTCGGCGCCGCGCTCGGCGGATGCACGCTGCCCGGCGCGACGGAGCCGCTATTCACCGTGGCGCGCGGGGAGATCGAGCTCGGCCTGGGCATCCACGGTGAGCCGGGCATGCGCACCGCCGAGGCGATGGACGCCCACGAGCTCGCCGACACCCTCGTCGACCAGCTCCTGCCCGCCCTGCCGTCGGGTGGCGACGGGCGCGTCGCGGTGCTGCTCAACGGTCTCGGCTCCACCGCCTACGAGGACCTCTTCGTCACCTACGGCCGCGTCCACCGGCGGCTGCTCGACGCCGGCCTGCGCCCGCACCGCCCCGAGGTCGGCGAGTTCGTGACCTCGATGGACATGGCGGGCATCTCGCTGACCCTCATGCCCCTCGACGACACGCTCGCCGAGCTCTACGACGCCCCGTGCGAGACACCGGGCTTCCGCCTCCCCGCGGGGGGCAGCCTCGCCGACGCCTCCCACGACGCCTCCCACGACGCCAGCGATGGCGCTTCGCTGACGTCGAGCGGCAGCGAAGCGCCATCGCTAGCACCGAGGCTCGACGACACCGACCCCGGGGCCGGCGGGGTCACCGCCGCCGTGCTCACCGCGGCGCTCGAGGCGGTCACGGCGGCCGAGGACGAGCTCGGGCGCCTCGATGCGATCGCCGCCGACGGCGACCACGGGCAGGGCATCGTGCGCGGGATGCGTGCCGCGGTCGTCGCGGCCCGCACCGCGGACGTCTCGGGTGACGGCTCGCGAGACGTCGGCGGCGCCCTGCTCGCCGCGGGCACCGCCCTCGCCGACGCCGCCGGCGGGGCGTCCGGCGCGCTGTTCGGCCTGCTGCTCACCGAGACGGGCGGGCGGTTGCAGCCCGCGGGCGACGACGCGGTGACGCTCGGCGCCCTCGCCGCCGCGGTCGCCGCGGCCCAGGACGCCGTGACCGGCCTCGGCGGGGCCCGCGTCGGCGACAAGACCATGGTCGACGCGCTCGCAGCGTTCGCCGACGGGCTGCGCGCGGCCACCGACGAGGGGGCGTCGCTGCCCGACGGGTTCCGCTCCGCCGCCGAGGCGGCCCACCGCGCCGCCGAGGGGACCGCCGAGCTCACCGCATCGGTCGGTCGGGCCGCGCGGCTCGGAGACCGCGGCAGGGGCAGCGCCGATCCCGGCGCCACGTCGCTCGCGCTCATGGTCGGCGCCGCCGCGGGCGTGGTGGCGCAGCGCTGCGCCGACTCGCCGCGAGGGGCCTGACATGCGCGGACTCCGGGTCGTCGTGGCCGCGGACAACGCGGGTGTGGCGCTCAAGGACACCCTCGCCGAGCTGATGCGCGGGGACGAGAGGGTCACCGAGGTGACCGACCTCGGCGTCCCCGACGACTCCGACGACCGCGCCTACCCGCTGCTGGGGCTGGCCGGGGCGGAGGCGGTCGCCGAGGGCCGCGCCGACCGGGCCGTCCTCGTGTGCGGCACCGGGATCGGCATGGCCATCTCGGCCAACAAGGTCGAGGGCGTGCGGGCCACCGTCGCCCACGACTCCTACTCCGCCGAGCGCTCGGTGACGTCCAACGACTGCCAGGTGCTCTGCATGGGTGGGCGCGTCATCGGACCCGAGCTGGCCAAGAAGATCGTCGACGAGTGGCTCGGGTACGAGTTCGACCCCTCCTCGGCGAGCGCGACCAAGGTCGCCCACATCACCGACTACGAGAAGACCCACCACAGCTAGGAGCCCGACGATGCGCATCCTGGCCGCGGGCGACCACTTCGTCGCCCCGCAGCTGTTCGACGACGCCCTGCGCGACGAGGTGGGCGCCGGGTCCGACGGCGAGAGCGACGAGATCGTCCACCTCACCTCCGGCTGGCCCGAGGAGCCCTTCGGCCCCGTCGGGGACGGCGACTCGGTGGTCGAGGAGGCCTCGGGCACCGAGGACGACCTCATCGACGCCCTCGACGGCGTTCGGGTCTGCGTCACGCAGATGGCGCCGTTCACCGCGCGGGTCTTCCAGGCCCGCCCCGAGCTGGAGATGCTCGCGGTGTGCCGCGGCGGGCCGGTGAACGTCGACCTCGCCGCTGCCGACCGGTGCGGGGTCGCGGTGGCTCAGGCGCCGGGGCGCAACGCGGCGGCGGCCGCCGAGTACGCGATCGGGCTGATGCTCGCGGCCCTGCGCCGGATCCCGCTGGCCGACTCCGAGCTGCGGGCCGGACGCTGGCGCGGTGACTTCTACGCCTACGACGAGGCCGGTGTCGAGCTCGACGGCGCGACCGTCGGCCTCGTGGGCTACGGCGCGATCGGGCGCATCGTGGCCCGCGTCCTGCGCGCCTTCGGCGCCACCGTCCTCGTCGCCGACCCCTACACCGACCGTGCCACCGCCTACACCGACGGCGTCCGGCTGGTCGAGCTCGACGAGCTGGTCCGGACGTCCTCGGTGATCTCCCTGCACGCCCGGCTCACCGAGGAGACCCGTGGCATCGTCGGCGCCGCCGAGATCGCGGCGATGCCCGAGGGCACGGTGCTGGTGAACACCGCGCGCGGCGGCCTGCTCGACGACGACGCGCTCCCGGACGCCCTGCGTTCCGGTCGCCTCGGCGGGGTCGCCCTCGACGTCTACGACACCGAACCCCCGCCGCCCGACTGGCCCCTGTACTCTGCGCCGAACGTGGTCGCCACCCCGCACCTCGCGGGCGCAACCCGCCAGACGGCACGGCGCGCCGCACGGATCGTGGCGGGCGAGGTCGGGCGTTTCCTGCGCGGCGAGCGCCTGGCGCACCCGTCGAACGATGCGGGGAAGAGGGTCAACTCGTGATCATCGGCGTGGACGTCGGCACCTCGATGACCAAGGCCGACGCCTACGACGAGCACGGCGCGAAGCTCGCGTCCGCCGAGCGGCCGTCACGGCTCGAGCAGTTCGGGGACGGCCGCGTCGAGCAGGATCTCGAGGACGTCGTCGCTTCGGTCGCCGACGTCATCCGCCGGGTCGTCGGGGAGGGTGAGGAACCGGTGCGCGCTCTCGCGCTCACCGGGCAGGGCGACGGGCTGTGGCTGCGCGACGCCGACGGCTTCGCGGTCCGGCCGCCCATCTCCTGGCTCGACGACCGCGCCGGCGGCGTCGTGCGCCGCTGGCAGGACGACGGCACGGTCGCCGAGGTCTACCGCCGCACCGGCTCCGGGCTCTTCTCGGGCTGCCACGCGCCGCTGCTCGTGGCGCTGGGCCGCGACGAGCCCGAGTCGCTGGAGCGCGCCGCCGTCGCCGGCTACTGCGTCGACGCCCTCGTCCAGCGGCTCACCGGGGAGATCACCGTCGACGTCTCGGACGCGTCGCTGCCCTTCCTCGACGTCGTCTCGCGCACCTACGACGACGCGGCGATCGCGGCCTGCGGGCTGACCGACCGCCGACGCCTGTTCGCCGATCCCGCGCCGGCCGGGTCGGTGTTCTCCCTCGACCGTCGGGGCGCGGAGATCACCGGGCTGCCCGAGGGCACGCCGGTCACCGGGGGCCCCTTCGACCTCCCGTCCTGCGCGGTCGGGGCCGGCCTGTCCCGACCGGGTGATGCGCTGCTCATCATCGGGACCACGCTGGCCTGCGAGGTCTTCACCGATCGCGCCCCCGGTTCGATTCCTGGCCACGACCGCACCGAGTCCGGCACCGCCGCCGAGCCCGCCGGGATGTGGCTGTGCACCCCGGACCCGCAACGGTGGCTCCGCGCGATGCCGGCCATGGTCGGGACCGCGGGCCTGGACTGGCTCCTCGACGTCCTCGGCGTCGGCATCGACGCGCTCGCGGGCCTGCTCGACGGGACCCGCCCCGGCGCGGGCGGGGTCTCGGCGCTGCCGTTCCTGTCCGCGAGCGGCGAGCGTGCCCCGTTCGTCGACACCCGCGCCCGCGGCCAGATCGAGGGCGTCACCCTCGCCACCGGGCGCGGCGACGTGGTGCGGGCGGTGTGCGAGGGCATCGCCTACACCGCCCGGAGCTGCTTCGAGCGGGCCGCGTCGTCGGCCGACGGACAGGGCCGCCTCGTGGCGTGCGGCGGCGGGTCGCGCTCCGCACCGTGGGCCCAGATCTTCGCCGACGTGCTCGAACGCCCGCTCATCGTGCCCGACGACCCGGGGCTGGGCACCCGCGGCGCCGCGGTCACCGCGGCCCGCGCCCTCGGCGACGACCTCGACCCCGCCACCTGGGCGGCGCCGTCGCGCACCGTCCACCCGGACCCGGACGCGCGGCACTGCTACGACGACGGCTACGCCCGCTACCGGGCCCACGTCGACGTCGCCCGCGACTTCTGGGCCCGCCAGGCGCAGGGGTTCTCCCGCCGACAGACCTCGTCCCCCACCCTCACGACCCAGGACGGCCGAGCATGAGCAGCGCGCTATTCGACCTCACCGGCCACACGGTGCTCGTCACCGGCGCCGCCAGCGGCATCGGGCAGCGGGTCGCCGTCGGCCTCGCCGAGGCCGGCGCCGACGTCTCGTGCGTCGACCTCGCCGCCGGGCACGCCGCCGCGGAGGAGACCGCCGCGCGCATCGACGCCCTCGGGCGTCGGTCGGTGGTGCTCGACGCCGACGTCACCGACGCCGACGCGCTCGACGCGGCCGTCGCGGCCCACGAGCGCGCCCTCGGACCCCTCGCCGGCGCGGTCAACTGCGCGGGGATCAACCACGGCGCGCACGCCGAGGAGATGGACCCGGCCGACTTCCGCCGCGTCGTCGACGTCAACCTCACCGGCGTGTTCCTGTCCTGCCGGGCCGAAGCCCGCCGCATGCTCGACCACGGCGCCGGCGCGATCGTGAACATCGCGTCCATGTCGGCGACCATCGCCAACCGCGGCCTCTGGCAGGCGCATTACAACGCCTCCAAGGCGGGCGTGAAGCACCTGACGACCACGCTCGCGCTGGAATGGGCGCAGCGCGGCGTCCGCGTGAACGCGCTGAGCCCGGGCTACATCGAGACGCCCCTGATCGCGGGCCCGGAGTGGGCGGACAAGAAGGAGGGCTTCGCGCGCGACACCCCGATGGGCCGGATGGGGACCCCCGACGACCTGGTCGGTCCGGTGGTGTTCCTGCTGTCCGAGGCGGCCGCCTACGTGACCGGCGCCGACCTGCTGGCCGACGGCGGGTTCACCGGGTGGTGAGCCTGCTCCTGCGCGAGACGCGGGAGGACGTTCTCGCCTGCGCGCGACGGATGGTGCGCGACGGGCTGGTCGTCGGGACCTCGGGCAACGTCTCCGCGCGGGTCGGCGGCCTCGTCGCCGTGACGCCGAGCGGCGTGGACTACGAGACGCTCACGGTCGACGACGTCTGCGTCGTCGATCTGGACGGGACCGTCGTGGACGGGGTGCTGCGACCCACGAGCGAGCTCCCGCTGCACCTCGTGTGCTACCGGCGACACGGCGCGGGCGCGGTGGTGCACACGCACTCCACGGCGGCCGTCGCGGTGTCGCTGCTCTGTGACGAGGTGCCCCTGGTGCACTACCAGACGGCGATGTTCGGCGGTGGGGTCGCGGTGGCCCCCTACGCCCCGTTCGGGAGTCCGGAGCTCGCGGAGAACGTGTCGGCCGCGCTCGCCGCCCGCACCGCGGCGGTCATGCGCCACCACGGGACCGTGTGCCTGGCCCCGACGCTCGGGAAGGCCTACGACGGCGCGCGGCAGCTCGAGTGGATGTGCGACGTGTGGCTGCGGGCGCGTGCGGTGGGGTCGCCGTCGCTGCTCACCACCGGCCAGGTGGACGAGGTCGTCGGGCGGATGGCCGGCTACGGCCAGCCCGCGCCCGCCCCGACGCCACCCGCCACGAGGTAGGGAGGCGACGCGTCATGTCGGGTCCAGCTCCACCACCTGCACGACCCAGCCCCCGGCGGGAGTCGCCGCCAGGGAGACCGGGTCGACGTCCTCGGCGCCCGTGGGACCGCGGACCTCGAGCGCCATCGACGCCTTGAACACCCCGTCGGAGCTCGTCTGGAACTGCTCGGCGAGGCCGGTCGGCGGGTCCATCCGCGTCACGCCGGCGGTGGTGGCGTAGTACAGCAACGGGGCGGTCGACGTCTCGACGGTCAGGGCCGGGACCGCCATCGAGCCGCCCTGGCCCTTCTCTTCGGCGCGCACCACGACGGTGGCGACGTTCGACCAGGCGGTGATCCCTCCGATCTTGCCGCCCGGCAGGTCGGTGGAGAAGGCGTAGGTCGCCGGCTCCTCGGAGTCCGCGACGTGGGTCCACAGCTCCGCGGTCTCGGCGCCGTCGGGCGTCACCGGGGTCGCCGCGATGCGTGTCCACCCCTGCGGGGCCCGTAGCGCTCCGGGTCCCCGGTAGTGGATCTGCGCGACCAGGACGTCCCCGTCCTCCGTCCCGGGGGGCCGCGAGAGGACGAGGTCGGTGCCCGGATCGACGCTGTCGTAGCCCACCGAGCGCAGCCCGGGCAGGAACGGCACGGTGAGCACGACGACGATGGCGCAGATGAACCCGACTACGGCGAGCGTCGCGGCGGTCCGCCGCAGGACCGTCGGGCCGGGGGCCGCGGACGGGGGCAGGGCGGCGAGGGCCACGAGGACGACCGCGAGCACGGCCGCGAGCCCCACGAGCCCCGTCGAGAGGGTCGAGCGGTGGCCGCGGACCACGACGTCGGCGACCGCGACGACGAGAGCGAGAAGGCCCGCGACGAGCCCGACGCCGAGGAGGGCCCGCCGCGGGCGGGGTGGGGTGGCCGGGCGCAGGACCCCGACGACCACCGCCGTCACCGCGGCGAGGAGCAATCCCGAGAGCGGAAAGCCGACGAGGACGAGCACGAGCGCCAGGAGGGTCGCCACCGCGAGCGCGACGGCGACGGCGTTCGGGGTCCTCACAGCTTCTACCCCTTGCGGACGGTGTCGGTGGACGCGATGTGAACAGCGGTCACCCGATGGTGTCGTGCGCGGGAGCCCGATCGTTTCGGCGGCCGCACGACGGTCGTCGACCGGTGCGCGGACGTGACTAGGCTCGCTCCCCCCGACCACCGACGAAAGGGCCCCGATGGAGATCATCTCGAGCGTTGCGGACCTGCGTGCCGCCATCGGCAAGGAGCTCGGGCCGGGGGAGTGGTTCACCGTCGAGCAGTCCCGGATCGACGGGTTCGCCGACGACACCGAGGACCACCAGTGGATCCACGTCGATCCCGAGCGGGCGGCGTCGGGCCCCTTCGGCACGACGGTCGCCCACGGGTTCCTCACGTTGTCGCTGGTCCCGCACCTCGCGGACGGCGTCCGCAGGCTCGACGGCGTCCGGATGGGGATCAACTACGGCCTCGACAAGGTCCGGTTCCCGACGCCGGTGCCCGTCGGCTCCCGCGTGCGCGCCACCGTCGTCGTCACCGACGTGACCGACCTCCCCGACGGGGGGGTGCAGATGGTCAACCGGGTGACGGTCGAGCTCGAGGACGCGCCGAAGCCGGCGTGCGTGGCCGACATGGTGACGCGGACGTACTTCGAGTCGTAGGGGTCGTCGCCCGCGCGAGGCGTGGTCTCAGGACAGCATCCGCCGCAGGGTGTCGCGGTAATCCTCGAACGCCCGACGGCCGGCGGGGGTGAGGGACGTGTACGTCACCGGGGTGCGGTGCTCGTGGGCCTTGGTGACGTCGACGTACCCGGCGTCCTCGAGCTTGCGCAGGTGCGTCGAGAGGTTTCCCGCCGTCATGTCCAGCAGCTGCTGCAGGCGGGGGAAGGTGATCCGGTCACCCGGCCCCAGTGCGGCCAGGGTGGCGGTGACGCGCAGCCGGGCCTGGGCGTGGATGACCGGGTCGAGCGCCGGCAGCGGGTCGGTGGGGTTCTCGGTGCCGGCCCCGCCTCCCGTGTCCTCCGCTCGGGCGGTGCTCACGCGCGCCCGAGCCTGTGGTGCATGACGACCGCCGTGACCACGAGCCCGCCGCCCCCGAGCAGGGCGAGCACGAGGAAGTTCGACGGGTAGCCCACCAGGACCGCCACCACGGCGGAGACGAGGATCCACACCCCGAGGACGTACTGCCCACTGCCGGGCCACAGGAGCCCGCCGGCGAGGAAGAGCACACCCACCAGCACCAGGGCGTCTCCCGACCAGAGCAGGGACATCGTCTCCGGCGGGAGGCCCGCCGCGCTGAGGCGCAGGTTGATCAGGGTCAGCGCGACGAACCCGAGGATCCAGCTCCACCCGTACATCGCGCCGACGCGCCGGCTGGGGCCGGCGAGCCCGCGGCCCGACCGCGACAGGGTGACCGCCGACCCCACGAGGGGGATGAGCGCCGCCACCGCGATGAGCACCGCGGCCACCGTGCCCGACACCACGGCGTCCGGCCCGGAGGCGAGCCAGGCCGCGCCGAACGCGACGACGTAGCCCAGGCCCCAGGGCAGGTAGAGCCCGAGGGGGCTCGGGGTGAGTCCCCGGACGGTGCGTCGCTGCTGGGACTCCAGTGCGTCGAGCGACGCGGCAGGGTCGATGGGGCCGGGGACGTCGGGCCGGTCGGGTTGGGTGGACGAGGTGGTCATTGTCTGCTCCTCGGACTCGTCGCTGACGTGAATGAGTTTGCAGTACAAAGTACTTCTTGGCAAGCGTCAGCCGCACCTGGACCCACGGGCTCCATCAGGTCACTCCATGGAGGGCGAGGTGGAGGTCGAGATCGTCCGCACACGACCATACGATGGGTGGAACGGGCGTCCGCGCCGATACGCCGACGCCCTGCGCAGCGTTGAACCTCTCGTGATCCGCGGCGCCCCGAGCCGCGGGTCCTCCCCGCGGCCGTCGTCCTCCCCGGACGGTGCTCGCACGGGCCGGCGGCGTCTTTCGTTCCCCAGCTGGGGCGCCCGCCGGCGCACGAGGGACCGGTCGTCCCCCCGGACGGCGGGGTCCCGTCGGGCAGCGGCCCGGCACCGACCACGAGGTCGGTGTCGGGCCTCCTGTCCGCACCGGCTCGCGGCGCCCTCACCCCGTGGGCCGGACTACGATCTCGGTGACGTGCGCGTCGGGTCCCGCGGTCACGGCCGTCACCACGGCGGTGGCCACGGATTCCGGGCGAAGGTAGCGCGACGCGTCGTAGGTTCCGCCCTCGTGGGCGACGACACCGCGCTGCATGTCGGTGTCGACGCGACCCGGATGCACCGAGGTCACACGCAGCTCGGGCTCCTCACCGCGCAGGGCGTCGCCGAACGCCCGGAGGGCGAACTTGCTCGCCGCGTAGGAGCCCCATCCCGGACGGGCGGCGAGCCCGGCCCCGGAGTTCACGAGCACGACGGTCCCGCGCGCGGCCCGGAGCACCGGGAGCAGGAGCCGGGTCAGCTCGGCGACGGCGACGACGTTGACGTCGAACTGGCGCCGCCACGTCGCGGCGTCGGTCTCCGCGACGGTGCCGAGCACGCCGACGCCCGCGGAGTGTACGAGCACATCGAGCTGGCCGATCTCGGCCGCGGCGGCCGCGAGGGCCTCGGGGTCGGTGAGGTCCACCGGCCAGGACCGGACCGACCCATGGCCGGTGATCGCGCCGGCCACGGCGTCGAGCGCGTCGGCGTCCCGGCCACCGAGCAGCAGGTCGTGGGTCGGGGCGAGGGCGGTGGCGACGGCGGCGCCGATGCCGCGGGACGCACCCGTGACGAGGGCGAGCGGACGGGAGGTCATCGGCGCGAGACTAGGCCCGGGGGCTCAGCTGCGAGGCGGCCTCCACGCCTCATGGTGACCCGGTGCGCGGAGCGTGACGTGATCACCGAGCCTGGCGGGCGCGCTGGATGTAGCCCCACATTTCGGGGGGTGGGACGCGGGAGGAGCCGTGCAGTTGGTCTGGGTGCTGGTTCCACATGGCCTGCCACGCCTGTCCGGCGGCGGTGCGCGCCTCGACCGAGTCGTCGAGGAACACGCGCTGGAGCTCGGTCCAGCGCGTCATGAGCTCTTGCACCCTGGGGTCGGCGGGGTCGGTGCCGGCGTCCATCTCGGCGCGCACGGCTGTGATCAGCTCGGGCCACTGGTCGATGGCGTCCTGCCAGGCCTGTTCGCCGACCTGCTCGCGCCGTTGTGTGAACCAGGCGCGGTGCTCGGGGCTGAGGTGCTGCTCGAACATCGTCATCTTCTCGATCACCTTCATCAGTAGGGCGGCGTCGACCTCGGGGTCGGCGCCGATGGTGTCGCCGGTGGCGCGCGCGTCGAGAGCATCGAGGACCTCGACCAGCCGGTCGCGCAGGGCGCGACGAGCGACCAGGTCGGCCTCGACGCGCTCGAGGTGGGCACGCAGGGTGGCCCGTGGCGACGGGTCCGCATCGGTGAGCAGCGCGGCTACCTGATCGAGACGCAGCCCCATCTGCCGTAGCGCCAGCGCCCGGTAGAGCCGGGTCACCTCCGCTGTGGAGTAGCAGCGGTGCCCGCCGGTGGTTCGGGCGGGCGACACCAGTCCGATGTCGTCCCAGTGCCGCAATACGCGGACCGACAGACCCGTGGCGCGAGCGAGCTCGCCCACGCTCCACCGGCCGTCCCGCTCGCCCGTGACTCCGATCACCACCCTCAGAACGTTAGGACCTCACACGATGAGAGGTTCAAGCGTCGCCGGGGTTCAGTACTCGTAGGCGGGCACCGCGGGTGGGACGTCCGCGGCGTCGACGACGCGGATCGTGGGCACGAACCCGTCCGCGGCCGTCCCTGTGCCGGTGACGAGCCGGCCCCGCACGCGGAGCCAGCGGTCTCCTGGGAGGGCGCCGCCATGCGGGGGACGAGCGCGCCGGCGGGGTCGGCGAGGTGCACCCGCACCGGGCTCGCGTCGGCCGCGCAGCAGGAGATCACGAGCCGGGTGAGGTCGGTCCCCGGGCCCGTGCGGGCGGGCACGACGAATCCGGTGAGCGTGACGTCGCGACCCACGAGCGGCCCCGCCTGTCCCGCTCGCCCCGAGGACGACATGGCCGCGACGCGCGAGACGAAGTCCACGACCGCCAGGACCGGGGCGTCGCCGGGTGGCAGCGGGTCGTCCGCGGGCACCGCCGCGGTCGGCGCGGTGCGACCGCCGGCGAGGTCCACGGCGTCGGAGCCCAGCGCGGACGGCGACACGAGCAGCACCGTGAGCACCGGGAGCAGCAGGAGCCACGCGACGCGCCCGGTCTCGTGGTGCCCGGTCCCGTCGTGCCCGAGCCCGTCCCCGTCGGCGCCGTGAGCGGCGGGGTCAGGGCGGCCCTGCAGGTCGCGCACGACGTCGATGAGCGCCAACACGATGATCACGAGTCCGGCGACCAGCACGAGCGGGGCGGCCGCCGGCCGCACATAGTGCAAGTAAGTCCCGTCGGCGCGACGAGCACCAGCACGCCGCCGACGAACACCAGCAGCGCGTTGCGCACCTCGCCGGTCATCCGGCTCCACCGAACACGGCCAGTCCCGCCGCGAGCGCCGAGGTGAGCGCGACGAGGAACACCAGGCGCGGGAGCAACGGCAGGGCCGAGAGCGACGCCGCGACGAATGCGTCGGCCTCACTGCACAGGGCGAGGACGACGGCGAGCACCGCCAGCACTGCGACCGCGAGCACGACGGATCCGGCCAGCCCGCGGGTCCAGGACTCGGGGACGACGACGGTGAGCGCCGCCGCCGCGATCGCTCCGAGGACGAGGAATCCCGCGGCGTCGACGAGGTCGTGGCGGCCGTGGCCGCGAAGACCGCGCCGCGGGACGTCCCCGGGGCGCGAGGGACCGGCCGGCGGACGTGCGCGGCCATCCACTCGGGCCGTCCGAACCGCGTCCACAGCCAGCCCGTCCCGATCGCGGTCAGCGCGGAGCCGAGGAATCGCGCGGGTACCATCTCCGGGTGCCCCGGGAAGGCGACCGCCGTGGACACCAGCACGACGGGGTTCACCGCGGGAGCGGCGAGCAGGAACGCCAGGGCGGCCCCCTCGGGCACGCCCTGGCCGACGAGGCGTCGGGCGACGGGAACGGACGCACACTCGCAGCCGGCAGGACGATTCCCGCCGCCGTCGCCACGGGGACGGCGAGCGCGGGCCGCGCGGGCAGCACCCGCCGCAGCATCGCGGGCGAGACGACCGCGGCGAGGAACCCCGAGAGCAGGACGCCGAGCACCAGGAACGGCAGGGCCTGCACGCACACGGCGACGAAGACGGTGGCGGCCACGCGGAGCCGGGGCGTCGTCGTGGGGTCCACCCCGAGGACCCGCAGTGCCAGGGATCCGACCAGCACCACGACGAAGAGCTCCACCGACCCGAGCCGGCGCCGGCGGAGAGCGACAGGCGCCTGGACCGTGCTCGTGGGGTCGCTCACGTCCCGTGATGCTGCCACGCGGCCCGGCGCCGCCGGAGCCGGTTCGCTCGGGTCAGTTCACGACCTCGACCGGCTCGCCCTCCTGCAGCGTCGAGAAGAAGAGCTTCGCGGTGGAGTTCGCGAGGTGGATGCAGCCGTGCGACAGCTGCGACAGGCTCCCGGCGTGGAAGGCAATGCCGTCGGTGAAGAACACCGACCACGGCATCGGGGCCTCGTCGAACTCCTTGCTGAGGTGGTCGGCATCCTTCCACTCGACCGCGAAGCTGCCGGTGGGGGTGCGGTGGCCCTGGCGGCCGCTGGTGATCCGGACGGGTGCGTCGGCCTTCCCGTTCCGGATTAACCACGCCTTCTTCTGGCCGAGCGACACGCACGCCCCGTCGCCGACGGCGGGGATCGAGCACGGGATGCCGGGGACGTCGGCGGGCACGGCGGGCGCCGGGACGGGGGCCTGTACGGGCGCCGGGATGCTGACGAGCGCGGGCGACGCCACCGCGGGAGTGGTGACGGCCACGGCCTGGGCGGGCGGCGCGGAGGCGGGAGCCGGGGTCGACGGTGCGGCCGCCGTCGGGGAGAGCGCGGTCCGCGGCCCGAGGAGGACCAGCCCCACCACGGCCGCGACCGCGACGAGCGCCGCCAGTGCGCCGATGGCCGCGCTCCGCGTCGTCGTGTCCCTCATGTCGCTCCCCGTCATCGTGCGGACCGCGCGCCCGGTTCGTCCGGCCCGTGTCTCCAGGACGCACGAGAGACCCCGAGGATGCCCCCACGGTCGGAGGATCAATCGCTCACCCCCGGCTGCGCCACCCGCAACCGTTCCGCGGCGCGGGAGAACCCGCCCTCGTCGGTGCCCCGACCGGGACGCTGCACACCGATCTCGCCGCCGCGGTGCGCGGCGGGGTCACCCCCGGGCCCGCACCAACCGGTTTCCAGACTGGCGTCGTCCACCGTCCCGACGCCGTGGTCGAGGCCGCGGACGCCGACGACGTGGGCGCCGCGGTCCGCGTCGCCGCCCGCCACGGTGTTGCCGTCCGCGTCCAGGCGACCGGGCACGGGCAGGGTGCGCCCGCCACGAGCGGCCTCGTCGTCAGCACCGCCGCGATGCGCGGGGTGAGCGTCGACCCGCGGACGCGGATCGCACGGGTCGGGGCAGGGACCCCGACCGCAGACGTTCTCGACGCCGCGGGCCGCCACGGCCTGGCCCCGGTGAGCGGCTCGTCCCCGGGCGTCGGTCCCGGCGGCTTCGGGCTGCTCGGCCGCGAGTTCGGCTACGCCGTCGACCACGTCCGGGCCCTCGACGTCGTCACCGCCGACGGCGAGCGGCGCCGCGTGACCGCCGACCCTGCCGATGCCGATCTCTTCCGCGCCCTGCGCGGGTGCCGGGACGCCATGGCCATCGTCACCGCGATGGAGATCGGGAGGGTTCCCGTGGCGACGGTCCTCGGAGGCGGCCTCTGGTTCCCCGCCGACGAGGCCGCGGGTTCCGCAGCCGTCGTGCCGGTGCTCCGCGTCCTGCGCGAGGTCCTCGCCGACGCCCCCGACACCCTCACCGTCACCGCCGGCACCGTCGGCCTGCCCTACCTCGACGCCGTGCCCGAGGCGCTACGGGGTCGCCACGTCCTGCACGTGCGCCTCGTCTCCACGCTCGCGACCCCGTCGGCCCGGGCGGCCGCCGAGGACGCGCTCACCCGCCTGCGGGCCGCCGGGACGACGCTCGCGGAGGACGTCCGGGAGATGCCGTGGTCCGACAGCGGCGAGATCGTCGGCGAGCCGCCGTGGGCGCACGCCTACGACGGCACCGACGTCCTCGTCACCGACCTCTCGGCCGAGGACCTGGGGACGCTCGTGGAACGGGCGGGTCCCGGAACCGGGGTGGTGCTCGACGTCCGCCCGCTCGACGGGGCGTTCGCCCGTCGTCCGCACGTACCCGACGCCGTGTCCTTCCGTCACGCGGACTTCGTCGTCCGGGTGATCTCGGTGACCGACGGAACGGGGGCAGACCGCGACACCGTCCGGGCCGCGCACGATCACGTGCTCAGCGCCCTCTACGAGCTCGACGATCGGGTACTGGGCCGCGCCGCGGCATTCCTGTACGGACGCGCGCGAGCCGAGGCGGTGCCGGAGGAGCTCTGGGACCCGGCGACGCTGGTCGAGTTGCGCCGTGTGCGCGCCGTCCACGACCCGCGCGGGGTGTTCTCCGGCGGTGACCTCGGCGGCAGGTGACGTCGGCCGCAGGTGACGACGGCGACGGGCCCGGCCCCCGGTCGGGCTGGGTACGGTCGGGCGTCACCGCCGATCGACGCAGGAGAAACCATGCCCAGCACGTCCCGAGTCGCCGTCGTCACCGGGGCCGCCCGGGGGATCGGCGCGGCGACCGCGCTGCGCCTCGCGCGGGACGGGCACGCGGTGGCCGTGATCGACCTCGAGGAGTCGGCCGCGAAGCCGACCGCCGAGGCGATCGTGGCCGAGGGCGGCCGCGCGGTCGCCGTGGGCGCCGACGTCGCCGACGCCGCCGGGGTCGAGGCCGCTGTCGCCCGAGGGGCCGAGGAGCTCGGCGCCCCGACGATCCTGGTCAACAACGCCGGGATCACCCGCGACAACCTGTTGTTCAGGATGGACGAGTCGGACTGGGACGCGGTCATGGGTGTCCACCTCAAGGGCTCGTTCCTCATGGCCCGCGCCGTGCAGAAGCACATGGTCGACGCCGGGTTCGGGCGCATCGTCAACCTGTCGTCGACCTCGGCGCTGGGCAATCGCGGCCAGTCCAACTACTCCGCGGCGAAGGCGGGCCTGCAGGGCTTCACCAAGACCCTCGCCCTCGAGCTCGGCCGCTTCGGCGTCACCGCCAACTGCGTCGCGCCCGGCTTCATCGCCAGCGAGATGACGAAGGCAACGGCCCAACGCCTCGGGCTCGAGTGGGACACCTACCTGGCCGCGCGCGAGAAGGAGATCCCGGTTCGTCGGGCCGGGGCCCCGGAGGACGTCGCGGCGACGGTGGCGTTCTTCGTCGGCGAGGAGGCGGGCTTCGTGTCCGGTCAGGTCCTCTACGTCGCGGGCGGCCCGAAGGCGTGATCCGGCGGCGGCCCCGCTCGGAACCCAAGGCGGGGTCGGCGGATTAGCTGCCTTGCCCACCGAGCCCGTCGCGGATGGGCCCGCGCACGTCCCCTGGGCGATCCCCTGCGCCCTCGGTCTTCTTCCGTCCCTTGTCGCCGGGGTCGTCCCCGGTGGACTGGTCGTACCCCCCGGCGGACCGGCTCGCCGACACCGACGCCGACGCCGACGCCCCGCTCGTCGGGGCCTTCCGGGTGGGCGCGGAGGTGGGCGTGGAGGTGGATGGGGAGGTGGGGGTCGGCGTCGGGCTCGGGCTCGGGGCTTCCGGCGCGACGATCGGAACTCCGGCCTGCGGCGCCGCCACGACGGCTGGGGGGGCGGCCACGGCCGCGGGTGTCGCCACCGGGGTCAGGGCCGTCCCCACGAGCACGGTCGTCGTCACGGCGAGTCCGAAGACGGCCGCGGCCGCACCCGTGAGACCTGCCCACGACAGTCGTCGGCCAGAGCTCGGAGCGGCGGCATCGGGAGAGGTCATCACCGGGACCATCGGGACGGAAGCGGCATACGTTAACGCAGATGGTCAGCGGACACCGACGCGGGCCCGCGCCGGACCGTCGAGGCGGGGACCGGCGTCCACCGGACCTCGAGGCCCGGCGAGTTGCGGTTGTCCGGCCGGTAGGGGACACGGAAGGACACCACCGCGAGCCAGCGTCCGTCGCTGCCGCGGGCCCAGTAGTGCAGCAGTCCGCGGACCTCGCCGGTCAGCTCCAGCCCGTCGGGCACCAGGTGGGCGGCGTCCTCCGGCGGCGACGGGAACAGGGCATCGAGATCGACCCAGACGGGCCGTTGGACCGGCCGGCGGCCCTCGCCCCGGGCGTATCCGCGCGGCAGACGGGCCGAGCCGGGACCGCCAGCCGCATCCGGGGACTCCGCATCCGGGGACTCCGCATCCGGGGACTCCACCGCCCACCTCCTCGTTCGAACACATGTTCGACACGAGCGACGATAGCGCAGCGCCGGGCTGGGCGGAGCGCGGTCACTCAGACCGATGCGGTGGTGTCCTGGCGCCGCAGCACGAGCACGAGGCCGGCGGCGATCGCCGCCCCCACCAGCGGAGCGACCACGAAGAGCCACAGCTGGGTGAGGGCGCTCCCGCCCTCGAAAAGCGCGGGACCGATCGAGCGCGCGGGGTTGACCGACGTCGCGTCGAGGGGCACGCCGACCAGGTGGACCACCGTGAGCGTCACGCCGATGGCCAGGCCCGCCGTACCGCGCTCGGCGTCGGGGCCGGTCACGAGCAGGACCACGAAGACGAGCAGGAACGTGAGCACGACCTCGAGCAGGAGCGCTCCCGGTCCGGTGATGAACTGGCCCCACGAGTTCGTGCCGAGGTTCCCCGTCTGGTCGACGACGCCGCCGACGACGGTGAGCAGCGTGATGCCCGCCGCTCCGAGGGTCGCGCCGACGATCTGGACGAGCACGTAGAGACCCGCGTCGCGGCCGGAGATGCCGCGGGTGATCAGCACGCCCAGGGTGACCGCGGGGTTGACGTGGCAGCCCGAGATCGGAGCGAGGGCGTAGACCAGCGCGAGCAGGACGGAGCCGAAGGCGAGCGCCACCCCGGTCGCCTGGATCCGGTCGACCCCGAACACCGCGGCCCCCACCGCGAAGAACACGAGGACGAAGGTCCCGACCAGCTCGGCGACCAACCGTTGCACCATCGAGACGCCCCCCGGACGGGCGCCGCGCGGGGTCGCGCGGCCACCGTGGCCGGGAGTGTCGCGTAGGTCCGTGCCGGCCGCGCGACGGGCTCCGCGGACCGGCTCGACGGGCCGTCGGTCACGGCCCACGACTCCCGCCGTCAGAGCCAGCCGGCGTCTCGAGCGATGCGGATGGCGTCGATGCGGTTCCGCCCGCCGATCTTGCTGATCGCGTTGGAGAGGTAATTCCGGACCGTTGCCGGGGACAGCGACAGCTCTCGGGCGATCTGGTCGGTCGCGTCGAGCTGGTGGGGGCGGTGACTGCGCCGCGCATCCCGCCGCTCCACGCGTCGACGAGTGCCTGGGCGATCGAGGTCGCCGCCCGGCTCCACGCCGTGATCGGCGCGAGGGCGAACGCCGTCATCCCCTCAGGCGTCGAACGGGGTCCGGGCCCACACCGTTTCCGGAGCGCGCGGGGGCGGTTACGCCACCGGAGGCAGGGGTGTCGTCTCCTCGCGCGCGATGAGATGCAGATGCCCGGCGAAGCCGTGCAGGGCGCGCCCGCTGAGGCGGGCGCTGGTGACCACAGGGCTGGCTCGGCTGCGGTGGACGCGGTACCCGTGCGCGGACAGCGCGGCCACGAGGGCCACGTCCTCGCCCGTCCGCAGGGACGAGAAACCGCCGACGGCGCGGTAGGCCTCCGCGCGGACGCCGAGGTTCGCGCCGTGCACGTGGGGATGGGGGTCACCCGAGCGGTCGTAGACGTCGCGGAACCAGCGCTGCACCCGCTCGGGGTGGGCGGAGAAGTCGTCGACGGCGACGGTGCCGACGAGGGCGTCGTACCCGTCGAGGAGCGCGTCGAGGTGCGCGCGCAGCCACGTCGGCGGGACCGTCGAGTCGGCGTCGGTGGTCACCAGCCAATCGGCGGGGGAGGGGCCACCCGGTCGGCCCGGCGCCACCAGCGTCGCGCAACCGACGCGCCGGGCGGTGCCGACGCGGCGGGCCCCCACCATGACCCGCTCGACCCCGGCGCCCGCGGCGATCCGCTCGCTGTCGTCGACGCAGTCGTCGAGCACGACGACGGTGCGCACCTCGGCCCGCCCGTCGAGACGGCCGGCGGCGCCCCCGAGGGCGCGCAGACACCGGGCCAGCAGCTCCTGCTCGTCGTGGACGGGGACGACGACTCCGAGGACGGGCAGGCCGGATCGGGCGGGGCTCACCGCAGTCCCGTGCGTTCGGCGACCGAGCGGGCGGCGGGCGGCGTCCGCGCGTACACGTCGAGGCGGAAGTCGGTCTCGACGTGCTCGGCAACGCGCTCGAGCCCGTCGCGCACGGCGAGCTCGGCGTGCACGTCGCCGCCGAGGACGGGATGCTCGGGGGCCGCGCGCAGCCAGTGCACGGCGACCAGCGTCCCGCCCGGCTCGAGCGCCCCGACCGCGGCGCGCCAGAGCCGGTCGCGGTCGGCGGCGCCGAAGTAGTAGGCGAGCTCGGCGACGACCACGAGGTCGAACGGCCCCTCCGGCCATGGTCCGAGAACCGAGCCCTCCTCGACCCGCACCCCTGCCCGCCCCGCGAGCCGCCGGGACGCCGCCGCGACCGCCTCGGGGGCGACGTCCCAGCAGAGCAGCTCGTCGCAGCGCTCGGCGAGAGGCACCGAGAGCGCGCCGTTGGCGCAACCGGGCTCGAAGGCGCGCCGGTAGCGGGCGTCGGGCAGCGCGGCGAGCACGCAGGCGCGCTTGCGGTCCTCGTACCACGACCCTTCGAGCCCCCACGGGTCTGCGGCGTCGGCGTAGAGAGCCCGGAACCGCGACGGGTCGAGCGAGTGGGTCACGTCCACCGGGTTCACATCCACCAGAGCACCTCGAACTCCCGGGTCAGCCGCTCGAGGACGAACGGCGGCAGGATCACCGCGTCGCGCGGGTCGTCGGAGAGCGGCGCGACCTGCGTGGTGAAGCACGCGACGGCCGCCCGCTTCGCCGTGTGAGCCCACTCCGGCAGGGAGACGCGGACCGCGTCGGCCCACGAGACCCCCGGCTCGTCGGGTCGGGCCCAGTGCCAGAGCCACACCGCGAACCCGGCGAGGCGGGTCCCGGTGACGGTGGTCGCCCGCCGCGCGGCCGCCCCGGCAGCGTCGTGATCGGGATGGCCGTCGTCGGGCCGCGGGGCGAGGCAGAGGTCGCCGGGTCGGAGGACGTCGACGAGCCGGTGGGTGAGCTCCCCGCGACGCCGCTCGACGCCGCCGTCGGGCAGGCCGACGCTGACGACGGTGACCGCGCCGAGCCCGAGCCGGTCGAGGGCGGCGGCGCGCTCCTCGCGGCGTCGGGCGACGAGCTCGTCGGGGTGCAGGGTCGGGCTGCCCGGGTGGGAGCCGTCTCCGTCGGTCACCGCCACCACGACGACCTCGACGCCCCGCGCGGCCCAGGTCGCGAGGAGGCCGCCGACGCCCAGGACCTCGTCGTCCGGGTGCGGGGCGACGACGACGGCGCGCCCGGGTAGCGGCACGGCGGCCGCGTCCCGTACGGGGAGGGCGTCGAGGACGCCCGAGGCGCGCCAGAGGTGTTCCGGGGTCCCCCAGCCCTGGAGATCGGGGCCCTGGAGTTCGGGCACGGCGGTCACCACCGCATCGGCTGGGTCGCCGCCAACTCGCCGAGCGCGGCGAGGTCGCGTTCGGCGTGGCTCTGACGCACGTAGACCTGCAGGTCGGCGACGTGGCGAGCGTGGTCGGCGTCGTGGGCGAGCGGGCCCGGCCCGGTCGCGCGCCCGACGCCGCGCAGGACCGTCTCGACCGCGGTCTCCACCACCGCCCGCGCCCGCAGCGCCCGACGGCGTGCGTCGTCGAGGGTCTCCGCGGGCTCGGGGTCGACGGCGTCCGCGGCGTCGTGGAGAACGGCCCTGGCCGCGGTCAGCGCAGCGTCGGCGGCCCCGAGGTGCGCCGCGGCGTGCGGGTCGAGACGGCAGTCGGCCGCGCGGCGCAGCAGCGGGGCGAGGGCGCCGACCGCGCCGCCGAACCACGCCGCCGACACCCCGATCGCGCCGTGCCAGAACCCGGGGCGCCCGAGGTAGTCCCCGGCCCCGCCGACCGGCGTCGCGGGGGCGTCCTCGAACACGACCGGCACGGTGTCGGTGGCGGCCATGCCGGTCCCGGTCCAGTCGCTCTCCTGCGGTCGCACGGCCTCGCCGCCGAGGTCCACGGCGAACAGGCGCAGCCCGTCGTCAGCGTGGGCGGTGACCAGGGCGTGGGTGCAGAGCCTGGCACCCGAGCACCACGGCTTGGTGCCCTGCAGGCACCATCTGCCGGCGCGGGCTCCGGCCCGTAGCGACGTCCCGGTGGACTCGGCGGCCCAGACCCCCCAGAGCGATCCCGGGACGGCCGGCTCGGCGCCCAGTTCCACGGCGATGGTCGCGGCGTCGAGATGGGCCTCCGCGAGACGGGCCGCGCTCAGGTCTACAGCCGCCGCGTCGGCGAGCACCCGCCAGTTGGCGCCGGTGCGCCCGTCGCCCCGGGGAGCGGGGAGGAGTCGTAGACCGGCGGCGACGCCGAGGGCGGCCGTGCGCCCGACGCGGCGCGCGTCGGGCGCGGGGGAGGACACGCTGGGCACGGATGGGCTCCGGGGGACGAGGCCGGTGCCGGCGGGGGACCGGCGGCATGCGGCACCCGGCCGACGTGGCGGGGTCCGGGCCTGTCGGCGTGGGCACAGTGGCCGAGGAGTAACCGGCCGGGCCCCTGCGCACACCCCTGGGCGCGCCGTTCGATGCTCAACCAGCTAGGTCCCCGGCACCCCGAAGCGCTCCGCGATCACCTGGTCGGGCAGGCGGTCGTTGCCCACACGCGCGGTGAATGTGGGCTCGTCGCCGCGTCGATCTGGTAGGAGACCGCCCCCTCCTCGGCGTTCCAGCTGAGCAGCACCTGGGCTGTCGTCCCGCTCCCGCTGGACGACGCACGGCGTTCTTCCCCCCGTCGGGAACCTCCCCGACGCTCACTCCGGAAGGGTGTTGCCGAGGCGGTTATCGTCGCAGGTGCGTGGTCCGGACCACCGGGCGTGCGCCGAGGGAGAGGGAATCCCATGCTGCTGAGGATCGTCGTCATCGCCCTGGTCGTCTGGGTCGTGCTCGCCGTGCTCGGGTTCCTCATCAAGGGGCTGTTCTGGCTCGCGATCGTCGGCATCGTGCTGTTCGTGGTCACCGCCGCCGTCGGGGCGTTCCGCGGTCGCTCCGTGCGCTGATGCGCTGACCACGCCCGGGCGACCGCCGCGGGAGCGCTGACACGATGGGCCGATGGACGCGGACGTGATCGTGGTCGGCGGGGGCCTCGCCGGGCTCGTCGCCACCGCCGAGCTCGCCGACGCCGGACGGCGCGTGATCCTGCTCGACCAGGAGCCGGAGGGCTCGCTGGGCGGGCAGGCGTTCTGGTCGTTCGGTGGTCTCTTCCTCGTCGACACGCCCGAGCAGCGGCGCCTGCGCGTGCACGACTCGGCCGAGCTGGCCTGGCAGGACTGGGAGGGCTCGGCCGGGTTCGACCGCCCGGAGGATCGCTGGGGCCGGGAGTGGGCGCGGGCCTACGTCGAGTTCGCCGCGGGGGAGATGCGCGCGTGGCTGCATGCGCGGGGGATGCGGTGGTTCCCGGTCGTGGGGTGGGCCGAGCGCGGCGGCTACGGCGCCAACGGCCACGGCAACTCGGTGCCCCGCTTCCACGTCACGTGGGGCACCGGGCCCGGCGTCGTCGAGCCGTTCGAGCGCCGGGTCCGCGCCGCCGCCGAGCGGGGCCTGGTCGACCTGCGCTTCCGGCATCGCGTCGACGCCCTCACGCTGACGGGCGGCGTCGTCGACGGGGTGCGCGGAAAGGTCCTCGACCCCTCCGACGTCGCGCGCGGGCAACCCAGCTCGCGGACCGAGGTCGACGACTTCGCGCTCCGCGCTCAGGCCGTGCTCGTCACCTCGGGCGGCATCGGCGGTGACCACGACCTCGTCCGCCGGTTCTGGCCCGAACGGCTCGGCCCGCCGCCGACCACGATGATCTCCGGCGTCCCTGCCCACGTCGACGGGCGCATGCTCGACATCGCCGGTGATGCCGGCGCGAACCTGGTCAACCGGGACCGCATGTGGCACTACACCGAGGGCCTCACCAACTGGGCGCCGATCTGGCCGATGCACGGCATCCGGATCCTGCCCGGCCCGTCGTCGCTGTGGCTCGACGCCACGGGTCATCGCCTGCCGGTGCCGCTCTACCCGGGCTTCGACACCCTCGGCACGCTCGCCCACCTGCGCCGCACGGGCCACGACCACTCCTGGTTCGTGCTGACGCAGAAGATCATCGAGCGGGAGTTCGCGCTGTCGGGCTCTGAGCAGAACCCCGACCTCACGGGCAAGGACCTGCGCCGCACCCTCGGGCGGGTCCTCCCGGGCGCACCGGAGCCAGTGGCGGCGTTCCTGCGTCACGGGGAGGACTTCGTCGTCGCCGACTCGCTGGTCGAGCTCGTGGCGGGGATGAACGCGCTCGCCGGGGAAGGTGTGCTCGACGCGGCGCAGGTGGAGCGGGAGGTGGTGGCCCGCGACCGGGAGATGGCGCACCCGTTCTCCAAGGACGCCCAGGTCACGGCGATCCACGGGGCGCGGCGCTACCTCGGCGACCGGCTGGCCCGGGTGGCGACGCCGCACCGTCTTCTCGACCCGGCGGCCGGGCCGCTCATCGCGGTGCGGCTGCGCATCATCACCCGCAAGAGCCTCGGCGGCCTCGAGACCGACCTCTCCGGCCGCGTGATGTCGGCCGACGGAACGCCCGTGGAGGGCCTGTACGCCGCCGGGGAGGCGGCGGGGTTCGGGGGAGGCGGCGTCCACGGGTATCGCTCGCTGGAGGGCACCTTCCTCGGCGGCTGCATCTTCTCCGGTCGTCGCAGTGGGTGGTCGCTCGCGGCCGTGACCGGGTGACCGGCGTGCCCGGAGCGGTGTTGTCCCCCCGATACTCTGGGTACGTCGTCGCTGCCCGCGACGGTGACCCGACGAGGACGAGGGAGGGATCCCATGCGCGACTCCTGCTGGCGACTCCGCCGGTGAGTCCGGGCGACGAGCTGCACGACCCCTCCGACGAGCAGGTCCGCCGCCGCGCCGCCGCCGAGGGCCCGCTGGACCAGGCCGGTGACTACGCCGTCGTGGTGGTCGATCCCCAGACCGGGGAGATCGACGTGCACGGCCCGTTCTCCGGGCCGAACGCGGTGCTCGAGGCCGGTCGCCGCCGCGCCGAGTTCGACCGGGCCGACCTCGGTGACGTGGTGATCCAGGTCGCCCGACTGCACGTCCCCGGCCCGGACTGACCGGCTCGACGGCTCGACGGCTCGACTATCCGACCATCCTCTGCAGCCTGGCCAGCGTGCCGCCCGCGAGGAGGGACTCCCGCTCGCGCGGCGCGAGACGCAGCCGCAGGGCGATGCGCGCGCCCGAGCTGCTCGTGGCGATCAGCCCGCTCTCCCTGGGCCCGTTCTGGGCGGCTTCCCGGAGCCCCTCGACCGTCCACACCTCGTCCTGCGCGACCCGACCGGCGTCGGCCTCGTCGGCGAACTCCAGCGGCACGATGCCCTGGGCGATGAGGTTGGAGCGGTGGATCCGGGCGAAGCTCGCCGCGACCACGGCCCGGACGCCGAGATAGAGCGCGGCGAGGGCCGCCTGCTCCCGGGACGAACCCTGCCCGTAGTTGTGGCCGCCCACGATGATGCCGCCGCCATGGGCGAGGGCGCGGTCCGGGAAGTCCGGGTCCTGGCGCTCGAACATGTACCGCGCGCACGCGGCGATGTTGGACCAGACGCTCATGCCCATCCCGTCGGGCGCCATGTCGCCGGTCGACACGTCGTCGCCCACGACGATGAGCACCGGGTCCTCGAGACGTTCGGGCAGCGACCGTCCGGGCGGCGGGGTCACGATGTTCTCCCCGCGCACCACCTCGACGCCGCGGGCCTCGTCCGCCGACGGCGGGGCGAGGATGTGCCGGTCGTCGACCGACGGGTCGGTCTCCGGCGCACCCAGCCCGGGCACCTCGCCCAGCTCGCGAGGGTCGGTGATCGCCCCCCGCAGCGCCGTCGCGGCCGCCGTCGCGGGGGAGCAGAGGTAGACCCGGTCGCCCGCGGTGCCGCTGCGTCCGGGGAAGTTGCGGTTGAAGGTGCGCACCGACGGCACGCCCGCCGACGGGGCCTGCCCGACGCCGATGCACGGACCGCAGACCGGTTCGAGCATCCGGGCGCCGGCGGCCACGAGGTCCTGGTAGACCCCGCCCCGGCACACCCGGTCGAGGATCTGGCGCGAGCCGGGCGTCACCGTCATCTCGATCGAGGGGTGCACGACGCGGTCGCGCAGCACGGCCCCGACGATCGCGAGGTCCTCGTAGGAGGAGTTCACCGAGGAGCCGACGCAGACCTGGACGACGCCGGTACCCGCCACCTCCCGCACCGGTACGACGTTGCCGGGTGACTGCGGCAACGCGATCAGCGGCTCGAGGTCGCCGAGCTCGACCACCTCGTGCTCGTCGTACGCCGCGTCGGGATCGGGCAGCAGCTCCCGGAACCGGTCATCGCGCCCCTGCCGCGACAGCCACTCGCGGACCCGCTCGTCGGCCGGGAACACCGCGGCGAGCGCGCCCGTCTCGGTGATCATGTTGGCGATCGAGCCCCGCTCGAGCACCGACAGCGTCGCCACCCCATCGCCGGTGAACGCGAACGCCCGGCCCTGCCCGCCGCGCACCCCGTAGCGGCGCAGCAGCTCGAGGATCACGTCCTTGGCCTGCACCCACGGCGGCAGCTCGCCGCGCAGCTCCACGTTCACCACGGTCGGCACGGGCAGCGTCAGCCCGTGGCCGGCCATGGCGACGGCCACGTCGAGCCCGCCTGCGCCGACCGCGAGCATGCCCACGGCCCCCGCCATCGTGGAGTGCGAGTCGGCCCCGAGCAGCAGCTTCCTCGGGGCCGTCGTCGCTGCGACGGTGCGGCCAGAACCGGCCACGGCGACGGCGCCGGTGGCCCGGACCGTCACCCTGCAGGCTGTCGGGGGCGCCCCGGTCCGTGGGGACGCCGGCCTCAGCGCGAAGCGGTGGGGCACCCAGGTATCCCTGCGATGTCGCTACCTCGGCAGCGATCGAGCGGGCCCTGCACCCGGTCCGGAGCCGGAGCCGGTCTACGTCCTGCTCGTCCGCGGCCCGGACGGCGCCGAGCAACAGATCGCCCGCTGGAGCCCGCCACCCGGGCAGGACGTCGACATCGGTGCGGCCACCGACCTGCAGGTCCCCGCGGTGACCGGCCTGGAGGTCCGGACCGACACCGGCCGGGTCGTGATGCGCAGCTGAGTGCCCTGTCCCCGTCCCCGCGATGCCGGTAGGCGTCCCCGATGCCGGCCACCGTTGGGTCACGTCCCGGGGTGAACCGCGCAGCGACCCAGCCCGTGACCACGCAGACACGCCAGCCCGGACCAGAGGGTTCGCGCCCGGACACACACGCTCCACGAGCGAAGGACGGCCACATGACCCACAGTCCCGCCACCACCCCCACCCGCCGTGAGGACGTCGCGACTGGCTCCGCGACGCTGCGCGCATTGCAGGTCACCGCGCTGCTCTCGGTGATCAACCTCGCGTGGCAGTTCGTCACGGCCGGGCAGCTTTTCCCGCGGGGAGGCCCCGTGGAACTCCACGCGGCCGGAGCGATCGCCCTGCACGTCCTCACCGGCCTCGCCGCGATCGCCGCCGCCCTGCACCGGCGCACGACCCGCGGCGCCTGGTGGCCCACCGCCCTCGCCGCCGTGGTCTTCGTCCTGTCCTTCGTCCAGGCCAACGTCGGTGGCTACTCCACCCTGGCGATCCACATCCCCGGTGCGCTCGTGCTCACCGGCGGTGCCGTGTGGATCACGGCCTGGGCCTTCACCCGCGCGCCCCGCCGATCAGTCGACGCCGCTGAACCTTCCCGAAGGAGCCCACGCACATGAGCACCGTCCCCGTATCCCCGTCCAGTCCGCGAGCCCCTCGCACGCGCCGGGCGATCAGCGCCGCGGCTCTGGTCGCGGTCACCGCCCTCGCCGCGGCTTGCGGCGCCAGCGGCGGGAGCCCCGCGACCTCGTCGCCGGCCACGGCGCCACCGAGCGCTGCTGGGGTCCCGAACGCCCAGCAGGGCACGATGGTGCCGGTCCAGATGACCGAGTTCCACCTGCAACTGCCCACCGAGAACCTCGCCCCTGGCACCTACACCTTCACCGCCGTGAACGACGGCAAGATCGTGCACGCCATCGAGATCGACGGTCCCGGCGTCACCGAGCAGCGCACTCCCGGCGTGGTCCAGCCCGGCGCGTCGTCCCAGCTCACGGTCACCCTCGCCCCCGGGACCTACGAGCTGTACTGCCCGGTGGGCAACCACAAAGCTCAGGGCATGGACACCCACTTCACCGTGGGCGGCACCCCCGCGCCAGCTGGTACCGGAGCGCCCAGCAGCTCGGGCGGCAGCGGTGGCTACTGAGCTGGTCGTGAACAGGGCACAAGCTGGCCGTCCTTGACCCGCCGTAGCACCGGCACGATCTCCGCCTGCCGCCCCGCGGGGAGTGCACCGACCTTGGTCGTGACGTAGGTGTACAGCGCGTCGGCGTCCCGGCAGTTCACCGCCGTCATCAGGTTGGCCGCGCCGCTGACGGCGGCGGTGAAGCTGGTCTCGGGGTGCAGGGACAGGGCGCGCCCGGTGGCCTCGAGGTCGCCGGGGGCGACGGTGAGCCACACGTAGGCCAGCGCATGGAACCCGAACCGCGGGGCGCCAGGTCGATCTCGACCTGGATGGCCCCGCCGGCGAACAGCTCGTCGACCCGGGCCGAGACCCGCGACGGCGGCCACCCCGTCGCGCGGGCCGGGGCGACCACGCCGGCGCGCCCGTCGCGGGCGAGCTCGGCGAGCAGTGGGGCGTCTTCGGTGCGGAGCCGGTACCGCGCCGGGGACGGGGGTGGGCCGGCGCCGGGGCCCGTCCCGGCGCGCAGCAGCGTGACCTGCTCGTCGGTGAGCGGGTCGTCGAAGGCCAGCCACTCGGCCTCGCCCCCGACGTGCACGCGCAGGACCTGGTAGGCGGCGAAGCTCAGCACCTGGTTGCTCTGGGGCAGCCGGTGCAGCAGGACCGAGCCCTGCGGGGCCGTCGGGTCGCTGCGGATGATGCAGATGATCTCACCGCCCCCGGCCGTGACGCCGACCCAGGAGACGTCGTCGCGCGCGGCGACGGCGTCGGCTGCATCCTGACGGGGACGGTGACGCGCCGCGTCCGCGCACGAGGAGTGACATGCCGACTTTCCGCTCTGAAGGCCTGAGCCTCACCGTCGACGACGTCGACCGATCCGTCGCGTTCTACGTCGGCAAGCTGGGGCTGGAGCTCGCCTACATCGCGTCACCGGCCTTTGCGATGGTGCGCAACTCCGACGGGGGCCTCATCGGGCTGCTCAGCCTCGCCGAGGCGCGGAAGGAGGGCGTGGCGGCCGCCACACCCGAACAACGCCGGGGAGTGCACGTCGAGTTCACGACCGACGACCTCGACGGCCTCCATGCCGAGCTCCTCAGCGCCGGCGTCGAGTTCGCTGAACCCCCCCACGACGAACCGTGGGAGCGGGCGATGACGGCACACGACCCCGACGGATATTCCGTCGAGTTCGCCCAAGGCCGCCGAGGCACCTTCACCGGGTCACACCGCCCGGCGGACTAGGCCAGCGCGACGGCCGGACAGGGGAAGAACGCGCTCGAGCACGAGAATGGCGATGACCGCCACAGCGATGTGCATGATCAGCAGTCCGGCGACGTTGATCAGAGATGCCCCGGCGGTGAGGACCACGAAGTCGGGGACGAAGGACACCCCCACCACGACGGGGGCGAGCACCCGCAGCACCGAGCGGGGCCGGGAAGCGAACCGTCGGATCGTCGCCCAGCCTGCGGCGCCGCCGAGAACGCCGACCGCGGTCAGCGGCGCGTACTCGCTGAACGTCAGTCCTGTGGGCACGCCTTCGGGATCCACCAAGGTCACCACCCACGCGACGACGGCGTTGACGAGGACCGACGCGATCACAGCGACGAGCACACCGAGGATGATCTGCGTGCCGCGTGGCGCAGGCTGCACCGGACGAGAGGGAGAACCGAGATCGACGCTGCTCATGGGAGTGGCCTTCCTGTTCGGACGCATCCGTGGTCGAAGCGGCGGGGCCGCCCCGAAAGTAGAGAGAGTCTCTCCGCTTAGACTGACCGTAGCACGTAACCGGAGAGCGCGTCTCTACTTTGTAGCCCTCGCTCCGGATGGGGTAGCCTGCTTGTCGTGGCCGCCTCCGAAGGCTCCGGACCGTCGGCGCGGCCGTTGCGTCGCGACGCCGAGCGCAACCGGCGGCGCATTCTCGACGCGACTCGGGCGCTAGTGGCCGAGGTCGGCCTGGAGGTCAGTCACGACGACATCGCCAGGGCGGCCGACGTCGGGGTGGGCACGGTCTACCGTCGCTTCCCCGACAAGCAGGAGTTGTTCGACGAGCTGTTCGACGAGCGGGTGGACGAGGTCGTCGCGCTCGCCGAGGACGCCAGCGGGCTCGACGACGCGTGGGAGGGGCTCTGTGCGTTCATCGTCGGCAACCTCGAGCTGCAGGCCGGCGATCAGGGCCTGAAGGAGATGATGCTAGGGACCGGTCGCGACGGTGACCTCGCACGCCGCGCCCAGCAGCGCATCGGCGCCGCGGTCGGCCGGCTCGTGCACCGGGCCCAGGCCGCGGGTCAGCTGCGCGCCGACGTCGGTGTCGAGGACTTCCCGCTCGTTCAGATCATGGTCGGCGCGGTGATGGAGAACGCGCGGACGGTCGATCCGCAGCTGTGGCGGCGTGCCCTCGCTCTGGTCCTTGACGGGTATCGGGTCGGCCCACCGGACCGGCTGCCCGGCAGCGTCCCCTCGACACAGCAGATCGAACGGATCCTGAGCCGCTGGCGCCCGCCTCGGCGATCGGCGCTGAGGGAACAGGAACGCTGAACGCCGCGGCGGGGGCCGCTGTCCTCAGAGGACAGAACCCGTCCGCCGACGGCGGATCGCTGTTCGTGCCGGCTCGTGTCCGAGACGGTCCGCTTCCGGGCGTGCCGTCCGGGACGCGGCACTCTGGATCGCGGCGATCCCGACGATCATCGCTGTCCCGCTGATGGTAGCCACGGTGAGAGACCAGGCGGTGACCGAGACCCGCTCGCCGAACCAGATGGTCCCGGCGGCGAGCCCCACCAAGGGGTCGACGATGAGGATCAGCGACACGACGGCGGTGACGAGGCGTCCCTGCTGCAGTGCGTTCTGGCTGAGCAGGATGGAGAACGGCCCGAGGACCAGGGCGATGTAGAACGCCGGATGGGCCAGCGGCACGAACCACCCCAAGGCCAGTTGCGTGCCGACGGACTTCAGCTCGATCGCCGTGACTCCGTAGCCCAGGCCGGTGCCCACGGCCAGTCCGAGCGCTTCTGCCGTGCCGTGGCGCCGCCGTGCCCATGCGGTGACGGCGGCGATCGTGGCCGCGCAGGTGCCGGCCAGGACCAGCGTGGAGGTGGTCAACGGCCCGGCGCCGACCGGCCCCGGTGTCGGGGACAGGGCCAGCAGCACCCCCACCAACCCGGCAGTGGTCAGCAGCATCCCTGCGCACGCCCGCACCGGCGGGCGGCGGCGCATGATCGCCCATTCGGCGATCGTCGTCGAGACGATGCTGCTGGTCATCGTGCTCTGGACGAGGATCATCGGCCCCAGGCTCAGAGCGAGGACCTGCAGGGCCAGCCCGCCGAGGGAGGCCATCGTTCCGGCCCACCACCAGGGTCGCCGCATCAGCGCGGCGACCAGCCGCGGGTCGCCCGCGGCGAACGTCGGGACGGAGAGGGTCGCGCGCTGTTGGGCGACGCTCGCGCTGCCGAGCAGTGCTGCTGCGGTGACCGCGGTTGCGGTGACCGCCCAGGGCGCCGCGCCCATCAGAACCCGCTCGCCCGGCGTGCGGTCGGGGTGCGGTCGGCCAGGATGCGCTCGATGACGGCGGCGGGGTCGGCGCCGGCGGGCCAGGGGCGCGTCGCCGGGCGAGGTGCGCGTTGGGCGCGCTCGATGGCGTCGACGAGGTGCGCGGTGGTCCGCGGCCAGCTCGCCACCCCGGCATGCTCGAGCAGTGCGGCGTTCGCCCGACCGTGCCCGGGGATCGGTAGGTAGGTCAGCGCAGGCAGGCCGGCCACCAGCGCTTCGGTGAAGGAGAGTCCGCCGGCGTTGTGGACCAGCACGTCCGCGCTCGCCATGAGCTCGGCGACATCCTCGCGCCACCCCAGCGGGATCACCCGCGGCATCGTGTGAAGGCGTCGGCGCAGCGACTCGTTGCGTCCGCAGAGGACGACGACCCAGGCCTGGGGATGCGCCGAGGCCGCGATCACGGTCTGCGGGATCGCGCCCATGCCGAGTGACCCGGCGCTGAGCAACACCACCGGAGCCGTCTCCGGCAGCCCCAGCTCCTCGCGCACTGCTTGCCGGGGCCGACCGGTGCGACTGAATTGTGGCGAGCACAACGGCCCGGCGACCCGGGCGTCGACGCCATACCGGGCGGCGTCGTCGGCGGTGGCCTGGGTCGCGGTGAGGTGGACGTCGACCGCCGGATGGCACCACAGCGCATGTGCTGCGGGATCGGTGAGATAGGTGATCGCCGTGGCGGGCAGTCGGTACTGCTCCCGCAGTCGCCCCAGGGTCTGGCTGGCCAGGGGGTAGGTGGAGACGACGACGTCCGCGGCGCGCGCGCGACGCTCGATGGTCGAGGCGGCCAATTCGTCGACCCCATGGGCCAGGCCCTGCAGCCAGCCCCGGCGCTCGAGGCCCCGGAAGATCCGGTCGAACAGACGCGGCGCGTACTGCACGGTCGGGTGATAGAGGTCGCGCAGCACTCGCCGGACCGGCCACGGCAGCGCTTCGAGATAGTCGAACACCTCGACCTCGATGCCCCGGTCCACCAGCCGGCGGGCCAACTCGCGCGCCGCCCCCTCGTGTCCCTGGCCCACGGAGGCGCTCAAGACGAGCACCCGTCCTCCCGGCGTCGACGGAAACCGCAAGAAGGGAGTGATCACAGACATGTGCGACCCTCCTCGGGCGGCGCCATGGGGCCGACCTCCTCCGCGACTCGAACCAGTGGTGCCGGTCACGCCCGGCTGGGCCGAGGACCGCTCAGGGGGCCATGCCGGGGCCCTCCTCGGGGCCCTCGTGGTGGTAGCCCCTGCTGAACTCCACGGTGGAGGAGGCCGCTCCGAGCTCACCGAGCGCCATTCCCGCTACGCCCCCGAGCACGCCGAGACCGATCATCACGGTCAGCAGCGTGGCCAGAGTTCGCCTTCCGACGCCGACGCTCACGAGCCCACCAGCGCAGCCCCGGCGACCGCGCACGCCACGACCCACAGCGCCGCGAGCGTGGCCACCAGTGCGGCGACCCGGCACTGCCCGGGGGTCGGAGCCGGCTGCGCGGAGCCTGCGGTGCCCAGCACCCGGACCCAGGTCCGCCACACGAGCGCGCTCCAGATCTCTGTCCACGACGGCGCCTGCGACAGCGCGGGCTGGGGCTGCGGGAGATCGGCCAGCAGCCCGGGCAGGTCGCTGCGATACCGCGAGGCGTAGGCCGCGGCCACGCGCTCATCGATCTCGGCGAGGTCCAACCGCCCCTCACCCAGGGCCTGGTGCAACCGCGTCACCGTGGCTTCTCGCTCAGCGTCCGAGGCGCGGACCAGCGTCGGCGCCGCCGAGGCGTCGGAGCGGTGCGCAGTGCGGCACGGCTCGTCGGTGGTGGACATCAGACTCCCGAGGGTGATCGGTCAGGTGTCTGCCACCGTGATCGACCGGGGTGAAACCTCGACGTGGTCTGATTCGGAACCGGGTAAGAGTCGCGCGCCGTCCACGGCGAACCCCACGGCCGCGCCACCGCCGGGTGGGGTCGAGGTGAAGGTGGTGCCGCCGTGGCTCTCGGCGACGTCGCGGACGATGGTCAGGCCGAGCCCCGAGCCGGGCAGGCCGCGGGCGGTGTCGGCACGGTAGAAGCGGTCGAACACGCGGGCGGCGTCGGTAGCGGCGATGCCCGGTCCGCGGTCGGTCACCGTGGTCGCACCGCGATGGATGCGCACCCCGATGGGGTCGTCCCCGTCGCTGTCGAACTTGGCTGCGTTCTCCAGCAGGTTCCCGATCGCGCGTTCGAGTGCCTTGCGGCGGCCCCGGACCATCGAGCCGTCGGTGTCGATGCGGACCTGCCGGCCGGTCCGTCGCTGTACGCGTTCGGCGGCGCGCTGGGCGAGCGCCGTCAGGTCCACCGGTTCGTCGGCCTCGTCACTGCGTTGGGACAGCGCGAGGTCGACCAGCTCCTCGACGAGGTGACTGAGCTCGCGGGTCTCGCCCTGGACGTCGTCGAGCAGACGGTCGCGGGCGTCGGGGGAGAGCTCCGCCACGCGGCGCAGCACGCTGGCGTTGGTGCGCAGACTCGTCAGCGGGGTCCGCAGCTCGTGCGCGGCGTCCTGCACCAGCCGGTCCTGGGCCTCGCGGGACGCGGCGAGGCGCCCGAGCATGGTGTTGAACGACGCCGATAGCCGCCCGACCTCGTCGCGCCCCTCGACCGGGACCTCCTGGTCGACGCGCCCGTGGACGCTGACGTCCTCCGCGATGCCGGCGAGGCGCACCAGGCGCCGAGTGATCCGCCGGGCCAGCAGCCATCCGGCGCCAGCGGCCGCGAGCAGGACCGCGCCGCTGACCACGGCGATCTCGTTGGCCATGCCGTGCAGCACGTGCTGGGTCTCGTCGACGTCGACGCCCACCTGCAGCGCGCCGCGGCTCCCACCCTGGGCGGTGGTCAGCACCCGGTAGGTCTCGCGACCCACGCCGACCTCGGCGATGTCGGTCCGGCCGGCCGCGTCGGAGGCCGCGACGGCTCGGGCCGCGTCGGACACCGGCAGCGCCACCGGCCGACCGCCGAGGAACGTCACCGTCCCGTCCGGGGCCACGGCCTGGCCGACCAGCAGCTGCGGCCGGGTCTGCTCGGCGTCGCGCCCGCCGTCGCGTGCGCCGTCCGGCCCCACGATGGCGGCCGGCGCCAACACCTCGTTCTGACCGCCGGCCAGGGACACGGTGGTCGATGCCAGCGAGCGGTCGATCTCGCCGGTGATGCGTTCGGAGGCCGCGTGGTAGCTCAGCACCCCGACCAGCAGGGCGACCACCGCGCCGACGAGGGCGAAGGCGAGAGCGAACCGGGCACGCAGGCTCACGGCTCGCGCACCGTGTATCCCACACCGCGCACCGTGTGGATCACAGCAGGAGCGCCGGCCGCGGCGAGCTTGCGGCGCAGATAGCCGATGTAGACCGCCAGATTCTTCGAGTCCGCCCCGAAGTCATAGCCCCAGATCCGCTCGTAGACCGTCGAGTGGTCCAGCACGATTCCGCGGTTGCGTGCCAGCAGCTCCAGCAGGTCGAATTCGGTCTTCGACAGCGGCAACTCCTCCTCGGCCCACCACGCCCGCCGAGCTGCCGGATCGATCCGCAGCGACGCGATCTGCAGTACGGCGGCGCCGTTATGCTCCGCACCGTCCTCACCGCCCGGTATGTACGCGGCGCGACGCAGCAACGCCCGCAGACGGGCGAGCAGCTCGTCGAGTTCGAAGGGCTTGGGGAGATAGTCGTCGGCCCCGGCGTCGAGCCCGGCGACCCGGTCGGGGGTCTCGATGCGGGCGGTGAGGATCAGCACCGGGGTGCGGTCGCCCTCGGCACGCAGCACCCGGCAGACGGCCAGGCCGTCGACCCCGGGCATCATCACGTCGACGACCATCGCGTCGAAGGCGTCCCGGCGAGCCCGCGTCAACGCCTCGACCCCGTCGACCACGGCGATGACGTCGTAGCCCTCCAGCTCCAGGGCCCGCGCCAGGGACTCACGGATCGCGCGGTCGTCGTCGGCGACCAGGACACGGTGCGGCACCACCCCATGGTGGCCCCACCGTCACGGCGTCGTCCTGGTGACCGTGGTGGTGGACCCGTCGGCCCAGACCACCAGCCCGGTGCGCCCGACACGCTGCCCGAGCCAGGTTGCTGCCCCCGGCCCGTGGGCGTAAGCCACGGTGGCGTCGATGTCGGCCCAGGTCAGGCTGCGCGCGACGACGGTCACCGAGGCGACTCCCACCGGTGCGCGGCCGGTGCGGGCGTCGATGATGTGGCCGCCGCGATGGGCGGTGCCGGAGGTCGCGACCGCGCCGTCGGTGAGCGGGACGACGCCAAGGACCCGGCTGGTGTCGTGGGGGTCCTCGAGACCGATCCGCCAGGGCAGGTGGGGGTCCAGGGCACGGGCGAGCATGTCCCCGCCGGCCGACAGGCAGAAGTCGGTCTCGTCGAGCTCGCCCAGCGCGGTGGCGCTGCGTTCGACGGCCCATCCCTTCACCACGCCGCTGGGGTCGAGGACGCGGGTCCCGTCCGGTCCGGGTCGGACGGCGGAGAAGGCGCCGTCGGAGGCACGTTCGGCCCGTGCGGCGAGGGCGAGGACCTCGGCGACCTCGGGTGGGCAGTCGGCCTCGGTGATCTCGCCGCGGCCCAAGCGGGAGATCACCGAGTCCGGCCGGTAGGTGCTGAAGACCTCGTCGACTCCGCGGAGCTCGCCGAGGGCGATGTGCCAGGCGTCGCGGCCGGCGGCGTCCTCGGCGTGCCGTCCGCGCAGCGCGAGGCTGATCGGCATGCCCATGACGTGCTCGACGTGGCGGACGACCCGTCGCGGGGCGGTCGGGATGGTTCCGTGGACGGGGGTCATGCGATGCCGGCCTGGTCGAGGGCGCTCTGCAGGGACTCGACGTACCCGGTGCTGGTCACGGTGGCGCCGCTGACCATGTCGATGGTCGCGCTCTGGGTCTGGAGGGTCTCTCCGACCAGCGTCGGGACCGCGTCGGCGTTGATGGAGATGTCCTTCTTGTTGCCGTTCGGTTGTTGGATCACGTCGACGGCGGTGATCCTCCCGTGGGCGACGGTGGCTCGGACCTGGACGGGTCCCCAGCGGGTCGAGGCGGTGGTGCCGGTCACCGTGCCCGTGAAGGTGCTGGTGGTCGTGGTCCCGACGGGCGGGGTCCCAGTGGGTGGGGTCCTCGCGGTCGTGGTGCCGGAGGCGACGGTGTCGGCCCCGCCGGTGGGCGGGGTCGAGGAGGTGGAGGTGCGGTAGCCGAAGAGCAGGACCACCGTGCTGACGGTCGTCAGGAACCACAGCAGGATGCGGCGCATCTGGAGGTCACCAGCCGAAGGTCTCGGAGTGGATGCGGCCGGCCGGAGTCCCGGCGGCCGCGAGGGTCGCCCGCACGAGTCGGGTCCACGCGTCGGGGCCGCAGACGTACACGTCGCGGTCGGCGATGTCGGGGATCCGCGTCCGGAGCGCGGTCAGGTCGTCCACCGGGCCGACACCGTCGCCGAGCCAGGAGTCCTTCGCGCGGCGTCGCCCGGGCAGCGGGACCACCTCGAGGCCGCGCTCGCGGGCGAGGACGTTGAGCTCGCGGGCGAACAGGGGCTGGTCGGTGAAGCGGTGGAGCAGGACGACGTCGCCGGGCCGCTGTTCGAGCTCCTCGGCGAGGGCTCGCAGCGGGGTGACGCCGACGCCCGCCCCGATGAGGGCCACCTTGTCCCGGGTGCGGGCGCGCTCGGACAGGCGGCCGAACGGTCCTTCGATCAGCACGCGGGTGCCCGGGCGCACGCCGGGCACGGCGGCGCTGCCGTCGCCGAGGTCCTTGACGGTGATGCGCAGGGTGCGCCCGTGGGGGGCGGCCGAGAGCGAGTAGGGGTGGCCGCGGGTCCATCCGGTGCCGGCGAGGAACCGCCAGGAGAAGAACTGGCCGGCGTGGGAGCGAAGCTCGTCGAGGTGCCGCCCGGTCAGGTACACCGACACGCAGCCGTCTCCCTCCGGTACGACCGAGGTGACGGTCAGGCGGTGGCGGGCGCTGCGCCACAGCGGCAGTGCCACCCGCCAGATCAGTACCGAGCCCGCGGCTGCGGCCCACAGCGCCCACCAGAACACGGTGCGGGCGGGGGAGGCGAGGAACTCCTGGCCGGTCCAGAGCTGGTGGGGCAGGGCGAGCCCGACGCCGAGGTAGGCGTAGAGGTGCAGCAGGTGCCAGGACTCGTAACGCAGCCGGGCGCGGGCCGCGCGGATGCTGGTGACGACGACCATGACCAGGCACGTGGTCCCGGCGACGGCGAGCAGCATGCCCGGGTAGTCCACGGTGAGATCCCAGACGGTGGCGGGCACGCGGGCGAGGTCGCCGGCCGCGTAACCCCAGGTGATCAGCCCGACGTGGCCAGCATCCCCGTGAAGGACGTGAACCCCACGAGCCGGTGCAGGCCGGCGAGCCGATCCTGGCCGAATGCGCGTTCCAGCAGGGGGACCCGGGCCATGAGGATCACCTGCACCAGGAGCAGGACCGAGGCGAGCAGGCCGGTCAGCCGACCCGCCGAGGTCAGCCCCCCCGCCCACCCGGTGAGGTCGCCGAGCCCGCCGCCGGTCGCCCACCACCAGGTGACCAGCGTCAGGGCGGTGGCGAGGAGGGCTTCGGCGCCGAGGCGCACCCGCTGGTCCCCCGTGGCCTGCCCCGCCGCCGGGGGCACCGGACGAAGGGGACGTTCCTGCACAGTGCTCACGTGAACAACCCTCCGTGAATCGGGCTCGGTCCCGGGACGTGGTGGTGACTCCCACCGTGATCGACCGGGGTGAAACCTCCACGTGATGCGATTCGGAGACAGGTAAGAGAAGACAGACGTTCTATGGCGACTCGTCGCCACGACGGCTCGTCACCTTTCGGTGCGAGTCATGCGGGTTCGGCCGCCTCGGGAGTGCCGATGACGGCGTCGGTGGTGCGCAGGATGTGTTCTCGCAGCAACGTCTCGGCGCGGGGCGCATCACGGGCGAGCACGGCGTCGAGCAGCTCGCGGTCCTCGCGGGCAATGCGGTCGCGCTGGTGCTCGATCTGATCGGCGTCCAAGTACCACCGAAGGTACAGGTCTGCTTCGTCGCGTAGCCGACCGACGATCTCCATCATTCGTCGGTTCCCGCAGCCGGAGACCAGCGCGAGGTGGAACTCCGCGTGGACTCGGACCAGGTCCTCGTTCAGGCGACCGTCCTGCAACACTGGCGTGCGCTCGAGCATGTGGTGGGCCGCGACGGCCTCGGCCTCCCACCGTCGAGAGCCGGTCTCCACCGCTTCGCGGACGAAGCCGGGCTCGATGTGGGCGCGGACGGCGGTCAGGCCCACGAGGTCCTGGTCGGACAGGCTCATGACCCGGAAGCCGAGATTGCTTTCGGCGCGGACGATGCCGCGGTCGACCAAACGGACCAGGGCTTCGCGCAACACCCCGACGCTGACGGAGTAGCTCGCACACAGCTCAGGAAATGTCAGCCGCCGGCCGGGCTCGAGGCGCCCTGCCAGGATGTCGCTCCGGATGCCTGCGGTGACGGCATCCGCTCGAGATTGCCCGCCCTTGCCTCTGGCCATGGGTGCCAGCATAACAGGCAGATGATCGAACCTGGAAATAAGATGCGCATATGCCATCCTCGGTCGAGCACCTCTCGACCGAGAAGACTAGGGGTGGCCGATCTATTGCACGCATTCGAGAAATGAGACCTCGATCTCCCGGCCCACCGCCAGCTCGACCGCCGTCATTGAGCCGTTCGCGCCCACGGTGACCGTGGTCGGCGACCCGTCGATCAGCGCCGAATACCGTCCCGCTCGGGGAGTACACGAATCACTTGCCACGGACAACGTGCCGTCCGAGCGGGCCGGGGCCCAGAGCGTGTGGGGCGCTCCGAGCATCCGAGCCGCCCGCGCGACGTCTGCGACACGGTGCTCACCTGTCGGGTGTCCGGCGGTTAGACCTGGTCTCAGAACTCAGCCGGCAAGTACCTGTTCGCGCAGGATGTCGGCGTGTCCGCAGTGGTGGGCCAGCTCTCGCAGAACTTGCAGGTACACCCAGCGAAGCGTGCGCGGCCCGGCCCGGTGGCCGGTCACGACGGCATCCAGTGGCAGGTCTGCAACCGCCGTCCGGGCCGTCGCGCAGGCTTCCCGGTGGGCTGCCGTGACCGAGGCCACGGTGTCGTCGTCGGTGAGCCGGAAGGACTCCTCCGGGTTCTGTACCAGGCCGAGCTCCCGACGGGGCGTGCCGCCGACGCACTCCTCGAACCACACCCGCTGCATCCACGTGACGTGCTTGAGCAGCCCGAGCAACGTCGTCGCGGACGAGACGAGGTGGCGACGGGCCTGCTCCTCGGTGAGGCAGTCGAGGGTCACCTCGAGGGCGCTGCGGTACTCCTCGACGAACGCGTCGAGCTGGGTGCGTTCGTCGTCCAGCGGCACATCGAACGAACCCATCAGCGTCTCCCATCACGCCGCAGGCCGAGGGCCACAGCAGCTGGTGCGAGCGGCGGCCCACGGCGACGTTGACGATCCTGGTCTCAGGACTCTTGCTGCACGAGTCGGCGCAGGTTGATCAGTACGCAGCCCAATATGAGTAGCGGGCGCAGGGTGAGCTGTGTGCGGTCGTAGCGCAGTCCGAGGCGCTTGAAGCGCAGCAGCCAGGACACGGTGCGTTCGACGACCCAGCGGTGGGGGCCCACGCCCTCGGACAGTCGCCGGCCGCACCGGCGGGTGACGCCGTGACCGCTGGAGCCCGGCGATGACGGCCACGCTGCCCGACGCGTCGGCGAGCGGACCGCGGGGAAGGTCGCTGCCGAACACCAGCCGGTCGGTGCCGAGGCTGCGGCGCACGGACTCGAGGGCGTAGGGCTCCTCGGTCATGCTGGTGTCGTACCAGAACCGCCGCAGCTGGGGCAGGACCCCGCGGAGCTCCTCGTAGAGTTCCGGGTGGGACTTGCTGATGCAGTGGTCGAAGCGGTGGGCGAAGAAGGTAGGGCGCCGCCCATGGCCGCGGCCACGATCGGCACGTTCGGGTACCGGGTGGTGACCTTGCTAACCACGAGCCGGCACAGGGCCAGGGCGGTCTCGGTCGGGCTGCAGAAGTCCGGCGCGAGGTGATACTCCGCCGAGCCCGCACCCATCAGCGGGGTGAACCGCAGCTCGGCCACGGTTGCTGCGCGACCTGAACGTGGCCGCGATTGGATCGGCGACGTGCCCGCGGTGTGGGTGCCCTGGGAGGCCGAGGACGCCGCCCGGGACATGGCGGGAGAGCCCTAGCAACGGCGTCTCGGTGTTCTCGTCCCTGCACGCTCGGGCGTCCCCCCGGGTTCGGCCCCGCCGAGGGGCCCATGTCAGTCGGCGGCGAGGTCGGTCAGCCGGGTTTGCGCACCTCGAGGTGCTCGGCGAACCAGTCGCGGGCGGCGCTGGAGCTGATCTCGAATCCGGGTCCGGTGTAAGCGTCGAAGTGTCCGCCGGGGAGTATGACGAGCTTCTTGGGGTGGACGGCCTGTTCGTAGGCCGCGCTGGCCGCCTCGCCCGCGACGAGCCGGTCGTTCGGGGCCACCACCATCTGGAGCGGGGTCGGCGCGATCAGCGGAAGGAAGCGGCCCGGCTCGTAGCCCTGGAGCAGCTCGACCGAGCGAAGGGTCACCTGGTTCTCCCAGGAGGGGGCGCGGTCGCGCTGGGTGCGGGTGAAGAATTCGTAGGAGTCCGGGGTGGGCAGGGCAGCCGCTCCCGCGGGATCGTCGGTGACCACCGGCATCATCGCCGGCTCGCCCCCGCGCGCGCGTTCGAGCCGATCGGCGGTGAACGCGTCCCAGGTCGGGCCCCACTGGTCGATGCGGACGAGCGACTCGAACGCCCGACGTCCGGAGATGAGCGGAACCTGGCCGGACACGGCCTTGACGCGGCGGTCGATGGCGGCTACGACGTAGGAGTGCGCGCCCGAGTAGCTCGATCCCCACACGCCGATCCGGTCGGGGTCGACGTCGCTGCGGCTCTGGGCGTAGGTGATGGCGTGCTGGTAGTCCCGGACCTGCTCCCAGGGGTCGATCTCGAGGCGGGGTTTGCCGGGGGCCGCGTCGGAGGCGCCGAACCCTCGGTTGTCGTAGACGACGCAGGCGAGGCCGGCGGCGGAGAACACCTCGGCGTAGTCGTCGAGGTGCTGTTCCTTGACCGCGGAGTACCCGTGGGCCATCACCACGCAGGGATGGCCGCCTGACCCACCTGAGCTCGGGAGACTGGGCGTGTAGAACCACCCGCGTAGAGTCGCGCCCTCGGCGTCGAACGCGATGTCTTCCCTCATGGCTGCTCCCGTCGACGCCGTTGTCGAGCACCCAGCATGCTCCGACCACGGCGTGCAGGACAGGCCCTCCCCCCGATCACTGCACAACCGCAACCTCGGGGTCTTCTCAGCCGCGGCGCCCGATGCCGCACCGCGCCCGGGCGCCGCCCTTCCCCGTCGCGGGGTTCGGGACGGGCGGGGGCCGTCACCGATCGCGGTCCTGGTCGGTGTGGTGCAGCCGTAACGCAGCCGACACCGCGTGGCCATGCTCGGTCAGATTCGACATGGGGCGCCGCCGGCACCACCGCGGGGAGGTCATCTTCCAGTGAGGTGTGCGAGCGCGCGGGAGGCTGGAAACAGCAAGCGGACGTCAGGCATGCCGCAACCAGAGATGAACGTGGCGCCGTCGCGACGGCGGCCCGGACTATGAATGGAGTCTCGCCGTGGACCCGTCCCCTGTGGGCGCAGTCATGGAACTCGTCTTCAGCAGCCGCGTCGGCGGGGCAGGGGAACGTGCGGGGGAGCGCCGCGATGATCAATGCACCAAGGCCTCCTGGTCCCCGGGCCAAGGACGCGGCCGCTGTCTCCCGCCTGACCCGAATCCGCGAGTAGCGGCGAACGCTGGCATGTGAGATGGCGGTAGGCGCACTGTGACCTGCGATTATGGTGATTGTACCGTAAGCCACTATCGTCGAGGTCGAGAGGACACCATCCGGGAGGCGGATCGGCGCTGACCCCGGTGTCGGGGATAGCGGTGGTGACCGCCCTGCCCCAGGACGTAAACCCCCTCGGTGACCATTTTCACCGCCTCGTTCGTGATCTCAGCACCGAACATTCTGCGCCGTTCCGGCATTGATCATACTCCATTCCGAGCCGGACCTTATTGGGTCCGGTCTCCGGAATGAGGAGGCTCGCCAGTCGGCGGGGGCGCTCATCGCTGGTGGAGGTAGGTGGCGCGCAGGGCGGGCAGGTCGGGCAGCCGGTTGGGGTCGAGGTCGGGCAGCGGGTGGCCTAGGACCCGAGCGAGGAGGTGGTCGGCGAGAGCGGGGTTGCGGGCGAGTACGGGTCCGTGCAGATAGGTGGCCACCACCCCGGGAACCCGCTGAGAGCCGGTCGGTGGGCGTGGAGTCACGTCGGGGGCGGGGGTGGCCACATCGGGATGCAGGGCGCCTTCAATGTGGCTGGCGGGGTCGTTGCCCGGGCCGTGGTCGATCTCGCCCAGGGGCGCGGTGTCGGGTCCCAGGGTGGTGGCGCCGCCGTGGTTGGAGAACCCGGTCAGCATCCCGACCCCGGGTAGCCGGCAGCGGGCCAGGGTCTCCCCCACGGCCCGGATCGGGGCTGGGCGGGTGGTCAGGTCGAGCAGTCCGACACCGGCGTGCTCCTGGCCGTCACGGTCGATCATGACGTGTCCGAGCAGCTGCAGCCCGGCACACACCGCGAAGGTGACCGCGGAGGTCTCCATCGCGGTGCGCAGCTGGTGGTGGCGAGCCAGCCACCGGGCGGCGAAGTACTGGGCGGTGTCCTCGCCGCCGCCCAGCAGGTAGAGATCACAGCCCGCCGGCGGGGCGTCGGAGGCGCCGACGGCGACGATCTCGGCGTCGACGCCGTGCCAGCGCAGACGCTGGGCGAGCACTGTGGCGTTGCCGGCATCGGAGTACGTGCCCAGCACCTCGGGCAGCAGCAACCCGATACCGACGGTCGACTCGCTCACCGCCTGCTCACCGCCCGCCCGCCCGGTCGCTCGCGTGTCGCGTCGCTCACGACGGTCCGCCCTTCTCGTTCGCCGTCCGCACCCGCCGCACTGGCCTGCCGGAACCCAGCCCGCCTCGGGGTGCGGCGAGGGTGGTGCTGCGCTTGGCGGGCCAGCTGGTCGCGCAGCGACAGAAACGCGGTGTAGTTGGCCACCACGTCCACCTCCCCCGTGGGCAGACCGCGCAGGGCGGCCAGCGGGTCGGGATCGGTCACGTGGTCGATCCCGGCGTAGCTCAGCCGCACCCCCAGGTCCGCGGCCCGGTCCCCGGCCACCGCGACCGGACGGGTCGCGAGCTGCTCGACGGGCAGGTCCCACAACCACGACACGTCCCGCCCGTCGGCCTCATGGGCGTTGACCGCCACGACGATCGGTCGGGGAACGTGCAGGAATTCCAGGGCCTCTACCCATCCAGCTGGGTTCTTCACCAACAGCAAACGCACCACATGGGCCCCGATCCGCGTGACCAGATACCGCCCGGCGACCTCCTCGACCGAGGCCAGCCCCGCGGCACCGCGGGCGGGGTCCAGCCCCACCGTGTCGGCGCCGGCCAGCGCCATCACCGCGTTGTTCAGGTTCACCCGACCCGGCAGCCCGACCCGGAGCCGAACGGTCACGGTCCGGGCCCGCTCGCACCGCGCAGCCTCACCGGCCCGGATCGCGTGGTGAGCCAGGGGCTCTCCGGCGGCCCCGGAATACTCCCACCACCACTGCGGGTCCGGGCGCGCGAGCCCGCAGTGAGAACACACCCAGCCCGGCGGCGCGACGCCGGCGGATTCGCTGGGGTGCCCGTCGACGCCCACCAGACGGTGACGGGGGGCGACCTGCCGTGCGGCGGGAGCCGTGTCGTGGTCGAGCCGCGGTTCGCCGCGCTGCAGTAACGGTTCGCCGCGTTGGAGTAGCTCCCCGCAGCGCGGGCAGGACGCGGCGTCCATGTGCCACCCACCGCCGGCGGCAACCCACACCCGCCGGGCAGCGGGCGTCGCCGCCCACACCGTGAGCGGATCGTCGGCGTTGGCGACGGCCACGGTGTTCGGGTGCGCGGCCAGGACCTGCCTGATCCGCTCCGCGGTGACGCGGACCTCGGTGACCCGGTCAAGCTGATCGCGGGTCAGGTTCAGCAGCACGAGCGCCGCCGGGTCGACCGCATCGGCGACCTCAGCCAGGTGCAGTTCGTCGACCTCCAGCACCGCCCACCGCGCCCGCGGAAGCCTGGCCAGCGCCGCTACCGCACCGTCGGCCATGTTCGAGCCGCTCGCGTTGTGCGCCACCTCGCCCACCGTGCGCAACGCCCCGGCCAGCAGGTGACTGGTGGTGGTCTTCCCGTTGGTGCCCGACACCAACACCACCGTGCGGCCCCGCACCAACCACCGCAGCACACCAGGATCGAGCATAAGCGCGACCCGCCCGGCCACGACCGAACCGTGGCCCAGCCCCAACCGCTGCGACAACCACCCCGCCCCCCGACCCACCGCCACCGCGGCCCACGTCCACGGTCCACCCCCACCGACCGCGACCACCGGTTCCCGCAACCACCGCGGCAACAGTGCCCGCGAGGTCAACGTCCGCAGTCGCATCCGCAACCACGCTCGGAGCCTGCGCACCCACTCCCCTCGCAGCGCGGCAGTCACGACCGCGGCGCCGTTCCCGCAACGCACCCGCAAAACGCGCAAAATGCGCAGAACGCCACTGGCAACCACCGCTGCCGATCCCGCCACCTCGCCCCCATCCCCGTAATCCAATTCGCGACCTTTATTCCCTTTGTGACCGCCTGGCGTGGTCGGTGCCGGCCCCCCGGGTGTGCGAGTCGGACGCTCTCAGCGTCGCCCCTGCCGGGCTCTGGTCGCGATGCGGCACACCACAGGCGATTCACAGCCCTCAGCATCTCGGCGAAACATGAGCGCAGCGTGAACGTCAGCGCCGGGGCACCGTTCGTAGAGCATCCGGCGTTCTCGGGTGTCCAGGATTATGCCAACCAGCACTAGGGATAACAGTGGGCAAATCGTGCGGAATAGTGCATCGACATGGCGATGCGGGGATCCACGCCATCACCCCGACCCCTGCGGGAGGGTCAGGGTCGTTCGGCACGATGACCTGGGCGCCCAGCGGGCCATCAGTGAGCCGGCTCGGGCCTAGACGCAGAACGCCCAGGGAGCCGGGAGAAGGAAGGCGCCATGGCCGCAGCTCTGGGTCTCGATCCACCGTCTCGGTTTGAGTGATCATTTCTGCGGATCACTGCGCCTGCATGTGTGAGTTTCTCATGTTCGTTTCACGGGCCGTACATCCGCCGCGGGCACGGTGTGCGCGCGACCAGCGTCGTATGTCGGTCGCAACGCCCCGGTGGCACACCGTGGCCAGGACCGGCGCCATGGAGCGACCATGATCGCGCTGCGGGGGTGGAACGGTGCATGGGTCACGCCCCCCCCCCGTGCCCTACGCGGGGGGCACCCCGGCGAGCGTGAGGCCCGGCGGCAGCGCTGCTGCGAGAGCTGTGAGACTCATGGACCACCGCAAGGGATGTCACGTCAGCGACAACCCGCCTGCCCCGACGGTCCCTCAGATCAGTGCCCGACTGCTGCACCATTCACCATCGTCAAGCGTGAATCCTCGCCCACCCGATCTGCGGCGCCGCAGTGCGAACTGACCAGGAAAGAGGTCTATGACTTCCCAGCACGCCCTCGCGCCGAGTCGCCAACTCCTCAGCAAGGTCCCAGAAGTCACCGTCTACTTCTGGATCATCAAAGTGCTCTGCACGACCGTCGGTGAATCGGCCGCTGACTTCCTCAACGTCAACCTGAACTTCGGCCTACGTCGGTGGTCACCGGCGTCCTGCTCGTGGTCGCTCTGATCTCACAATTCCGCGCGGACCGGTACATGCCGAGCAGGTACTGGCTGACGGTTGCGCTGGTGAGCGTCTTCGGGACCCTGGTGACCGACAACCTCACGGACACAGTCGGCCTACCACTCGAAGCGAGCACGCTGATCTTCAGCGTTCTCGTCGCCCTTACGTTCTTCGTATGGTATGTATCCGAGAAGACGCTCTCCATACATTCCATCGTCACCAGACGGCGAGAGTCGTTCTACTAGTGTGCGATTCTCTTCACCTTCGCACTCGGTACGGCAACCGGTGATCTCATGGCCGAGGTACTCGGGCTGGGCTACCTGGTGACGGGAATCATCGTGGCCTCGCTGATCGCCCTCACGACGATCGGGTGGCGATTCGGACTCAGCTCGGTCCTCTCCTTCTGGATGATCTACATCCTGACCCGCCCGCTCGGAGCCTCGATCGGCGACTACCTCTCTCAGCCATCGAGCCAGGGCGGGCTGGACCTGGGCGCGACGGTGACGAGCCTGGTCTTCGTGATCGGGATTCTCGGCATCGTCTCCTATCTCTCGGTGACGAGAGCCGATGTGATCTCGAGCGCCACCGCCGTCGACACTCTCGCGGCCACGGGACCCGTGGACATCCGCCGAGGACCGGAACGAGGAGGCCTGTGGCAGACAGTCGCCGTCGTGGCGCTCGTCCTCGTCGCCGCAGGTGCGGGACACTCCTTGCGCAAGTCCGCGCTCCAAGAAGACTCGTCGGCGACTGCCGTGCAGCCGATCCCCGGCGGGAGCCTGACCGCTGCGGGGGCCGCCGGGCAGCCGATCCCCGGCGGAGGTCGGACGGCACAGCGCTCACCGCTCGGGGACCTCTCGACGTTCCGGATCATCACGCAGGACACGCTGAATCGCCTGAACGCCGCCGACCAGTCCGGCGCCACGGCCCGCGTCGATGACCTCGAGACCGAGTGGGACAACGGCGAAGCCCGCCTGAAACCGAAGGACCGGGCTGCGTGGACCACAGTCGACGGCAAGATCGACACCGTGTTGCGCGAGCTTCGGGCAACGAGTCCGAACGCGAACAGTGAGAAGGCCGCACTCACCGCGTTGCTCGCCGAACTCGGCTGATCCTCGCTCCGCGGTAGCGGAATCTCGCGCCGCATGACCCGTGTGGCCCCTCGAGGGCGTTGGCCAATTGATCTGGCAGTCATTGAGTAGCAGCAGGGCTCAGCAGGGGTGGCGGGAGACATGTCGGCAGGCGGTGGCGATGTTGGCGTCGGTGATGCGTTGGCGGCTCGCGGCGAGGCTGCGCAGCGTCGCCATCACTGCTGCCGGCGTCCGGTGCGGATCCAGCGCCACTCGAACATGTTCGCGGACCGGTTCTCGTTCCGGTGAGCACGGGGGAACTGATCCGGCTCGCTGTCGGTGTGGTCTCGCTGCTGGGGCTGATCCTGATCGTGTTGCGCGCCGGGGGGATCGACCTCGGGTGGGCGCCAGTGGTCGCCATCGGGCGGCGCGCTACAGCTGAGCGTGGTCGGACTCGCGCTGGGCGGGGTGCTGGCAGCCCCGCCCACCGCCGCCCTCGTCCTGCTGATCATGATCGGGACGGCGACCTGGACGGCCACCCGGCGCTTGCGCGGTCTTTATCGCGCGGGCCGTGCGGTGGTGGTGTCGTGCGTGGCCGGGGCCGCCGGCGCCCCTCGGTGTGGTCTTCGCGGTCGGGGTGCTTCCGCTGTCCGCGCGCTACCTGGTGGCCGCCGGAGGAATCGTGATCGGCTCGCGCGCGCCGCAAGGAAGTCGAAGCGTGGCTGGCGTTGGGGGCCACCGCGCGCCAGGCCGTGCGCGACGTCGCCCGCACTGCCGCCGGGGAGGCGCTGGTCCCCGCCTTTGGACCAGACCCGCACCACCGGGTTGGTCACCCTGCCTGGCGCGTTCATCGGCGCCCTGCTCGGTGGCGCGAGCCCCGTGCAGGCCGCTCGCTTCCAGCTCGTCGTGCTGGCCGCGCTGCTCGCTGCCCAGGCCGTCGTCTCGGTCATGGTGTGCCACCTGCTCGGTGCGCCCAGCCCGTTGCCCGCGGACCTTCCGAGCCAGTCGCGCCCGTGAGGGACCACCAACCGGGGTCGAGACGGATCGACAGGGTGACGGACGGGTGTGAGGGCAGCCGCGGGGGGGTCGGGGACGGCGACCGGGTCCGGGGACGGTCGCTGGCCGTGCTGACCGGCGCGTCCTCGCGGATCGGCGCCGCGCTTCTACGCCTCCACCGCCGAGGTACTGGTCGGCGTGCGCGCCCGGAGATCGGGCTCGGTCCTGCGGGCCGTCCTCGGCGCCATCCGTAGCGCGGAGAGCCGCCGCTCGGCACCCCGCACGAGTTCGCCGAGACCACCGTCACCGACCCGACCACCCCAAACCGGCTCACGTCGACCTCCCGCTCGCCGTCGCCACGCGGGTTACAGCAGCATGAGGATCACCGAGAACACGATTCCGACGGCCAGAATCCCCAACACCAGCACCACATCGAGGATCAGCCCCGGCCGCGGGGCCGACAGAGGCGCGCCGGGACGGGCCGGAGCGCAGCTAACGGGTCGGTGTCGAGCGGTTCGCGACGAGGTCGATGTCATGGCCCAGCCCCTGTCCGGGAAGCGACGGCCGCGGTCCGGGACGCCGGGACCGGATACTGGCCCGTGCCGGGTGTGACGACCGTGTACGGCGCGGCGGCATGCGCGGGAGACGTCGCATCAGCCACGGCCCGGGCGATGCACCAGGCAGAGACGGGTCCCGCTGGGCGGGGTTGAGGCCCCCGGTTGTTCAAGGTCCGGTGGGGGCGGGTCGGGCGGAGACGGCGAGGAAGTCGCGCTGGTCGGGTCGTAGGTACCGGTCGGTCACAGCGCGCATCGAGGGCAGCAGCGGGGTGCCCACCGCGGCCGTGGTGGCCTGGCCGGGTCGGTAGGACAGGAAGGTCACCGTCTGGGGGTGGATGTCGAGCTCCATGCCGCGCACGACACGAGCGGCGGTCATGGCCCGGGCGAGGTCGGCGAGGCTGAGCTGGTCGGCGGCGAGGTAGACGAGGTTGCCGGTGGCGTCGAGGCCGAGACTGGAGCGCCAGGTGTACTGCAGCTGGTTGTTGGCGCTGCCCCACGAGTAGGTGGTGTTCGTGTCGAGCCCGCGTACCGGCCCGCCCCCGTCGACGACGAGCGCGAGGTTCTGACGGACCGCAGCGGTGCGGGCGGTCAGCTTCAGGTCGCGGCCCCATCGGCCGATGTCGACCCGCCCAGAGGTGTCGATGGCCAGAGAGGCGGCGTCGGGTTGCAGCGGTTGGACCTCGCGTCCGTTGGTGTAGAAGCCGCCGCGGGAGTCCTTGAGTTTGAAGCCGGAGTTGAAGGTGGCCAGCAGTGCGGAGCGCAGCCCGAGCGGGACCTGGGCGCCGGCGTTGTCGACCGTGGTGGCGGAGCCGGCGGGGGCGGGGTCTGTGGTGCCGGCGATCAGGCGGGTCTGCACCAGGGACTGGTTCATCCACGCGACTCCGGCAACGACACTGGGCGATTGGGGATCGGGACGGAAGTAGGCCGTGTAGACCGGCGGGCTACCGCCGACGCGCTGGGCCGAAGGAACCCACACCGCCTCACCGGGCAGCCTCGCGGCCCCCGTGAGGGGCAGCGCCGCCGGGCGCGCCCCCACCGGGGCGCCCGGCCCCGCCACGGATGGCAGTGAGGTGGGGTCCGGCGCGGTGCCCACGGGACGGTTGCGGGCGTACCACCAGTTCTCGACGGTGTTGACCAGCGGCCCCGCCCCGTGATCGCGCAGCCACTCGACGGTGCGTACCGAGACCGTGGCTTGTCCAGGCGCAACGAGAGCCTGGCCGTAGGAGAAGTCGACCGGCACCAGCACCATCGCGAGCACCACCAGGATCGTCATGAATCGCCGGTTCCTGCTCCGGGAACGCCGGCGGCGCCTGCTCGGATCCCGTTGGGGGCTCTCAGGGGAGGGGCGGGAGTGGCGTGCGGCGTGCAGCATGGCGGTTCCTCAGTGGTCAATGGCGCGCCGCAAAGGGTCACGGTCGCGCGCAGGACGGTGGTGCACGGGGAACAGCCGCGTGCGCGAGCAGGGTGGTGGGCACGGCCCTCGAGGTCGGCCGGCGGGACCTCGCCCGAGGGCCGTGTCCGGGTCCCGGACGCGTCGGGGCGCCTCCGGGGGGTCGGCGGGCCGGTTCAGCCGTGCCGGAGGAGGCGGGCTACTGGCCCTGCTGGTCGGCCTGGTCCGGGACGTCGGCGGTGGCGCCGGGCTCCGGGGTGTCGGCCTGACCGGCGACGTCGGGAGTGTCGCCGGGCTCAGGGGTGTCGGCCTGCTGGCTGGTGGCCGCCGGCGCCGCGGGAGCGGCGGTCGGGGTGCTGGCCAGCGCCAGCCCGGCGCCGCCGGTCACCGCGAGTGCGGAGATGGCGGCGGCGACGATTGCTGATCGCATTCGCATGTTGCGTCCTCTGATCGTGTCGGTTTCGGACACGACAAGAATCGTCTGGGGCCGATGTGACAGTGGTGTACCGCATCTAAGGAGCGATTCAGGGTGACGGACGACCCGGGAGCGGCCGCCGCGAGCCCGCTCGACCTCAGGTCGCAGTCGGTGCAGTGTCGGCGTGGCGCCCGCTCGACGTCGGCTCGCTCAACGGGTGACCGTTCGCCGCGTGGGTGGAGCGGGTGTGGCCGCCGGGCGCAGGGCCGGAGGGGTCGCGGTGGGTGGGGAGCTCGACCTCGACGATCGCGCCGCCGGTCTCGCGGTTCGCGGCGCGGACCTGGCCGTGGTGGGCGCGGACGATCGTGTCCACGATGGCCAGCCCGAGGCCGCTGCCGCCGTCGGCCCGGGCGCGGGCGGTGTCGGCGCGTCGGAACCGTTCGAAGGCGTGGGGCAGGAACTCGGGGGGGAAGCCGGGGCCGTCGTCGGCAACGGTGATCCACGTCGAACCTTGGTCGTCGGCTGTGACGGTAACGACGACCACCCCGTGGTCGGGGGAGTGGCGCACCGCGTTGGCCAGAACGTTGTCGATCGCCTGGCGCAGCCGGTCGGGATCTCCGGATAGCTCGACGCGGGCGGGTCCGTCGACGATGACGTCGATGTCGCGCGGGTCGGCGCGGGCCGCCGCTCCGCGTGCGGCGGTGGCCACCACAAGGCGCAGATCGACCGTGTCGGTGCGCAGGAAGGGTTGGTCGCCTTCGGCGCGGGCGAGCAGCAGAAGGTCCTCGGCGAGGCGGATGAGTCGTTCGGTTTCATCGCCCGCGGACGTGACCGCGGCGCGCAGGTCGTCGGCGCTGCGCCCGGGCCGGGTGGCCAGCTCGAGTTCGGCGCGCAGGGTGGCCAGCGGGGTCCGCAGTTCGTGGCCGGCGTCGGCGACGAAGCCGCGTTCGTGGGCCAGTGCGGCCCGCAGGCGGTCGAGCAGATCGTTCATCGTCTCGGCGAGGGCGGCGACTTCGTCGCGGGTGCGAGGAACCGCCAGATGGACGTTGCTGTCGCGTTCGCTGATCTCGGCGGTCTGGCGGCGCATCCGCTCGACCGGGCGCAGCGCCGCGCCGGCGAGCAACCACGCGCCGAGCCCGGCGACGAGGACCGCCGGGGGGCCGAGCAGCAGTAGGCCCTGTTCGACGTGCTCGTCGGCGGTGTCGGAGATGTCGGTGCCGGTGCCGACCACCAATAACAGCCCGTTCCGGTCGGACAGCGTGGTGGCCAGATAGCGGGTGCGGTCCTCGTCCACGCCGCCGGTGAACGACAGCGGGTCCGAGCCGCGCGAGGTCCGCGCGACAGTGTCGTGGCGTTGGGTGGCGTCGAGCACCGGTGTCCCGCTGAGCACAGGGGAGGAGGCGACCACGCGGCCGTCGAGGGCGAGCAGTTGGACCGGCTCCTCGTCCTGGGTCAGCCGCAGCGAGCTCACTCCCCCGGTGGCGTAGAGGTCGGCCAGGGTGGCGGCGCGGCTGCGTAGTCCGGCGTCGAGGGTGGCGTCGAGGCTGGCGCTGAGCTGAAGCAGGAACCCGAGCCCGACCACGCCGATCAGCACGGCGGTGGCCAACGCGAACACCAACCCGAGCCGAAGCCGCAGCGGCATCGCTCGCCTCCCGCTCTCGTGCTGGTGGGTGGACGGCGGTCAGCGCGCGTGGGCGGTACTGGTGGTGCTGGGGGTGCTGGTGTCGCTGGACGTGTCGGCGTTGGCCGAGGTGTGCAGCCGGTAGCCGGCGCCGCGGACGGTCTCGATCTGCTCGACGCCGTAGGGGCGGTCGACCTTGCGGCGGAGGTAGGACACGTACTGGTCGATGATGTTGGAGACCCCGTCGTAGGCGAAGTCCCACACGTGTTCGAGGATGGTGGTCCGGGACAGGACCTCGCCGGGATGGCGCAGGAACAGCTCGAGCAGCGCGAACTCCTTGCTGGAGAGGACCAGCTCGTGCTGGCCGCGCCACGCCCGCCGCGACGCGGGGTCCAGCGACAGGTCCCCGACCTGCAGGACGGTGGGGCGGTCGCCGCCGCCCCGCCGGACGAGTGCGCGGACTCGCGCGGCGAGCTCGCCGAAGCTGAAGGGCTTGGTGAGGTAGTCGTCGGCGCCGGCATCGAGCCCGCGGATGCGGTCCTCGACGGCGTCTCGGGCGGTGAGCATCAGCACCGGCACCCACCGGCCGTCCTCGCGCAACTGGCGGCACACCTCGAACCCATCGGCGCCGGGCAGCATCACGTCGAGGATGACGGCGTCGTAGGCGAACTCGCCAGCCTGCCAGATGGCGTCGGTGCCGGTCGCGGCGACGTCGACGGCGTAGCCGTCCTCCTCCAGGCCGCGCTTGAGCAGCGCGGCCATCCGGACCTCGTCCTCTACCACCAGCACCCTCACACGAGTCAGATTAGGTCCAGTTCGTGTGTTCTCGATGAGAACGCCCGAGGACACCGGTCAGGTCCGCGGGGCTGGACACTCCGGGGCCGGAGTGCAGGGGTGTGGCGCGCATTGCCGGGTGGTTGGCGAGGGTGGTGGGTTCGCTGAGCCGGGGTGGGTCCCGGTGGCGTCGCAGGGCGAGGACGCCGAGGACGACGACCGAGGCGGCCACCCCGGCCACGAGGGCGCCGGCGCCGAGCCAGGCCTGGATGGTCGGCCAGGAGGCGCCGGCGAGGAATCCGGCGCGCCGACGACGGTGGAGGCCCACAGGGCTCCACCGACGGCGTTCCAGGCCAGGAACGTGGTGCGGGGGACGCCGACCGCGCCGGCGGCGGCGGGTACGACCGCGCGCAGGAACCCGATCCAGCGGCCGAGGAACACCGCGGGGCCGCCGCGGCGGGCGACGAGGTCCTCGGCGCGGGCCCAGCGCTCGTGCCCGATCCACCGGCCGGCCCGGCCCGAGCGCAGGGACGGCCCGAGGGTGCGCCCGAGGGTGTAGCCGGCCTGGTCGCCGGCGACGGCACCGAGGACAGCGGCGAGCACGACTCCGACGAGGTCGGCCTGCCCGGCGGCGGCGCCCCGCCGAGCAGCATGACCGTCTCGCCGGGCACGACCAGACCGACGAAGGCGGCGGACTCGAGGAACCCCGCCGCGGCGATCACGACGTAGACCCAGGGGCCGCCGACGCCGTGGAGCAGGGCGGTCAGGTTCATGTGTGCTCCTTGGCGGGGTAGGTCGCACCGCCGGCCGCGCCTCGGCGGGCGCGGATCGCTTCGACGGCCACCGGGATCAGGGAGACCACGACGATGAGCACGAGCATCAGTTCGACGTGGTCGCGGACCAGGGCGACGCCGCCGAGCAGGTAGCCCCCCAGCGGCACTCCGGCCGCCCACGCCACGCCGCCGAGGGTGGAATAGGCCACGAACCGGCCGGGCGGCATCTGCGCCACCCCGGCGACAGCGGTGATCACGGTGCGCACGATGGGGACGAACCGGCCGAGGACGAGTGCGCGGTTGCCGTGGCGGTCGACGAAGGCGCGGGTCCGATGGACCCATGCCCGGCGCCAGAAGCGGGAGTCGGGGCGCTCGAGCAAGCGGGGCCCGACGAGCCGACCGATCCCGTAGCCGGCGACGTTGCCCGCGACGGCACTGAGGGCGAGCAGCAGGCACACCAGCCACAGCGGGGCGGCGATGGCGCCGGAGGCGGCGAAGAGGCCGGCGGTGAACAGCAGCGAGTCCCCGGGCAGGAAGAACCCGAGAAGCAGGCCGCACTCGGCGAACACGATCAGGCACGCCCCGGCCAGCACCCACGGGCCCATCGCGGTGAGCAGGTAGGTCGGGTCGAGCCACGTCGGGCCGAGCGCGACTATCCCGATGGTCGCGTCCGCGGCGGGAGTCGTCACGATGATCTCTTCTCCGGGAGGTTGACCCCTTGGGTGTCGGGGATGCTGGTGGGGCTGGGACCCATGCCCCGCTGGGGTCGGGGTACCGCGCGGCGGGAGGTGCTGAGGGCGACGGTGAGGGCGACCGCGCCGACGGCGAGCACGGCCAGACACCACCCGGCGAGGACGTCGCTGGGGTAGTGCACGCCGAGCACCAGCCGGGACGCGCCGACGGCGGGCACGAAGATCGTCGCGACCAGACCCCAGGTCCAGCGGGGCGGCGCCGACTGCGCCGTAGACCCGTCGACGGTCGGGCCCGGGAAGGCGATCATCCAGGTGACCAACAGCACGACGCCCGCGGAGATCGTGGCGTGCCCGGAGGGGAAGGAGAACCCCGTCGCGGTCACGGCGTGCAGCTCGAGGGGCGGCCGGGGTCGGGCGACGAGATGTTTCACCAGCGAGTCCACCCCGGTGACCGCGCCCCAACCCACGGCGGCGACCACGACCGGCCGCCAGGACGACGCCCGCCACGCGAGGGCAGCCGCGACCACGAGCAGCAGGAGGGTCACCGCGAGCGGGCTGCCGGCGTCGGCGACGACGGCCATCACCGCCACCAGCCACCCTGGGCCGGCCGCGGCGATCGCGTCGACGACGCCGGGGTCGATCGCGGCGAGGCCGCTGCCGGTCCGCACTCCCAGCCAGAGGGCCGCGAACCCGCCCAGGGCCAGCACCATGGTGATGATCACCGGAAAGACCCGCACGGCGGCCGGTGGAGCGGGAGTGGCGGCGCGGCGGTCCGGCCTGTACAGCGGGGACGCTGGTCGCAGGAGGCGGGCGATGGTCACGTCTGCCGAGGGTGCTCAGCGCACATGTACCGTCGGTGAGCGCCGCCTGAACCGGTGTCTCACCGCAGCGGGATGGTCCTCCGCGGGCCCCGTCATAATCGTCGCTGCAGCAGATGGCGCACGAGCTGGGTGATCTGGCCGGCGCTCAGTGCCGGAAGGTAGGCGCGGGTGAGCGCGGTGGCCACGGCGGGGAGTGCGGTCGGGTCGGGGTAGGCCAGGAATAGGGGCCGGTACTCGGGCTGGAACTTGGCCTTGAACGCGAGCAGGGACCGGAAACCGTAAACGGGTTCGAGCGCTCGGCCGAGCCCGTCGAGCTGGCGCTGGATCGCGGTGGGCGTCCGGCCACGCTCGAGCCGGGCCAGGGGTGCGCCCGACAGGCTCAGCAGCTCCATGCCGTGGTCGCGGTAGGCCATGGCCGCGGAGGCGATGAGGAACTCCATGACCCCGCGGAACTCGGTGTTCGTGGCGCGGCGCATGAAATCGAGGGTGGCTCCGACGACCTTTCCGTCGCGGTGGATCGGCAGCCAGCTGGTGACCGCGTGCATGTTGCCCTCGGCGTCGACGGCGAGGAGGCCACGGCGGGGTCGTTGAGTTCGTCGAGCCCACCGAGGGTGAAGCCCATCTCGGGTAGGCCCTTGTCGGCGACCCATTCCTCGGAGATTGCCCGCATCTGCTCGACGACGGTGAGCGGGGCGTCGGGGTAGGTGACCCATCGGGCGGTGATGCCGGCCTTGGCGGCCCGGTTGAGGGCGGTGCGCACGTCCTGCCATTTCTTGCCGGTGAACGCGAGTCCGGGCAGCGCCAAGACGGTCTCTTCGGCCACGTGCAGGCTTGCCCATCCGGCGGTCTCGGTGTGGGCGCGGATCTCGTCGGTCACGCTGTAGAAGCACGGTGTCCAGCCCTGCTCGACGCAGAACCCGGTGAATCCGGCGACGGCGGCCGAGCGGCGCTCGTGCGGGCCGATCGGGTCGCCGGTGGTGAGCGCGACCCCGGCCAGCACGCGGTAGGCCACGACGCTGTCGCGGTCCGGGGGAAACCAGTAGCTGTTGCCCCGCCACGTCGCCAGGTAGGACAGGCTGGTGTCGCCGTGGGCGCGGACCAACGCCCCAGCCCGGACGGTGTCGTAGTCGGTCCCTTCGACGCGGGCGCGGGCGAAGGTGACGATCAGCCCGACCACAATGATCAACAGGGTGACCGCGCCGGTCCAGCCGAACAGCACTGCGGCGATCGGCCCCATTGGGAGAAACGCCGGGGTGAGCTCGGAGAGGTAGCCGGGCGGTAGGAACCGCAGAGGCAGGTCGGCCACGAGCCCAACGAGGCCGGGCGCAGGGTCGAACTGGGCGCGCACCAACCAGGTCTTCGCCCTCGACGCGCCGACCGCCCCCGCTGCGGTGGTGCTCCCGTGGGAAGGGCTCACCCGTTCCCAGACGCTGCTGGCGATGCTGCTGCCTCTCGCCCAACCCGCGTTGGTCGCTGGGGTACTGCTCACGACCCGTCGATGGTTCCCCGTCCGTGCCCCGCACGGCACCTACAGGGCCCTCGGTGCCCTGACGGGCGCCACCATCGGGGTCGCGTCGCTGCTCCACGGCCAACGGTCCGATCGGGGTGTCGGACACCGCCGCGATCAGGGGGCCCAGCGCCGACGCGGCCACCAGCAGGGCGACCAGCACGCGGCTCTCGGGGCGGGTCGGCGCCGCGACCGGGCGACGAGGTGGACGACCGAGTAGCAGCGGTCCCACCGCGAGCCCGACCAGCCCGCTGCTCAACCCCAGCACATCGGCCAGCCCGCCGGAGTACAGCGCCAGGAGAACCAGGGCCGCGACGAGCACCAGCCGCACACGACGGCGCCAGAGCGCCGATCCTGCGGCGCTGGCCGCCAGCGTCGCGCCGAGCGCGGCGGCGGCGGGGCCGACGGCGCTCTGGGTGCCCAGCTGCTCGGACCACTCGTCGCCGGCCGCAGAGCCGAGCCGGATCAGGCCCAGCCCGGCGCTGGCGCCGAGGACCTGGGTCAGTATGAGCAGCAGCACGGTGCGCCCGGCTCCGAGGCGCCGTTCGACCGGCGCGACCAGCACCAGCAGCAGCGCCGTCGCGACGAGGTAACCGGTCAGGTCCGGGGCCCACCCGGCCGCGCTGAGCAGCGACCACCAGTGGCCTGCGCCCAGCGGCGTCACCCCGACCGCGACCTGCGACCGCAGGGTCGGCGCCGGGCCGGTCGGGATGCTGCCGGTGACCAGCCCGAGCATCCACAGGCCCACCACCAGCCCCGCGGTCAGCGGCGCCCGGGTCAACACCCTCCGGGCGCGCCCACCGGCGCCGCGCAGGCGGCCGCGGACCCGGCCCAGCAGTACCGGGCGCCGAGGTGGCGAGAGCCCACGGGGGCCAGGATTCGGCGACGGGGCGGGCCCGGTGGAGGTCCCGGCTCGTGGGCCGCTCACCGCGCCGGGCCCATCGGACCAGGTGGTCGGCCGGTCGGGATCGAGGGGGGCGACGGTGCGGGTCCGGTGAGGCCGACCCGGTCGGCGAGCCAGGGCAGCGATTGCTCGAGGCCCGGCCCCCACACCCGCCAGGTGTGCCCGCCCGGCAGCTCCACCCAGCGGGCGTCCATCCCGGCCGCGCGGACGGCGGCGAGGACGCGCTGCTGCTGGGGCCGGTAGGTGGTGTCCTCACGCCCGGCCACGATCACCGCTGCGGTCCGCGGGTATCGCGTGTGGCCGAGCACGGTGAGCGGGTCGACTCGGGCCAGGGCGGTCGGGTCACCGCCGAACGCGGCGGCGGCGGTGCGCGCCGGGTCGCCAAGGGTTGGGGCCTGCTGCCCGGAGATGTCGACGAAGGTCGGGTAGACCTCGGGGGCGCGCACGGCCATCTGCAGCGCGCAGGTCCCGCCTTGGGAGAATCCGGCGACGGCCCAGGCGCGGGGATCGGCGTCGACGAGTAGGCGGGTGCGGATCCAGCGGGGGACGTCGACGGCGAGGTAGGTCTCGGCGCGCCCGAGCCGCGAGTCCAGGCACAGCGGGTTGGCCAGGCTGCGCCCGAGGGTGTCGGGCATGACCACCACCGGCGCCAGGCCGTCGTGCGCGCGGGCGAAGCGGTCCATCACCTCGCTGAGCTTCCCGCCGTCGAGCCAGTCCCGCGACGTTCCGGGCTGCCCGGAGACGAGAACCAGCACCGGGAGCTGCGCGCGCGGGGTCGCCAGGTACGCCGGCGGCAGATACACCCACCCGGGGCGGGCGGCGAAACCTGACGTCGGCGCAGGGATCGCCACCTCGCTGATCACGCCTCCGGCGGGCATCCCGGGCGGCGGGTGCCACACCTGCGCCAGTGCCCGCCCACCCGTGGCGCCGACCATGGGAACCGCCCGGCCGGGTGGGCCGGTCACGTCGATGAAGGCAACCTGGTTGGGTGGGCTCGCCCCGAGCGCGCTGGCGAGGGTGGGGTAGGCCCCGAAGTAGGCGTTGACCTGCACCGCCGTGGCGAGGACCACCACGAGCACGGCAGCACTCGCGGCGGCCGGGCCCGATACTCGGGCCCGCACGGACCGCCCGGTCGGCTTCGAGCGATTCCCCGGGATGCGCGTGGGCGGGCGGATCACGGCCAGGGCGAGCGCGAGGGTCGGCACCCCGACCCACCACGGCGTGGCCGTGGGAAGCCCCTCGGGGAACGGTCGCCACACCCGGTCCACCACGGTGGCCGCCGTCCCCGCGGCGACGGCGACGGCGACGACCACGAGCGGCAGCCGGCGGGTCCACCAGCCGCGGCCGCGGCCGCGGCCCCAGACCAGGCCGGCCAGCGCGACCCCTCCGGCTCCGACGGCGACCGCGGGGACCGCCCCGGTGACCAGCGGCCAGGCCGGGATCACCGGTCCCCGTCCCTGCCGCGGCTGTGCGCGACCGTCGGTGGATTCACAGGTCTCGCAGCAGGGCGGACGCCGAGCGGCGGGCGAGCCGGGTGGCGGTGGCCGCCGCCGCGGCGAGGGCACCGAGGGTGAGGACGGTGACCGCGCCCAGGTAGGTCCACGGCACCGAGACCGCAGCCGGTGGTGGATCGAACACTCCGGTGAGCACGGCGACGAGCATGTGCGCCAGGGCCCATCCGAGGGCCGCGCCGGCGGCCAGCCCGCCGACGGCGAGGAGCGTGGCTTCACCGGCGGCGAGGCGGCGTAGCTGGGCCGGCCGGGCGCCGAGCATCGTGGCGATCGCGAAGCTGCGGCGGCGTTCGGCCAGGCCCAGGGCGAGCACCAGCCCGCCGGCGGCGGCCGCGAGGACCAGGGCGAACCCCAGCTCGACGCGGGTCAGCCCGGCCAGGTCGACCGCGGTGAGGCTGGAGCCGATCTGGGTCCGGGTGGCGGCGAGGTCGGTGACGGTCGCGGAGGGTCCGAGCTGGGTCTGGATGCGGGCGGCGACCGCGCCGGTGTCGCGGCCGCCGGTGTCGATGAGGAACGCCCCGACCGCGTCGCTGCCGGTGACGGTGGCGACGTAGGCGGCGTTGGCGACCAGGAAGCTGTCCTTGGGCGCGGTGGGGAACTCGGTGACGATCCCGGCGTAGTGGAACGGCACCGTGACCTGCGCGCCGCTGCGGGCGTCGGGCAGGCGCAGGGTGAGCAGGTCGCCGGGCTGGAGCTGGAAGTCGGTGACGGTCTCGGCGCTGACCAGGATCGAATCCGGCGCCGTGGCCAGGCGGTCGAGCAGGCCACGGGCGGTGCCGCCCTGGAAGTACTGGTCGGTCACCGTGGTGGCGCGGGCGATCGTGGCGGGGTTCACCCCGTAGAGGTCTTGGAGGTCGGCGCCGACGTAGGCGAAGCGGTGCTGGATCGGTTCCACCACGCGGACCCCCGCCACCCCGGCGAGCGGGGCGGCGGCGGCCGGGCCCGCGGTGGCTCCGGGGGACTGGGTGACGGTGACGTCGGCGCCGTTGCTCAGCTGCGCGTCGGCCTCGGCCTGCGCCCGGTAGGTGGCGTTGAACGTAGCGGTGGACGCGGCGAACGCGAGCGCGAGCCCGAGCAGCACGATCGAACGGGCCAGCGGGCGGCGACGCCGGGCGGCCATCGATGCGCTGGTGGCAGCGAGGGTACCGGCGATCGGGCGCAACGCGCGGGCGACCAGCCCGCGTCCGCGCCCGAGCAGCAGGTCGATCAGCCGCCACGCCAGCAGTCCGGCCCCGGCCCACAACAGGGCCGGGCCCGCGAAGGCCCAGTAGGACACCGAGATGCCGGGGACCCCCTCGGGCGCGAGGACCAGCTGGTAGCCGCCGCGGCTGCTGGCCCAGAACACTGCCCCGGCCGCGGCAAGCAGCCACAGGTCGAGCCCGTAGCGGGCCCACCACGGGCTGCGCGCCCGGCCCACCGCGGCGCGTCCCGCGGCGACGGTGGCGCCGCGCAGGTCCCGCCAGGCGGGCACCAGGATGGTCGCCGCGGCGATCCCCAGCCCGATCGCCGCAGCCGCCGCGACCCACCCGACGGCGGCGGCGGTGGTGGTCCCGAAGCGGGCCGACCCGAACGCGAGCCGCCCGATCAGCGCCGCCGCGCCGACGCCGGCCACACTGGCGGTGACGCCGACCGCGGCGGCCTCCACCCCGGCGAGGCGGACCAGCGCGGTGGTGTCGGCGCCGCGTACCCGCAGCAGGGCCTGGTCGCGGCGGCGCCGGTCGGCGCCGGCGGCGGCGATCGCCGCGGTCAGCAATCCGGCCAGCACCGCCCCGGGAAGCCCGAGGAACAGGAACAGCACCTGGGCGTAGGCGGCGTCCTCGCGGGCCTTGCCCAGGGTGGCGGCCAGGTTGTCGCCGACGAGCGCGGCGCCGGCGGCGCGGACCTCGAGGTTGCGGGCGGCGCCGGTCGTGGCGGTGTAGGCCGCGGCGGGGTCGGAGGGCAGCGCGTGGCTGCGCGCGGCGTGGATCTGGAGGGCGACCTGGTCGGGATGGAGCGCGGCGAGCGGGTCGAACACCGCGTGCCACGCCGATTGCGGCAGCAGCACCACGTTGTCCGGGGGTGCCGCCGGTTGCGACCCGGGCGGGGCGCCGACGCGCTGGAACAGCGAGTCGGCTTGGGGCAGGGCGACGATCCCGGTGACCTGCACGGGGACCGGAGGCAGTCCGGCCCGGGCGACCTCGACGGTGTCGCCGGGGGCGGCGTGCAGGTTGGCCGCGGTCTGCTGGGCGAGCAGGACCCCGTCGCCGTTCCCGGCCAGGACCCGCAGCCCGGCGCGGAACGCGGCGCCGTAGCCCGGGGGCAGGCCCAGCGCGACCCCGGGGCCGGTGGTCTGGGTCGTCGTCGCACCGCCCGACGAGGCGGTGACGGTGCTGAGTCCGCCGGTGCGGGCGAACCCGACCGGTACGGCGGCGGTGGTGCCCGGCGCGGTGGCCACCGCGTCGAGGACCGCGGCCGGGTTCGCGCCCGGCGCGACCTGCACCTGCCAGTCCACCGCCACCCCCGCCGCGGCGCGGCTGGTCATGGTGGCCTTCGACGCGGCCAGGAACGTGCCCAGCGAGCCGAGCAGCGCGACCGCGACCGCGATCCCGGCGGCGGTTGCAATCAGCCGGGTCCCGCGGCGGCGCAGCAACCCGGACAGCCAGATCAGGGTCATCGCGGGGCTCCCGAGGCGGTGCCGGCCCCGATGGGGGCGGGCGGGGTGGGGACGAGCCGGCCGTCGTGCATGTGCCACTGCTCGGTGAGGCGTTCGGCCACCCGCGGGTCGTGGGTGGCCACGATCAGCGCGGCGTCGAGCTCGGCCGCCGCGTCGAGCAGCACCGACACGACCAGACGGCCCGTGTCGTGGTCGAGCTGTCCGGTCGGCTCGTCGGCCAGGATCAGCCGAGGGCGGGCGACCAGCACCCTGGCCACCGCCACCCGCTGGGCCTGACCGCCGGACAGCTCCTCAGGCAGCTTGTCGCCCAGGTCGCCGATCCCCACCCGATCCAGGGCGTCGGCGACCGGGTCGACCCGACGGTCAGCGGGGCTGCGGTCCCCCGGGGTGAGGGCCGGGTCGGCGAACAACAGCGGGAGCCCGACGTTCTCGGCGACGTCGAGGTCGGGCAACAGGCTGAGGCCCTGGAACACCACCCCGACCAGGTCGGGTCGCCCGGCCGGCGCCCCGCCCAGACCCGGCCAGCGGACCTGGCCCGTGGTCGCGGTCTCCAGCCCCGCCATCAGATGCAGCAAGGTCGACTTCCCGGACCCCGACCGGCCCGTCAGAGCCACCCGCAGACCGGCGGACACAGTGCAGCTCACCTCGTCGACGGCGGCCGCGCGGGCGGGGCCCACACCGTAGTGCCGGCTCAGGTCCTCGCAGACCACCAACGACTCGACCCCTGGACTGCGGGCGGTGTGGGAGTCGGGGTGGGGTCGGTCGGTGGTGGTGGGGGGCGTCGATTGGTTCATGAGCTCACGCGTCCATCGGCAAGGGTGATGCGGCGGTCCGCGGCGGCGGCGACCGCGGGGCTGTGGCTGGCGACCAGCACGGCGACCCCCCGGGCGGTGATCCGGGCCAGCAGTTCGAGGACCTGGGCTTCGGTGGTGGAGTCGAGCTCACCGGTGGGTTCGTCGGCCAGCAGTACCGGCGGGTCGTTGGCGAGCGCGACCGCCAGGCCGGCGCGCGCGGTCTCCCCACCGGAGAGCTCGGCGGGGTACGCGCCGGCACGCGGCGACATGCCCAGGGCGGCGAGCAGCCCGGCGGGGTCGGCGCGCGGGGCGTCGCCGCCGAGGTGTTGGACGAGGGCGACGTTCTGGGACACGGTCAGGTGCTCGATGAGGTTCGCCGACTGCAGCAGCACCCCGATGTGGCGGGCGCGCAGCCGTGCCCGTTCGGGTTCGCTACGGTGGGTGAGCTGGTGCCCGGCGACGTGCACCGAGCCGCCGTCGGGTTCGTCGAGACCGGCCAGGCACGCGATCAGGGTGGACTTGCCCGACCCGGACGGGCCCACCACGACCACCAATTCGCCAGGCTCCAGCCGCAGCGACACCCCCTGCAGGGCCAGAGTCTCCTGCCCGCCCGCACGGAAGAACCGATGCACCGACTGCGCCGCAAGGACCGGTCCCGGCGCTGTAGTGTCGCGCCGCGCGGAGTCGCGGTGCGCGGGGTCGTGGTGAGCGGGGTCGTGGTGCGCGCGGTCCCGGTGGGGACCCCCGGTTGCGGAGATCGATGCCGGGGTGGTCATCGCGGCCAGCTCAGCGAGTCGGTGATCATCTTCCACGGGTCGACGTTGTCCGCGCCGACCGGAGCGGACAGGGTCAGGGTCACCTGCTGGCCAGCCCGCCAGAATTCGTAGCGCTCGACGGCGTTGGCCGCGGACTTGCCGGTGACCGGGTCCGGCGCGGACCGGGCCTGGTAGGTGCTCAGAACGGCCGGGCCCGCGTTGCGGTTGACGGTGCTGATCTGGCCGGGCGCGAAGCCGGGGACCGAGGCGCCCAGCGTGGGGAGCTCCTGGGTCCGCGCCGAGGTCTCGGTGGGTGGCTGCGGCCGGGGCTCGGACTCGATCCGCACGGTGTTGAGCTTGTCGGTGAACACCACCGCGGCACCCTCGACCGACCGCGACCACCCTTCGGGTACCGACACGGTGAACATCCCGTCCGGGGACGGGTAAGGCACGTAGGCCTGATTGTCGGGGATGTCGCCGCTGGGGCTGACCTCCGATGACGGACGGGCCGCCGCGGGTGCGGCGCTGGGTGCCTGCGCAACCGGTGGCGCCCCCACTGCCCCCGCCGTCGGAGGCGGGGCCGAGGTGCCGCAGGCGGCGATGGCCGCGGCGGCTACCGCAACCGCGGCGACGAGACCGGCTCTCCGTCGCTGTCCGGGGTGTCGGCGCCGAATCATGCCGGAGGGGACCGGGTCGGACATGCTGCTCATGTCGGGCAGCCTGCGCAGCGCGCATGTACCGGGCATGAGTCGCTACTGAGAGCGGTCACACGCCCCGGCCGTGCTGGCCGCCGCATGGCAGAGTGACGGCATGATGGCGGCCGCGGGCAGCTCGACCCGGTACGACCACGGGGGCGACGAGTTCGTCTACGTCGAGATCGACGCGGCGATGAGCCTGCCCGCGCACTTCGCCTCACTGGCCATCACCCGGCGCCTCGCCGCCGAGAGCATCGAGGGCGTCGAGGAGATCTGCCCGTCCAACGCGTCGTACATGGTCCGCGTCGACCCCGACCGCATTCATCCCCGTGACCTCGTCAGCGAGCTGAAGCGCATCGAGTCCGAGGTCGGGGACGTGGGGGAGGACTTCACCGTCGACACCCGCATCGTCGACGTCCCGATCATGTTCGCCGACCCGTGGACCCACGAGGTCCTCATGCGCTTCCGTGACCGCCACCAGGACCCGTCGGGCACCGACCTCGACTACGGCGCCCGGATCAACGGCTACGGCTCCGCGGAGTCGTTCATCGACGCGCTGGCCGGCTCGCCCTATCTCGTCACCATGATGGGCTTCGTCCCCGGCCTGCCGTGGTGCTTCCAGCTCGTGCCGCGCGAGCGCCAGGTCGAGGTGCCCAAGTACGTGCGCCCGCGGACCGAGACCCCGGAGCGGGCGTTCGGCTTCGGTGGTGCGTTCGCGGTGATCTACCCGGTCAAGGGCGCCGGCGGCTACCAGCTCTTCGGCTCGGCCCCGGCCCCGATCTTCGACGGGCCCCAGGAGCAGCCGGACTTCGCCGAGAACGACTCGGCGGTGTTCTTCCGCCACGGCGACATCATCAACTTCCGCCGTGTCGACCAGGACGGGTACGACGAGGTGCGCGCGCTGGTCGAGGCGAAACAGTGGCGATACCGCACCCGGCCGGTCTCGTTCTCCCCGAGCCGGTTCCTCGCCGACCCCGACGGGACCAACTTCGGCCTGCTGCAGGAGCTGGACTCGTGACCATCATCGTGCGCGACCCGGGCCTCGAGACCACGGTGCAGGACACCGGCCGCTTCGGCCACTACGCGATCGGCTTCCCGCCCTCCGGCGCGCTCGACTCCTTCGCCTACCACGTCGGTAATGCGCTGGTCGGCAACTCCCCGGGCGCCGCGGCATGGGAAGCGGTCTACCTCGGGCCGGCGTTGGAGTTCACCGCCGACACCCTGGTCGCGGTCACCGGCGCCGACATCCCGGTGATGCTCGACGGTACGGAGATACCCACGTGGGAGTCGGTGGCGGTCCGCGCCGGGCAGACGCTGGCGTTCGGGCAGCTCGCCGCGGGGGCGCGGCCCTACGTCGCGGTTGCCGGCGGCGTCGACGTGCCGCTCTACTACGGCAGCCGCTCGACCTACACCCTCGTGGGGATCGGGGGCTTCGAGGGCCGGGCGCTGGCCGAGGGCGACGAGGTCCCGATCGGCCCCGCCGGTGACGCGCGTCCCGGTCGTCGGGTCGACGACGCCGACATCCCCGTCCACCCGACGACCGCCGAGCTGCGGCTTCTGGTGGGCCTGCACAGTTACCGGCTGACCGCCGACAGCCTGGACCGGTTCACCGCCACGGACTGGAAGATCACGCCCGACGCGAACCGCGTCGGCTACCGCTATCGCGGCGCGGAGCTGGAGTTCGTGCCCCGCGAGCAGCCCTTCGGGGCCGGCAGCGACCCGGCCAACGTCACCGACTGCGGCTATCCGGTCGGGTCGGTGCAGGTCCCCGGGGCCGTGGAGCCGATCGTGCTGCTGCAGGACGCGGTCACCGGCGGCGGCTACGCGACGCTCGGGACGGTGGTCTCGGTCGACCGCGACCGGCTGGCCCAGACCAAGACCGGCGACTGGACGCGCTTCGTCCCCGTCGACCTCGACGACGCCCTCACCATCCGCCGCGATCGGGCGAGGCGGCTCGCGCGCATCCGCTCCGCCCTGTCCTGAAGGAGGCTCCCGTGGCCGGCCACACCATCACTGCCCGCACCCCCGGTGTGTTCTACCGCCGACCGTCCCCCGAGGCCGACCCCTACGTCGCCGACGGCGCCACGGTCGCCGAGGGCGACACCGTCGGCCTCATCGAGGTGATGAAGACCTTCCGGGAGGTGAAGGCCGACGCCGCGGGCACCGTCGCTCGGTGGCTCGTGGAGAACGAGGACGAGGTGACGATCGGTCAGGACCTGGTCGAGCTGGACACGTGAGCGAGCTGCGATCGGTCCTCGTCGCCAACCGCGGGGAGATCGCCCTGCGGATCGTGCGCGCGTGCCGCGAGCTGGGGATTCGATCGGTGGCGGTGTACTCCGACGCGGACGCTGGGGCGGCCCACGTGCGCCACGCCGACGACGCCGTGCACCTCGGGAAGTCCTCGGCGTCCAAGAGCTACCTGAACGCCGAGGCGGTCCTCGAGGCGGCGCGCTCGGCCGGGGTCGACGCGGTGCACCCGGGCTACGGGTTCCTCTCCGAGCGGGCGTCGTTCGCCGACGCCGTGGCCGACGCAGGCCTCACCTTCGTCGGACCGCCGGGGTCGGTCATCGCGACGATGGGTGACAAGGCCACCGCGCGTTCGGTCGCCGAGCGGGCCGGGGTGCCGGTCGTGCCCGGCAGCGGGTCGGTCGGCTCGGTCGAGGAGGCGGTTGCCGCGGCGGAGGAGATCGGCTACCCGGTCCTGGTCAAGGCTGCGGCCGGTGGCGGCGGACGTGGGATTCGGCCGGCGGCGGACGCCGACGAGCTGCGCCGTGTCGTCGTCGAGGCCCAGCGGGAGGCCGCGAGCGCCTTTGGCTCCGACGAGGTCTACCTGGAGCGGGCGCTGCAGGGCGCGCGGCACGTCGAGGTCCAGGTGCTCGCCGACACCCACGGCGCCGTCGTGCACTGCTTCGAGCGGGAGTGCTCGCTGCAGCGGCGCCGGCAGAAGGTGCTCGAGGAGGCACCGGCCCCCGGGCTCGACGTCAGGGTGCGGGCGGAGATGTGCGACTCGGCCGTCGGGCTGGCCCACGAGGTCGGCTACGTCGGGGCCGGGACCGTGGAGTTCCTCCTGGAGCCCTCCGGGAGCTACTGGTTCATCGAGATGAACACCCGCATCCAGGTCGAGCACCCGGTGACCGAGCTCGTCACCGGCCTCGACCTCGTCGCCGAGCAGCTGCACATCGCCGGCGGCGCGCCGCTGTCGGTGGCCCAGGACGAGATAGCCCTGCGCGGTGCGGCCATCGAGTTCCGCGTCAACGCCGAGGACCCCGACGATGACTTCCTGCCCTCGCCGGGCGAGGTCACCGTGCTGGAGGTGCCCGGAGGGCCCGGGGTGCGGGTGGACACGGCGCTCATGGCCGGCGGCACGATTCCGCCGTTCTACGACTCGATGGTCGCCAAGCTCGCGGTGTGGGCGCCGACGCGGCCGGGCGCGCTCGCCCGGGGCCGGCGGGCCCTCGCCGAGTACCGCGTCGAGGGCGTGCCGACGACGATCGGTCTGCACCGGCGCCTGCTCGACGAGCCCGCGATCGTCGAGGGCCGCTACGACATCACCACACTGGAGACGCTGCTCGGATGAGCGGCGGTCCGCCACGACCCGCCCTCGGGGACTTCTCTCAGCCGAGCATCTCCGCCGCCGGCACCCGCCGCACCCCCGCACCGTCGAGCCGCGCGACCAGCGCCTCGACGATCTCGACGGCGTTCGGCCGGTCACCGTGCAGGCAGATGGTGTCGATGTCCACCGACAGGCGCTGCCCGGAGGTGCTGGTCACATGACCCTCCAGCAGGTCGACGGCCTGCTGCGCGACCACGTCGGGGTCCTTGGCCTGCGGCTCCGGCTCGACGATGATCCGCCCGTCGTCGTCGTACTCCAGGTCGGAGAACCCCTCGCGGAGGACCCGGGCGCCGCGCTCGGCCGCGAGGTCCGCGGTCGGCCCGGCCAGCCAGAAGATCATCAGATCCGGGTCGAGCCGCAGCACCGCCTCGGTGATCGCGGTGGTGATCTCGGGGTCGGTCAGCGCCATCCCGTAGAGCGCGCCGTGTGGCTTGACGTGCACCACCTCGGCGCCCTCGGCGGCGGCGACCGCCTGCAGCGCGCCGACCTGGTAGAGCACGAGCTGCGCCGCCTCGTCCGGGCGCAGCGCCATGCGCCGGCGGCCGAAGCCGACTAGGTCGGGCAGGCCCGGGTGAGCGCCGATCGCGGTGCCGGTGGCGAGAGCCGTGCGCACCGCGTCGCGCATCGTCACCGGATCGCTCGCGTGGAAGCCGCAGGCGACGTTCACCGACGTCACGTGGGCCATCAGCTCCGCGTCGTGGCCCAGCTTCCACCGGCCGAGGCTTTCCCCGGCGTCGGCGTTGAGATCGACGGCGGTCTTCATCGCCGGCTCCCCCGGGGTTGGGTGCCAGAGAGTCCCATGGCAACGATTGTGCGGCGCCGTGGCCCGGAAAGCACTCATGTCGCCGTGCCGTGTTCACCGGGATCAACCTGCTCGGAGTCCGCTGGCTCGCCGAGACCAACCGGATCGCCGTGCTGTGGAACATCGCCATTCCGGTGCTGACGGTCATCGTGCTGGTGTTCGTCGTGTTCCGGCCGTCGAACTTCGGTATCGGTGTGATCTCCCGGCCTCGGACGGTACGACGGTGCGATGATCATTCCAGAGTGGTACGACCTGGCCCTCGTCGCCCTGTGGTCCCTGATCATCTACTTCGTGTCGATCCGAATGGCGATGGCGCCGAGCTCGTCGCGGAGCAGGTGCGGGGCGAGGAGCAAGAGGCGACCGCCGCCGGGACCGCGTAGCGGGGCCCACCCGGTGTGGGGAATAGCGGCCGGGTGCGGGCGGCGTCACCGGCTCGGCGCCAGTTCCTCGGCTCCAGCTCCGGGCTGTCCCCAGCGGTGATCACCAAGCACGTGGCGGTGTGGGCTGCGGGCAGGCTCGCCGGGTGGCGGGGAACACCGCACGCAGCGCCCCCCAGAATCCCAGCGCGCCGTCCCCGACGGCCTGGGCCGACGGCCTCCACGTCAACATCCGCCTGGAGGAGCACCAGCTGTGCCGGCCGATCGGCGATCGCCTGGTAGCCGATGCGCTCACCGGAGCGCCCCCCGAAGATCTTTGGTGCCCCCGGCAGGATTCGAACCTGCGGCACCCGCTTTAGGAGGACGGTCCACCGCGACGACCAGGGCGGCTACCAGCGACTATGAGGGCAGCGCGGTCGACTCCAGCGGCACCCGAGGCAGGATTCGACCCCAGTTCGTCCCCCAAACCGCACCCCGGCGGATATCAAGAAATGATCGACTTCTGATCAACTCCTTGGGCCCGACCCACGGAAAGCAACAATCTCGCACGTTGGTCCGGCGGGTCTGCGACCAGCAGGCTCCGACCCGGGTCACACTGCCGCGCAGGCCCCCGACGAGGTGGGGGAGCGGCGGGGGTGAGGGAGGCCGCGGCGCGGCCGCCGGGAGGGACGCCGTCGGCGGCGATCCTGGCGAGCTGCTCGGGTTGCGGGCGCGCGGGAGCCGACCGGGCCGGGGTCGCCGACCTCGAGATCGTCTGGCTCGTCCCTGCCGCCAACCCTGCCCCCGACGCTCCCGCCGTCGAGGGTGGGCCGGGGGCGGCCCGGTACCGCCGGGGTTGCGCCTCGACCGGCCCGCTGGCCGAGGTCGTCTGCGCTGGCTGCGGCGACGGCCCGATCCTGTCCGGCGCCCTGGCCGAGGCCGGCGACCTGGGCACCGCGGCCGCGATCGACACCTGGGTCGCGGCCGGCGGCCGGCGGCTGGCGGGTGTCGGTGGCCGGGCGGGCCGGCCCGTGGTGCCCGAGCTGCGCCCGTGCGGTGCACCCGCGCCGCGCGGTTCGGCGATGAACCGGCCGGACGGGTCCGCGGAGCTGACCCGACCCGACCTCGAGGGAACCTCGGCGCTGAGTCGTCAGGAGACGTTGACGGCCCGGGCCCGGGAGTTCGCCCGCAAGGCGCGGGCCGAGGCGACGTGGCGGGCCTACGACGCCAAGTGGCGCCGCTTCCGGGACTTGGTGCGCCGAGGTCGGGGAGCCGTCGCTACCCGCCGCGTCGTTGACCGTGGCCCGGTTCCTGACCAACCTGGCGCCGCAGTGGCGCCCCGCCACCCCCGCGGATCCGCCTGCGAGCGTGGTCGAGGGGCAGGTCCTGGTCCGCGACGGGATGCGCCCCTCGACCCTGGATGTCTATCGGACCGCGATCTCGGTGGCGCATCAGGCCGCCGGGGTCGACAACCCGTGCGCGAGCGAGCCGGTGCGCCGGGTGCTGGCCGGGATCGGCCGCCACCGCGGGTTTGTCCCGGCCCGGCGGCGCACCGCGCTGCGCCCCGCCGACATCGCCGCGGTCCTCGCCGTCATGGGCCCCGACCAGTCACTGGCTGACGCCCGCGACACCGCCCTGTTCCTGATCGGTTGGAAGGCCGCGCCGCGCGCCGAGGACCTGCACCGGCTGGACATTGCCGATCTGCGCCTCGAGGACGCCGCCGGGGCCGGCGCGGTGGGGGAGGGGCCGGGGTTGGCGGTGCGGCTGCGCCGTTCCAAGACCGATCAGACCGGGCAGACCGCGACCGTGGGGATCACCGCCGCCCGGCTGCGCCCGGACGGCCGCGCGGATCCGCTCGACGCGGTCACCGCGTGGACCCGCTGGCACAATCTGCTGCGCGCCCACGGCATCACCTGCGGGCCGGTGTGGCGCGGGGTCGACCGCTACGGGCGCCGCCCCCGCGCCGGGCGCATGACCCACAACGCGATCTCCGCGCTGATCACCCGCCGCGCGGGCGCCGCCGGCCTGGACGGCGACTACGGCGGGCACTCCCTGCGCCGCGGGTTCGCCACCAGCGCCCTGGCCGGCGGCCCCACCGAACGCGCCGTGCAGAACCACGGCCGCTGGAAGAGCCCCCTGTCGATGGCCTCCTACGTCGACGAAGCCCAGCGCTACGCCGACATCAACCCCACCCGCATGCTCGGACTGTGACGACCTCGACCGACCGCTGATCGGCGACCTGAGGTTCCGGACCGATATGGGGGTTGGTCGGTGGTCATGATGATCCAGAGACCACCTCGTTGTGGGCGATCGCCGGACTCGAACGCCCGGCGCGGTCGACAGACCAACAGCCCCATCAGCAGGGCAACGCCCAGCATGGCCAGGGCGGCGAGGAAGACGCCCCCAGTACGAGGCGCGTGCCGCGTTGCGGAGACGATGTAGTCGAATGCGGTGAAGGAGGCGCAGCCGCACAGGCCGGCTCCGCCGACGAGGCGTCCGATCAGCCCGCCCCAGTACCGAGCGACACCAACAGCCAGCACAACATTGCGACCACGGCCGGAACGACCGATGGCCACCGCGTTGGATCCAGTGCGGCCGAGGTCGCCGTCACCTGCTCTCGATCGACGAGAAGACCCCAGGTCCAGGCCCTGGACCGGACGCAGCCCGTCCTGCCGCTCGACTTCGGCAAGGCCGAGCAGCGCACCCACGACTACATACGCCACGGCACCACGAACCTGTTCGCGGCGCTGAACACCGCCACCGGCGAGATCACCGGCAAGTGCTTCGACCGGCGCCGCACCATCGAGTTCTTGAAGTTCATGGATCAGGTCGTGGCGGCCCACAGCGACCAGGAACTGCACATCGTGCTCGACAACTTGTCGACTCACAAGGGCGACGACGTCGATACGTGGCTGGCCAAGCACCCCAAGGTGATGTTTCACTTCACCCCAACCGGAAGCTCCTGACTCAACCAGGTGGAGATCTGGTTCGGCATCATCACTCGCCAAGCCATCCGGCGAGGCACCTTCAAGTCCTTGCGACAGCTCATCGCCAAGATCAACGACTACATCGCCAACTGGAACGAGCAAAGCGAGCCCTTTAGCTGGACCGCTACACCAGACGAGATCATTGCTAAGGTCTAGATTCTCGACCGAGACTTCAAGAACCTGACTCCGAACAACGCGGCGAAAAGGTGATTCGGCTATGTGGCACTAGCCGCGGAAATGCTCAACTTCGCGCGGAACCTACATCCGCGAACCCCGAGGGGAGGGGGCGGACGACACGCCCCGAGCGTCCCGTGGTCGCTTCCGGCCGATGGATGAGCACTCGTGACAATGTTCCGTTATCTGACACAGTGCGGGCCGCAGCGCCCGCGCGTGGAGCTCGGGGACACCCTCGAGCCTGGTCGACGGTGGGGGAGAGGCCTGGTGGAGCAGCCGACCGACACCGTCCCGGCGCCGCGGGACCGGCCCGAGACGGATGCACCCGAGCTGGCGGCGCCCGAGCTCGGGGGCACCGGGACGGGCACGGTCGCGGTGGGGGAGGAGCGGGCGTCGGCCCTGGCCGCGCTGGCCGCCCGCGCGGACGCGCATGCGGCCGCAGCCCGCGCCCCGCGCACCCGCTCCGCCTACGCCGGCGATTGGGAGCACTTCACCCGCTGGTGCGCCCACGCCGGACGCCCGTCCTTGCCGGCCGACGTGGGCACGGTCCGGCTGGATCTGACCGACTTGGAGGCCGTCCGCACCGAGACCGGCGCCGTGGCCTATCAACCGGCCACCCTGGCGCGGCGGCTGGCCGGGGTCGCCGCCGCGCACCGCGACGCCGGGCACCCGTCCCCGACCCGCGACCCCGCCGTGGGCGCCGTTCTGACCGGCATCCGACGCGCCCGGGCCCACCCACCCCGGCGGATGCGCCCGCTGCTCCTCGACGACATCCGCACCTTGCTCGCCGGGATGGACTTCTGCTCCTGGCCGACCGGGCTCACCGCGGCCCGCGACGGCCTGGCCCTGCTGGCCGGGTTCGCCGGGGCGCTGCGCCGCAGCGAGCTCGCCGCCCTGGCGATCGCCGACCTGCACTGGCACCCGGACGACGGGCTGCACCTACGGATCCGAACGTCGAGCTCGAGGAGCTGTTCTCCGTCACCCGCTCCACGGTCTACGGAGCGCTCGCCCGCGCTCGCGCCAACACAGGCTGACCACACGAGCCGCTACTTTGCGGCCGGGTCAGTTTCGGGAGTCCTGGGTTCGCGGATCGAGGGGAGGCCTACTGGTCGTCGCTCGGGGTACCGCCGCCGAGCATCGCCACGATGGTGTCGAGCTTGCCGTCGACGACGGCGAGCCGGTCCTCGATCTGGTCGAGGCGACTGCCCTGACGCAACTGGCCCGCCTGGACCTTCTTGACGTTGCCGTCGAGGTCGGTGAGCAGCTCGTAGATCGACGCGACGTCGTTGTCGAGCTGACGGACCTTGCGTTCGACCTCGATCGGAGTCGACATGAACCAGGAACCTACCCACCCGCGACGGCCGGTCGCCCTACCCGTCCGGCCCCGTGGGGATCCCGGGGTGCTGGAAGCCGGCCGGGCCCGTCGTTCCGGCGTGGCCGGGTGGAAGAACGACGGGTCCGAACCGGCGGGATCCGTCGCGCAGCGCTCGCCGCACTCGGCGCCGCTCCGGCCCGTCCGCGGCGAGCGTCGTGCGCTCCCGGGGGCCCCCTCGCAGCCGTCCACGGACCGGAGTCAGGTTCTTCGAGCTCGGCGGGGGTCGCGTGCTTTGTGCGGGCGGTTCACTCGCCGCCTCAGCTCGGGTGGTCGTGGGGTCGTGCCGCCGCCGCGTTGGTGGGGGTGCTGATCGTGATGCTCGCCCTGACCTGGTGGATCGACCGGAACCTTCACGCGGCGCGGGCGGGGTTGGTGGCCTCGAGCGGGTCCATGAGCGCCGCGACCACCTACAGCGGCGCACTGGGCGCGGTGATCGTCGGGTTCATCGCCTACCTCGTGCTACTGGGCGCGATCGGCGCACGGTGGGTGCGGGAGCACCGTTAGCAGCACCCGCGGCTGTGGGCGGGCTGGGTCCGGCTGCGCGACGGGAAACCCGCGCCGCCGGGCCCGGTGGGGCGCGGTACCTCTCGGGCTCGCCGCGGTGTCGGCGGGGCGGGGGCGCGTTCGGGTTGCGACGGTGAGCGGTCCCGCTGGAGCCGGCGCGGTGGTGGTGTCGGCGCGGCCGTGGTGGTCGTTCGACCGGTCCCGGTGGGCGCGCCCGGCGGCGGGGGCGGGGGTGCTCGCGGTCGCCGGCGCGGTGGACGTGGCCGTGGGGTCTGGGCTGGACGCCGAGCTCGGCGCCGAGGCCGCGTGCGGGGGCGCGCTCGCCCTGGGCATCGGTGCTGGCGTGGCGCTGGGCCGGGCCTGGCGCGGACGTTCCGACGACGACGTCGAGACCTACAGCCCCGGGGTGGAGACGATCCTCACCGGGATCGGCGCGGACGCCTCGTCGCCGGCGCTGGCCCGCCTCGACCGCGGCGACACACCGCTGGCGACCCTGCACCAGCAGGCCACGGACGGCGGTGAGGGACTCACCGTCCGCGCCCGCGTCGGGGACCGCACGCTGGCCTTGGAACACCGAGCCGGTCACCGCGGCGGAACCGAGGACGATCCCGACCAGGCGCCGCCGGACGTGGTGCTGCGTCTGGTCGATGGCGACGGCGACTCTCAGAACGTGTCGGGAAAGTTGATCTGACCGGCGTGTCGGCTTGGTATCAAGATCTACTCTGGTCACGCTGGTTCGGTGACCGATCATGCCGGTCGGCAGGGTTACCCCACCGATCTGACCGACGACCAGTGGACGCTGGTGGAGCCACTGCTGCCGGCCGAGCGCGGCGGCCGGGGGTTCGGCCGCCCGCTCAAGCATCCCGCCGCGAGGACGGCGATACCCAGTGGGTCGCGTGTGTCCCGACACGAGAAGTGACGATCTTCGTAGGTCGATGACCGGCCGCGATCGCCGCGAACGGCAATGCCGATTAGATCGGTAGGCGTCGGAAGATCGGGCGCGGGATGTGACGCAGCACGGACATGACGATGCGGTACGGCGCGGGCGCCCATACCAGCTCGCGCCCCTTGAGCACGGCATCGACGACGACCTCCGCCACCTTCTCCGGCGTCGTGGACAGCGGCGCCGCGGACATGCCCGCGGTCATCTTGGTGTGCACGAACCCGGGCCGGACGACCGTGACACCGATGCCGTCGCCGCGCAGTGCCTCGGTCAGACCGGTGTAGAACGCGTCGAGGCCGGCCTTGGTGGAGCCGTAGACGAAGTTGGAGCGCCGCGCCCGCTCCCCGGCCACCGACGACAGCGCAACGATGTGGCCGTGGCCCTGGCGGCGCATCTCCGCCGAGAGCGCGACGCCGACCGACACCGCCGCCACGTAGTTGACCTCGGCGAGCTCGACGGCGACCTCGATGTCCTGCCAGGCCTTCTCCTGGTCGCCCAGCATCCCGAAGGCCACGACGGCGACGTCGATGTCGCCACCGGCGAACGCCTTGCGGACGGCCTCGGTGTGCACCGCGGCGTCGCGGGCGTCGAAGTCGACGGTTTCGGTGTGCGCCCCGGCGCGCTCGAGTCGGGCAGCGGCGTCGGCGAGGCGGGCCGAGACCCGGCCCGCGAGCACGATCCGGAGCGGGCCGTCGGCGAGGTAGCGCTCGGCGACGGCGAGGCCGATCTCGGAGGTGCCCCCGAGCAACAGCAGGGACGACGGGTGGCCAACGGCATCGATCATCGGTCAGCTCCAGGCACGAGTCAGGACGAGGTCCGCGCCCGCCTAGCCGACCACACCGAGCGCGGCCGCAACGACGAGGGCCTCGCGAGTGCGTACCGGCACAGCGGATCGAGGTCGCCGAGCACCTCGGACTCGCCGACCGCCCTGAGTCGGCCCACCTGCACGGACGTAGCTTCGCCGGCACCTCCAAGCGACTCGGCGACCGATGCCTCGTCCGAACCGATTACTGGTGACTACGACAGCTCACGCTGCCCGGGCTCCGTGCCCCGGCCGGGATCGGAAGCGGCCTTCTACCCATTCTGCAGGTCCTCGAAGGGGTAGGCGCCGCGCTCTAAGAACCCGGTAGCTGCGCGCTGCGCAGCGGCGTAGGCGCTGCGGGTGAGTCCGCCGCCCAGCGAGACTCGGGCGACGCCGAGCTCGGCGAGCTCGGCGAGCTCGGGCACGCCGGGCACCGCGAGGACGTTCAGCGGGCGGTCGATGGCCTCGATGACCCGTGCGATGTCCTGCCGGCGAATCACTCCCGGCGCGTAGAGCACGTCGGCGCCGGCGTCTTGGTAGGCGCACAACCGCGCGATGGTGTCGTCGAGATCGTCGCGGCCGCGGAAGTGGTTCTCGGCGCGGGCGGTGAGCACGAGGCGCCGGCCGCTCGAACGCGTCGCTTCCGCGGAGGCCGCGATCCGGTCGCGGGCGTGGTTGAGGTCGTAGATGCGCCCGCGCACGGGGTCCCAGTCCTCGATCGAGGCTCCGGCGGCTCCGATCCGGCTCGCGCGGCGGATCGTGTCGGCGGCCTGGTCGGGGTCGTCGCCGTAGCCGTGCTCGAGGTCGGCGTTGATCGGCAGGTCGGTCAGTTCGACCAGCGAGGCCACATGCTCGAGCGTTTGTCGAGCATCGACCTGGCCATCGCGCAGAGCCAGACTCATGGCGTAACCACCGCTGGTCGTGGCCAGAGCCTTGAACCCGACAGACTCCAGGAGCGCAGCACTGCCCCGGTCCCACGCGTTGGGCAGCAGCAGCGGGGTGGCCTCGGAGTGCAGCGCCAAGAAGTGCTCGCCTCGATCGGAAACCATCGGCGCACAATACGACGCCCCCACGACACCAGTCGGGAGTCCGAGGGTGAACACAGACGTGAGAGCGGCTACCACCGCCGATGGCCCGGCGGTGCGTGACCTGCTCGCCGAGCTCGGCGACCCACCAGCGTCGGTCTCGACGACCGGCTCGGGCCGTGGCTGACCACACCGGAACGGCGTCCGCTTCTCGCCGCGGACGGGCTCGATGTGCTCGGCCTGGTGGGGGTGGGTAACAACAGCGCCACCAGCACTGCCAGATCGTTCAATTTGCTGAACAGACCCTCGCGAACGGGCCGCCGCCGATCGGCTGACGGGACGGGGATGCGGCCTGGCAGCCTGGCGGTCGTGACAGCGACACCGTCAGCGGACCGCGAGCCCGACGGCTCCGGCTCCGAACGGACAGAGACCCAGAGCATCGAGAGCGACGTCGCGCCCGACGCGGTCGTAGCCCTGCTCGCTGACCCTCGTCGTATCCCCGAGTGGGCACCCGTGTTCGCCGACACCGTCGCCGGGGACCCACAGGCGGGCTGGAGAGCGATCAAGGACGGTCGGGAGTTCGAGCTGCGCGTCACAACGAGCAAAGACGCGCGGACGGTGGATTACCTGCGCGAGGTGGCTCCGGGACGCGAGGGCGGCGCCTATCTGCGGGCTCTCCCGCGGCCCGGTGCGGGCAGCGTGATCGTCATGACTCTGCCGCTCCCACCAGGCAGCGACCCAGCAATCGTTGCGGCCACCCTGCACGATGAGCTCGGGGCGCTCGCGGAGCTCGTAGCGGCCGTCAGCGGCTGAGAGGTCATCGGTCCCGCTCGCCATCCCCCCGCGACCGTTGTCGGCGTCCGACAATCGGCTCGGGACGAAGGTCAGTAGCCGGAGAGCAGGGCCTGCAGCCGGGACAGGGCGGCCGCGGTGGCGTGGCTGCGGAAGCGACCCCGCTGATCGGGGCGGCGACCCCAGATGACCAGGGTGCGGGCAGCCGGGTCGAGCTCGACGTGTGGCTCGTCGACCGGGTCATCGACCAGCTGGAGGCCGGCTTGGCCGGCGTCCACGCTGACCCGCACGTCGGGTGTGTTCGCAGCTCGCAGGCGGACGCTGAAGTCCTCTCCCGGGCAGGGGTCGTGCTCGCGGCCGCGACGCAGCAGGATTTCGCCGAGGACACCGACCGCGTGTTCGGTCAGCTCGGGCTGGGCGAGTAGCCGGTAGCTGGTGTCGTCGTCGCCGACGACATCCCAGCGGTGGATGGCGAACTCGTTGCGCATGTGCGGCACGAACTTCGCCACCGCCATCTGCCGCCCCGTCCACGGGATGACCGCATCGGGCTCAACGGCCAGGACCTGGGAGATCGCCCGGCGCATCTGCTGCTCTTCGTCCTCGAGGCGTCCGGCCAAGGTGGTGTCGTCCAGGGCCCGGAAGGCCGGTTCGCGGTCCTCGAAGGTGCGGGTCTGGGGCATCGGGTCCCCGGCCAGGTAGGGCTCGAGGTGGCGGGTGATCTCCGCCGCCGCCCCGGCGAGGTGGGCGGTGACCTCGTGCGCGGTCCAGCCCTCACACGCGCTGACCACCTCGGGGGCGGTGTGCTGACGGGCGTCGAGGAAAGCCTCCGCCTCGCGGCTTCGCTCGATCGCGTTCGTAGTCGCGTTCGTCGTCGCGTTCGTCGTCATGGCCGCGACGGTAGGGGCGGGTCACTTCGCTGCTCGTGGAAACGACCCGCGCCTACCGTGGGGAGCATGCCCACCGAGCACGCAGGCCCTGGCCTCCCGACGCCGGGCGGGGACGCCGACCTGTCGGTGATCGGTGCTGCGCTCGCCGACAAGGGCCGCAGCAAGATACTGCTCGCGTTGACCGACAGGCGGGCGCTGCCCGCCAGCGTTCTGGCCGGCGAAGCCGGCGTCAGCGCACCCACCGCCAGCGCGCACTTGCGCAAACTGTGCGACGCCGGGCTGCTGCAGGTCGTCACCCATGGCCGGTTCCGCTATTACCACCTCGCCAGCGACGAGGTCGGTGAACTGATCGAAGTCTTGGCGCGCCTCTCCCCCACCCAGCCCGTTCGCTCGCTGCGCGAAGGCACCCGCGCCCACGCCATCCGCCTCGCCCGCTGCTGCTACAACCACATCGCCGGGCGGCTCGGCGTGGCCATCACCGACGCCCTGATCGACCGCGGCCACCTGAGTGGTCACGACGGCAGCATCGACCTCGACCGACACCACGGCGACCGACTCGCCGGCGGTGTCCGCGACGACATCACCTACCAGCTCACCGCTCCCGGTCGCGACGCCCTCACCCAGCTCGGCGTCTCACTGCCCCGCGAGAACACCGTGCGCTGCTGCGTGGACTGGACCGAACAACGCCACCACATCTCCGGCCCGCTCGGGCGCGCCCTGCTCGACGGTCTCACCACCAGCGGCTGCGTCCGACCCGCCGACCACTCCCGAGCGCTACACGTCACCGACGCCGGCAAACACCAGCTCCACAACCACCTCGGCCTCGCGTGGCCACCGCCGACCGGAGCGTCCAAGCAGCCCGCCCGCGACATCGTCGCGTCCTAACCGGCCCGCGGCACGCGACCTCGTAGCACGGCAACTTTCGTGTCGCCGGCACACTGTCGTTTTCCTGGTACTCCCGACCGCGGTAGCCCGCCGCGCTGCGGACCGACCGAGATGACGTTTCGCCGCCACCCGAAGCCCCACCCTCTCAGCGTCGGTGGTTCCTCGACCGTGATCGACCTGTAGGCGCCTGCGTGCTGGTCGCCGGTCGAGGCCGAGATCGCGGTACCCGAACCATGGCGGTGGAAGGACGATGATGGCCTCCGGCCAGACGCAGCGGTCCGACTCGGGTTCCGCGCAGGGACCGGACGCCACTTCCGGGCAGGGCTCACCGGTGAACCGGTCGACGCCACCCCGGCGCGGCGGAGTGCTCACGGTGATGTGCGTGGGCATGTTCCTGGTCCAGCTCGACGTGACCGTGGTCAACGTGGCCCTGCCCGACATCCGCGCCGGCCTGGGCACCGGGCTGGCCGGCCAGCAGTGGGTCATCGACGCCTACGCGGTGGTCCTGGCCAGCCTGCTGCTGGTCGGCGGCACGGTCGGGGACCGCTACGGCCACAAGCGTGTCGTGCTCACCGGGATGGGCCTGTTCGGCGCGGCGTCCCTGGCCTGCGGCCTCGCCCCCAACGTCGCCACCCTGGTGGCCGGCCGCGCGGTGCAGGGCCTCGGCGCGGCGCTGCTGCTGCCCGGCACCCTCGCCGTGATCACCCGCACCTATCCCGAACGCGCCGAACAGGCCCGCGCGGTCGGGGTGTGGGCCGGGGTCTCCGCCCTCGCCCTCCCCGCCGGCCCGCTGCTGGGCGGCGTCCTGGTCGCCGGACTCGGGTGGCAGGCGGTGTTCCTGATCAACCTGCCGGTCATCGCCATCGCCGCCCCGGCCACGATGCGTTTCGTCACCGAGAGCCGCGACCAGATGCCCCGAGCTCTGGACCTTCCGGGCGGCGCGCTGGCCGCGGTAACCCTCGGCGCCGCGGTGTTCGCGGTCATCAACCTCGAGCGCGGCGCCGGTAGTCCGCTGGTGTGGGTCGCGGCCGTCGTGGCCGCGCTCGCCCTCGGCGGATTCGTCGCCCGGGAACACACCGCACCCGACCCGATGCTGCCGCTGGCACTGCTGCGTTCCCCGGCGTTCACCGGCGCCAACACCGTCGCCGGCGCCATGAACCTCGTCGGCATCGGCACCGTCTTCGTCGCCACCCTCTACCTGCAGACCGTCCAGCACCACACCGCACTCGTGGCCGGGGTGATGCTGCTGCCGCTGTTCGTCCCCCTCGCCGCGCTCGCCCCCCTCACCGGCCGGCTCACCGCCCGCTTCGGTCCACGACTGCCCATGAGCATCGGGCTGGTCCTCGGCGCCGCCGGATCGCTGGCCATGATCGGGCTGACCCCGACCAGCAGCTACCTGCGGTTCCTGCCGGTCCTGCTCGGCCTCGGCTTCGGTATGGGCCTGCTCACCGCCGCCGTCGTCGCCGCCGCCGTGCGCTTCGTGCCCAGCGACCGCTCCGGGCTGGCCAGCGGAGTCAACAACACCGCCCGCCAGACCGGCGGCGCGCTCGCCGTCGCCCTCTACGGCCTCCTCGCCGGCAGCCCCACCCAACCCGACCAGTACACCAGCGGCCTGCACACCCTCGGGGTCCTCGGCGGCGTCGTCTGGCTCGCCGCCCTCGCCCTCACCTGGGCCACCATCAAACCGGTCAACACCAACTAGCCCGCAGGGAAGCGGGAGCCCCGAACACCCACGATGACTCTGCGGGCCTGGCGAACAGGAGGCGCGGGTCGGGTGGGGGGCCGTTGGGCCTGTTCGGGCGGGGTCGGGTTGGCCAACGTGGCGGTGTCGATCCCGAACACCCCGGAGGTGTGGGCTCTCGTCCATCCGGTCGGCTCTAGGTGCGGAATCCGCCGGAAGCGGTGTCAGGCCCGAGCACGGCGGCCACCGCCTCCCAGTGAGCGGGGTCGGCTTCGATGCTCAGCCGGCGCCGGGCGGACCGTCGGCCCCAGATCACGAGTAGACGGTGCGCGGAGTCGGTGCACACGACGGCGTCGCCGACCCCCGGCCCGTCCTCGACGACCTCCAGGTATCCAGCGTCAGAATCGGCGTGGAAGACCGCGTCGAGCTGGTCGGGACTGCGCAACACGATCCGCAGGCCCGTGACCCCGGCCGCGGTCGCCCTCGCCGAGGGGGTCTCAGTGAGTACGTGTTGGGAAAGTTGATCTGGTTCGGCGTGTCGGCTTGGTAGCAAGATCTTCTCTGGTGATGCTGGGCGGGTGGCTGATCACCCCGATCGGCGGGGCTACCCCACCGACCTGACCGATGAGCAGTGGACGCTGATCGAGCCGCTGCTGCCGCCCGAGCGCGGCGGCCGC